>Ga0265798_10007713_pt1 | contig 13871 bp, 10 predicted proteins | sample P3T30metagenome_FD_192430 | JGI IMG/M metagenome (GOLD analysis project Ga0265798, IMG submission 192430) | Plant litter microbial communities from East Loma Ridge, Irvine, California - P3 T30 | ecosystem: Environmental > Terrestrial > Plant litter > Unclassified | place: USA: California...
AATACCGGCCGATGGTGATACCTGGCGCTCAGTGAGCGGATGGTCAGCAGTTCTTTCTGCACCGATGGAACAACGCCTGGACCGCGAGAAGTGCATCCGGCATCGAGCAGATCCCGGGTGTAGCGCTGCGTCGGCCTTTGCAGAATCTGCTGCGTCGTCCCGTGCTCCACGCATTGGCCATGACGCAACACCATGATGCGGTCGGCCAGTTGTGCAACCACGGCCAGGTCGTGGCTGATGTAGATGGCGGCTACACCTGCCCGGCGGATGACCTGTGCAATGGCCTGAAGAATGCCCAGTTGGGTGACGACATCCAATGCGGTTGTCGGCTCGTCGAAGACGATCAGCTCGGGCGAACTGCACAGCGCCATGGCAATCATCGCCCGCTGCAACTGCCCACCCGACACCTGGTGCGGATAGCGTGTATAGAAAGTTTCAGGCTCCGGCAGACTGAACTCGGTGAACAGCTGCAGTGCCCGCGCCTTGGCCGTGGCCGCATCCATTGGCCCGTGCAACTTCGCAGCTTCGATCACCTGGGCACCGATGGTCAGAGCCGGGTTGAAGGCCGATCCAGCCGATTGTGCGACGTACGCGATGCGCCTGCCGCGTATCCGTCGCAAGCCAGGTTCGGGAAGGCGCAGCAGGTCCTGCCCATGGAACAGGACTCGCCCGTCGGCAAGCGTCATGCCTTCACGCAGATGACCCAGGATCGCCTGGCCGACAGTGGATTTCCCCGCTCCGGACTCGCCGATCAGACCCAGCACTTCTCCGGCATTGAGCGTGAAGGACAGGTTATCGACCAGCATCTGCCCAGGCTCGCCTCTGGCGGCAATTCGTAACTGGTCGACGCACAACAGTGGAGGTGCAGAGGCGTGGGTCGAATCAGTCATGGTTGCGCGCTCCCCACTGGCGTGTGTTGCCGTTCAGCAGCCAATCAGCCAGCGCATTGATGCACAGCGCCAACACTGCAATCGCTGCACCCGGTATCAACGCGGCCCACACACCGAACAACACGCCGTCCTTGTTATCCCGGGCCAATCCGCCCCAGTCTGCCGTAGGGGGCTGAATGCCCAGCCCGAGGAAAGACAACGCGGACAGAAACAGCAGAATGAAAACGAAGCGCAGGGCGAATTCCGCGATCAGGATGGGCAGGGCATTGGGCAGAATTTCCCGCAGCAGAATCCAGGCCATGCTTTCTCCGCGCATGCGCGCCACGTCGATGAACTCCATGGCGGCAATATCCGCCGCCAAGGCACGCGCCACGCGCAGAATGCGAGTGGCCTCCAGCAGCCCGAGCACCAGAATGATCACAGCCAGGGTCTTGGGCAGCGTTGCCAGAATCACCAGCGCCAGTATCAACGTCGGTATCGCCATCAGCACGTCGTTGATACGCGAGATCAGTTGGTCGATCCAGCCCCCGGCAGCCCCAGCGATGAAGCCCAGCGTCGTTCCCCCGACGAACGCCACCAAGGCTGCGGCGGCAGTCACCGACAGCGACGTGCGCGTGCCCCAGATCAGCCGCGACAGCAGGTCGCGGCCCAGATTGTCGGTTCCCAGCGGCGCCAGCGCCGACGGGACATCCCAGGCTGTGCCAATCACCTGGTCGGGAGCATGGGGAGCCAGCCAGGGCGCGAAAAGGGCGACGGCCACGAACAGAACCAGACCGACGATGCCGGGCAGGTGAACGATTTTCGGTGCGGGCATGAATTATTTTCCGTGGCGTAGACGGGGGTTGGTCAACAAGGCGATCACGTCGGCGAACAGATTCAGCAGGATGTAGATGGCTGCCAGCACCAGCGCGCAACCCTGGACCACAGGCACGTCCCGTTTGCCGATGCTGTCGACCAGGTATTGGCCCAGGCCGGGATAGACAAAAACGTTTTCCACGATCACCACGCCCACCATCAGGTAGGCCATGTTCAACACGATGACGTTGATGATCGGGCCCCAGGCATTGGGCAAGACGTGCCGCCACAAAACCCGCATGGGTGAAAGCCCCTTGAGCACGGCGGTATCGACGTAGCTGCTGCGCTGGGCATTGAGCAGCGCCGCTCGGGTCATGTTGCTCATGTGGCCCAGCACGGCGAGTACCAGCGTGGCCATGGGAAGTGCAATGGCTGTCAATCGGTCCGAGAACGGCATCCCTGCCTGCACGCTGCTGTTGCTGGGCAACCACGCGAGGGTCATCGAAAAGATGAAGATCAGCAGGTAGCCGGAAAAAAATTCGGGCAAGGCCACTGTGGTGCGACTTGCCAGGCTCAACAGGCTATCGACCCAGCCGCCATGGAAACGTACCGAAACGAACCCCATGATCAGCGCCAGCGGTACCGCGACCAACGCGGTGATGCCTGCCAGGAACAGGGTGTTTTGCAGCCGTTCCAAGAGGGCCGTAGAGATGGTTTCCCGAGAGCTCAGGCTGACGCCGAACTCACCTTGCAGCACCCCACCCAGCCACTGCACATAACGCCAGCCGGCTGGTTGGTCCAGGCCCAGTTGCAGCTTCAGGGCCTGGATCGCCGCAGGGGTTGCGGACTGACCCAGAATTGCGGTTGCCGTATCGCCCGGTAGCAGGTTCAGGCCGATGAAAATCAACAGCGAAGTCGCCAGCAGCATGACCATGCCGACCGCCAGGCGCCGCGCAATCATGCTTGCCAGCGCGCCTTGCCCCCCTGCGCGAGCGATAACCGAAAGTGTCACCGACATCGACTTTATCCTTCCAGCCAGACTTTCTCGGCGGCTCGGTTGCCACTGAGCGGCACCCCAGGCACCGACGTGAAACCCTTGACGTTCTTGCGCGTGGCTGCCAGCGCATCGGCGTACAGCGGGATGATTTCACTGCTCTGCTCGACCAGCATCACCTGGATGTCGTGGTAGATCTGCCGGCGTTTGTCTTCATCGGTTTCGCCACGCGCCGCTTTCACCAACTGATCGAAAGCCGGGACGCGCCAAGCGGATTCGTTCCAGGGGGCCTGGCTGGTGAACACCATGGACAGCAATGCATCTGCAGTGGGGCGTGCCCCCCAATTGGAGGTGCAGAACGGCTTTTTCAGCCAGGTATCGGTCCAGAATGCGTCGTTTGGCACCCGTTCGATGCCCAGGGGAATGCCAGCCTTTTGCGCCGACTGTTGATACAGCTGAGCCGCATCCACCGCCCCTGGAAAGCCCGCGTCTGCCGCGAAGAGCGTGAGCGGGCCTGCGAACCCTGCTTTTTGCCAGTGGAAGCGCGCCAGATCAGGGTCGTAAGGTCGCTGGGGAATATCCCGCGCGAAGTACCGGTTCGATGGGAAGACTGGATTGTCGTTGCCCAGCGAGCCATACCCGCCCAGGACCGTGTCGATCAACTGTTGCCGGTCTATCGCGTATTTCAGTGCCAGACGCCCATCGAGGGAATCGAACGGCGCCACGTGGGCCAGGCCGGGCAGGGTGAATATCTGACTGTCCTTGTCCCGCACCAGCTGAATCGAGGGCAGCTTTTCGATGCGCCCGACTATGCGCGGATTGACCCGATTGATGATCTGCACGGAACCACTGACCAGCGCCGCGACCCGGGCTGTCGAGTCATTCATGGCCAGGGTTTCGACGGAGTCGACATGGCCCCGTGAAGGGTTCCAGTGGTTGGGGTTGCGCTTGACCAGCATGCGCACGCCCGGCTGGAAGCTTTCCAGAATGAAAGCGCCGGTGCCGATGGCTTTTTCGAAGGCCTCGTTTTCGGCCGTGATCACGAAATGCACCGCTGACAGCAAGGCGATGAACTCGACGTTCGGCTCCGCCAGCGTGACAGTGACCTCGTGATCCGCAGTGGCTCTCAAGCTCGTGACCGGGTCCAGATAGACCTTGACCGGGGAGGACGACTTCTCGTTGCGGTGGTGGTTGAGCGACCAGACCACGTCCTTTGCACTCAAGGCGCGTCCATCATGAAAATGCACGCCTTTGCGGATGTTCAGGACCCACTTGCGGCCACCGTCATCGCTGGACCAGGATTCGGCGAGTGAAGGCACGATTGCTCCGCTATCGTCGACTTCAACCAAAGCATTGAACAGCTGACTGCCGGTGAAATACATCCAGCTTTCGAACCAGAAGGCCGGATCCAGGCGGTCTGTGGTCGACGCGTTGTCCAGGCCGATTGTCAGGTGGCCGCCTTTTCTGGGGGCCTGTGGCTCCTGCGCGAAGGCATTGGCCAACGGCCAGGCGGAGGTCATGGCCGCTGTCATCGCGGCCGCTCCGGTACCCTTGATGAACGAGCGACGATCAAACATGCAGGGCATCCTGGGCAACGGGTACGAAGTCGGAGCCGGCGAGGGCGGTCGACAGTGCGCGAATGTGTTCCGGACCGATGCCACAGCAACCGCCGACGATACTGGCACCCTGATCGACCCACTCACGCGCCCAGCGCAGGTAATTGTCCGGCTGGGTGTCGCGGCGCAGTGCGCTGATGCCGACGTTGGCACCCCGTTTATGGTCCGACGGTTCGAAGGCATTGGCATAGATGCCGAGCGGTAAACTGCTGTGTGCGCCAGCCTCGAGCAAGGCAGCGCTCATGACTTCCGGCGGGCTGCAGTTGAACAGCACGGAAGCCGCGCCCAGTTCGACTGCCGCCAACACGGCGTCGGTGATGCTTTCGCCAGATCGCAGGCGAGCCTTGCTCTGGGCGTCCAGCGCGTCATCCAGCGTGAAGGAAAACCAGCGTGGTCGCGGGTCGTCTTTCAATAACTCGGCCACCAGCCTGACTTCCGCAATGGAGCTTTGCGTCTCTGCCAGCCATAGATCGACATGCTCGCTCAGCGCGTCGATCAGCACCCGCAGGACCTTGCCAGCCTGCACCGGCTCGAACAGATCCGGGCGGTACGAGCCAAGCGGGGGAGGCAGCGACCCGGCGACGCGAACGGCGTAAGGACTGGCATCGGCAGCGGCGCGGGCGAGGGTGCCCGCCAGCTGCGCCAAAGCGGTGCCGTCGTTCTCGAACCGCGCTTCGCCGATATGGAAGGGCACCACGGCATAGCTGTTGGTGGAAATGACCTGCGCACCGGCAGCGATGAACGCGTCATGTGCCTGGCGGACATATTCCGGGGCTTCGATCAGCGCCAGCGCAGACCACTCGGGTTGACGAAACGGTGCACCGTTTCGCGACAGCTCTCGGCCCATGCCGCCGTCGAGGATTTGAATGTGTTTTGCCATCGTATTCACCAGAGCGCCAAATGATGGCTGTGTTGTAGTGGACACTCAGTCACAAACCCACGACCGAGCAATCGCGAAGAACGCATTCGAACGCAGCTTGCCATTCAGGGTTTTCAACCAGACAAACGAGCGTCGAAGTGCAGCGTCCTTAGATTGAATCGCACTATAAAAGCCATCGCAACGATCACAATGGAATAGACCGCTCTGATTCGGGTATATATTTGCCAACTGTTTACCGAGCAACAGCTATTCAACAGTATTACTTCGAGACTGACCCCGGCATGATGGGCAGTGACATCATCGCGCAAATAAACCCTATATGAATCGTTACGTGAACAATGAATCTTCCATTATTCGTTTCTCTCGACGGGCCCAAGGGCACCGGAAAAACCACGCTGTTGGAGGCCGTAACTAAATTATTGAGGGCCGACGACAAAAAAGTGATCCGGTTATGCGAGCGCAAGAGCGATCCCTTCAGGGGTGAAACGATGGTCCTGGTCAACCAACTTGCGAGAAGTCCCCGTCAGGACTTGGAGTGGGAGATCTGTGAGCGTTTTGCCCAGAGCCGGGCCTGGATCTCCCAGCAAGTACTGACCCGGCAGCCACGCGACAGCATCATCCTGATCGATCGCTGGTACCCATCGGAGGCCGCGTTTCGCCGGATGATCCCATTCGCAGACATTCTGCAGCTGAACATCGATCGAAACGTGCGAGTGCCGGACCTGCATGTCGGGGTTGTTACAGACCCGGATATTTCATGGGCGAGGGCAGCAGCACGAAGGCGCGGACTCAGCAGTACGGTGATCCATACGCTGCAAGAACATGTCGCTTGTACCCAGGCGTTCGAACGGGCGATTGCAGATCACGGCTGGGTTTGCTGCCGTAATGACGGCAGCCTCGAACAGGCGACGATGCAGGTGGTTTCCGCGATCAACAGGGTCCTTGGGTCGGCGCGGGAAGGGAGCGTGTGATCCCACTACCGCTCGACCACACGCGCCAACCTCACCACCGTCACGCCATTGCCCAAATGCCGTAGCGACGGTTGCACCAGCACACAATCATCGTATGGCGTGACCACTGCTTGGTCGCCATCCCAAGCCAGCACACTCCCAGCCTCGCCAATCAACTCCAACCCACGAAAGTCCTCGACGAACGCGAACTCCATGCTTCGGGCCACCACCGGTTCGGTAACCTGCAAGAAGCGCTGGGCTTGCGGCGCACTCGTGCTGATGTAGTTAGCCATGTCTGCTGGCTCCACCACCCCCGTCGTCACAAGAAAGCGAGCCGTTACGTCCATGGCTACCTCACAGCTACGTTGGGAGAAGTGCTGCCCGGTCTCGATCAGCAAGGCATTTTTCTGGTTCAACGGGTCTGCGAAATCCTGGTAGTCGCGCAGGCGGCGGCCATTTGGGTGGCCGGCATCGGCGGCCACGGTTCGCGGAACACCCAGTGTGGCGGCGAAATCCATCCCTTTGGTCTGGGCGCCACACATCATGATCGGCGGCGCTTCCTCGTGCATGGAATGGATATCCAGCAGCAGGTCCACCGTATCGACGATGGGGCGTAGTTCCCGTGCCCGGCGCAGTTCGATGGAGTCCTCTGGCCCATCGAGTTTGCTCGGCAACCAAACCCGGTTCATGTCCTCATCGAGATAGCGAGTGGCGTCGATGTCATCCGGGTCGAAGGCGTGATAGGCGGCGACGTTGCCAAACGCCAGTGTCAGGCGACCGCGCACCGGGCGCACTTCATCCTTGAGCAACCTATCCAAGGCAATCGCGCCGCTGACCTCGTTGCCGTGGGTCAACGCCATCACCATGACGTGAGGGCCGGCCAGGCCGCTGTCGAAAGAATGCACGTAATCGACGCCGCAGTTCCCTTCCTGCCATGGGCGAATGTCGGGAAATTCCACCTCGATGGGGTAGGGGGTCAGGGTAGCGCGTACTTGTTCCAAGGTCTTCATGCAGGTCTCCTGCGGACAAAAGATGTTTTGGCAGTAAAGGGCAGCGTGGATGTCAGGGTATTGAGTTTTTGCAAGCACACGGCTCAGGTGGGGCGATGATTACGCATGCGTCTACCCAGAACGATCACCGCAATCACGCTGACCAGCGAGGTGGCCACCACATAGAAGCTGGGCGCGAGTTTGCTGCCGGTAGCGTCGATCATCCACGTCACGATCAGCGGAGCGAAACCACCGAACAGGGTCACGGAAAAGTTGTAGCTCAGCGCGAGTCCGGTGCCGCGGATGCTGGTGGGGAAAATGTCGGCGAGCATCGCCGGGATCGGCCCCAGGCAGGCGGCGATCAAGATCCCCACCACTGCTTGCACCATCAGCAGGGTCGTGACGCTGGGGTACAGATTCAGCCAGACGAACATCGGATAGGACGACAGTCCGGTGATCAACAGCGCCAGAGTGAGCACGCGGAAGCGACCAAAGCGGTCCGACAGGCTGCCGAACACCGGCGCCATGAACATCAACATCACACCAGTGACCAGCGCGCCCAGATAGGAGGAGGTGGCAGTAATCTGCAGTTGTTTCAGGGCGTAGGTGGGCATGTACAGCTTGTGTACGTAGTTGAACGCCGTCGCGCCAGCCACCACGCCAATGGACAGCAGGAGGCTGGTACGGCCCTTGACCAGTACGTCGCGCAGCGGGGTCTTGGCTTCGCCCTTGGCGGCGACTTTCTGAAAATCAGGTGTTTCGTCGATCTGGCTCCGAATGTAGAAGCCGACCGGGCCGATCAACAAGCCGACCCCGAATGCCACGCGCCAGCCCCAGTCGTTCAACTGCACATCGCTGAGCAGGTAGCTGAGCAGAGCACTGACGCCCGCCGCCAGCACGGTGGCAAGGCCTTGGGTCGCCAACTGCCAACTGGCGAAGAAGCCTCGGCGGCTGGGGTCGGCATGCTCGACCATGAAAGCGGTGGCGGCGCCGAACTCTCCGCCGGTGGAAAAGCCCTGGAGCATGCGCGCGACGATGATCAACAACGGCGCGGCGATACCGATCTGTTGGTAGGAGGGGGTAAAGGTGATCATGGCGGTGCCGATCAGCATGATCAGGATCGACATCGTCAGCGATGCTTTGCGCCCCGCGCGGTCGGCGTAGGACCCCAGCACGATGGCGCCCAGTGGACGCATCAGGAACGAGATGCCGAACGAGCCCACCGCGAGCAGCAGCGAGGTGGTCTCGTTGTCGGACGGGAAGAACAGTTTACCGATCACCACGGCGAAGTAGCCGTAGATCAGCAGGTCATAGAATTCCAGGGCGTTGCCGAAGCTGGCGGCAATGATCTCTTTCCATGGCCCGCGCCGGGTAGTGGCCGGGGTCGCGTGCAGAGTGGTCGAGGCTGTACTCATGGGTGGTTTCCGGGTTCGTTTCACGATTATCGATCCGTCCACCGGGCACAGGCAGTTGGTGGACACGATGGCAGTCATTCTTATGGGTGAAAACGACCGGGCAGCGGTGGAAGGTCTGCGCCTTCGTGGCTACCTGGCCCGAGACCAAGGTGAATCAACGTTGAGTCGCGGACAATTGCTGATTGGGCACAAGCCCGAGCCTATCCGGCACGGGCTCGTAATCGCGGGTGTGACAGACTTGCCGCAGGGCCGGTGTTTTTTGTTAATGCGCCGTAACAGTGCGCGCAATGGGCGACTCAAACCGGATCCAGGCCTTCCCAGATGCGCATCACCTGTTCGCTTCGATTGGCGCGCAGTCGATGCAACGAAACATCGAACGGGATGTGCAGTTCGCTGCCCCCCGCGAGCACCAGCTCGCCAGCAGCCAATGCATCCTTGACCACCATGCCAGGCAGCCAGGCGAGTCCGGAACCGCGCTTGGCCATTTCTAGAATCGCCTCGTAGGAGTCGGCTTGGTAGATCATGCGCAATGCCAGGCGCTGCGGCAGCTTGGCCAGGTGCTGAGCCAGCACGCCACGCAGTGACAACGAGGGCGACAAGCCCAACCATGCAATGCTGGAGTCGTCGCTGTCCGGACCGATGGCGAATCGCGGCTGGCCGCTGTCATCGGGAGCGCTTACCGGTACAAGTTGTTCCTGCGCGAGCACCTTGGAATCGAAGCGTTCGGCGTCCACCAGAATTCGCGTCAGGGGGCTGGAGTAGATGAGTTGCAAGTCGACCTCGCCGGCGGTCAGCTTGAGGATGGCTTCTTGGGCGCCGCCGGTAACCAGTGATACGGGGAACGCGCCGAAGCGCTGGTGCAGCGACTGGTACCAGTCGGGAAAAAACACGCGTGCCAGGGTGCGTCCGGTGGCGATGCGCAGTGGCTGGTCACGGTTGAGACCGATGGTCTGGAACTGCGCACGGGCTGCCAGCAGCAGCTCCATCGATTGGCTCGCCGCGTCCAGAAACAATAGGCCGGCGGGGGTGAGGGACAATGGCTGTTTGCGTTCGATCAGGGGGACGCCAACCCAATCTTCCAAAGCACGGATGCGTCGACCGAAAGCGGGATGGGTCACACAGCGTATCTCGGCGGCCCGCGACAGGCTGCGAGTGCGCGCCAGTTCGATGAAGTCTTCCAGCCATTCCAGTTGCATCGATGCTCCTCATGGCGTCAAGAGCGACCGCGGGCTGCAACACGCCACCCCAAAGGGATGGCGTGAGGCTGCTTGCAAAGTTACTGCACAGTGCCTTGCAGGGTAGGGCCCGGCGTTGCGCCCTTGCGGCGAGTCAGTCGCTTGCCCAATTGCACGCCCGGCATCTCGACATACTTGTACGTCAATGTCGAGACCAGCAGTACCGCCGCCAACTGCAAGACGACAATGCCGTTGTCGAGCCATATGCTGTGGGTCGAGATGTACTTGACCATGTTGGGCATGTCATGGCCCTGCAGGGTCTCTGTCAGGTCGGTGTGCAGCACTTTCGACAGCACGATCACGGCGCTCTTGAAAACAAACAGAATGGCTGCGTGCGTCAAATAGATGGAGAACGACAGGGCGCCCAGCCAGACGAAAAAGCGCTGGTGCAGCAGTCGCGAAACCACGCCGCGCTCGAACGCAAATACCAGAATCAAGACACAGAACAGCAGGCTGGCATACACGCCCTTGTGATCGATGTTCGACACCAGCAGACGATAGCTGCCCAGCACCAGGGCAATCTCCAGCAGATTGAAGTCCACGGCGTCCAGGTCCAGGTCCTTGATGCGATCGTAGAGCACGTACAGGCATGCACCGGCGAAGAAGCACGAAGCGCCGCGGAAGATTTCCAGCTTCAGCCAGGATTCACCATTCCACAAGGTGATGAAGGCCGCCAGAGACACCATTGCGAAGACCTTGACCTTGCTGGTGCGCGCCAGCACTGCCATGACGCCAAATATCAAGTACAGGTAGTACTCGATGCTGATACTCCAGGAGGGGTAATTGAACGAGCCGGTCATGGCGCTGTTCAGCCAGGATTGCAGCAGGAGCAGGTTGGGCAGAAATTCGTCCATCGACGTGGCGCCGCTGAACGCCGGTTCGTTGAAACTGAAGCCCTTCCTCTCAGCCAGCGAGCGACCCATTTCCAGCACCAGGTAAACGCCCAACATGGTCAGGTGCAGGGGATACAGGCGAGCCGTACGACTGATGAAGAAATTTTTATAATCGGTCGCGTTGTTCAAACGCTGGCCATAGGTGTGAAACAAGACAAAACCACTGAGGATAAAAAAGAACTCCACAAGCAGGAAGGCGTTCTTGAAAAACTCGAGTTCGGCAATGCTTTGCACCACGTAAGTGTGGAACAGCACGACGGCAACCGCGCAGAGGCCGCGGAAACTGTCGAGTACGACAAATCTTTTCATGGGTAGTCCAGGGCGTTGTAAGTATTGCTACCCGGTGTCATGCCGAAGAGGCATGGCCCGTAGCCATCACACGAGCTAAGCTAAAGCAAGTCATCGGTAGGCACAAGGGCAATTTGGTCGATTCTATAGGCCAGGTAAAAAGTATGGATCTGACCAACAGCGCCTTCTTGGGATTGAGCAGGCCGCCGTTCTTCTGGATGCTCCTGAATCAATGCTTTGCCCAACCTGTGTCAGTCATTTTGTGGAGAAGTAGATCCCTGTATAGCTTAAGAGTCGGTACAAGCAGTCAGTGACCTCCAAGAGCTTTCGTCGAGTATCAAGCACGACTTATCCTCTATGGATCAACGAGTAGCGGCTAGGGGAGTGGCCCCATCGGCTCAAGCTCACGTATGAGGTCAATGAGCAGGCGCAGACCAACAGGTATCTGTCTGAAACTTGAGTAGTAAATGTGAAAGCCTGGGTCATAGTGAGTCCAATCCACAAGGACCCGCTGCAGAGATCCTTCCGCAATCTGCCGCTCGACTACCTTCTGCGGGACGTACATCAAGCCTACGCCGCGCATAGCCATCGCCACACCGACGCGACCCTCATCAATAGTGATGGGCCCCGGCACATCTATCTCCATCTGCTGACCGCCTTTCGAGAACTGCCAGTGGTAGATGCGTGCATTGCCCAGGCGCACACGCAGACACCGATGATGGTGCAGGTCGTCCGGCTGCATCGGAATTCCGAAACGCTGCAGGTAATCCGGCGCGCCAACGACGGCCCAAGCGACATCGGGAGAGAGTCGCTGGGCGATCATGTCTTCGGGCACCGTCCCGCCGTAACGTATCCCCGCATCATGGCCGTCACCAATGACATCTACCATTCGATTCGTGACGGTGAGGTCAACCTCTATATCCGGATAGCGATCAACGAAGACTGGGAGGACCGGGCCGAGGATGAGTTTCGCGCCGTCGCTCAAGACGTTTAGTCTGATGCGTCCGGCAGGCTCGTCGCGCAGCCGGTTCAGGGCCTCCAGCGCCTGACCGATATCATTTACCGGCGCGCTGATGAGGCCCTGCAGCTCTTCGCCAGCTGCCGTAAGCGTCACGCTTCGTGTTGTGCGGTTAAGCAGTCGAACGCCCAACCGTGTCTCTAGCCCTTTCATGGCATGGCTTAGCGCAGACGCGCTGATCCCCACGTCCAGCCCAGCTTTCCTGAAGCTCTGGTGCCGAGCGATGGCAAGGAAATAAATGATATCTGCCAGGTTCGTGCGGCTCAGCTGCATTGATGACTCCGATGGTAAAGCGTTAAGGTCAGCCGACTTCCGGCAAGTGGTCAATCAGCTTATCGAGCGTAATGGGATAGTCACGGACTCTAATGCCGGTCGCGTTATAGATAGCGTTGGCAATCGCCGCAGCGGCGCCAGAAATACCTAGCTCGCCGACGCCTTTAGCCTTCAACGGCGTGGCATAGGGATCAACCTCATCCAGGAAAATAACCTCCTGATGGGGGATGTCGGCATGTACCGGCACTTCATAGCTGGCCAGATCGTGATTAACAAAAAAACCTAGGCGATGATCCACGACCATTTCCTCCATGAGCGCAGCACCGGCGCCCATGGTCATTCCCCCGATGATCTGACTTCGTGCCGTTTTTGGATTGAGTATCCTGCCCGCTGCGCACACTGCCAGTTGACGACGAATACGGATCTCGCCAGTGGCAGCATTTACTCCAACCTCAACGAAATGGGCGCCAAAAGTTTGCTGAGCGTACTCCTTGGCGAGGTCGCCAAACTCCATGAAGTCTTCGGACACCAGCTCGCCGTTCTTTGTCGCAGTGGTCAATGGCAGACTTATCAACCCTTGACGAACGTGGCCAGCGACAAATTCGGTGAGGGTCGGATCAAGGCCCAGCTTCATCGAAACGGCTTCCCTGAGCTTCACACAAGCAGCGTAGACGCCTGCCGTAGATGAGGCAGCGCCCCATTGACCGCCCGAACCGGATGATTCCGGGAAGTGCGAGTCGCCCAAGTTTACGTTTACCTTGTCCATATCCACGCCCATCATTTCCGCAGCAGTCTGGGCAATAATCGTGTAAGAGCCGGTGCCGATGTCGGTCATGTCAGTTTCGACGGTGACTATGCCTTCGCGGTCAAGCCGGACTCGAGCAGCGGACTTTGTCGTAGGTGCACCTCGGATCGCGGAGGCCATTCCCAAGCCAACCCACCATCCGTCACGGAGTTCTTTGGCCGGATGGGTGTTACGTCGCGCCCAGCCGAAATGATCAGCCCCCTTATTCAGGCACTCTACTAACTGGCGTTGAGAGAACCGGCGATCCGGCTGCTCGGGATCTACTTGGGTGTCGTTGATAACACGAAATCTTACGGGATCCATCCCCAGTTTCTCTGCCATTTCGTCCATGGCAATCTCCAGAGCCATCATGCCCGGCGCTTCACCGGGCGCACGCATGGCGCTCCCTTCAGCAAGGTCGAGTTGGGCAAGATATAGGCGGGTCATGCGGTTAGCACCCGCATACAATGTTCGGGTCGATGCGGTGGCGGCTTCAGTGCGCCCACCTCGCAGATTGCCCGACCAGCTCTCATGACCAACGGCAGTGAGCTTGCCGTCGGAGTTGGCACCGAGCCTGATTCTTTGAATCGTCGCAGGCCTATGGGTCAGGTTGTTGAACATAAGCGGTCGGGGAAGTGCGACCTTCACCGGGCGTCCAGCCTCTTTCGAGGCAAGAGATGCCAATACCGCGTCGCACAAGATAGTGCCTTTGCCGCCAAAGCCGCCGCCGATGTAGGGCGAAATGAGGTGAATGTTCCCTTTGGGAATCCCCAGTGTTTTAGCCAGGTCTCTGACGCCCCAATTCATCTGTTGGATCGACGTCCAAAGCGTCAGTTTGTCACCCTGCCATT
>Ga0265798_10007714_pt1 | contig 13869 bp, 12 predicted proteins | sample P3T30metagenome_FD_192430 | JGI IMG/M metagenome (GOLD analysis project Ga0265798, IMG submission 192430) | Plant litter microbial communities from East Loma Ridge, Irvine, California - P3 T30 | ecosystem: Environmental > Terrestrial > Plant litter > Unclassified | place: USA: California...
GCGCTCGCTGGCCCAGCGCGGCGTCACGCATTTCGTGCTGGCGCTCGGGCACGGGGCCGAGCAGGTGCGGGAAGCACTGGACCAGCCATGGGCGCAGCACCTAGCCATCGACTACGTGATCGAGCGCGAGGCACTGGGCACCGGCGGAGCGGCGCTGTACGCGATGAACGAAGCCGGGCTGGACGAAGCTCTGGTGGCCAACGGCGATACTTTCCTGGGCGGTTCGCTCGCTGCGATGCTGCTCCCGCTCGATCTTGATAGCGGCGAGTTGATGCGCATTGCCACGGTGACGGTGACCGACCGCGCGCGCTTCGGCGGCGTCGCAGTAGACGAAGCCGGCCATGTAAACGCTTTTCTCGAGAAGGGGCAGGCCAATGCCGGCCCCATCAATGCAGGCTTGTACCGCATCAACCGGCGCGCCCTCGACAGCGCGGAACGTTCGTTTTCAATGGAAACCCTGATCATGCCGCGTCTGGTCGCGCAAGGCGCCTTGGACGCGCGCGAGTTAAGCGGGCCATTCATCGACATCGGGATTCCAGAAGATTACCGCTATTTCAATGAGCACTATCAAGACTACATCAGTGAAGGCTAAGGCGGCGTTCATCGACCGCGACGGCGTCATCAACGAGGAACGCAACTACGTCCACCGGATCGAGGACTTCGTGCTGCTGCCGGGCGTGATCGAAGGCTTGGCGCTGCTGCGCCAGGCCGGCTTCCGGCTGGTGGTCGTTACCAACCAGGCTGGTATAGCGCGCGGCTACTATGGCCCGGCCGAGCTGGATCGTCTGCATACTCATCTGGTGGGCCTGCTGGCGCTACACGGTCTGGAACTGGATGCCATCTACCATTGCCCGCATCATCCGCAGGGCAGCGTGCCTGGCCTGGCCATCGCGTGCGACTGCCGCAAGCCTGCCCCCGGCATGCTGCTGCAAGCCACACGCGACCTGAACCTGGACCTCCACACCAGCGTAATGATCGGCGACAAGCCGAGCGACATCCAGGCCGGCCGCGCTGCCGGGGTCGGACGCACTGTGATCGTCGAATCCGGGCACGCACTTGATGTAGCGGCGCGCGGCGAGGCCGATTTCGTTGCCGCAGGCCTGCTGGAGGCTGCGCGCCTGCTTACTGCAGCCGATCAGGTCGTTTTTGCCTGATTGTTACGATTCTCAACCTATTTCACTTCAGCCATGACCGAGACATACCAAAAAGAAAGACGCCTGAATCCCAAGCAGGTATTCCGTGCCCGCGCGCCCCTCCGTTTGGGCCTCGCCGGTGGCGGTACTGACGTCAGCCCGTTCAGCGAAGAGCAGGGCGGTTATGTCCTGAATGCGACTATCGACCTGTACGCGCAGGCGATCCTCGAGCCGAGCTACGATGGCCAGATCGTGTTCTGCGCCGAGGATCGCGAAGAAAGCATTGCGTTCGATGCTGTGGCCGAGCTGCCCGATGTCGACCCGCTGCGCTTGCACCGCGGCATCTACAACCGTATCGTGCGCCAGTTCAATGGCGGCCAGCCGCTGTCGTTCCGCTTGACCACCTTCGCCGATGCGCCAGCTGGCTCGGGCTTGGGCACGTCATCGACCATGGTCGTGTGCATCATCCAGGTGTTCTCAGAATGGCTCGGCCTCGGTCTGGGGGAATACGAGATCGCCCACCTGGCCTACGAGATCGAGCGCGAGGAACTGCGCCTGGCCGGCGGCAAGCAAGACCAGTACGCTGCCGCGTTCGGCGGTTTCAACTTCATCGAGTTTGGCCCTGGTCCCGACCGTGTGCTGGTCAACCCGCTGCGCATGAAGGAATGGGTCCGCAACGAGCTGGAGGCGTCGACCGTGCTGTTTTATACCGGCCAGTCACGCGAGTCGGCCAAGATCATCGAGCAGCAGATCGAGAGTTCGAAAGCGAAGAACACGGCGTCGGTGGAAGCGATGTTTGCGCTTAAGCAGGATGCCGTGACGATCAAGGAAGCGCTGCTGCGCGGCGACCTGAACCTTTATGCAGAGACCTTGCACAAGTCTTGGAGCGCCAAGAAAAAACTGGCGGCGAGCGTCAGCAACCCGACCCTCGATGCGATCTATGATGACGCCATGGATGCCGGTGCTGTCGCCGGCAAAATCTCGGGCGCGGGGGGGGGCGGTTTCTTCATGTTCTTTGTGCCGCCCAAGCGTCGTATGGCGGTCGTCCGCCGACTCCAGCAGCACAAGGGCCAAGTGATGAACTTCCATTTCACCTCGATCGGTGCGCAGGCATGGGTCCAGGAGCAGGTCGAGGACAAACAGGGGTAATCCTGACCGGATGCTTGCCCGCGGTTTGCCGGACACGCGGCGGCAAGCCGCATTCAATCCTTCGTTAGAAGATCCGCTGCACCAGGAAGAAGTGCAGCGGCGCGAACAGGACGACCGGTAAGAGTACGGCGACCAGCGAGAAATGCAGCGGGCGCGGGGTCAGCTCCGGGGTGCGGCCGGTGTTCAGCCACAGCGACCCAAGCACGCCGACGACAGCGCCCACAAGCGTGCCGCAAGCGACGCCGACCGCGCCATATTTCATGCCGAGCGCCACAGCGGCCGCCACGTTAACCAAGCCTTCCAGAATGGCACTGGTCAGTGCGCGCGTGTGCAGGCCGGTCCCAAGCATCATGAGCGCATAGGGTGCACCGATATTGCGCAGGCAGTGGGCGCCGACAAGGATGACCATGAGCGGCCCGGCGCTGTGGACATACGAGTCGCCGACCCAGAGACGCAGCAAGTCCGGGGCAAGCCATGTCACCACAGCAAGGAACAAGTTGAGGCCGAGGGCAACGCCCAGGGTGGATCGCGTCAATAGCATCTGCAGGCGCGGCCGGCCGGCTTCCGATGCATTCAATGCGGCCGCGCTAGTCATCAACGGCGCCAGCGCCGCCCCCAGCAAGCCGACCACGACGTTGGCAGCCGTCATCGCAATCGCGTATGCACCGGCCAGAACGAAGTCAATGCGGCCGACGATAATGATGCCGACCGAGTTGACCAGCATGGTCATCAGCGACCACACCGACAGCGTCCCGCAATATTTCAGGAGGTCGAGGCGAGTCGCATGATCCAGCGCGGTCCGGCCGATCTCTCTGGCCCAGGACACCTTGCGACTGACATTGGTGCGCATGGCCGGCCACAGCAAGGCAGTGGACGCGGCCATCAGAAGGGCCAGCACGGCCATTGGCTGCTGCGCTTTCACGCCGAGCCAGACCACGGCCACAGTCAGCAGTTTCATGACCACATTGACCATCACGAATTCGACGTTGCGGTGCAGCCCCTGGAACACGCCCATCTCGACCTGTGCCAGGATTTGCGCCACCGCACCCAGGCCGAACAGCATCAGCGTCCAGCGGAAGTCGCCAACTAGGGAGGAGGACACGCCAGGGAACATAAGTGGATAGGCGACTACCAGCACGGCCACAAGAAGGAGCGCGATGACCGACGCCGCATGCGAAATCGAGCGGGCCGCACGCACGATAACCGGCATTTGTGCGATGTCGGTGCCGGCATCCGCGGCATGGGCGAGCGCGCGTGCTGTGGCGGTCTGCAAGCCCAGGCTCAGGAGGTTGACATAGACCACCACCTGCAATGCTAGGTTCCAGACCGAAAACGAGGCGGTATCCAGGTGCTTGGCCACGATCGAGGGCAGCAGCACGCTCACGCCGGCAGCGGCCACGCCGCCGATGAGGTTTGCCATCGAATTGCTGGCCCAGCGGCGCCACAGGCTATGCGTCGTACCGCTCATCGGGGTTCAGATTTCCAAGTGCGGGTCGTCGTATCGAAACGGCGCAGGATGCGGGCGGGCGACCCGGACACGACGCAATAGTCAGGAATGCTGCCGGAAACCACCGACCCGGCACCGATCACGCAGCCCCGGCCAATGTCCACGCCTGGCAAGATCACGCTGTGGGCACCGATAAAACTGCCTTGGCCGATGCGCACGCGGCTGTCGGTGCGCGTGTTCAGGCGTGCACCGATCTTCGGTGGCCGATCGGGGTCGTCGAACGGATGGTCGGTATCGACAATCACGCAATAAGGCGTGATCGACACCTCGTTCTCGATCACGACCTCGCCTTGGCAAATGATGTGGACGCCCTGCTCGATGTTCACATCGTCGCCGATGACCAGGCGCGGAGGCTGTTGCACGTCTGCCCGCGTGACCGTTTCGATGCGCGCGTGATCGCGGATCAGTGTACGCGCCCCAAGTTCGATGTACTGCGGATTTGCAATGAAAATTGGTTTGTGTAGCACCGTGCCCGGGCCGACAGCGCGCATTCGGCGAGCCCAGTAAGTGCGCGTAAGCACACGACGGAATAAGGTCATCAGGTTCATAGATCAAGCGTCAGGCGCGGGCACCCACTGGCGCGTTTCGAGGTCGAATACCTTGACGCACCGCGCAGGCGAACCGACCATCATGGAATAGGGAGGGAAACTGCGCGTGACTACCGCGCGGGTGCCGACGACGCAATGGTCGCCGAGTGTCACGCCAGGCAATACCGCGGCACCAAAACCGATGAACACGCCTTTCCCGATCCGTACGGGTCCTTTCGATTCCAGCGGCTGCGCCATGATCGGACCGGCCAGAGGGTTCAGGCCGTGCGCCGTATCGGACACGTAGACATGCTCGCTGAGCACCGCGCCATCACCGATCTCAAGAGACGACATCGAATGGATCTGACAGAATCCGCCGATGTAGACGTCGTCGCCGATGTGGATCCGGCCGTCGTGCGCAACGCCGTCGTGGCCGGTCAGCGGGTTGAGGACGACAAAGCGGCCCACGGTCGTGCGTGCACCGATGCTTATCCGTTCGCGGTTGTGCAGCCAGCGAGGCAGCATGACGCGGGCGTCGTCGCCCAAGCGAATACCACGCGGCCGGTGAAGGCTGTTTTTGATATAGCGTTTGAGGGCTGCAATGATCATGGCAAACTCCAATGCTTTGCGGTGCGTCTGCCTTTAATTGCTGACCTGGCCCAGACCAAGGCTTGCCAGCTCGCTCATGGCCTTGCCCGACTGGTCTTCCTGCACCGGCTGGGTCAGCACCCAGGTGCAGAAGCGCTGCAGGCCCTGACGGACGTCCAGCGAAGGCTTGAAGGCGAGCGTTTCCCCGGCGCGGCTCAGGTCGGCATAGCAATGGCGAATGTCGCCCGCTCGGAAATCACCGCTAACGCTCAGTTCCGAGGAGCTTCCCAGAAGTTCACGCAGGATCTGCGCCATTTCCATTACGGTCGTCGGTACGCCAGAGCCCACGTTCAACGCCTGGAAGCCGGACAAAGGCTGCTCGAGCGCGAGCGTGATCGAGCTGACGATGTCGCTCACATGAACGAAATCACGGCTTTCCTGTCCGTCCTCGAAAATGTTGATGGGTTGGTTCTGGCGCATCCGGTTGGAGAAAATCGACAGGATGCCGGTATAGGGATTGCGTAGTGACTGGCGCTCGCCATACACGTTCTGGAAGCGCAGGGCCACCACCGGGGTATGGTAGGCTTCCGCGAAAATTTTGCCGAGCGTTTCGTTGGCCAGCTTGGTGGCTGCATACACCGAGGCTGGGGAAGCAGGGGCATGTTCCGGGGTCGCAATCAGCTCCAGTTGTTCACCGGCCGGGCCGACCGGCTCAAACTGCCCGGCCTTCATATGCGCCGCGCTGCGCGGCGCGGGCACTACCAGTTCGCCGCCAAGGCGGTACGCGCCTTCGCCGTAAATCGAGCGGCTAGAGGCTAGCACGACACGCTTGATGTGGCGGTGGCGGGTGCCGATCGCTTCGAACATCGCTGCGGTAGCCTGCTGGTTGACCTCGTAATAGTGGGCGATCTGATACATCGACTGGCCGGTGCCCGTCTCGGCCGCCAGGTGCACGACGGCGTCCACTCGGGCCAGCACTGCGTCCATCACGGCCAGGTCGCGGATATCGGCACGAATAAATTCGATGCCGCTCAAGCGCAACCATGGTGCATCCAGTTGTGGCACCGCGCCGTGAATCTGCGGGCTCAGATTATCCACCACCACAATTTGGTGGCCGGACTGAGCGAGCGATTCAATCAGCCAGGATCCGATAAAACCTGCACCACCCGTAACGAGGATTTTCATGCGTCCGATTCTTTCTGTTTGATTAATATGCCGACATTCGGGATTCCTGAACGCGAGCGCGTATCACGCAGCCGTTATTCCGGTTTTCTTGGGATTCGCATGCCATACCGATCAGCTCCCAGCCTCAAACCAGCGCGGCGCACCGTGTCAGCCGGTTGTTCTTTTTTTGCAGCGTCACCAGAAGTCGTGTAGACCGCTCGGACGGAAATTGGCGTGCGCTCCAGGGTAACCGCTAGAGCAACACAATGGGCGAGGTAACTTGATTGCTGCGAAAACAACTGCACTATTGTAGCAACTGCCACTTGAATGTGTCTATACGGCACGGCTGCCTGCGGTTGGCGCACCACGTGTTCAGCGCTGCGCGCAGGGGCATTTGCCTTATGTCATGTTATGATTACTAGTTCGAAACTTGGATGTCGTACTGTTTCCCGTGTTTTCCAAGAACGTTCGTACCATGTGCGACATATTTCGAGCCTTATTCCATGAATTCTTCTGCGGGACAGGCATTTTGCCCCATACGCGGATGTGATCCCGGACGAATTCTCCTTCATTCACCGCATTCCGATAAAGTTGTTGGTCGTGATAAGACAGTACAAACTCACCCTCAAGTACTCTTGGTACGGTTGCCTTATTCTGACCGCAAACGCATTCGCAGTCACGACGCCAGCGCTGCAAGGTCAATCCGGCTACATCAACATGCCAAGTGCCTGGGTGGAAGCCGACGGCACATTCTCGACCGGCTACAGCTACGATCGTCCTTATGGCAGCCTATGGGTCAGTTCGACGATCCTGCCTTTCCTGCAAGTAACGGGACGCTACGTTTCCATCAATGGCATCCCTGGCTTCAGTAACGTCGAGGGAGAGTACGGCAGTAAGTACGGCCGCTACAAGGACAAGGTCGTCGATGCCAAATTGAGATTGTGGAGGGAGTCGACCTGGCTGCCGGAACTGTCTGTCGGCGCGACCGACCTGCAGGGGACCGAGCTCTTCAGGGGACAGTATGTAGTTGCCAGCAAGGTCTTCGGTAGCGCGAAGAATATCGAAGCCAGTATCGGCTATGGCAGCAAACGTCCGGAAGGCCTGTTCGCCGGCATCCGCTGGGTGCCGCTTGCCGCGCCCAACTGGGCGCTTGTCGCCGAGTACGACGCCAACGATTATTCGAAGGATTTCCGTGCGGCTGAAACGGCTGCCGGCGAACGGCGCAAGGGGCCTGCCGTGGCACTCGAATACCGCTGGGGTTGGCTGGGCGCCCAGGTTGCCCGCGAACGCGACCATTTCAGCGCCAACCTGTACGCCAGCATCCCGTTCTACCAGCGCGAGTTTGTACCGAAGCTGTTCGAGCCGGCGCCGTTTGATCCGAAAAAGGCGCCGGCGCGCGTATCGGCTGCGGAATGGCAGCAAAGCGGCAGCCATGGTGCGGAACTGGTCCAGGAGTTGGTCAAGCAGGATTTTAAGAATGTCCGTGTCGAGTTCGACAGCGGCACCCTCAAGCTGACGCTGACCAACAACCGTATCTCGAACATGGGTCGTGCGGTTGGACGCGCAGCGCGAACTGCGCTGGCATTTGCGCCGACGGGCACGCGCGCAATCCATATCACCTATACCAAGCTCGAGCAGCCGCTCGCGACTTACGAATTCCTCGATCTGCCGCGCCTGACCGATTACCTGACCGGTTTGGTGGACCGCGAATCTTTCCTGCAAACCGTCGTGGTGCGTTATGCGACTCCCCAGGATACGGTCAGCGGCGACCAGGAAGGTTTGCTTGCCGCCGTCCGGGAAGAGGATGCCGGCCTGGCGGTTCAGATGGGCCGGGACGGCAACGTCGTACAAGTCGTGTCGGAAGACCGCGAAGCGAACCGCTTCAAGGTCGTGCCGAAGGTGTCGTTCTTCTTCAACGACCCGAGCGGCGCCCTGCGTTACGAAGTCGCTGCGGCAGCCAATTACGACAAGCGCCTTGCCGCCGGAACTTACCTGAACAGTGCCTTCAAGCTGTCCTTGTTCGAAAACGTTTCGGGTGTAACCCAGGCTTCTAACAGCCTGTTGCCTCATGTCCGTACTGATATCGCGGACTACAAACGCGGCGACCGCTTCAAATTGAACCGCTTGCTGATCAACAAATACATGACGCTGGACGAGCGCGTCTACGCGCGCGCTTCCGTCGGTTTTTACGAAGAGATGTATCGCGGTTTTGGCGGCCAGGTGTTGTACCTGCCGAAGGATAGCCGCTGGGCTGCCGACCTGACGGTCGATGCGGTGCAGCAGCGCGGCTTCAAAGGGTGGTTCGACAAGCGCGATTACGAAACGGTCACCGGCTTCGGCGCACTGCATTACAGACTGCCCTACGATATTACTGTCACTGCGCGTGGCGGCCGCTTCCTGGCCAAGGACAACGGCGTGCGCATGGAATTCAAGCGCCGCTTCAGTTCGGGCGTGGAGATCGGCGCATGGTATGCCAAGACAAGCGGAAAGGATATTACCAATCCAGGCAGCGAAACCAATCCGTACCACGACAAGGGGGTCTTCCTGTCGGTGCCGCTGAATATCATGCTGCCGGCGGATACGCAGGCGAATGCCGGAATCGGCTTGTCGCCCTGGACCCGAGACGTTGGTCAAATGGTTTCCAGCCCGGGCGATTTGTACGACTTGATGGAACGGCCGCGGCGTGACCTGACAAGCTATGACGGCCTCGGCAACTTTGCGGAGCGCGCTGACGAGCAGAACCTGCCTGCCGTGAATCCGCCTGTACGTCCCCTCCAGAATCCATGGCCGGAATTCCGCTGGCGTCTCGAACAATCGGTATCGACCACGCCGACGCTGCCGCAATGGGCCAAAGGGACTGCGCTCGCTGGCGGTGTCATCCTGGGCAGCGCTCTGCTGGACAAACCGGTCGACCGATTCATGAAGAAGCACGCGGACGGGAGCATCACCCGCGCATGGAACAACGTCGGCAAGGCCACGCCTGTAGTCCTTGTCGGTGCCGCAGCCGGTGCGATTGCGTTTGGCGATTCGCACCTGCAGAACATGGGAATCATTTCGCTGGAATCGGTTCTGGGTGCTGCAGCGCTGTCCATCGCGACCAAAAATGTGGTCAACCGCGCCCGCCCGCGTGACGAGCTCGGACAGTGGAGCCGGAGCACCAATCGCTCGGACGCATCGTTCCCGTCGAATCATGCCACAGTCGCGTTTGCCGCGGTCACGCCTTTCGCCCAGGAATATGACGCACCATGGCTGTACGGCGTTGCCGCCGCCGGTTCGCTTGGACGTACTGCCGGTCGACAACACTGGGTGTCGGATGTTGTGGCAGGGGGAGTGCTGGGTTACGTGGTCGGCAGCTGGTTGTGGCAGACGCAACGCGACAATCACCGCTCGGGCTTTTCCGTTGCGCCAGGGCCAAAGTCAGTCAGCATGTCCTGGAGCGGAACGTACTAATTCGGCTCTGAATCCCTCAAGTGCGGCCCAAGTGGAGCAGGCCTTACTGCAATACAATTAAGAAGTTGCAGTATTTATATTAAGATTGCATTTTATAGGCGGGTGCGCTTCTATTGGCCGTCTGGGCCAGCGGCGCACACGTAGCTCGTTCGTAGCGACATGGAGATATTTATATGATCTTGACCACCGGAGGGGCCGGTTTTATCGGCAGCAATTTTGTCCTGGATTGGTTTTCCGTTTCCGATGAAGCTTTAGTCAACCTGGACAAGCTGACCTACGCAGGCAACCTGGAAAACCTGGCGAGCTTGAAAGACAATCCGAGGCATATTTTCGTCAAGGGCGATATCGGTGACGTTGACTTGGTTCGGCAACTGCTGAAAGAGCACCGACCACGTGCCGTAGTCAATTTTGCTGCCGAGAGCCATGTCGACCGCAGCATCCATGGTCCGGAAGATTTCATTCAAACCAATATCGTGGGCACTTTCCACCTGCTGGAAGCAGTGCGCGACTACTGGAGTAGCTTGCCCGAACAGGAACAGGCCGCTTTCCGTTTCCTGCATGTCTCGACTGACGAAGTCTACGGCTCGCTCGGCAAAGAGGCCCCGGCTTTCCGCGAGACCAATCGTTACGAACCGAACAGTCCCTATTCGGCCAGCAAGGCAGCCAGCGATCACTTAGTACGTGCCTACCACCACACTTATGGTTTGCCAGTCCTGACCACGAATTGCTCGAACAATTACGGTCCCTACCACTTCCCGGAAAAGCTGATCCCGCTCTGCATCCAGAATGCGCTTGGCGGCAAGCCACTGCCGATCTATGGCGATGGCCAGCAAATCCGTGACTGGCTGTTCGTCAAGGACCATTGCTCGGCAATCCGCCGGGTGCTCGATGCCGGCGAGCTCGGCGAGGTCTACAACGTCGGCGGCTGGAACGAAAAGGCGAACCTGGACGTGGTTCGCACGCTGTGCGAGATCCTGGACGATCTCAGCCCGCGTACCGATGGCCAATCCTATAAAACCCAGATCACCTTCGTCACCGACCGCCCCGGCCACGATCGCCGTTATGCGATCGACGCCACCAAGCTCGAGCGCGAATTAGGCTGGAAACCGGCCGAAACTTTCGAGACGGGCATTCGCAAAACCGTGCGCTGGTACCTGGACAACCAGGAGTGGGCCCGCAACGTGACCAGCGGTGCCTATCGCGAATGGGTCGGCAAGCAATATGGAGCGTGACGTGAAGATTTTGGTTACCGGAAAAAACGGGCAGGTCGGTTTCGAGCTGCAGCGCGCCCTGGCGACGCTGGGTGAAGTGATCGCGGTGGACCACACCGATTGCGACCTCGCCGAGGTTCACGCCATCCGTGCCTTGGTGCGCCGCGTGGCGCCGGACGTCATCGTCAATCCCGCCGCCTACACTGCGGTCGATAAGGCGGAGTCCGACCAGGAGACAGCGTTTGCTGTAAATGCCCGAGCTCCTGGTGTGCTAGGCGAAGAGGCAGCGCGCCTGGGCGCGCTGGTCGTGCATTATTCGACCGACTACGTGTTCGATGGCACCAAGGTTGGCGCTTATTCGGAAACCGACCAACCCACCCCGCAGAGTGTGTACGGCAGCACCAAGCATGCCGGCGAGCTGGCGCTGGCCGAGGCCAATCCACGCCACTTGGTGCTCCGCACCAGCTGGGTGGTTGGGGCCCATGGAGGGAACTTTGCCAAGACCATGCTGCGTCTCGCCGCCGAGCGTGAGCAACTGAGCGTTGTCGCCGACCAGTTCGGCGCGCCGACCTCGGCGGCGCTGCTGGCTGATCTGACCGCCCAGTTAGTGCGCCAGTATGTGCGCGAAGGTGCGGATGACTTCCCGTATGGGACTTACCATGTTACGGCTGCAGGCGACACAAGCTGGTACGACTACGCCCGTTTTGTCATCGCCGAAGCACTGGCTGCAGGCAAGCCATTGAAAGCAAGCCCGAATGCCGTAAAACCGCTGTCGACTGAGGAATATCCGACGCCCGCTAAGCGCCCGGCCAATTCGCGCCTGGACACCACCCGGTTCTGCGCTACCTTCGGCTTGCGCCTGCCGCCATGGCAGGAAAGCGTCGGTCACGTTCTGCAGCAGATCCTCTAGAGAAAAAGTTCATCATGTCCAACTCGAAACGCAAGGGCATCATTCTGGCTGGCGGCTCCGGCACGCGGCTATATCCCGTCACCCAGGCGGTCAGCAAGCAGTTGATGCCCGTCTACGACAAACCAATGGTTTATTACCCGCTGAGCACGCTGATGCTGAGCGGCATCCGCGACGTCCTGTTGATCAGCACCCCGCACGATACGCCACGCTTCGCCGATTTGCTTGGCGACGGGAGCCAATGGGGCATGAACATCCAGTATGCGGTGCAGCCTTCGCCTGACGGCCTGGCACAAGCCTTCATTATTGGTAAAGATTTCGTTGGCAACGATCCAAGCGCGCTGGTTCTTGGCGATAACATCTTCTACGGGCATGACTTGGTCAAGCAGTTGCACAGCGCGAACGAACGAACTGATGGCGCGACGGTATTTGCTTACCATGTGCACGACCCGGAACGCTACGGCGTGGTCGAATTCGATGCCCATCAGCGTGCACTCAGTATCGAAGAAAAACCCAAGGCACCGAAATCGAGCTATGCGGTGACGGGGTTGTATTTTTATGACAATCATGTCTGCGATATTGCAGCCGACATTAAACCTTCAGCACGTGGCGAACTCGAAATTACGGACGTGAATCAGTGTTATCTGGACCGTGGCCAGTTGGATGTCGAAATAATGGGGCGCGGGTTTGCCTGGCTTGACACTGGCACCCATGACAGCCTGCTGGAAGCCTCCAGCTTTATTGCGACGCTGCAAAAACGGCAGGGCTTGCAGGTTGCATGTCCTGAAGAAATCGCTTATCGCCAAGGATGGATAGGCGCTGCCGAGCTCGAAAAGCTGGCGTTCCCCTTGTCAAAGAATGGTTATGGCCATTACCTGTTGAACCTGCTTAAATCCTCCTGAACATGCCTTATACCGTTATCTCTACCGCAATCCCTGAAGTCATGGTGCTGACACCAAAAGTATTCGGTGATACGCGCGGGTTCTTCTTCGAAAGTTTCAATGCTCGCGATTTTTGTGAAGCGACGGGCCTGAACGTCGATTTCGTCCAGGACAACCATAGCAAGTCGTCGAAAGGCGTTTTACGCGGCTTGCATTACCAGATTCAGAATGCACAAGGGAAGCTTGTTCGGGTGGTGCAAGGCAGCGTCTTCGACGTGGCGGTGGATATGCGTAAATCGTCGCCGACTTTCGGTAAATGGGTGGGGGAAATACTAAGCGCTGAGAACCATAAGCAGTTGTGGGTGCCTCCAGGCTTTGCGCATGGCTTCGTGGTCCTGAGCGAATCCGCCGAGTTCCTCTACAAGACTACCGATTACTGGTTTCCAGAGCATGAGCGAAGCCTCCGGTGGAACGACCCGGCAGTCGCCATCGAATGGCCAATCGACTTCGTACCGCAATTGGCAGCCAAAGATGCATCCGGAAAGCTGCTTGACCAGGCCGAGGTATTCGACTGAGCGCAGCAAATACAAAAGAACGTAGTGCCAAAGAAAATGGCCGCTCGGTGAGCGGCCATTTTTACACCTGAGGCCTGTCGAGCGCATAGCGCCCGGCCGACGATTAGTGGTGAGTAGTGGTCGAGTGGTGAGTGGTCGACGAATCGTCGTCGTCCGAAGCTGCAACAGCAACAGCAGCAACAGCAACGCCGATAGCAACAGCAGCGCCGGTCGACAGGCCAGCGAAGGCGGTGCCGCCCAGGAAGCCACCCGACGAGGTGCCAGCGGCAGCCGCGTCAGCGGTACCAGCAGCAGCGGTGCCGGTTTGAGCAGCCGCCGGAGCAGCTTCTTGTGCGAAGACAGATGCCGACAGCAGGCTCAGAATTGCGCCAGTGACGAGAATTTTTTTCATGTTGAGATCCTTTGTTTCAATTGAAGGGACTTCTGCAGCAATATTCGCATGCCAAACTATTATAACAATTAAATATTGCTGCAACTCACTTTAGGCCTGCCGAACCGGCAACTCCCGGCGGCAAGTGTGATGACTTTTTCACTTGTCCGCAACACGTTAGTGTACAGTAAATATTTTTGAGGAATGTCACGGTTTGTCACGTGCACGGCCTTTTGTCGCTGATTTGACACCAAATTTCCCAGCTGTTTCCCCTACGGTTGTGCTGCTACATCTGGAATAATTCCAACCTGAACGAGAACCTGCCAACAGGCCGGACCAGGAGCCCAGGATGGCGGAAGCCAGCAACGCAGAAAAAACCGAACCAGCCTCACAGCGGCGCCTCGATA
>Ga0265798_10007715_pt1 | contig 13868 bp, 11 predicted proteins | sample P3T30metagenome_FD_192430 | JGI IMG/M metagenome (GOLD analysis project Ga0265798, IMG submission 192430) | Plant litter microbial communities from East Loma Ridge, Irvine, California - P3 T30 | ecosystem: Environmental > Terrestrial > Plant litter > Unclassified | place: USA: California...
TGCTCTCCAGTTTACGCTAGACTGAGAATACCGAAAGACGCCGAGCCGACGTTGGGACACCTTGTGGACGAGATCCGTGCAAAGCTGGAGTACGAAGAATTCCAAATCAGTACATCTATTGGCGTAGTCTACGAGCCTGACCTCGATGACAACCTACCTCGCGCATTGAGTGAGCTGGGAGTTGGTCTGAACAGCAACGGCTTTATCACAGTCACAGACGATAGCGACGAGCCGCGCGTTGACCTCGTCCTCAGCACCAGCCCACATATGGAGGAGCGTGGCGGTATCGAAGTGGATCTTGCAGGCCTCAAACAATTGCCATATAAGCCCAAAGCCGAAGTCAGCGCCAACGATCTCAAAATCGGCGACACCAGTATCAGCGACGTCATGCCCATGCCGATGGAGCTTACTGGGCCTCCCACTCAGACAACATCATCCAACGGCCACAGCGAAAAACTTCAAGATGCTATCGACGACGCAGCGGTTGGCTCCAAGCGCAAGCGCAACATGGCCGAAGATATACAGAATGCGCAGAAGCAGAACGTGCAAAAGCGCGCCAAAGGGGACACGGTCGATGTCGAAGCCCACACTGGCGGGAGCAATGGTGGCGCGATCGTCCTCGACGACGATTGATGAGTTATACCACCCCTCCAACGACCGTGCCTGTTCAGGATGTACCACAAAGGGCGTTTGGGCATTGCAGTGATGAGTTTTGATGTTTCTCTTTTTTTTTCCCTCTTTCAAAGATACCTCACGTGAATGCGGCGCAAGGAAAACCAATAGAGATGGGTCTGATCACCGTGGGAGGAAGGTAATGATGTTTCTTGCTGAGCATTGGCGGGTACCATGCGGTGGTGGACTACCGACTGGTGCAACGGAAGTCATTGTAAGATGTAGATACCCACACAAAAAACTTCCAAAATTGCTGGGCCTCCTGTGAGCAGACTATAGTCAATCGCTGTGCTTGGTCACTCGGTGAGTGAGTCTCCGCCTTTATCTGGACTTTTACACTCCCTGCCTCACACCTTGGCAAAGCAGTGTGCAGGATCTTGACCATGACCATCGAGCTCTGGGCACCAAATCGACCATGAGCCCAAACCTCGCCGTCTCTTCGACCCGCAAATACCATGCTTCCTTTCCCTCACAATCCACTCCTGCTAGGATCCTGCTCAACCTGCCAGTTCCTCCAGAGGACGACACCTGTGAGGAGATGAATGAATGAGACAGCATCTTTGAGACGATACTGTAGCTCTATGTACCTTATGTAGTGTAAAAACTGTTATGGCTCGATTGTAAAGTAATGAGCATTCGCTTTTTAGAAAAGGTCATCCTGCAATAAGAAGGTACAATTTCCGACCTCTGCGACAGCCATCCTCCGCGCTTTACCATCTGAGTGTAGGTTTCAGTTGAGCAAAAGCACCAATCGAGACCACCAACCTGTCTGCGCCTTCTTACTTCCCCTGAGGGCCCTCGTGCTGTAAATCGATGACAGCATCAGCTACTCGGTCACCCTACTTTGGTGGACCCAGCAGCATCGACATCAACCGCTCGAAAAAGGTACAGTCCACCTTACGAGGGAGGTCCAAAGAGTGATGGGATCGAGTACCGTCATACGCAGTCTGTCAGCCTCTGATATCATCATCGTCTTCTTCCTCTACTGAGTGGTCAACTTGCACATCGTTGGTGAGGAATTCGTCACTCTCGCCTTCGTTGAAATCTTCCAGACTTTCGATGTCTTCTGTGTTGCGATCAGGTAGATTTTCACTCCCAAACTCAGCCGCGCTATTCCCGTTCTTCTCGATCTCGTTCGCATGCTCAGCAACATTCTTCTCCCTCGCCTTGACCTCGATAATGTCTTTTGCAAATGTACGAGCTCCCGCGACCGCAGCCAACGGATCTCTCCTGTGAATCATCAAGTACCCCTGTACTTCCGCAGGCGAGATTTTGCCACCAGAAGGGATTGCACTGGCAAAAGTCCTCGCCAGCTGCGCGACATTGTGCTGCGTAGAGGCGTTGGTCTCGCCCTCAACCAGCTCGTCGGGGGTTTTGGTGTACAAATCCTCGAAGAGCTTGATGCAAATCTCCTCGTTGGCGTATCCGAACAGTACTTTTTGATCACAGCGTCCTGGCCTGATCAGCGCAGGATCGAGGTTATCCGGCGCGTTGCTGGTCATGCAAACGACCCTGCCGTCTTTAGAAAGTGGTCCATCAATATTGTTGAGCAGACCACTGAGTGTCAGCGAGCTCTGAGAACTGGAGCGATCCTCCCATTCGTCTTCTCGGCCGCGACGAAGCTTCCTTAGCTCAGCTCTGGACACTTCTCTTTCCAGGCCCGCACTGTCGACATCCTCCAAAAGCAAGATACAGCGCTTGGGTAGATCACCAAAGAGAGCGTCCAGGCGCTGGTCTGTCATGCCTTTGTCGCCCAGGCTGAGAATGTACAGGTCCAAAGAAAAATGTCCAGCGAGAGCGAGGCAAAAGCTTGTCTTGCCGGTACCAGGCGGACCGTACAACAGAAAGCCGCGACGATAAGGATAACCTCTGTTGGCGTAGAAGCACTCACACTCAGGCGTGAGGTAGTAGGCGATGTCATCGACCAGAGCTTGTTTCTTTGAGGTCTCGAGCGCTACGCTATCTATAGAGCGCGATGGGCGCATGATCGCTTCGATCCAGCTGCTTGCTTCGTACTCCTGGTCGTACCTACGGCGGTGGTCAAAATCGCGACTGCCATCACGAGGGCGATACACCGTAGTTTTTGTTTCTGCAACCGTAACAGGGGTGGATTCGCGGCGAACCTCGTCGAGAAATTCGCGGAGCGGTGCGGTGCCACGGAGTGTAGGGAAGCACTCAAGGGTGACGTTCTGTGGCAAGTTAGGGTCGAGACACACGATGGGCCTGCCCCTACCGTCTACGGCGCCATCAGTCTTTCTCTCCATGCTCATGAAGTGACCTTTGTAGCGGAAGTGATGCTTGCCGAAATCCGGGATGAAGCTCAGTGGCTGCGCCGGGGCTGACTCGGTTGAGCAAGACGTGGTATCTGCTTCGCTGACTCCACTGTTCATGTCTTCATTTTCTTTGCAAGCGTCCCACGTCGATAGATTCTCAGCCAGGCCCAGCTCCTGTCGATCTCTCGCTACGCCGTGTGAAGCGAACCATGCAAGGACGGCAGCGTTCAGTGCGTGATTGGCTGGTACGGTAATCTTCGATGAGAATGGGGATGTGACCGAGTTCCAAAGATGCATCGGAATCTCGCGAAAGGTCCCGACCTGATAAAAGGTTCCGTATACACCACCCAGCAAAATCATGTAGGGAACGATGACTTTCAGTACCAGATCGATCCTGGTGCTACATCTTTGAACCTTGCGCAGGAAATTTCTAAGCACCAGGGCGTATGTGAGCTCATATAGATCGGTGTGTCCACTCATGTCGGTAGCAAGTGCGGCCGATAAGCGTCGAACGAGGGAGGCTGCAGAAGAGGACATGATATCTGAGTTTGATGGTGATTCGAGGCTCCTCGGGTTGGTGCTGGTCCTGGTCTATCGCTCGAATGTGTTGCAGTGTTTGGATCTTGTTGTGCGAGTGCGAGGGGGGAGCAACGATCTGCTCTGGGATGCCTGAGGTGAGATGCACGCGTTTGTTGTACCCACATCGAAGTGCAAATCGTAAAGTAGGCGTTGACCAATGAGCGGGAGCCTGTTTGCCTTTGCTGCAATGCGTAGAGTCAGCTCTAGTATATCGTCAGCAACTCTTCATATGACTAGAAGACGTGGAGCGATGGGGCAGGCAGCAATGGGAGATATTCTGGGTCTCAGCAGAATGTGGAACTAGGCGGCCGCATGTGAAAGTCAAGGTCTCATTACTAGCAAGTCTCCACCCCTGGATCAATCTGCCTTCACTTCACTCTCCTCATCCGACATCGGCCTCACGTCTGGGAAGTCACCGGAACCTCCATACTCGTCTGAGTCCACACCTCACCACTGTCAGTTTGGGTCAACTCAACGTGGGTGTCCGCATTGCCATAGAAGGCGCCGCTGTTGTATGGGAACTCTCCCAGACTGAAAGAAAGATCGGTCAGTTTATCACATCACTCAAAATCATCCTCGAATCCCCTTCGGGTAACGTACCAGTCGTCGACATAGCTTCCCCTGATTTGGATATTGCCTGGCTTCTCGACCTTGTCCGGCAGCTTGGAACCGTCCGATCGATAGAGGAATCGCACCCTGTCGTCCTCGCATGGGTGCCAGCCTTGAGCTTGTTCGGTTCGCGAGCCAGTGCCCTCAGGCATGGTGAGCCCGCAGGAAGTCTCAAACTCAAGACCATAGTTTGTGTCGTGGACACGGAAGCGAATGGATGATCCGGTCGGAGCGGTGGGCAGAGCATCGAGAATGACAAGATTGGAGACGTGCCACGGAGAAGTCTCGATGAGGGCGTTGCAGGGTCCGTCTCTTGGCTGAGAGGTGGGAAGGGTGTAGGAGAGGGTACCCAGGGAAAAGATGGTGCTCAGGACCGTGAGAGAGTACATGTTGGCTTGAAATGGCTGGACTGAGGTGCTGGGATCGGGTTGCTGGGCTTGAAAATGATGCTGGATTTGAGGCTGACGGTAAATCTGGTGTGCTTTGGTATGCTTCAGTGTGCCTTTTGCAAAGTAGCTGGATGTTTTGGATACAGAAAGAAGCATCAATTGGGGAGGACATATTCTCTCCTTTTGTAGACAACGAAAGAAAGAGAATCTCACCATTCACCCGCCGCTCTTACCTTTGGGCAACAAACATGATGAAGTGGCGTCCTGTGTGTTTTCAAGTTACGGACAAGACCTTGAGATTGAGAACAGCGGTGACGAGTTTGCTTGGAACAAAGATGGCGCGCGGTAGGACATCAAACCGCCGCTGACACTCTTCTGTGAAGAAGACCTGGAAGTGATAGTCTGTGATGGTCTTATTCGTGGTCGTCGCGCGTAGATGAAGATAGCTGGAAGCCGACATGGTGCTTATTGAAGCGTCTTGAGCTTGATATGGTCTTGGTCTAACGACAGACGTCTTATCGCGTGGCAGTCACAAGATAGAAGAGTACTGGATCTGGAGCCTTGCTGTCGGTCTCGGTGGCAAACCATGGACATGGCGCGTCGTCGGTGACAACATCAGGTACCATAATGAGTTGGCAATTCGGTTTTCCATAGCCTGGTACCGGGTGTGGATGAAGATGAAGATACAGGATCTGATGTCGTCCAGTGGCTGGAGTTGTGTCTCGCAACACAAACGCGATGAAGTCGGTCTTGCAAAATTTGTCCCAAAGCGGACGTTGCACCTCCATGTTTGAAACGTCAAGGCAAGAACAAGCAGCTCCAGCAGCGTCTTGACATCTAACAACCACATACTCGCACATACCTGCCAATGGGCGTTAAACGACCTCACGCCGCAATGGACGCCCAAGAGAGCGCGACGAGCCAGTCACCATTCATGCCCATGTTCGAAAGCTTCCGCGCAGAACTAGACGAGCACCACGATCGTCGAGAGCGCATTATCAAGGCATCAAGAGACATCACAGCGTCTTCGAAGAAAATGTGAGAATAAACATACAGGTGTAGATTTGTGGAAAGAGGAATATCAACTAACATTTCTCACAGCATCTTCACTCTCCAACGGTACATCAACTCACCCAGTGGCAAAACCCAAATCACGAAAACAAGAACAAAACACTAATCACCCAACCACTTAGCCTGCGAACCCTCGCCCAACCTCTTCCCCCAAACATCACCAAATCCAACGCACCCTACTACACAACCATCTCGACCAACTACGCCGCCATCTCCCGCGACCTCCAAAACCTCAACGCCCACCGCTACGCCCGCCAAGTCTCCGGCGGCCACCAAGAGTACATCGAAGCCGCCTCCTTCGAACACTACCTAACAACCGCCTCCCTGCTCTCCTACGAAGAAGCCCGCGCCAAGATCCTCGCCCTAGACCCCGAAGGCCCAGGAGTCGGCCTCGGCTACGAGGATTATGTGCTGGGGATCTACGACATGACGGGCGAGCTGATGCGGTTTGCTATCACTGCCATGGCGACTAGTGGCGCTTTACCTTCTCCTTCATCACAAGAACACCCTTCTTCTTCTGCTGCCTTGAAATCTCCTGGAGCCGAGACTTCTAACGACGCCATGGAGGTCGACACGAGTACCGCCACTTCCATTTCAAACCGCAACATCCTCACCGACCTCCGCCAACTGCGCTCGGCGCTGGAGTCGCTCAACACGAGCGGCACGGGACCCTTTGGCAAGGAGGCCGACAAGAAAGCCGACGTGATGCGGCAGAGCGTGGAGAAGGTCGAGCGGGCTCTGTATGGGCTGACGGTACGTGGGGCGGAGAGGCCGAAGGGGTGGATGCCTGATCTGAGCGAGAGCCGGGCAGTGGAAGTTGAGGGTTAGGGAGGGAGATTGGTTCGGCATGGTATGGTGTGAGAATACTCTACCTCAGTCCTATTACTGCTTCTGTAGAGAAATAAGCCACGAAATGAGACGATTCCTCACAAAAAAAAAAGCGATTTCCTTTCTTCGCAGCTGTCACTACTCTATCTGAATTGATGAGGAAGAACCGGAAAAACAAGGTAGCGAAAACAAGAAAAACGACAAACAAACGCCAGCGCTTTTTGATACAGTACACAAGGAGATGTTGAAACAATGAAGACGAGGCTGGTCTGATCTCAGCTTCGTGTTGATACAGTTGGCATCTTGCTGCGACAACGAATCGAGCACCACAGGTCGTCGCACAAACTTGTGCTCGTGGTCGTCTGTCTTGCATGAGAGTAGAATAGAAGAGAAGTAATTTGAGCCCAAGCCGTGTGGTATCGCAGAATGGAAAATTCCCTATCCTGAATGTTGGAAAGGGTATAACAGATGAGATTGGTAGTGCGTGGTGACGGGTATGTAGGTTGGGGTTTGGAGTGGGTCATCGGCCCTGTTGGAAGAAGCGGTTTCTGTTGGAGGAGTCTAGTTGGCGTTGTTGCTGTTGTTATCGCTGCCGCTGCTCTGTTGAAACGTTAGTGATCAGTCCAACTAAATCACCCATGACCATCGCGTCGACTTACGAATTTGCCAGTGACACCAGCCCAAATCAAGATGATCACTACAATAACCAGGATGATGGCAACGCAGATACCAAGGCAGATCCACTTCTTTTTGCGAGCAGCTCTCGCGCTCACAATCGCGCGGTCGACTTGCACGTTGCCTTGTTCCAGGTTCTCGTGCGTGTCCATGGCCTTTGCCTCGACATTCTGCACCATAGGCTCCTGCTCCATCACGATCGCGTCCAAGTCCTGGAACAACTGCTGCAGCTCGAGCATGGTCTTCTCAATCTGCTGGATGGCGGCATGGCGCTGTCGGACGTTCGAGAGCGCACTCTGTGCCTGACCACGACGATCAGAGTTCATGAGCGCCTGCTGGAAGATCTGAGTATCCGCGCCTTCGCTCGTAGCTTCTTGAATCTCCTCCTCGGTCGCGTCGGGCCTGACAATGAGGAATTGTCTGCGCTGTTGTTCTTGCACATCCTTCCTGAACTGGCTCTCAACCTGCTGGTACGAATTGATGGCCTTGCGAATGCGACGGTCCAGGGCGTCGACTTGAGGCTTGTTCCTGGGGTCCTGCGACTCGGGGCGAGACTTGATACGCTTCACACGGTCGGCGAGTCCACGGTAGCCGCTCATGATATCTGCGCTGAGGGCGTCGACTTCTTTGCTCGAGTCTCCAGACGAGGTGATGAACTGACGCTGGCTGCGCTGGAGGGAGGCAAGACGGGACTCGAGGTCGTCAATCGCGCGGCCAACGGCGCGGCAGTCGTTGAGGATGGCATTGGGGTCTGTAGGGTTTTGTTGTTGTGCGTAAGGGTTGTCGGATTGGCCCATGTTTTGCATTTCGACGGGTTGTTGGCCTGCAGTCATGTTAGGACTTGTGCGCAGGGCAGTAAAATAGAGTGAGGCATACCATATTGAGGTGGAGGCGCGTTGTCGTAAGGGTTGGATTGGCCGTAGCCGCCGCCATAGTTGTTGTTGTACTGGGTTGTCGCGATCCTGTCAGCTTGGATGTCCGTATGTATAGAGGGTGCTGTGCTCTCGTGGAAGGCCGTCGAAGCAGACGAGGCGCGAGAGAGACCCGTGGTATACTCACAGCCATAGTTGTTGCTGGCGCCTAAAGGTGCTTTCTAATTGTTGCGCTCGGCGTGCTGTTTACTCCTGAAGCGCTGCGATGTCAGACTGGTATGCAGTGTCCGAGTCGTAGCTTCCACGCCGTATTATGCGTATATGTAGTTCCGGGTATATGAGAATGTCAAGCAGGTATTGAGTGGTACAATGTCTGTCGCCGACAGCAAAGTGGGCGGATGATGTATGAAGTAGTGAGGATGGGAATGTCCGTCCGGGCATCCACCAGCGAAGGCGCGTCCGTCCCTGAATCCCATCCAGAGGCTGAGTCCACGCTAACCCGAGAAGCTTATGCTTATTTCAAAATAGCATCCAACGGGCCAATCGTCTTGAATCGCGACCGTTCGTATATGCAGACTGATCCGCCGTCGTCTTCCACTCTTCTGTTATCCTGCAGCCTAAAGAATTACGCAAGCCTCGCTTGTCTGCGTAGCGGCTCGGAAACTGTTCTTTCTTGTGAGATGCTGACAGACACAGCGAAAGCAGGCCATGGTGGCAAAGTGCATACTCCACGCGACATGCACGCACGCAACTTCCATAACCGCTGTCGTACGAGAGACTGTATGCATGCATGTAAGCGACATGTAGTACATAGTCTGTCTGGTGCGTAACATTTGGCTGGGTATACCCACTAAGATGCGTTCAAACTCCAGACGAAACACTCACAGCAGACTTTGCAGTTTCAGAGATTCGGCTTGGATCTGATTCCGGAATTTTGCCACGTCTCCAAACATACAGCATCATGAAGTGGGCCTAGTCGACTGAGGTTCGTCAGTGAAACACTTGATGAAGGACATGTATATTATGCTGATGTGTACCTCAACAACGCCGTAGAGGCAATATGGCGCCTTCCAGCTTGGCTACCTATAGTAGGTAATTCGCATGAATCGTGAGAATCAAGAGTGACAGCCTTGCTCATCCATTGCGTTGACAACTTCTTCTCAGTGGTATGGTGAAGGTCAGGCCATGTATATAAAGGTACCGTTTCTCAATATTCGTTGTATCTACTGCCTCAAAGGTAGGTAATCAGCAGCCTGTCATCGTTGGCAAGAAGTGCGTCTCTGTAGCGCTGGAAGAACGGACTTCGTGCCGTCAACTGTCATCACCAAACATATATATGATTGTGCACCGCCATAGACAATACCACATATTCTGCACACACACACAATTTCAACTCTAACATCGAACTCACAAACAAAACATGGCATCTCCAGACAAACCCTCAATCACCCTCCACGGACGCTTCTACAACATCCCGACCCGCCCAACCGTCGTAGTCTGCATCGACGGCTTCGATCCCGAATACCTCACCTCAGGCCTAGCCAGCAAGACCCTACCTACCATGGCCCGCTGGGTCCAGGAAGGCTTCCACGCTCCAGCAAAAAGTGCTATGCCATCCGTGACAAACACCAACAATGTCTCAATTGTCACCGGAATGCCGCCCAGCGTCCATGGCATCTCAGGCAACTACTACCTCGACAAACTCACGGGAGAGGAGTGTATGGTGTTGGATGACTCGACGATGCATGGTTCCACAATATTGGAGCAGATGGGACTGGCTGGAGTACGGGTCGCTGCCATCACTGCTAAAGACAAGTTGAGGCGGATTATCAACCATGGTCTCAAGCCGGCGGAGGGAGCGATCTGCTTCTCGGCTCAGAATGCAGGCGAATGTTCGTTGTTGGAGCACGGGATTTCTGATGTTGAGGAATGGTTGGGACGTTCTGCTCCTAAACAGTACTCCGCTGACTTGTCTCTGTTCGTTCTCGATGCCGGAGTCAAGTTGTTGGAAGAAGGTCGAGCTGACTTGTTTTACTTGACGTTGTCGGATTACGTGCAGCACAAACATGCGCCCGGCTCAGCGGATGCAGATGAGTTTATGCAAGCCATAGACGCTCGACTAGGTCAGCTGGAAGGATTGGAAGCCAGGGTTGTCGTCACTGGCGATCATGGCATGAGCAGCAAAGTGAAGTCGGACGGCACGCCCAACGCGCTGTTCTTGGAAGATTTCCTGAACGAGAGATGGCCAGAAGCAGACGTCCGAGTCATCTGCCCGATCGCCGATCCCTTTGTCAAGCATCACGGCGCTCTTGGTGGTTTAGTACGTGTTCACCTCATGGGCAAGGGCTTTGTCAATGTTGATCGGATGATCGAAGCTTGCCGCGGCCTTCCTGAGGTCGAAATGGCGTGCAGTGGCAAGGAGGCGGCAGCCATGTTTGAGATGCCAGAGGATCGCGAGGGAGATTTTATTGCGATTGCGAAGGAGAATGCGGTTATTGGAGGTCGAAAGGAGAATCACGACCTATCGCAGCTGGGAGGACTGAAGTTGCGCTCGCATGGTGGGCTTTCAGAGCAAGAGGTCCCACTGATTATGTCTGAGGCTCCTGGAAAGAATTTGCTCACCAGCGAGAAAGCGTGGAGGAATTTTGACATTTTCGATCTTGTGCTTAATTACTAGTCAATAGCATCGTAACGCTGGAGGCGAAGTCCTTGGATCCTTCGAGCTTAGCTCAATGTTCAGCAAATCCCATCCAATTCGTCCCGAAGTCCGTAAAGTCTACATTCCAGAAATCGTCCGTGAAGATATTATCATCGAAAGTAATGTCGCTAGGATTGTCGAGAGCGGGCGCAGAAGTTCCCTGCAGTCCCTCGGTGGCCTGCTCCAAACCCTTGGCAATGCCCGCGTACGGGTGAGAACAAGATGATGGCAACGTGATGCCGTGGAGGGTGTCTCGAAGTCGATGCATCAGTTGTAAAACGTTTTGCTTGAGCGCATGACTAGCGTTTGCTTCGCGGGCTATCTTGATCAGAGAGACCGTGGCGAAAGCCAGCATGGTGCCGAAGTACGACGGTAAATCTGACAGACGCACCTCGCCGTCTAAAATGACTCGAAGTACAGATAATGCGCTTTCCTGAAATTCATCGATCAAATCGTTGGCCTCGGGCGTGATGCTGAGTCGCTGATTCGGTATGCAGCCTCGGTGTAAGTGCGAGTAGAGATACAATCTGGCGCAATAAAAGTGTAGCTCCGAGATGCCAGCCGTCGGATCCCCTGAGTGCTGACCTACGGCTAGCACACTGCACCAGGTCTGTCGCCATTGATCGTAAGCTTGGACATGCTTGTTGAACTCAGGAAGTTTCAGAGTAGCTGCTGAGCTCTCTATATCCGCACCAAAACGCTCGAAAACAGCTCGCGTGGCGGACCAGAGTTCAACTTGGCTGATGAGGCCCAGGTCTCGATGATTCGAAAACTGGGAATGTATAAAGGCGGCCGGGATGTTCAAGGAGCGCCACTCTTGAGTCATGGGCGGCCTTCCGTACTTCAGCGAGCAGTGGTGGTCGCACAAGTATACAAGATAGAACAGTCGAGTTCGATCGTAGCATTCTCGCTTGGTGTGTGGCATTTTGGAGATGCAACGATGCAGGTCTAGTTGAGCGCTGATGCGTACCGCTGGTCAACTAATTAGTGTGCAGGCCACTCGGTCGCGGTCTATTCACTCACCAAGTCCGCAGAGGTTGGAGCCTATGTCATCAAGCCAGAAAGATGCTATACACAAGGCTCGAACATCGTCGTAGGTGTAGCTTGGAGAGAAGAGCTTGTTCGAGACATCAGCCACGAATGCATCGTGACAAGCTTGATATCGTTCCGGGGCTGAGCAGAGCGACGCAACGACGCATATTGCGGCAGTCAAGAGTGTCGAGGAGGTCCTCACTTCGCTGAGGGAAGTCTTGGGACCAAGTATGCAATGCAGATATGGGTTCAGACGCCCAACAAAGTACAAAAGACAGTCGTTGGCAGCTTTCAGAGATATCACACCACGCGATATGAGATCTGCAGAGGAGACTGTACACTCAGTGGACTTCTCGGTGCGAACAGAGGAGGCAGGAAATGCACCTAGCTTGGAGGTGAGATTTAGAGTCGGGCTTTGAGTGCTGCCGGCTTCCAATGCTTGAGTGGTGGCTTCTTGGTGGCCATTACTAGACTCGAGTGTCGCGTTCTGCGCCGTGACTGTGTGGTGCTCAAGCGTATTGGATGTTGCAAAGTTGCCTTCTTGGCCGGGCCTGTGTTGGTTATTCTCGAGGGCTGCCAGACGTTGCTCAATCTTCTCTTTCCATCTGAGCAGCTTGCGTCAGAATTAGAGGCTTCAGAACGGGTTCTGCAAGTGTTATCGCGTACGAGGCATCATCTTCCAGCAGCATCTGCAAGCTCTTGTTCACAGTGCATGAAAGTTCGCGAGTCTTGCAGCGAGTGCATGGAGCACCAGTCGTTGTTATGTCACATTTGACCTTGTCTTTGAATTAGTGCAAATGGTGATTTGCCGTCTCAAAGTACGTGTTCGGGCACCTTGAGCTTGCGACAAGAGACACACGCTGTGATCTTGCGGCTGATGTCGGGTATTCTATCCCCGAAAGACTCTCGCAGTGATGCCGCGGCGGCTGAGCGAGGCATGGCTAAAGCGAAGATGGCGTATCGATGTGATATGTACTCTGTAGAAACCAGACTGGAAGGAAGGCACAGTCGAGACGCGAAATGAGGCATGCTCAAAAGTTCAACCCTGACCCTCCATCGATTTTGCCGACTGGTCCCTTTGCGGCATCGGCAATTGGGGCTGACTCCATCCTCCATCGGTAGACTGTTATCTTGCAGCACAAGACCACTACTGTAACTTTACTGGCCGACGTGGATCGCTACGGCCTGCGGCCTGCGATCGGCCTACGATTGCAAACGTCAGTAGCAAGGTAAGACAGGACAGACCAGACTCTCTTCCTTCGACTTCACTGCCAGCACTCAACCCCGTATCCATTCCTCCTGACGATAAGCAATGGAGTCTATTAAAGAAAGCATTTTGTTCAAATCAGCTTCAGTAGTTGACGGCACAGGTCATACGCCGGCTTACCAGGCTAATGTCTACGTTCAAAATGGGACAATACATTCCATCCAACCAGTCGACAAAGCCAGCAACACCCAAAGTCAGTCCGACGGTGACATTCGAATCGTCGACTGTGAAGATGGCAAATGGACTCTCAGCCCGGGCTTCATCGACATGCACGCCCACTCCGATCTTTCCTTGTTGCATACCCCTAAGCATCTCGCAAAGATCACACAGGGAGTGACCACAGAAGTCATCGGCCAGGACGGTATTTCCTATAGTCCCGTCACAGACTACACGATGGCGCGGATCAGAAAACAGATAGCAGGCTGGAACGGCAATCCAACTGATCCCAACTTCTTCGAGCGATGGCGGAGTGTGAAAGAGTACCTCGATGTCCTCGACGAATCAAGAATAGCCACAAACGCAGCCTACTTAGTTCCACAGGGAAACCTCCGCATGCTGGTGAAAGGCTGGGACTCGGCTGAGTGCTCTCAAGGCGAGATCGACACCATGAAAGAGCACCTCCACGAAGCGTTCAGAGGAGGCGCTGTGGGGATGTCGTCCGGCCTGACATATGTGCCTGGAATGTTTGCTGACACCGCAGAACTCACACAGCTCTGTCGAATCGTGAAGCAATATGGCGGGTACTTCTGCCCACATCATCGCTCTTACGGAAAGGACGCCATTCAAGCGTATGCCGAAATGCTCGATCTCGCCCGTAAGACCGGCGTGAGGCTCCACTTGACACATGCGACTCTCAACTTCCCCGAGAATGCCGATCGAGTCGACGAACTCATCGCCATGATC
>Ga0265798_10007717_pt1 | contig 13865 bp, 8 predicted proteins | sample P3T30metagenome_FD_192430 | JGI IMG/M metagenome (GOLD analysis project Ga0265798, IMG submission 192430) | Plant litter microbial communities from East Loma Ridge, Irvine, California - P3 T30 | ecosystem: Environmental > Terrestrial > Plant litter > Unclassified | place: USA: California...
GTGAACCAATAAAGGCGTACTTAGAATTAGCAGATCAACCAGCGAATAGCACTCCGTAAACACCTACTGATGAGATTGCCATTGTGTATAGAATACCTAGAGAGAAGTCAGTTAGTGCAAGTCCGCTTCCGAATGGAATAACGGCTCAACCAATTAGACTGAATACTAGGCTAATAATGGGTGCTAGGAAGAATAGACTCTTTGTCGCATGTTGCGGAATAATCATTTCCTTCACAACGAGCTTAAGTGCGTCGGCAAATGGTTGGAGTGTCCCGTAGTATCCTACCACATTTGGTCCTACACGTCGTTGCATACCTGCTAGCACCTTTCGTTCGATGATTGTCATGAACGCTACTGAGAGTAGTACTGGTAGAAGCACCACGAGTACTTCTAGTAGACTGTATAGTGCGGATAGCATAGTAAGTAGAGTTGTTCGGCACACTGGTATAAACACCAATGGCTGGATTAGGTAAGTAGAGCCGCCATAGCGCAGTATGGGGAGTTCACCAAGCAAAGCCTGGTAGTGTTTAAGCTAACTAAGTTGTTCGTCAAGTCATTCGATGTACTTTTCCATCGATACTGCTTCAACCGCGATAGGCATGACATATAGCTATGTAACATAAACTAGTCTGTTACATAGCGTAGACTATGTTATCGTATGTGATATACTTGTTCGTATAGTCGTTGAGGTGGTTCCTGCTAGTATTTACCGGCGCCTAAGCGCTGCCTGTCAATGATAGTGTATGGACAGATGCAATGGTAACACACGGTTATAACACTCAATTTAAGTGTATGTGTGTTTAGTCCTAGCATTAAGAATGATTTTCTTTATTGTTTGTGTAATATTAAGGCTCCTATGAAGCGTGTCAGACCTTATTAGATAGAGCTGATTCACTATATCTATGGGCTATATCATCATGTCTTTCGAGGAGATCATGTGTGTACGTATAGTCGCTGAGGATGTATCCTGCAGATCACCATATACACTAGACTACAAGTAAGTTTACTGCTAGTGCATGATAGGTGTCTCTGCATTAAGTATCATTGGGCATCTGATTAGTTACCGCAGATTTCTGAGCATTGTCCGTAGTATGTACCTTCTCGTTGGATAAGTACAGATGTTTGGTTAAGTCGCATAACATAAAGTAACCTTTTGCTAGTTTATGTAGACTGTATCTTTCGTGTATGGCAAGATTCCATAAACGATTGTCGTGCAGTCGTTGAGCAATGTAAGCTGCGAGTAGGTGAGGACCACATATGATATAACCATGATGAATAGCCTAATTGAATTAGGCATACTGTTGGTACTATGAGATGCACTGTTCTACGCATAGAGAATAAGCAGGCCGATACAACCGGGTACTGCGTCCACCTTAACTCCGAGTGATGGTACTGCGAAGTCGTGGATTACGTCTTGTCCTGTGATAATGAATCGGATGTGAGTGTCCACTGGGACTACTACTCGGTTGTCCACTTCTAGTAGTCGGAGTTGTCCCACTTCTAGGTCAGAGTCAGGCACCATGTATGAGTCGAATTCAAGTGATTCACCATCTTCTGTAATGTAGTCACTGTATTCGTATGATCAGTATCATTGGTGACCTGCAACCTTAATAGTCATTGATGGGCTAATTACTTCGTCAAGAAGATAAAGCAGCTTGAATGATGGGAATGCAATCGCAATAAGTACGAAAGCAGGTGTGATTGTTCAAATCAGTTCAATTAGTGTACCGTGGTTAGAGTACTTGTGTACAATTCCAACCTTTGAGCTGTTGAATGTAACCATTGTTACACCTAGCATTCAGAATACTAGTACTGTGATAACAATTAGGTAGAACAGAATGTGGTCGTGTAGTTCTAGTACACCTTCTGCGCTAGGAGTGGCTCCGTCTTGGAATCCGATTTGTCATGGGTATGCAGAGTCGCATAGTAGTGGTGACAGGAAGGATGGTGTAATAAGTTGTAGCATGTGTGTTATATAATCTCCCCTACGAGGCCCCTAAAGGGATTGAACGTATGAAAATGCGCCCTTTTCATAGTCAGTTGGCCGGGTTACCCGGCCATATAAAGCATGGTAGGATATGGAGGATCGTGCAAGGGAGCTTAAGAGAATAGACTCTAAAAGATCCAAAGCAGTGCACTGCTAATATTAGATAACATTGTTACCGACTTTAGCGTATGTTGCTAATAGAGAATGGATATTAGCAACTTAGGTTGTTCATTGAACTTACCCTAGCCTATATCCATATTATGGTTAGGCTGCGATAGTATAGGCAAAACGTCTAGAATAAATGAATCTATACAAGAGAGGTATGCTAAGGAGTACGGGAATCGAACCCATGCCGATCGCGTGTAAAACGAGCGCTCTACCACTAAGCTAAATCCCTTACTTTCATAACCCTTCTTATATTGATGTTAGCAGAGGCAGGTCACGGTCTTAGAAGCAGTTGGTCTAATATATAAGTGTCAATATAAACCGTGCATTGATTCGTCAACTGCGCGTGTCTCCATTACTTATGAGCTTTATCCTGGCTCAGCGTATTCTCTGTACAGTAGTTTCAACACATGCAAGTCGATCTATGTGTAAGGCATAACATCGGCGTACTGGCGAGTATCGTGAGTAGCTACCCTATTTTAGGGAGTGCTCGCATCACAACAGGTAGTAGGTAGAGTAACGGTTTACCTAGCCAACGACGTGTAGAAGTCTCTGAGAGGAGCCACTTCCGCAATGGGAATGAAACGGTCCCATGGGGCTTAGCGGCCTGCAGCAGTGGAGAATCTTCTACAATGATCATGTCTATCTGTACCAGTAATGGGCCGGATAGGTCAAGATTGATAGAGCTAACTGTATCCAATGATTGTCTAATAGGTGATCATAGGTGTAGCATTAGGGAACAATGATCCCTCTTGCCAATAGCGCGTGCTAATCGGGGTGCCAGCAGCAGCGGCCATACCCCTCGCGCGAGAGAACTGCATCATGAATGTGCGTACAGGATCCGTAGGCGGCTAAACGTTCTATATTGAACATAAGCTAGAGTATAAAGCGGCGTATCGAGAACAGTAAGAGTAGCGATGAAATGCTTTGATCCTTACCGGACTACTAACGGCGAAAGCACGATACGAGTAAGTACTGACGCTAAGGGATGAAACCGCGGAAAGCAAAATGGATTAGATACCCAAGTAGCCCGCGGCGTCAACTATGTATACCGGGATTGTCTAGCTTAGATGATTCTACGCTAACGCTTGAGTATACCGCACCAATAGTATAGTCGAAAGGCTGAAACTGTAAGGATAAGGCGGCTACGAGGACCCAGGGTGAAGCATGCTGTTTAATGCGATAATCCGCGCAGAACCTTACCTACTCTTGCATGTGTTCTATTTATAGAATTCACAGGTGTTGCATGGCTGTCTTCAGATCGTGACTGTAAGTCGTCAGGTTAATTCCGCCAACGATCGCAATCCTATGTACTGGTTACACTATCCCAGTACAGTCTGTTCGATAAGGATAGACTCTTAGGGCTAAGACAAGTCTTCATGACCCTTATGGGTAGGGCCACAGGCGTGCCGCACGATGCACCACAATATGTAGCAAGATCGCAAGATGGAGCAAATCATGAACAGTGCATCAGTACGAATTTTGGGCTGTAACTCGCCCAAATGAAGAAGGAATCCTGAGTAATCGCGTAAAAGTACGGCGCGGTGAACAAAAAACTCGTTGTGTACTAATCGCTCATCAATCCTCCCTGGTGGCATCTTTATGAAGAGAGGTGTGATTTTATGTCGCACAGCTAATAGTAGAGGTGAGCCAGGGTGGATAAGTTGCAACACAGAAGCGGTACGGGAACGTGCCGCTGATTGATATACCAATATAACTCCCCTTACCTATCTAATGTTCCATTTAGATGCCATGCACTGACTGGTAATAAAGCATTTAATCAAGGTGCTTATTGAATTAGACCACGTTGTTGTGTTTAGCGCAAATCATGAATCGCTGATAACATAACTCAAACTAACCACCACAATATAGCAAGTGTGCTGGAATGGTAGACAGGCAACGCACTATGTACCTTACTTGACACTCTCTGCCGTAAAGCCTTGTGCGATAATATAAGAGTCGTGCACAACATTGATGTGAGATTCATGATTTGTCCACTAATAAGATAGATTATAAAATGTAGAATAAAACCTATCTACTAGTGGACAATTTTATAAAATGGTGACTAATAAGAAAGAATATAGATAATAAAGTCCTCTTATTAGTGGCCAATTCCTAAAAATCATCTACTTAAAGGTTGCATCATTAGGGCAGTGTCATGTTATCAATATTGTACATCTACTCTGCTAGTGGACAATGTTGGGAACTGACTGTTACATTCTACAAGTACTATTGAATAGTTAGCTACCATTATGATGTACAAGCTCAGTGTATTCAACTAATCTATTTCGTGCACTATAAGTATAACTCTAATGTGCTAAACATTGACAATGGTGGTATCTATTTTCAGTTTTGGCCGCATAGGCGCAACAACTGAAACCACCCGTGAAGGCCGTCCATTTAATGACGCTGGTTAAATCATGGTCCCGTTGGTAACATGACTTTCATCAACAAGAACAACATAGCAAGTGTGCTGGAATGGTAGACAGGCTGCACTTAGGATGCAGTGTTAATTATAACGTGGAGGTTCGACTCCTCTTACTTGTATTTTGTCTTGTTATGTATACATCACTTGCTTGCGCAGCTAGGTTAACGGTAGACCACCCCACTTCGGATGGGCTAATATTCGTTCGATTCGAATGCAGCGCTATTCTTATGCAGCTAATAAAGACGTAAAGCAGTTATAGCAAGTGTAGTATAGTGGTTATTATCTCTGTCTTCCAAATAGATTACGCGTGTTCGATTCACGCCACTTGTATTTATGTGTTGTAAGTCTATACCAGCAATGCTAATGATTACACTTATTGCCCTTCTTCTAGCCATTCCGCTCTCGTCGTACTCTATTAAGTCGGATCCGACCCACAATACTTATTCTGGAGGATCTTCAACTATTAGTGCTACACTCTTCACACGGATTACCGCTATCGCTATGCTTTATGCCGCGGCTCTCTCGTACAGTAGCTCATCTGTACTGAGTCTAGATGCCGGACTGGGGCTATTTAGCGGACTTATCCATAGTACCACGCTAACACAAAATATGGAAGTATTCCTACTTGTGACTGGTGCTTTTATCCTTCTACCATGAGTCTCATCATCTAAGGGAAGTGTCTCTATCCCTGAATACCCGATGATTATTCTCTTCACAACAATGGGTGGTACATTCCTTCTAGCTAGCGCTGACCTTGTGTCACTCTACCTAGCAATCGAACTGCAAAGTTTCGGTGTGTACATCCTAGCCGCAATCTATCGAGACTCTGAATCAGCTACTGCAGCAGCTCTTAAGTACTTCCTTCTAGGTGCACTTTCATCTGCTCTTATTCTACTTGGTTCAGGTCTTGTCTACGGATACTCAGGTCTAACTAGCCTTGACTCTATCTACGAACTGATGTCTGTTCCTGCTCTAAGTGACGCAGGCTACAAGCACGGTATTGTACTTGGTCTTATGATCATTACCGTAGGTCTACTCTTCAAGGTTGCAGCTGCTCCATTCCACTATTGAGCACCTGACGTATATGACGGTACTCCAACTATCGTAACAACATGACTAACTGTAATGCCTAAGATCTCTATCTTTGTATTCCTCCTAGAACTCTTCCGAGGAACAGGTATGTTTGGTTACGGTTCTGCAGTTACTGCATCAACACTATCTACTGGTGGACTAGCTGATGTAGGTACTAATCTACTCCTTGTCTGTGCATTCCTTTCGCTAGTGATTGGAACTGTAGTAGGACTAGGTCAATACCGACTAAAGCGACTATTCGCCTACTCAACTATCTCACACGTAGGATTCCTTCTACTTGCACTAGCCATTTCATCAGAAGAATCAGTAGATGCATTCCTATTCTACATCGTACAATACTCACTAACTAATGTAGACGCATTCTTTGTTATCCTTGCATTTGGTTACATGATCAATAACAACGCAACATCTAATGCACAACTATCAGGTGACACATACGACATTCAATTCATCAGCCAACTACGAGGTCAATTCCGAGCTAATCCTGTACTAGGACTAAGCCTGGCCATTTGCCTATTCTCTATGGCTGGTGTTCCTCCACTGGTAGGATTCTTTGCTAAGTATACTGTACTATACACTGCTATTCACAACGGATACACTTTCCTAGCTATCATTGCTATTCTTGCATCTGTTGTATCAGCCGTATACTACCTTCGAGTAATCCGAGTCATTCACTTTGATACTGAAGACATGCCTAGCTCACCAGCTACATCTACTGTGACACTCTCTTCAGTACACAGTTACGTTATCTCAACACTAACACTCTTTGTTATGCTCTTTGCAGCCAACCCAAACCTACTTCTCAATAGCACATCGATTATGGCTCTATCACTATACACAACATAATGACACTCACAGTTCTATTCTTCTTTGTACCGGTCCTAGTAGGTGTTCTACTAGCACTAAACCTTCTATTTGCTGTACACCGACCTGACGCTGAAAAGCTGTCTGCGTACGAATGCGGGTGATAAAGAGAGCCCTTATCCAACTCTATGCAAGGACGGTAATACAAGACTAGCTACGATGCTTAATTCCTCGTTATATCGCCAGTTCGTTTAAACCCACTTTATCTACTTGCAGCAATCACTATGCTCAACGACTGTACGTTTTCCATTGTTTCTCAATCTATAGCACAGTCTATGCCTTGATATGTAATGTATCATTGCTCACTTGTCTCTCCTCTAACAGCGCAAACACGAAATCCATTTAGCATCAGTTTCTATCTAGTAGCACTTCTATTCCTCGATGGGGAACTAACGTAGTAATGCGTTAGCTTAATTCAACTCTATGCCAGAACGCAATACATGAAGTCACCGCCTGCAGGTTATAGACTAATATGCAACTGGCAGAACCTATTCTCAACGATCATACACTGACGACTTGGTTATCCCTTGTTGATGACATGATCTACATACATGTACTATTGTTTGTGTATTATAGCATCTTTGACCTAGAAATCGCTCTCGTATATCCAGTAGCAGTTTCACTTAACGCTGTTGGTAATTACGGATTCTGAATCGCTATGGCCTTTCTAGCCCTACTCACAGTCGGATTTGTCTTCGAATACGGAAAGAAGGCTCTGTCCTTCACTGATCACCGGTCTGCTATCTCACGACCTACAGTATAATAGCTTTCCAAAACTCCCCTTATCACATATATAAGAGCTGGGTATTTGAATATCATTCATTCTATATAAGAAGCAAAGCGCTTATGCGGTGATCTACTTCATCAGACATATCAGTCTAAGGATCCAATCGGGCCCTAAACTGTAGTGTCCACATAGCGACAAAATCATCGTTACGCTATCCTCGTGGTATCGTAGCAATCACGTATGGCTCTCCAAAGTCACGTGAAGGTCTCAGGGTAACCTGAGCCATGGACGTTTTCATGTATTTACATATTCTCGTTCATATAGGTAACAAGGAACACAGGTAACACTAAAAATATGGCCGTCACACGATGACTCTTCTCAACAAATGCAAAGGACATTGGAACACTCTACCTAATCTTCGCTGTCTTCTCAGGAATGATTGGTACAGCTTTCAGTGTCATTATCCGAATGGAACTTGCAGCACCCGGTGTGCAATACCTTCACGGTAACCACCAACTATACAACGTAATTATCACAGCTCACGCATTCCTAATGATCTTCTTCATGGTAATGCCAGGGCTGGTAGGTAATCTGCCTATTTAACTAACTTTATGCTAGAATAAGCATACCATTTACACCTCTGCCTTGCAGTCAAGTTGGACAAGATAGCAGATATAGTGTGTATTTAAGCTTTACTAGCAACGATAACTCGTTCAGAGACTGTACGATATGTGCATCAATATGTACAAGTCACAGTCCAGATATCTATTTATAAGTTGCATACGATAAATACATATTACATATGGGATTTGGAAACTACCTAGTACCAGTACAAATTGGTGCTCCTGACATGGCAAAGCAATTTCTATAATGAATGCCACTTCATATTCTACACATATGATGACTACTTTTCAATATGAAACACCCTAGTGATGCATATGCACACTTTCGAATCGTGCGCCTTAAGGCCTACGATAGTATCGAGTAGGGTTCAGGTACACACCTCAGAGACTACACGTTTTGGTCGCTTATGCTGACAAGACATAGTCCATGCTAATAATACTTTCATGTGTTATTATGCTTTATGATTCCCTCGACTTAACAACATCTCATTCTGACTACTTCCTCCATCACTAATTCTACTTCTAGCTAGCGCATTTGTAGAAAACGGAGCAGGTACCACACACATCCTGTGCCTGTAATATGTGCATTATGCTGGAACTGATTAGATACATACACTTTATAAAGTTATAGTATTGTATCCTTATTCATACCAGCAGGAACTACCTCAACGACTATACGCAATAACTAGATACCTTAATCTAGTAAGATATAGTCTCAATCTATGCTTATGCAACAAGAGTATAGACTTTAAGACAGGATGAACTGTTTATCCTCCACTATCAGGTGTACAAAGCCACTCAGGTGGATCAGTAGACCTAGCTATCTTTAGCCTTCACCTTGCAGGTATTAGCAGTATGCTAGGTGCTATGAACTTTATTACAACAATTCTGAACATGCGAAACCCAGGAATGACTCTTCACAAGCTTCCACTCTTCTGCTGAGCAATCATGGTAACAGCCGTCCTACTACTACTTTCACTTCCAGTACTAGCAGGAGCCATTACTATGCTTCTTACAGACCGAAACTTCAACACATCATTCTACGACCCAGCAGGAGGAGGGGACCCAATCCTTTACCAACACCTATTTTGATTCTTCGGACACCCTGAAGTATGAATCTATATGCTTCCAGTAGTAGTAATGCTACTTGCGATGATCTACGTAGTGCTAACTATGTAACATCATTATGACTCTGCTAAATGCTGCAACAGACTTTTGAATCCAACTTACTACTCTATTTTCAGTTTTCGCGCTTCCATGCTGCGACTAGACGAACAACTGAAACCAGCCTATTCGGCCGTAAGTCATATGCATATTCTATACGTCTAAGCAGCAGCTGTTTATTCAGCTCCGAGGCTTTACACAGCGATACTTAGATAACCATTTAAGTATGTGACAAAGTCCATGAATAGTCTAATACTAAGGCTATTCTCAATGATATATTCTAATCATCCCAGCGTTCGGTATCGTATCACACGTAGTATCAGCATTCTCAGGAAAGCCAGTATTTGGGTACCTTGGAATGGTTTACGCTATGTTCTCAATCGGTATCCTCGGATTCATCGTATGATCACACCACATGTATGCGGTTGGTCTTGACGTTGACACACGAGCTTACTTCACAGCTGCTACAATGATCATCGCTGTAAATCTAGGTGCAGCATCAGTATGTACATATTGATAAATAAACCACTTTATGCAATAACTTTCTGTATTGGTAGTCTTAATGCTTGTTGCGCGATGTAATCGTGCTACATAGACTCATAACCATACATCTATAGCTAGGATACCTTAAGCTATGGAACGAAGTTGCAGCTTATCTTGCTCAGAGACTCTATGTAGTACCTGTTATATACGGGTAAGACTTAGTCCATTCTAACAGTTATACATTGTTAGGCTTATGACCTACAGGAATTAAGATCTTCTCATGACTAGCTACTTGCTACGGAGGTTCTCTACGATTCAACACTCCAATGCTATTCGCTCTAGGATTCATCGCACTGTTCACTCTAGGTGGCCTTACAGGTGTAGTCCTTGCGAACGCTTCACTATCAGTAGCTCTTCACGACACATACTATGTTGTAACACATCACACGTGCAGCAACCCTTAACCGGAAGGCTAAGGACAAATAGAACTTTATGCTAGAACTATCCACAGTACCAACACTGTGTGCTTCACATCCATACAGTTATAGTCAGCTACTTAATATACTAGCAGCCAATATGGCCTAGAGACTCTACATTCTTCCTATGTTACTTAGCATAGAACATGATATAGTCCATCCGATATAGTATATGTATCGGAAAATGTGCACACTTCCACTACGTTCTTTCAATGGGAGCAGTATTCGGCCTATTCGCTGGATTCTACTTCTGAGCACCTAAGATCGTTGGAAAGATGTACAACGAAATGTGAGGACAAATCCACTTCTGAACAATGTTCATTGGTGTAAACGTTACTTTCTTCCCTTGTATGGGGGCAACTACAATATATAGTTGATAAACTAATCCTATGCCGGAACTGCCATACGATAACAGTACTCTTACTTTAAGAGTTATAACTCTCATGCAAACCGGCAGATACCTTCTCAAAGACTCAACGTAGTAGCTAATCGACTAGCTATGATAGAGTCTATTCTATGTAGATGAACATATATAGAAATCATGCAACACTTCCTTGGTCTTGCTGGTATGCCTTATCGGGGCAACAATTAAGCTTTATGCTGAAACACCATGTCGCTAATGGGACCGTACAACGGGAATACATTATTAGCAGGTAATCAGCAGGTCTAATATCCTCAACGATCATACGCTATCGGTGTAGTAGACTACATTGATGATATGATCTATACATATCTGATAATCAGACAATGTACATCGCGACGAATTCCTGACTACCCTGACGCTTTCGCCGGATGAAACTACGTGTCTTCAGTTGGATCAATGATCTCTGTAATTGCTACAGCTATCTTCGGTTACGTAATCTACGACCTATTCGCTAACGGAAAGGTTGTTGGATCGAACCCATGAGCACTGCCAGCATTCTTCACATCGACTCCAGAATTCTACACAGGAGCACAAACTGCTAACTCACTAGAATGAACACTAGAATCACCCACTCCATAGTATTGTGGCCGATAATCTATCTTATCGGAAAATGATGCTCTATGCTAGGACGATGATTAATGAAGCACCCTTACCCGGTTATAGCTATCAGTACAATCACTACTAGCAGATCCTCTGGGTCTTAACGATCATACGCTTCTGGTCTAGCACATGCTGGACTATGACATGATCTTCCTATCGTATATCCATTCTCGATAGGAGTCCACTCATTCAACACACTGCCTGTACAATCTTAATCATTATTACCTGTGCAACCTTAACCCTCCCCAATTATATAAGAGATGTGTCGACGTTAAAGAGGAACAGACTATAAGATGGATAGCTATTATTAATACTATCCCATCCCGAGGCTTAAGGTCTTTTATCTTAGGCTGGGGGAACCCCAACATCAACTATGCCACAACTACTACCATTCTTCTTTGTGAACCAGTTCCTATTTGCCTTCGCGGCACTACTGGCTCTAGTCTACGTAACTTCGAAGTACCTACTGCCTATGTTTACTGAACTATCAGTGGCTCGAATCTACATTACTAAGCTCTAGTTATTTATAATTAGACCATCTATCGACTGGGATACAACCTTGTATCTTGGTGTTCACTTGCTTTTCCTATTATGGAACCTTTTACACGAAACATTGCCTTAACGGCCAACATATTTAATATGCTCCACACATTCTTTGTATCATCACCTCTCGACCAATTCGAAGTGACAAAGCTAATTAGCCTAGATGCACCACTTCTAGGATCTAATCTAACACTAACAAACCTAGGACTATACTCAGTTCTAGTAGTGATCGTCTTCCTCGGACTACACTTCCTATCAGTCAATTCATCTCGAATTGTACCCTCACGATATAGTATCGGCTTTGAGTCTGCAGTAACCACAATGCACATCTCTGTTAAGGAACAAGTGGGTAGCGCTAACGAACAATATCTGCCATTCATGTACAGTCTATTCTTCTTTATCCTAATTGCTAACCTATTCGGTAACGTACCATACGGATACGCGCTTACATCATCAGCTATTGTAGCCATGGGATTCTCTGTAATGATCTTCCTTGGAGTTACAATCCTTGCAGTATCTAAGCACGGATTTCATTTTTTCAGCTTCTTCCTTCCTGCAGGTACGCCTGGTCCACTAGTGCCTCTTCTAGTTGTAATTGAACTAATCAGTTACGTTGCACGAGCATTCTCACTAGGAATTCGACTATTCGCAAACCTAGTTGCTGGTCACACACTACTTAAGGTACTAGCTGGTATGCTATACGGTATTATGTCATCTGGACTCATCTTCGGTGCACTATCTATTCTACCACTAGGAATCTTCATTGGTCTAGTAGGGCTAGAAATTGCTGTATCCTTCATCCAAGCCTATGTCTTCTCAGTCCTGACAATGTCTTACCTAAAGGACGCAATCTACCTTCACTAATGATTTACCTCTTACCTCCCCTTACCTTTAGGAATATATAAGTTAAGTGTGTATGCTTCACGTATTAAGTCATATAAGTATCGATGGCAATACAACACACATCACGTCATGCTAATCTTTAGTGATTAGCAGGTGCATATGCCATAAGGTATATGTAGAGAACAACAAAGGGAACATTGGGGATGACTAGCGTGGTTCAGGAGAAAGGACGCATAGCGAAAAGCCTAGGATCATATGGATACCTGGGCGATCCTACGGAAAACCGATTTGTGATTAATCTCACTATAATACAACCCTGCGAAATGAAACATCTTAGTAGCAGGAGAAACAGAAATCAACCGAGTAAGCATAGTAGCGGCGAGCGAACTGCTTACAGCCTAAGTAATGTATATAACATGATGAACACTTTAGAAAAGGTGGCCATAGATGGTGAAAGCCCAGTAATCATCAATACATTACCAGTAGCTTTTGGTAGAATCAGGGTACCTACGCCGTATCCTGCTAATATAGACCATTAGTCAGTACTGCGAGAGACATCTTGCGTGAACAACTGTCCAATAATGCTCTATGCCTGATTATGATGGCTCAGCTGCGGATATGAGGGGAACCATCCTCTAGGCAAAATACTGAACCACAGCGATAGCGCACAGTACTACGAAGGAAAGTTGAAAAGAACGTCGATGACGAGTGAAACAGATCCTGAACCAGTGTTCCTATGAGCAGCCAGAGCTCTATTTGAGTGATGGCGTACCTCTTGCATAATGGGTTAGCTAGTTATTACTGTACGCTAGGTGAGAGCCGAAGCGAAAGCGAGTATAGCTTAAGCAAGTCATGCGTAGTTCTAAGAACATGTGTGCAGTAATAGACCCGAAATAAGACGATCTTACCTTGAGCAGGCCACAATGGGCCGAACCAGTGGATGTTGCATAATCCTTGGACGACTTGAGGTAAGGGGTGAAAGACCTATCTAGTCTTGCATAGCTGGTTCTCTCCGAAAAGTATTTTAGTACTGTAATCGAGTAAAAGCTTTAAGCTTAACACACTACTTGGGGTACGGCACTGGTATCTAGTTGGGCGTCTTGACCGATGTACCTCTATATGCTAACCCCGGAATACGAGTAGTCTTGTATCGATTGGACAGACTATCTGCGATAAGGTAGATAGTCACAACGGAAACAGCCGTAAGCACAAGTTAACGCCCCAAAACATAGCTAAGTGAAATAAAGGAAGTCTATTTGTCTAATACAGCAATGTATTGGCGTCCCTAGACAGGCTGAACGTGGGATCGGAAGCGTCCACCGTACAATGAGAGCGTAACAGCTCACAGCCCTAGAGTATCAGAAATGATCGGGACATAGGCGCCGAAGATTACCGGGTCTACGCTATGTGCGGATACTGTGCCTCAGTAGATTAGTCTATTTGGAG
>Ga0265798_10007719_pt1 | contig 13861 bp, 8 predicted proteins | sample P3T30metagenome_FD_192430 | JGI IMG/M metagenome (GOLD analysis project Ga0265798, IMG submission 192430) | Plant litter microbial communities from East Loma Ridge, Irvine, California - P3 T30 | ecosystem: Environmental > Terrestrial > Plant litter > Unclassified | place: USA: California...
ATTGCCCGTACGGCTTGTCCCTATAACCTTGGCAGTCTACAAGCCAGGTATGACAGCTGTTTGTTGAGCATACAGAGAACAATAAAAACTTACTTCTTCCGGATTCAGGGCAGTAGTCGATAGACGCTGCCCGTACAGTTTATGCCTGATGACCATAGCAGGTCGGTACCACCCCTTCCCATCCCGAACAGGACCGTGAAACGACTTTGCGCCGATGATAGTGATGCAACCAGTGTGAAAGTAGGTTATCGTCAGGCTAATTATTAAGCAGAGCCCGCTGAGTTGATACTCAGCGGGCTTTTTGCTTTTCTGCCGCGTCAAACGCTCACTGCGTGCAGTCCGGTCGATTCAACGGTGCGCGGACGCCGAAAAAGTCTCGATGTGCTATCTTGCCATGCCGGTTGCCCAGACCTGGCAGCGACGTGCGCCACCTGCGGCAGCAACAAACCCAACGTCAGGAAACGACTATGCAGCAACTCACCCCAGCCGGGCAGCAGATCATCGACGACATCGCCCGGCGCTACGGCTACAGCACGGATGCCGTGCTCAGCATGCTGCAGTCTGTCATCAACGGCAACGGCAGCATGGCGCAGTTCAACCATCCCGAGTTTGCGGGTTCCGGCCAATGGATGCGCGGGGGCATGACGATGGTGTCCGACATGTTCAACAACAATCTCAAGAACAGCGTCAACAACCTCTGCTCCGAACTGTCGCAACTGGTGGCCGCGCAACCCGACTTGCTGCGCACTGGCAGTTTTCAGTCGCAAAGCCAGGGCGGTCAGCAACAGAACAGCTATTCGGGCGGCACGAATACCGAAACATGGAATCAAGAGCCCGCCACGGGCGCAAGCCTGTTCGTCCCGCCCGCGCAGGGCGGCAGCGGCGACTGGTGGGGGCCCGATCTGCGCTGGCCCAACAGCACCGGCGCCCAGAACGGCGTTCGCTATGCCTATTTCGCACAAGCCCATCGTTTGGCCATCGAAGTGAACGGCAGGGTCACGGTCTACGACACGCTGGACCACCAGATCGGCGGCTTTTCGCAGCAACAATCCTATGGCGGATCGCTCAGCTTCAACAGCCAGCACGGACTGATCGACGTCGCGCGGCTGCCGGTCGTCTCAATTGACGGCGTAGCGCAGACGGCGCAATCGACACAGGCAGCACCGGAACAGGCAACGGCACCAGTCCCATCGAGCGTGACGCCCCAGCAAGCCGGGGCCGAAACCGCCGCCGGCATGGACATCTTCGCCGCAATCGACAAGCTTGCCGAACTTCGCAGCCGGAATATCCTGACCGAAGAAGAGTTCGCCGCCAAGAAGGCTGAACTGCTGGCGCGCCTGTAGCGGCTGTCAAGCCTGGCCGGGCAGCGCCAGCGGCGTCACCGTCACCTGCACGTCGAGCGCCTGCGCGCCGCCGCCGAGCACGATGCCGCGCATCGGGGTGACGTCGCTGAAATCGCGGCCCCAGCCCAGCGTGATGTGTTCGTGCTGCACCAGGCAGCGGTTGGTCGGATCGACATCGACCCAGCCCAGCTCAGGGCAATACACCGAGACCCAGGCATGCGAGGCGTCGGCACCGATCAGGCGCGGCTTGCCTGGCGGCGGGTGGGTCAGGATATATCCGCTCACATAGCGTGCCGGCAGGCCGATGCTGCGCAGGCAGCCGATCATGAGATGGGCAAAATCCTGGCAGACGCCACGCCGGCCGCGCAGCACCTGCTCGAGCGGCGTCGAAATATCGGTTGCCTTGTCGTCGAATTCGAATTCGTCGAAGATCCTCTGCGTCAGGTCGAGCGCCGCATCGAGTTGCGGCCGTCCGGGTGTGTAGCTGCGGCGCGCGTAGTCTTCCAGTGCCGGGAACAGGGGGACGTGGGGCGAGGCATACAGGTAGCGGCAGGCTTCCAGCGCGGCTTCGCTTCTTTCCTTTCCCATCATGTCGCGCACGCTTTCCCATGGCGGCAACCCACCGGTCTGCGCCAGGCCGGGGCGGGCGCGCAAGGCAACCGTCGATGCCGCATGCACCAGCAGGCTCTCATGCGGCAGGGTAATCGACACATGCCGTGTGCGATTGCCGAAGTAATCGAGCCCGTCCTTGCAGTCGTTGACGACCGGGTCCAGGCGGATCAGGTGCGATTCGGTCTCCTGGTGCGCAAACGAGCGCGGTGTTAGGTGCAGGTATTGCTGCGAGAGGCTGACCGTGCTCTGGTAGTGGTAGCGCGTTTCATGCACCACGCGATAGCGTGCGCATGCCCCGGCGGCCGCCGGAAAATCGGTCATGATGGGCGGTTCCTTTGCTGACCGTGATCGGTATAGCTGAAAAATTGCACGCTGAGCTGGTCGTACAGGGCCGCGCTGGCCTGCTGGATGCGCTCCAGCAGGTCGCTCAGGCCGGCATTCCCATGATTCAAATCGACGTCCGGCCGCAACGCCCGCAGTGCCTCGTTCAATGGCGCCAGCAGGTGTTCGCCGCAGGGGCCGTGGGTTTGCGCGATCTTGTGCAGGTTACGCTGGATGCCGTGGACCTGGAACAGGATCGAGCGCGGATTGGTCTCGTCGCACAGCAGCAGGTCGAGCACCGGCAGCCACTCGGGCTGGGTCCGGTAACGCACGCGGTAGGTGATGATGCTGTCGGAGAGTTCGAGCAGCCAGTCGAGGCTGCCGTCGCCGTCCATCGCCAGCGCACGCTGCAGCACGACACACTGGAACTGCAGCCGCTCCAGGTGGCGCCCGATCGACATGAAACGCCAGCCGAGGTCGCGCGTCATCCCGTCGAGCGCAAATCCGGCCAGCGTCATCAGCGCGGCGGTGGTGTCGTCGAGGATCGTCATCACTTCCGACTGCGACGGCAGCGTCGCCGGGTTGGCGGCGGGCTGGGCGATGCGGTTCAGTGCGCGCCAGTTGTCGAGCGAGAAACGCTCGTGCAGCCGGCTGGCGACCTGGTGCAGCCGCTCCTGCTGCCGCGCCAGGCCCGGTACGGCAGGCGACACCACCGCCCGCAGCAGGGCGGACTCGATCTCGGCATCGGTCGACGCGGCGGCTGGCGCCGAAGGGGGCTCATCGAGCAGCAGGAACCAGACGCAGAGCGCCTCGACCGTCGGCCATTCCGTGCCGCGCTGCTGGAAGCGGACGTTGAACAGGATATTCAGTGCGACCCGCAGCAGGCGGCAGATATTGTCGCAGCGTTCGGTATGGCGTCCGAACCACAGCAGGTCTTCGGCCACGCGGCTGGGCAGGCTGGTGTCTTCGCGCACGAGGTCCTGGCCCCTGATGCCCGGTTTTTGCAGCCGCTGCAGGGCCATCCCGGCGCGCCCCTGGACCCAGGTGTCCTTGCTGGCGCCGCCCTTCTGGATCGTCAGCACGCGCGCATCCCGACCGATGCCAACCCGGGTCAGGCCGCCCGGCATCACCACATAGCCGTCCGGAGTGGCGCAGGCGAACACCCGCAGCCCGACGGCACGCGGCAGCAGGCCTGGTTCTGCCTCTGCCCCTGCGCCCTCCGTCCACACCGGCGCCTGCGACAGCCGTACCACTTCCTGGGCGATGTAATCGTTCGGCCTGGCGCGCAAGTCCGCGATGAAGGCCATGCGCGCGTCGCCCGCCAGGTCCTGGCCAAACACGGAAAATGTCGGCAATTGGGAAAAGCTGGGCTTGATGACCAGCTGGTCCAGCCTGTCGATCACCGTTTCCAGCGCAGGCGGCTCGCCGCACCACCAGGTAGCCACCGAGGGCATTTTCAGGGGTTCGCCCAGCAGCCGCTCCGAGATCGCCGGCAGGAAGCCGAGCAGCGCGTCCGATTCGATGATGCTCGAACCGAGGCTGTTGGCGACCACCACATTGCCGCGCATGGCGGCATGCGTCAGCCCCGCCACGCCCAGCAGCGCGCCCTGCAGCGGGTTTTGCAGTTCCAGCGGGTCGCATGCACAGTCGTCCACCTGGCGCACGACCACATGGACCCGTTGCAGGCCGTCCAGGGTCTTCAGGTAGACCACACCGCTGCGCACCGTGAGGTCGTCGCCCTGGACCAGCGTCAGGCCGAGATGGCGCGCCAGGTAGGCCTGTTCGTGGTAGGTCTCGGCGCTTGGACCCGGGCTCAGCAGCACGATCAGCGGCATCTCCCCCTCGCGCAGCGGGGCCGGGGCGTCGCCGCCGGCGGCACACAGCCGCGCCCAGTGCACCAGGCTGGCGTGCACGGCGCGGAAGAAGCCGGCGGGCGACTGCACCTTCAGTTCGCGCATCAGGTCGGGGAAGATCGGCGTCAGGATGGCGCGGTTTTCGAGCGCATAGCCGGCGCCCGATGGCCCCTGGGTGCGGTCGGCCACAACCCACCAGCGGCCGTCGGGCGCACGCGCCAGGTCGACCGCATAGAAGTGCAGGGCGACGCCGTCGACATGCGGCATGCCGTGGCAGGGCCGCAGGAAGCCGGCGTTGCCGTGGATGAGCGCCGGCGGCAGCAGGCCTTCGCGCAGCAGGTCCTGGGCGCCGTAGATGTCGGCAAGAACCTTGTTGAGCAGCGTGGCGCGCTGGATGACCGCAGCTTCGATGCCGCGCCATTCCTCGTGCGGCAGGATCAGCGGCAGTACGTTCAGCGCCCATGCCCGTTGCCTGCCTTCGGCCTCTGCCAGGACGTTGTAGGTCACGCCGTTTTCGCGTACTTGGTGCTCGACCATCTCCCTGCGCTGGCGCATCAGCCCGGGCGTTTCCTGTTCCAGGCTGGACAGCAGCGCGCGCCAATGGGCGCGCGGCATCCCCGCCGCGTCGAGCATTTCGTCGAAGCTGCCCGGCGCGGGGAGGTAGTGAGCAAGTAGTGGGTTCTGCATGGCGCAGCCATTGTACGGCTGAAACGGCGAGGCCGTGTCAACCCGGCTGCCAGCGCAGGTCAAGCGTCATCGGGAAACCTGGATTGGGTTCTTCCTTGCGCACCGTCATCGGGCCTGGCGTGTGGCCATGCGGCCAGAATCGCGCCACACGGCGGGCCTCGGCGGCATTCGCATTGACCGGCGCGCCGGTTTCGTTGCGCCCGCCCGGGTGCGCCACGTGGTAGGTGCAGCCGCCGATCGAGCGGCCGTTCCAGGTGTCGACCAGGTCGAACACCAGCGGTGCCTGCATCTTGATGGTCGGGTGCAGGGCCGACCACGGGCTCCAGGCACGGAAGCGCACGCCGGCCACGTATTCGCCGGGGATGCCGGTCGGATGCAGCGGCAGCATGCGGCCATTGCAGGCCACGACGTGGCGGCCATCGGTCAGCCCGCGCACCCGCAGCTGCATCCGCTCGACCGAAGAATCCACGTAGCGCGCGGTCCCGCCCGCACTGACTTCTTCGCCCAGCACGTTCCAGGGCTCGATCGCCTGGCGCAGCTCCATTTCGACGCCTTCGTAGACGACCGTCCCGAAGCGCGGGAAACGGAATTCGATGAACGGGTCGAACCAGTGGTCTTCGAAGGCGTAGCCGGCCGCGCGCAGGTCCCTGGCGACGTCGCGGATGTCCTGGGCGACGAAGTGCGGCAGCATCCAGCGGTCGTGCAGCGCGGTGCCCCAGTGGACCAGTTTGGCCCCGAAGGGCTGGTTCCAGAAGCGTGCCACCAGCGCCCGCAGCAGCAGCATTTGCAACAGGCTCATGCGCTCGTGCGGCGGCATTTCGAAGGCGCGGAACTCCACCAGCCCGAGACGGCCGGTCGGTCCGTCCGGCGAATACAGTTTGTCGATCGAGAACTCGGCGCGGTGCGTATTGCCGGTCAGGTCGACCAGCAGGTTGCGCAGCAGGCGGTCGACCATCCATGGCCTGTCGCCCGGCGCCAGCGTCGGCAGCACCTGGTCCATCTGCTGGAACGCGATCGCCAGTTCGTACAGGTTGTCGTCGCGCGCTTCGTCGACCCGCGGCGCCTGGCTGGTCGGCCCGACGAAAGTGCCCGAGAACAGGTAGGAGAGGGCCGGGTGTACCTGCCAGTAGGTGATCAGGCTTTTCAAGAGGTCTGGCCGGCGCAGCATTGGACTGTCTTCGGCGCTCGCGCCGCCCAGGGTGGCGTGGTTGCCGCCGCCGGTGCCCGTATGGCGGCCGTCGTACATGAATTTCTCGGTACCCAGCCGGGTCAGGCGCGCCTCCTGGTACAGGGTCGTCACGTTGGCGACCAGTTCGGACCAGGAGGCCGCCGGATGGATGTTGACTTCGATGACGCCGGGGTCGGGCGTGACGCTGAGCAGCTTGATGCGTGGGTCGCGCGGCGGCGCATAGCCTTCGATCCGCAGCTTCAGGTTCAGCCTGGCGGCGGTGTCTTCGACCTTTGTTACCAACGCCAGGTAATCCTCGATGCGTTTCAGGGGTGGCATGAAGACGTGCAGGCGGCCGGCGCGGGCTTCGACGCACAGCGCGGTGTGGATGACGTCGCGCGCGCTCGGGGCCGCGGCCTTGTCCGCTGCTTTGTCCACACCCCTGCCGGGGGCCGGGTCGAGGATGATCCGCGTATTCTGTTCCCCGGCCGGCAGCGGGCCGCGCGGCGCGAACGGGTCGACATCGAATTGCGCTTCGCGTTCTTCCGGCTGCACCCAGGGCAGCGAGCCAAGCGGGAGGCGCAAGCCGATCGGCGAGTCGCCTTCGATCAGGTACAGGTGCTCGCGCCGGAGCGGCCAGGCCGAGGTCTGCCAGCGGCTGCCGGACCTTGCGGCGGGGTCGTCCTGCCCGGGCTTCAGGGGCAGCACCCAGCCGGCAACCTCGCCCAGGCCGCGCTCGAGCAGGCGCGCGAGCCGGCGCCGTTCTTCCGGCGACTTCAGATCGGCCTGCAAGGGATCCAGGTTGGGCGGCAGGGCCTGCTCGCGCCGGGCCTGCAGCAGCACGTCCTCATAGGCGGGAATGGCGCTGCCGGCGGGGAGCCCCAGTGTCCTGACCAGTTCGGCGGCAAAACGGCTGGCCTCGTCGACGCCATAGCCTTCGGCGACCTGTTCGTCCGAGAACAGGGCGGGGTCGCGCCACATCGACTGGCCGTCGACGCGCCAGAAAATATTCAGCGCCCAGCGCGGCAGGGGCTCGCCCGGATACCATTTGCCCTGGCCGTAGTGCAGCAAGCCGCCCGGCGCGAAGTGGTTTTTCAGCCGGTACATCAGCTGCCCGGCCAACTCGCGCTTCCTGTCGCCATGCGCGAGGGTATTCCACTCGGCCCCGTCCATGTCGTCGATCGACACGAAGGTGGGTTCGCCGCCCTGGGTCAGGCGCACGTCCTGGCGCTCGAGGTCGGCATCGACCTGGCGGCCCAGGCGGTCGATCTTCTGCCAGTCCGCTTCCGAATACGGCTTGGTGACGCGCGGGTCCTCGTGGATGCGGGTAACCGTCATTTCGTGGAAGAATTCGACCTCTGCCTTGTCGGTGTAGCCCGTGACCGGCGCGGCCGACGAGGGCATCGCCGTGCAGGCGAGCGGGATATGGCCTTCGCCGGCCAGCATGCCGGAGGTCGGGTCGAGGCCGATCCAGCCGGCGCCGGGGATGTACACCTCGGTCCACGCGTGCAGGTCGGTGAAGTCTTCGGCCGGGCCGCCGGGGCCGTCGAGCGCCTGCTGGTCGGCGCGCAGCTGGATCAGGTAACCGGACACGAAACGCGCCGCCAGCCCCAGCTCGCGCAGGATGTGCACCAGCAGCCAGCCGCTGTCGCGGCAGGAGCCCGAGCACTTCAGCAGGGTGTCTTCCGGCGTCTGCACGCCCGGCTCCATGCGCAGCAGGTAACCGATCTTGCCCTGCAGGCGCTGGTTGATGGCGACCAGGAAGTCGATCGTCGACATCGGATGCGCCAGCAGCTCGCGGCGTACCGCCGTCACCCACTCGGTGAGCAGGGGACCTGCCGGCTCCATCTGCAGGTAGGGACTCAGTTCCGTCCTGAGCTCGGCGGGGTAGTCGAACGGAAAGGTGTCGGCATAGCTTTCGATGAAGAAATCGAAAGGGTTAATGACCGTCATGTCGGCCACCAGGTCGACCGTGAACTCGAGCCTGTCGGCTTTTTCGGGGAACACGAAACGGCCAATGTAATTGCCGTAAGGGTCCTGCTGCCAGTTGATGAAATGCTCTTTTGGCTCGACCGTCAGCGAATACGACAGGATCGGGGTGCGTGCATGGGGTGCCGGGCGCAGGCGTACTTCATGCGGCGACAGGGCGACCTGCCGGTCGTAGTGGTAGCTGGTCTTGTGATGAAGCGCGATACGGATAGCCATGCGGGACTGCCTTTCGATGCGGGCCCGAATGAGCCCAGTTGTATGAAAGTCATTATATGGGCGTAATGCCGATGATCCGTGCACGATTACCCGCGATCCGATTGCGTTGTCATCCGGACCATAGATTGGCACATTTCTTGTTACTATCCGGGCATAGGAGGAGACGATGCCGAATTTTTACGACGAGATGTACTCAACAACGGCGACCGTGCGGCCTCATTACGCGGCGTTTGCCGAGTGGCTTGCGCAACAGCCGCCGCAGCTGATCGAACAGAAGCGGGCGGAAGCCGAACTGAATTTCCAGCGTGTCGGGATCACGTTCGCCGTGTACGGCGACAATGCCGGCAAGGAGCGCCTGATCCCGTTCGATATCATTCCGCGCGTGATCGATGGCGCCGAATGGACCCGGCTGCAGGCCGGCCTGGTCCAGCGCGTCACTGCGCTGAACCGCTTCCTGCACGATGTCTACCATGACCAGGACATCCTGAAGGCGGGCATCATCCCGCGCGAACAGGTGCTGAACAATGCGCAGTATCGCCCCGCCATGCAGGGCGTGAAGGTCCCTTCGGACATCTACGCCAACATTGCCGGGATCGATATCGTACGGGCCGGCGAGGGCGAGTTCTACGTACTCGAAGACAATCTGCGCGTGCCTTCCGGCGTTTCGTACATGCTGGAAAACCGCAAGATGATGATGCGCCTGTTCCCCGACCTGTTCGCGCGCAACCGTGTGGCGCCGGTCGAGCACTACCCGGACCTGCTGCTCGATAATCTGCGCAGCGCCGCGCCGCAGGGGGTGGACGACCCGACCGTGGTGGTGCTCACGCCCGGCATGTACAACTCGGCCTACTTCGAGCATGCGTTCCTCTCCCAGCAGATGGGCGTGGCGCTGGTCCAGGGACAGGATCTGTACGTCCGCGACGACACGGTGTACATGCGCTCCACGCGCGGACCGCAGCGGGTCGACGTCATCTATCGGCGCATCGACGACGATTATCTCGATCCGCGTGCGTTCCGGCCCGAGTCGACGCTGGGCGTGCCGGGCCTGCTCGACGCGGTGCGCGCCGGCCGGGTGGGCCTCGCCAATGCAATCGGCACCGGGGTTGCCGACGACAAGTCGATCTACCCTTTCGTACCGGACATGATCGAGTTCTACCTGGGCGAAAAGCCGATCCTCAACAACGTCCCCACCTGGCAGTGCAGGAAGAAGGACGATCTCCAGTACACCCTGGCGAACCTGGCGAACCTGGTGGTCAAGGAAGTGCACGGCGCCGGTGGCTACGGGATGCTGATCGGGCCGGCGTCGACCCAGGACGAGATCGATGCGTTCCGCGAGCGCCTGCTGGCCAGGCCGGAAGGCTACATCGCCCAGCCCACGCTGTCGCTGTCGACCTGTCCGACCTTCGTCGAATCGGGTATCGCGCCGCGCCATATCGACCTGCGTCCCTTCGTCCTGTCCGGCAAGACGGTGACGATGGTGCCGGGCGGACTGACGCGCGTGGCCCTGCGTGAAGGCTCGCTGGTGGTCAACTCGTCGCAGGGCGGCGGCACCAAAGATACCTGGATATTGGAGAGTTAGTATGTTGAGCCGTACCGCAGATCATTTGTACTGGATGGCCCGTTACACCGAACGGGCCGAAAACACGGCCCGCATGCTCGACGTGCGCGTCCAGTATTCGCTGATGCCGCAATCGGCGCTGGCCGAGGAGCAGGGCTGGCGCACGATGCTGGGCGTGTCCGAGCTCCAGTCGCAGTTCGATGCCAAATACAGCGCGCTGACCCAGAAGGAGGTGATCGACTTCATGGTGCGCGACCCGGACAATCCCTCGTCGATCGCCAGCTGCCTGCGCGCCGCCCGCGAGAATGCGCGCGCCGTGCGCGGCAGCCTGACCACGGAAGTTTGGGAGACCAAGAACACGACCTGGCTGACGCTGCAGCAGCACCTGAAGAGCCGTATCCTGGAACAGAATCCGGGCAAGTTCCTTGAATGGGTCAAGTACCGCTCGCACATGTCGCGCGGCGTCACGCTGGGCACCATGTTCCAGGACGAGGCGTTCAACTTCATCCGCCTCGGCACCTTCCTGGAACGGGCCGACAACACGGCGCGTATCCTGCACGTGAAGTTCAAGTTCCTCGATTCCGACGTGATCCAGACCGACGAGCAGGTCGAGTTCTATTACCTGGCCGCGCTGTTGCGTTCGGTCTCGGCCTTCGAGACCTACCGCAAGGTCTACCGCGACGCCATCACCCCGACGCGGGTGGCCGAGCTCTTGATGCTGCAGCCGAAGATGCCGCGTTCGCTGGTCGCATGCATGTGCGCCGTCGTCGCCAACCTGCAGGAAGTGCGCAACGACCTGTCGCAAGACACCGAACGCCTGGCCGAGCAGCTTTACCACAAGCTGCAATCGTCGCAGATCGACGACATCCTCGACGAAGGCCTGCACGCGTTCATGACGAAGTTCCTGGCGCAGATTGCGGAGATCGGCAACGGCATCGGCCGCGACTTCCTGCTGCCGGTGGCGCCGGAAGTGGAGGAGGTGGCCGAGACGCAGACGCAGACGCAGACGCAAACCCAGACCCAGACGCAAACGGGTTGAACTTGCCCGGCCGTCGTCTGGCCGGGCATGCAGATTACGTGCAGTAGAAGGCCCTTACGCTGCCGCCGGCGCCTTGATCTGGGCCCGCACCACCTTGTGAATGAAGCCCAGCTTTTCCAGCACCGGCGTGCTGAGCGTGAACGGATACGAGTCCGGCATCCCGATGCTGCGGCTCAGGCTGTTGAGGACGTAGGTCAGCGCGAACCACTCGCTCTGGATGTCGTCGAACGCATCCGTCCTGGTGGGCAGGATGACTTTTTCCAGCGCCGGTTCGTCGGGCTTGCGGGGGCGGAGCGACAGGCCGCAGGCGTTTGCCGTTTCCAGCGTGTCGAGCATGTGCAGGTAGTGGGCCCAGGTCTCGGCCCAGTCTTCCCACGGGTGCGAACTGGCGTAGGTGCTCACGAAGCGCGACTCCCAGTCCGAGGGCGGCCCTTCGTTGTAGTGGTGTTTCAGGGCTTCGCCATAATCCTGGCGCTCGTCGCCGAACAGGGCGCGGTATTCATCGATCCACTCGCTGCCGACGATCAGGCGGTCGAAATAGTAGTGCCCGCTTTCGTGGCGGAAGTGCCCCAGCAGCGTGCGATAGCGCTCGTGCATCTGTTCGCGCGTGCGCTCGCGCTCGGCCGGGTCCGCTTCGGCGATGTTCAGGGTGATCACGCCGTTGGCGTGGCCCGTCATGACGTGCTGGTCCGGCGACGCACCGTCCTCCAGGAACTGGAAAGCCAGTCCGGTGTCGGGCTCCTTCTCTTTCGACGCCGGCATCAGGTTGAGCGTCGCCAGCGAAAACAGCAGGCGGCGCTTGGCCGCTTCGAGGCGCGCCCAGAGGATGTGGTTCTTCTCCGACGTGAGCGCCGGAATCACGATCGTCAGCTGGCAGGAGTCGCACAGATCGTGCGGGTCGTCCGCCGGCAGCATCCAGTTGCAGACATTGTGCTCGACATAGTTGGCGCACTTTTTGTACAGCTTGCCCGCGTCGTTGCGGTGCAGGCTGCGCCACTGGCCTGTCTCCGTCTCCTCGAAGGCGTTGACGCTGCGCGTTGCCGGCTGATACCCCAGCGTGCTCTGGCAGTTGAAGCAGAGGGTGTTCTCAAAAAAGATCTGCTGTGAACATTTGTCACAATGGAAGGTTTTCATGGGCGTACCGATAAATGGTCAGGTTATGAATGTTGACCACAATCTAACAGCAAATCGCTTCGCGTTACGCTCGTGTCAGACAACGCCTCATGGCACAGGCCGCTCTGCCATGCCGGTCATCAGTTCCGCGGCACCTCGTCGCCGGTCGGGGAAGCGGACTGGCGCGACACTGACCCCGGCCGGGCAAGCCCCTGCGAACCGCCCTGGCGCAACACCGACGGCCCCTGATTCACCGGCCGCGAAATCGACGAGCGCCGCGCCCCCAGCGCAAAATCGCTCGGCCGGTTCAGGCCGGTCGCCACCACGGTCACGCGCATCGCATCCCCCAGCGCCTCGTCGAACACCGCGCCGAACTTGATGATCGCGTCCTCGCTGGTCTGGGCGCAGATCGCGTTCATCACCGCCTTGGTTTCACGCAGTTTGAGCGTCTCCTCGGAGGCGGCGATGTTGACCAGCACCCCGCGCGCAGCCCGCAGGTTCGAGCCATCCAGTAGCGGACACGAGATCGCTTCTTCGGCCGCCTTCACGGCCCGGTCCTCGCCGGCGTGCTGCGCCGAGCCCATCATGGCCATGCCGGTCTGGCGCATTACGGTGCGCACGTCTTCGAAATCGACGTTGACCATCCCCGGCACGGTGATGATTTCGGCGATGCCGGTGACCGCCTTGCTGAGCACCTCGTCGGCGGCGGCGAACGCCTGTTTTTGCGTGACGTCGCCGCCCAGGACTTCCTCCAGGCGGCTATTGAGGACGATGACCAGCGAGTCGACGCAGCGCGCCAGCGTCGCGATGCCTTCTTCGGCCACGCGCATGCGCCGCGGGCCTTCGAAGTCGAAGGGCTTCGACACCACGCCGACGGTCAGGATGCCCATCTCGCGCGCCACTTCGGCCACCACCGGCGCGGCGCCAGTGCCGGTGCCGCCGCCCATGCCGGCGGTGAGGAAGACCATGTCGGCGCCCTTGAGCGCGTCGGCGATGACGCTGCGCTCATGCATGGCGCTTTCGCGGCCGACGATCGGGTCGCTGCCGGCGCCAAGGCCGCTCTCGCCAAGCTGGATCCGCCTTTCGGCTTTGGTGTTCGACAGCGCCTGCGCGTCGGTGTTCGCGCAGATGAATTCGAAGGCGGACAATCCCGAGGACGCCATGTGGCTGACGGCATTGCCGCCGGCGCCGCCGACGCCGATGATTTTGATGACCGTCTCCGGTTGGGTGGCTTTTGATTCGGACAAGGAAGACTCCGTTGGATTGATGCGAGCGGCCCGGCCGTAGGCCTGCCACGGCAACCGCTGGCTATTGCTGAGCCCATTAGCCTACTTGCTGCTGCGCGCACGCGAAAGTTTGAAAACGTTTCAATCGAAAGCATTTGTAAGAGCACGTGCAATCGTGGTGAGAAATTGGTTGGCTAAAGTTTCCTGCAGAGTTTTTGCGCTCACCATTTCTCTAACACGCTTGAATCACTATCGGGGAAGATAGGACAGGGCGGTGATGTGTGCCCGTTCCTCCGGCGCCAGATAAACAAGTGTGCCGAGGCTGGCTGTACCGCTGCCGCGCGCGGAGTGTCGCCGCTGCAAACACCTCATTCACCTGGCACAGGCGATTATTCATTTTTGAACCCTCTTGCGGACGCCAGTCCAGTTTGCTATAGTTCGCGTCCTGCTTCTGCAGCGCACGAAAAGCTCAAACGAATCAAATAGTTAAGCTTGCCAAAACGACCAAGTCGAGTGCGCTGAAGAAAACAGAGGGGTTGACGAGTAACGCGAAACACTGCATAATCTCATTCCTCTGCTGCTGACGAACAAAACGATTCGTTGGATGCGGCAAGGCAGTACCGAATACGATCTTTAACAATCAACAGTCGATAAGTGTGGGCGTTTGATGAAGTGCCAGCATCCTTCGGGGTGCTGAATGCTTAAATTATCAAATGTTCACAAAAAGTATAACGTT
>Ga0265798_10007720_pt1 | contig 13861 bp, 12 predicted proteins | sample P3T30metagenome_FD_192430 | JGI IMG/M metagenome (GOLD analysis project Ga0265798, IMG submission 192430) | Plant litter microbial communities from East Loma Ridge, Irvine, California - P3 T30 | ecosystem: Environmental > Terrestrial > Plant litter > Unclassified | place: USA: California...
GTTCCGGCCGCAGGCCCGCCGTGCGGGCTTTCCGGCCGCGGCACTGAGGCGTCTGACGGACTGAAAGTCCGCGCTACGGCACCTAGGGCTCGGTGATGAAGCCCGGTAGACCCAGCTTGCTGCGCCGCCCGCCCAGCTTGAGGCCATCGTCGACGTAGCCGCAGGCCGTGCCCGCCGTGTTGGGGCTGCCGATGACACCTAGGAACGAGTTGTCTTCGCGAGCCACGTAAATCTTGCCGTCGGGCCCGCGCTGTAGAGCCCCTATTTTGTGGTTGGCTGAGCGGCCGACTTGCACGGCAGCCTTGGTTTTGAGGTCGAACTGCCACACCTGCGTTTCGGGGCTGGTCGTGGGCGTTTTGGAGTTGCTGTTCCCGTTGCAGGTGCCGTAGAGCTTGGTGCCATCGGGCGAAAACTCGACGCCGTAGGCCTCGGGGTAGGTGCCAAAGCTGCGCGCGTTGCTCACCTTGCCAGTAGCGCGGTCGAAGTCGTAGACCTCAAACTTGTTGCTTTCGCGCCAGATAGCGGCGGCCAGCATGGTGCCATCGGGCGAAAACTTGAGCGCTCCGATGGCGTTGCGGCCGGGGCCGGCGTTCATGGCGCCCACGTTGCTCATCACCGGCTTGGCGGCTACGCCATCGGCCGTCACGAGGTAGGCGATGAAGGCGTTGGAGTTCCAGCGGTGGGCCACCACCCACACGTCGCGGCCGTTGGGGTGGCGCACGGCGGCCAGCTTCTCAGCTACCGGCGTAAGCAGCAGTAAGTTGGCCCTAGGTACATCGCCAAGGCCATTATCGCGGGTCATATCCACCACCGAGTAGCGCAGGCCATTGGGCGCGCCCTGCGGTGCTACCGTGAAGATGTAGAAAATATTGCCTGAGCCCGGGTCGGGCACAATAAGGGCCGACTGCGTGCTGCTGCCCGAGCCCATGAGGCGCCGGCCATTGGGCATGGGCTGGTGCTGGCGGTTCCACACAGTTTGGCCATCGGTATAAAAAAGCAGCTCGCCGCGCTTAGTGGTAGCCGTGGCGCAGCCCTCGTAGGTGGTCATGGCGCCATCGAGGAGCGGGGTGGGGGCGCCGCTGCTGAAGTCGAGCCCCGCCTGCCGGCCAAAATACCACTTGTCGGTAGGGCGCTGGGCCCACGCCCCTTGCCCGGTAAGAATCAACGTAGCAACAACTAACAATACAAAGCGCATAAGCCAAGCAAAAAGGAGCAAACAGCCTCTTCAACGAAAAAACCGTGCCGGACAGTTTGCTCACCTCATGTGGCAGATTAGGGCACCTAGGGCACCTCATATGGCTCACGTTCCTGTCATTCATTGACCTAGGGCGTACCTTTGCAGGCGCGTATGCTCCTCACTATTCCTCTACGTTTCAAGCTTACTCCACCCTGAGTACTGGCCAAAGCTACCCCTGCCGCCGCTTCCTACCGGAAGCGTGCGGCTTTTCTTTTGCCTTTGATTCAGATTTTTATGTCGGTTGTAAGTTCTTATTTCTCTCAGTACAAGTTCAACGTTAAAAACGAAATCCTCGCTGGCCTCACCACGGCGCTGGCCCTGGTGCCCGAGGTGGTGGCCTTCGCGCTGCTGGCGCACATCAGTCCGCTAGTGGGTATTGGGTCGGCATTCATTATTTGCTTGGTTACGAGCGTACTAGGTGGCCGACCGGGCATGATATCGGGTGCGGCCGGCTCGGTGGCCGTGGTTATTGTGAGCCTGGTGGTGCAGCAGGGCGTTGAGTACCTATTCGTGGCCGTGGCGCTGATGGGACTTATCCAGATTGCCATTGGGCTGTTGCGCTGGGGCAAGTTTATCCGGCTGGTGCCGCAGCCGGTGGTGTATGGTTTCGTTAACGGGCTGGCCGCCATCATCTTTATGGCCCAGTTGGAGCAATTTAAGGTGCACGATGCGGCGGGCGCCGAGCACTGGCTGGCAGGTACGCCGCTGCTGCTTATGGTGGGGCTGGTGGCCCTCACGATGGCGCTGGTGTATTTCACGCCCAAGGTGACGAAGGCCGTGCCGGGCTCGCTGGTGGCCATCGTGGTGGTGTCGGCGCTGGTTATCCTAGGCGGCCTGCAAACCAAGTCGGTGGGCGATATCGCTTCTATTGCGGGTGGGCTGCCTACGCTGCACATGCCGCAGGTGCCGCTGAGCTGGCACACCTTAGGGGTAGTGCTGCCGTATTCGCTCATTATGGCTATGGTGGGCCTCACCGAAAGTCTGCTTACTCTGACGGTGGTAGACGAAGTAACCGAAAGCCGCGGCCGTAGCAACCAAGACTGCGTAGCTCAGGGCTTGGCCAACGTGGCTTCGGGCCTCACTGGCGGCATGGGCGGCTGCGCCATGATAGGCCAAACGATGGTCAACCTGGAGTCGCGCGGGCGGGGGCGGCTATCGGGCGTGGTGGCGGCCGGCGCGCTGGCCTTGTTTGTGGTAGCTGGCTCTAGCCTCATCGAGCGGCTGCCGCTGGCCGCGCTGGTAGGGGTCATGTTTATGGTGGTGATTGCTACCTTCGAGTGGGCTAGCCTGCACATCCTGCGCCGCATGCCCCGCACCGATGTAGTGGTAATGCTGCTCGTGACGCTCGTCACGGCCATTTCACAAAACCTGGCTTTGGCGGTACTCCTAGGGGTGGTGGTGTCGGCCCTGGCCTTCGCCTGGGAAAATGCCAAGCGCATCCGGGCCCGCCACTACCTCGATGCCAGCGGCGTGAAGCACTACGAGCTTTATGGTCCGCTGTTCTTCGGTTCGGTGCAGGCCTTCACCGAAAAATTTGACGTGGCCCACGACCCCACTGAGGTCATCATCGACTTTCAGGACAGCCGCGTGGCCGATATGTCGGCCCTTGATGCCCTGCACAAGCTCACTGAGCGCTACCAGCGCGCCGGCAAAACCCTTCGCCTGCGCCACCTCAGCCCCGATTGCCGCGTGCTACTCGGCAAGGCCGGTGCCTTGGTCGAGGTTAACATTCTAGAAGACCCTAACTACCGCGTGGCTGGGGCCGATGTGGCGTACTGAACTGGTGCTGGTAGTCTTGGCTAATGCGTAATGCACCGCAGCATAGGCATAGTTAGGAGCTAGCCTACCAAATTGGCGAAAGCGGGTCAGCCTGTGGCGTTGGGGGCACGGGCCCCGGTCCCTTCCACTGAAAAATGGAGAGAATGGTTATCCCGTCGGCCTGCAGGTTGTAAACCAGTTCGCCCGCGCTGGGCGGATATGGCGTGCGCTGGGTGCGGTAAAAGCTGATAAAATAACGCCCCGGCTTATCGGGGCCGGCAATCAGGCGGTTACGGTCAGCTTCTGGTAGCCATATTTTATTGTTGTTAACTAGTAGCCAGATGGGGGTGTCGAGGTAGATAGGGCCAGTGGGCTGATGCGCTACCAGATAAGCTAGGCCCTGGCGCATCGACAACCCCCAGTAATCACGTTCGAAAAGACGTGCGGCCTGCTGCCTTGGTAAATAGCTAAAGTAGGTTTGCTGGTGCGGATGCATCCGCACCATGCGCCCGGCCGTGAGCAGCACCTCGGCGCCAGCCAAGACCCCTAGGCCCACCGCCAATGGGCGCCAGGCCCGGCTACGCCTGCCTAGCTGCGCTACCGCCACTACGCCTTGCACGGCCAGCAGCAGTAGGGCTGGGTACACGAAATACAGGTGGCGCCAGCCATCATAAATGACGGAGTGCAGCACGATGACCATCGCCACCGGGGCCCCCAGCCAGCCCGCCACCAAAAAGTCGAAACGGCCGGCTGGGGTGCGCAGTACCACCCAAGGATGGCGCAGCAGGCGCGCCGCCACCAAGCCCAGGCCCAGCAGCCCCGCTACCTGGTATGCGATGGGCGTGGTCACGCTCATCCACACCAGTGGGTAGTGCCAGGGAAGGTTGGCCCCCTGGATTATCTTGCCCATGTACAAGATGTAGCCACCCCAGGAGTAGTGACTGAAGCCAGTAAACGTAGCGACCAGATGCTCGAAGGTATGCTCCCAGAGGTAGGGCCAGCCGGCTACTACGCCCGCTGCCAGTGTCAGTAGGTATACCAGGGCGGCCCGGCTCGCTACCCAACGGGCAGGCGCGCCGGCATCGCTCAGCAACTGCAAAGCCAGTAGCGTTAGCGTAAAGGGCCCGAGTATCAGCCCCAGAATACGCACGTCGATAGCCGCCGCCGTAACAAGCCCATGCACTGCGGCCCGCCGCCAGGTGGGACGCGCCAATAGCCGCACCAGCGTATAAATGCCGAGCGTGAATAAGCTCACAAAAACCAGGTCTTGGCCGTTATAAAAAGACTCGGCAAAGAAGCGGGGCGATAGTACCAGCAGCCCCGCCGCCAGCAGGCCGAGGCGCTCGTCGCGAAAGCGCAGCGTGGCTAGCCTGAAGAGCGCCCAGGTGCCCAGCAGGCTGACTAGAAATACCGCCGCATGCCGCACGAGGTAGTAGGTGCGCTCGTCAGTGCCTGGGCGCAGCACGTCAAATAAGGCGAGGGGCAGTTCAAACAGCACGCCGTGGTCGTGGTCGGGGTAGTCGCGAATGGACGGCACGCCATGCAGTCGGGGCTGTTCTTCCGTCCAGGTAGGCGCTACTAGGCTAGTTACAAAGCGAAAGCTTACCAAGCCATTGGCGCGGTGGGCCGACTCATCCCACGATACGCCGTAGTCAGAAAAAACCAACCCGCCCAGCAGTAGCAAGAACCCAAAAAACAAGCTTACTACGTAGCGCGGCGCGCGGCGAATAGCTAACAGCGTATCGGTATCCATTGCAGACAAAGCTATAGCTAGTGGGCTGAACTTGCCAGTGCCATCCGGGCGCCGGCCGCATCTTTGCCTTTATGAACCCTGCCGCTCTCCTCAATTTTTTGCAAGACCTGGCGCGCCATAATGAGCGCGATTGGTTTCAGGCTCACAAAACCACTTACGACCAGCTTCGCGCCGCTTTCGAAGCCGACGTGGCTTATTGGCTGCGCGAGTTGACCCAAGATGAGCCCGATTTGGTTGGCCTCGACGCTCGAAAGTGCATCTTCCGCATCTACCGCGACGTGCGGTTTTCCAAGGTAAAAGTGCCCTATAAGACGCACTTCTCGGCTTATTTTGCCGCAGGCGGCAAGCACGGCGACGCCGCTGGCCGCTATGTTCAAATTGGGCCCAATGGCCAGACGCTGGTGGCCGGCGGCCTCTATGAGCCTACCAAAGAGCAACTCGCGGCCGTGCGCCAGGAAATAGACTACCAAGCCGCCGACTTGCACGAATTGCTGGCGACGCCTACTGCCCGCCAGTTTTTTCCGCAAGGCCTAGGAGGCGAGCAACTCAAGAAAATGCCGCCCGGCTACGAGACTACTCACCCCGACGCCGCATGGCTGCGGCACAAGAGCTTCTTGCTCAGTCACGACCTGCCCGATGCCGAGGTGCGCCGCTTAGGTGCCGAAGATTTTCGGGCGCGCATTTTAGCGGCGCTGCGGGCCCTAGGTCCGTTTTGCGAGTGGCTGACGGCCGCTACGCATGCTGGCTAAGGCAAGCACTGCTACTTCAGCGTGAGCACGGCCTGCTCGTGGCCGGCGCGATATAGCTCGCTCACTTTCTTATCGTTGCTTTCGGCGTTTACGATGTTCATTTGGTCCGAAAACAGGTCGAGTAGTACCGTGTTGCGCAGCCACACCGCCGTGGTGGCGCGAGGCAGTTTAGCTTTAGCATACAGCCAGTACGCATCCTTTTCGGGCTGCATACCCAAAAACTGTAGCGTGAGTGGCAGGCGCGGCTGGCGGCTGGAGGTGTAGGGTAGGGCCAGCTCCAAATGGCTGCGCAGGTAGGCATCGGCCAAGGGCACAATGCGTGGGTCTTGGAGCGTCAGGTGCTGCGGGCGGCCTTTGGAGAGCGCGTTTTCGAGGTCGTCGGTAAAGACTTTGAGCGCTAGTTCTACCTGCTGCTGCTGCGGATTTATGCGCAGCTCCAGAATGCTGGAGTGGTAGGTGTGGCGGGCCAGCGCCAGCAGCGGCACTAGCAGTAAAAGAAAAGCAAGACGACGCATAAACGAAAAAGGAGCGCGACTCTTTTCGAATCGCGCTCCTAAAATTACGGCTTTCGCCCGCTTCGCTAGGTCCTTAAAAGTGCTTTAGCAAGGGCTTGAGCACAATCACGTACAGCATCAGCATCAGAATGAGGGCCGTGCCTACGCGCTGGGCATTTTCGAGGAAGGCATCGGAGGGCTTGCGGCGCAGTATCATCTCGTAGAGCAAGAACACCACGTGCCCGCCGTCGAGGGCCGGAATAGGCAGCAAGTTCATGAAGGCTAGTACCATACTTAGCGAACCCGTGAGCAGCCAGAAACGCAGCCAGTCCCATTGCCCGCCGTACTGCTGGGCAATCTCGACCGGGCCACCTAGGCTTTCAGAAGCTGAGGCCTCGCGGCGGATAATCTTGCCAAACGCCTTGGCCTGCGCCCCGACAATGCCGAAGGCCAGCGAAGCGCCCTGCGGCACCGAACCCAGCAGCGAGTAGTGGCGCTGGCTATAATGCAGCGCGGGCAGCGGCTCAAAGCCAATGCGCCCGTCCTGGTTCACAGTGATGGGCAAGGTCAGATTCTGACCGGCGCGGGTTACCGACAGCGTGGTCGTCTTGCCGGCGTTGAGGCGCAGGGCGGCTTGCAGGCGGTCGAAGTAGGGGGTAGGCATGTTGCCCACGGCCGTAACCGCGTCACCGGCTTGCAGGCCCGCTTTGGCGGCGGGCGTGCCGCCCACCACGCGCTTCACAGTGAAGGGCGTGCGGGCTTCCACAAAAATGCTATCGCCCTGCTTCGCCAGGCGGTCCATGAAGTTGGCCGGAATGTTAATGTCCAGCAACTGGCCGTTGCGCTCTACGGTGTAGTAAGCGTGCGAGCCCAGGATAACATCGGCGCTACGCACTTCGTCGAACTCATTGAAGGGGCGGCCATTGATTTTTACAATCTTATCGCCAGCGCGCAAGCCAATCTGGCGACCTAGGCCATTGGGTACTACACCATACTTCGCTTCCGAGGCGGGCAGGTAGTTCTCACCATATTTGAAGGTAAGGGCCGTGAAAATGACGATGCCCGTAATCACGTTCATGATGATGCCGCCTAGCATCACGAGCAGGCGCTGCCAGGCTGGCTTGCTCCTGAACTCGTCGGGCTGGGGCGGGCCGGCTAGGGCGTCGGCGTCCTGCGTTTCGTCGACCATGCCGTGGATAGCTACGTAGCCACCCAGCGGAAACCAGCCAATGCCGTACTCGGTTTCGCCCACTTTCTTCTTCAGCAAGCTGAAGTTAAGCACATTGGGCAGCGGAAACAGAAAGTCGAAAAAGATGTAAAACTTAGTGACTTTAATCTTAAAAAGCTTGGCGAAGGCAAAGTGCCCGAACTCGTGCAAGCCCACTAGCAGCGAAAGACCCAGCACCAGCTGGCCAATCATAACGAGAATTTCCAAAGGAGGGAAGTAGTTAAACTAACTGTCATGCTGAGCCTGCGAAGCATCTTATCTCGCTCGCAGTGCTCGGTGGGTACTAGGATTCTGACAAAAGGAGCCATGATAAGATGCTTCCTGCGTCAGCATGACAACGATTTTTTACAACAAACTAGTTGCTAGGCGCCGCGCTTCGGCGTCGGTGGCAGCGTAGTCGGCCAGGGTTGGGGCCGCAAGATACGGCACCCGGCCTAGGCACTCGGCTACCACGTCAGCCATACCTAGGAAGCTCACTTGGTCGCGCAAAAATGCGGCCACGGCTACTTCATTGGCGGCGTTGAGCACGCAGGCGGCGCTGCCGCCGCGCTGCATGGCGCTGTAGGCCAGCGGCAAGTGCCGAAACGTACCTAGGTCGGGTGCCTCGAAGGTAAGCGTCGGGTACTGCAAAAATGAGAACCTAGGAAAGTCATTCGGTAGCCGCTGAGGATACCCTAGGGCGTACTGAATGGGCAGCTTCATGTCGGGCAGGCCGAGCTGCGCCTTCAGTGAGCCGTCCTCAAACTGCACCAGTGAGTGCACAATGCTCTGCGGGTGCACCACGACATCAACTTGCTCATTGGCAAGATTGAACAGCCACTTGGCCTCAATCACTTCTAGCCCCTTGTTCATGAGCGTGGCCGAGTCGATGGTGATTTTAGCACCCATCGTCCAGTTGGGGTGCTTTAGGGCCTGGGCTTTGGTAATGTGGGCCAGGTCCTGAGCCGAGCGCCCTCGGAACGGTCCCCCTGACGCCGTCAGAATGACCTTCTCGATGGGGTTCTGCGCTTCGCCCACTAGGCACTGGAAAATGGCTGAGTGCTCCGAGTCGACGGGCAGCAACTTTACGCCGTACTGCTGCACGAGGCTGGTTATCAGCTCGCCAGCTACTACCAGGGTTTCCTTATTGGCTAGGGCAATGTCCTTGCCAGCCCGGATGGCGGCCACCGTGGGCGGCAGGCCCGCGTAGCCTACTAGCGCTGTGAGCACCACGTCGATATCGGGGCGCTGCACTACTTCGGTGAGGGCTGCATCGCCGGCCAGCACTTCAGTTTCGGGCTGGTCGGCCAGGGCCGCTTTGGTTTGCTGGTAATGCTCGTCGCCGATGACCACGGCGGCGGGCCGAAACTCGCGGGCCTGGGCTACCAGCAGCTCCCATTGCCGCCCGGCCGTGAGCACCGCCACCCGAAAGCGGCCGCGCTGCTCGCGCACTACCTCTAGCGCCTGCGTGCCGATAGAGCCCGTGGAGCCCAGCAAGGCCAGGGTTTTTATAGAAAAAGAATCCGTCATTCGTCGTTAATAGATACTCAAAGGTAGGGCGTAGGGCGGGCCTCTGCGTCCGCTAGTTGCGAGCGGGAGCCGGGGTATTTCTGAAAGCTTAGCTCATAGCTACCCAACCTTAACCTATCCATTTGAGGCGCGGACCCGTACAGTTAGCACGCCCCTCGGGCCTACGTTCACTCTATATTCTCTGCTCTCTCCCAATGGCTATCAAACTCAAGCCCCTCGACCAACAAGTTATTGTAATTACCGGCGCTACCAGCGGCATTGGCCTGGCTACGGCCAAGGCTGCTCACAAAGCCGGAGCTCGCCTCGTGCTAGCGGCCCGCTCGCAGGCTGACCTCGACACCGTGGCACGCCAACTAGGCAGCCGCGTAGCCGTGGTAGCCGCCGATGTGGCCGACCCTGCCGCTGTGCACCGCATCCACGAAGCTGCCCACTCCAACTTCGGCGCCCTCGATACGTGGGTTAACAACGCCGGTGTTGGCATGTGGGGCAAGCTAGAGCAAGGCAAGCTCGAAGATTTTAAGAAGCTGTACGAAACCAACTTTTGGGGTATCGTAAACGGCTCGCTCGAAGCCATTAAGCACCTTAAGAAGCATGGCGGCGCCCTTATCAACCTAGGCAGTGTGGTGAGCGACGTAGCTGTGCCCATCCAGGGCATGTACGCCTCCAGTAAGCACGCTGTGAAGGGCTTTACCGATGCCCTGCGCATCGAACTGGCCGACGAGAAGGCGCCCGTGTCAGTAACGCTCATTAAGCCCGCTGCCATTGATACGCCCTTCCCCGAGCACGCCCGCAACTACTTGCCCGAGAAGCCCAAGCTGCCCCAGCCCGTATACGCGCCCGAGGAAGTAGCCAAAGCCATCTTGCACGCAGCCACGCACCCGGTGCGCGACATCTACGTGGGCGGCGGCGGCAAGCTCATGAGCACCACTAACAAGTACGCTCCCGGCGTAATGGATTGGGTAGAAGCCAAAACCGGCGTGGTCCAGCAAAAGCAGGAGGGCACCCGCGCTGTAGACCCCGCTGGCTCGCTGCACCGCCCCAACGGCCCCCACGTCAAGGTGCGCGGCAGCAACCCCGGCCACGTAATGGAAACTAGCCTGTACACCCGCGCTACGCTGCACCCGGTGCTGGCCGGCCTAGCTGCCGCTACCGGCCTAGCCGCTACGATTGCACTCATTTCGAGCCGCTCGCGCGATGGCCTCAAAGATGCTGGCGTACCCGTGCACCACGGCCACGATTCGGGTGTGGCTGTGACGGATAACTAAGCTAACGCAAGTGCCTTAGCCGCTAATAGAAAGCGCCTTCCTCGACCGGGGGAGGCGCTTTTGTGCGTAGTAGCCCTAGGTGGCCGCTACCTTTACCGCGTGCCAACCGAAGTAGACTACGACATTGCCATAGTGGGGGCCGGGCCGGCGGGCACGGCTTGCGCGCTGGCATTGCGCGGCAGCGGCCTGCGGGTGCTGCTGCTCGACAAGGCCACTTTCCCGCGCGATAAAATTTGCGGTGATGCCGTGCCGGGTCACGCGTTGAAAGCATTGCGCCAGCTCGACCCAGCTTATGTCGAGGCCTTGTGGCAGCTAGATCCGCGCGACGACGTGCGCCGCAGCCGCATCGTGGCGCCCAGTGGCGCGAGCTTCTACATGCACTGGAAGCTGCGCACTTTCAACAGCCCGCGCCTCGATTTTGATGCTGCACTGTTTGCGCTGGTGCGCCGGTTTACGGCTACCGAGATACGGGAAAGCGCGACCCTAAAGACGCTAGAAATCGAGCCTGGCCGCGTGCAGTTACACTTGGCCGATGGCACCGAGCTCACCGTTAGCCTGGTTATTGGCTGCGACGGGGCCAACTCGGCGGTGGGCCGCCGCCTGCTGCCCGAGCCACGCCTGGCCCGCGCTCACCACAGCGCCGGCGTGCGGGCTTACTTCGAAAACGTGGCTGGCACCGAGTCGGGCACCACCGAGTTTTTCTTTAGCCAAAACTACCTAGCCGGCTACTGCTGGTTGTTTCCCGTGGGGGCGGGGCGCTATAACGTGGGCCTAGGTATGCTGTCCGAGCTTGTAGCCAAGCACAAGGTCGACCTCAAGCAGCTGCTACTCGACACCGTGCGGACACACCCCGAGCTGGCCGGCCGCTTCAAAGAGGCGCGGCAGCTGGGGCCGGTGCTGGGCTTTGGGCTGCCTATGGGCGGCGGGCGGCAGCGCCCGTGCAGCGGGGCGCGCTTTATGCTGTGCGGCGACGCAGCCTCGCTCATCGACCCCTTGCAGGGCCATGGCATCGACATGGCCGTGCGCAGCGGCATTATGGCCGCCGCGCAGGCCCGTCGGTGCGTGGCCCAGCATGACTTTAGTGCCGACTTTATGCAAGCCTACGACGCCGAGGTGCAGCGCCAGCTCGGGCCGGTGCTGGCCCGCAACTACCGCCTCATGCGGCTGCTGGGCACCCGGCCGTGGCTCCTTAACCTAGGGGCACGCCTAGCACAGCTGCCGGGCCTGGGCCGCCGCTTGCAGCGGCTACTAGGGTAGGGCCAGTTGGGGCAGTCTACCTAGCGGTAGCCGGAAACTTGGCCTGGCAAAGACGCAGCCACTCTTCGGCTTCGGGCACGCTGTCGAAGAGCTGTAGCTCGAATAAGCAGGTGGCAGGGGTGAGCGGAGTGTTCGTGATGGTGTCGTGCTTCGTATCGGCCTGCACCACATGCGCCACGTAGCGCAAGCCCATGTGCGCCGCCCGCGGCGCCCAAATGCGCATGAGCCAATCAAGCGAATCGAACCAGGGGCCGCGTAGGTCGGTATTATCGTTAAGCAGGTAGGGACAATGAATGCCAGCGAGTTGCTGTAAATAATTGTCGGCTCCGCGCAGGGCCTCTTCCGAGTCTATAAAGCCACGCCAGGTTGCGCGCAGCCATTTGTCAGATTCTTCAAACGTAAGAGTACACCGGCTGCCATCCGTATCTGGAAGCGAATTGATAAGCATAAGGGAAAACAAATGAAACGGATTGGCAAACCTCGCCCCGCCGCCGCAGCTAACCTAGGTAGTAGATACTGGTTTTTACACCTGACTACTACGCTATTTTATCAGTAGAAATACTTAGGCTTTTCGAGCAAGCCCCGAAAAGTTTGAGCAAATAACTAGCTTTAAAAAGCCATCTGCCTGCTTGGCAACGCACTATACACTGCCTCGATTCGCAATAGGCAGTAGTGCGAGCTTTTAGCCTGCAAGTGCAACCAGTTTGATACGCACCAATTAGAAGTCTGCGCTACTACTCGCAAACATCCCAACCCCCTAGGTTGTCGTAGGCGAGCTTAACTTATAAAAGACACCATGGCTTTCACTTCCACCCAACCCATCGACCTGCTCTACGACGCCGCCCGCCGCGGCGACGTAGCCGACATCGAGCAGCTGCTCCAAGACCCGCAGCTTGACATAAACGCCCAGAATGGCAAAGGCCACTCGGCCCTCATCCTGGCTACTTACGACAACCATATCGACGCTGCCCGCCTGCTCATCGACCGCGGGGCCGACCTCAACCTGCAAGATGCCAGCGGCAACTCGGCCCTGATGGGCGTGGCCTTCAAGGGCTATGCCGATATTGCCCGCCTGCTTATCGAGCGCGGCGCCGACCTCAACAGCACCAACGGCAACGGCGGCACGGCTCTCATGTTTGCCACCCTCTTTGGCCGCAACGAGCTAGTAAAGATTCTCCTGGAAGCTGGCGCCGATGCCACCCTGCGCGACGTGCGCGGCCTCACCGCCCTGCACCTGGCCGGCCAGCAAGGCAACGAAGAAGCCTGGAAGCTCCTAGGTGGCAGCGAGGACGAGTAACCCGATTAGGTAAGCCCAAAAGGCTGTCAGGCTGACGAAGAAATTATCTTAGCAGCGTTAGTAATTCTATACTGCTAAGATAATTTCTTCGTCAGCCTGACAGCCTTATATGGAGCCAGTGGCTTAAATAGCCCGCACCACGCCGCCATCTACGCGTACCGAGGCGCCGTTGGTAGCTGCTGCCAGCGGACTGCTGAGGTAGGCCACCATAGTGGCAATTTCATCGGTCGTGATGAAGCGTTGGAGCAGCGACGACGGCCGCGCATCGCGGAAAAACTCGTGCTCGGCTTCTTCGCGGGTTTTACCCTCGCCAGCCAGCTTCTTCAAAAATTCTTCGACCCCCTCCGAAGCCGTGGGGCCAGGCAGTACCGAGTTCACCGTAACGCCGGTGCCCTTGGTAAGCTCGGCCAGGCCACGCGCCACGGCGAGCTGGGCGGTTTTGGTGGTGCCGTAATGTACCATCTCGGCAGGTATTTGCAAGCCCGATTCGCTCGAAATAAAGAGGATGCGGCCCCAGTCGGCTTGCAGCATCAGCGGAAAATACTGGCGCGAAAGCCGCACCCCGCTCAGCACGTTCACCTCGAAGAAGCGCAGCCAGTCGGCGTCCGTAATTTCAGCAAACGGCTTGGGCTCGAAGATGCCCACGTTGTTGACCAAAATATCAACCCTAGGTACCTCCCGCAGCAGGTTATCGACCTGCGCCGCGTCGCCAAAATCTACCGCCACGCCGCGCACGCTGGCCCCCGGCGTCTGGGCCACAATGGCCCCTTTGGCTTCTTCAATGCGCGCTTCGGTGCGGCCAGTAATGATAACTTTTGCGCCCTCGGCAGCCAGCCGCTGGGCAATAGCTAGGCCGATGCCGGCCGTTGAGCCAGTGATGAGGGCAGTTTTATTTGTGAGTTGGAGGTCCATGAGGAAAGGAAACAACTAGTTTGCCTCTAAACCTGCGACTGGGACATTTTGATTAAGAAGCCTTGTCTTCCTTATGTCGGCTGTTCAGCAACCTAGGCACGCTCCTTAGCAACAGCCAGGCAATAGCGCCGCTCACCGCTACCAGCGGCACCACCGACGACCGGATGGGCCGGAAGCGGCTGCGGCCCTCTCGCAGTTCGATGTAACCCACGGGCGTGAGCGACACGCCCCCTCCGGCCCCCAGGCCCGAACCAGATGCTTGGCCCGCCTCGGTGCCGCCACCCCCGCCACCACCGAAGCCGTAGCGCGCTCGTGCCACCGGAATGACCGTGATGCCGTCGCGCTCGACGGGGGTGCCGTACACGGCCTGCGCCGTGGCGGTGGTGCTGAGTTGCTGGCCTA
>Ga0265798_10007722_pt1 | contig 13859 bp, 11 predicted proteins | sample P3T30metagenome_FD_192430 | JGI IMG/M metagenome (GOLD analysis project Ga0265798, IMG submission 192430) | Plant litter microbial communities from East Loma Ridge, Irvine, California - P3 T30 | ecosystem: Environmental > Terrestrial > Plant litter > Unclassified | place: USA: California...
AGCAGGCGATCGCCTGCCTCGGCTACCGGGGACGGTTGACGCTCGTCGGCCTGTCGGACCAGCCGATCACGATCACGGACGGCACGAAGTTCAGCTTCCTGCAGCAGCAGGTCCTCGGCCACTACGGTTCCGAGCCCGCCGACGTCACCACGCTCGTCGCGCTGGCGGCCCGGGGGAGGCTCGACTTCACGAAGTCGGTCAGCGCGACCGTGCCGCTGGCCGAGGCCGAGCGGGCGGTTCAGATGCTCGAGCGCAAGGAAGGCGACCCGATCAGGATCGTGCTGGTCCCGTGAGCGACGCGACCCGCGCCTCCTCGGCTCCGCGCGAAGGCGACGACCGCCCCGCGGGGGTCCACGACCGCCCCGCCGGCGCTGACGACCGACCCGCCGGGGGAGACGTCGAGCACGTCGACCTGCTCGTCGTCGGCGCCGGCCTGTCCGGAGTCGGCGTGGCGGCCCGGCTCCGCCGCGACTTCCCCGGTCGCAGCCTGGCCGTCGTCGAGGCACGGGCGGCGATCGGCGGCACCTGGGACCTCTTCCGGTACCCGGGGGTCCGCTCGGACAGCGACATGTTCACCCTCGGCTACGGGTTCCGGCCCTGGCGGGACGCCCGTGCGATCGCCCCGGGTGCGGCGATCCGGGACTACGTCCGCGACACGGCCGACGAGACGGGCATCACGGGGCTGATCCGGTTCGGGCACCGGGTCGTCGCCGCCGACTGGTCGTCGGCCGACGCCCGGTGGACCGTGACGATCGAGGTCGCGAGCTCGCCCGGGCCGGGCGGGTCGCCCGCCGCCACCGACGCGTCGAGCGAAGGAGGCGCGGGTGCCGCCCCGGCCACGCGTCGCGTCACGATCACGTGCGCGTTCCTGTTCGTCTGCTCGGGCTACTACCGCTACGACGAAGGCTGGTCACCCGCGTTCCCGGGGCAGGACTCGTTCGCCGGACGCGTCGTGCACCCCCAGCACTGGCCCGAGGACCTCGACGTGAGCGGGAAGCGCGTCGTCGTGATCGGATCGGGGGCGACGGCGGTGACCCTGGTGCCCGCCCTCGCCGAGAGCGCCGAGCAGGTCACCATGCTGCAGCGCTCGCCGACCTACGTGCTGTCGCTTCCCTCGCGTCGGAAGGAGCCCCGCGCGTGGCGTCGGCTGCTGCCGCGGGCCGTCGACGACCGGCTGATCCGGTGGCGCAGCATCGGCATGGCGTTGCTCAGCTTCCAGACGAGCCGGCGTTCGCCCGAGAAGATGAAGGCGTTCCTCCGGGCGCAGGTGGCCCGGCGCCTGCCGGACGACTTCGACGTCGACCGGCACTTCCAGCCGAGCTACGACCCGTGGGACCAGCGTCTCTGCATCACCCCGGACGGCGCCCTGTTCCGGGCGCTGCGCTCGGGGTCGGCGTCGATCGTGACCGACGACATCGACTCGTTCACGCCGGGTGGCGTCCGGGTCGCGGGTCGCGACGGCCAGCGGGCGCACGAGCTGCCCGCGGACGTCGTCGTCACGGCGACCGGGCTCAACCTGCTGCTGTTCGGCGGCATGCGGATGTCGGTCGACGGAGTGGAGATCGACCCGGCGACCCGGCTGACCTACAAGGGGTTCATGCTCTCGGGGGTGCCGAACCTGGCCTTCGCGATCGGGTACACCAACGCCTCGTGGACGCTGAAGATCGACCTCGTCGTGCACTACGTCGCCCGGCTGCTCCGTCACGCCGATCGTCACGGGTACCGATCGGCCGTGCCGGTCGCGCCGGAGCGGCCGGGGCCGACGAGCCCGCTGATCGACCTGACGAGCGGCTACGTGTCGCGCGGGGTGCACCTGATGCCCCGGCAGGGAGCGCGGTCACCGTGGCGGATGCACCAGAACTACCCGCGCGACGTCTGGCTGATGCGGCACAGCACGCTGACCCGGGACGGCATGCGGTTCGAGCGCTGAGCGAGCCCCGCCGGTCTCGGGTCGGACGACCCGGCGGCCCGCCGGGGACGACGCGGCGGCCCGCCGGGGACGACTCAGCCGACCACCGCGAGGGCGAAGGGCAGCACGGCGGGGGCCCCGGCGCGGCGCAGTTCGCGTCCGGCCACCGTGATCGTCCAGCGGCTGTCGACCAGGTCGTCGACGAGCAGCACCGGCCCGGACACCTCGGAGAGGGCCGTGGCCAGCTCGGGGCCGACCTCGAAGGACTGCCAGACGTCGGCCAGGCGGTAGACGCTGTTGCCGCCCTGGCCGCGGCCGGCCGAGGGGCGGGCGCTGCCGAGCGTGCCGAGCAGCGGCAGTCGCCCGACGGTGCTGATCGCCTCGGCGAGCGACCCGACGAGCTGCGGCCGTGATGTGGACGGCATCGCGACGACGCCCACGGGCCGTTCGGCCCACGGCCACTCCTTCAGGACGCGCACGACCCCGTCGAGCAGGTGCTTCGACAGGGGGGCGTCGGGGGCGTTCGCCGCGAAGACCTCGCGCAACGTGTTGCCCCATCCGAGGTCGGTCAATCGGGCGAGCGCCCGACCCGGCTCGACCCGTTCGCCCTCGGGGATCTTGCCCTTGACGGCGACCCCGGCCCGGTCGGCGCCCGTGGGCCATTGGGCCCGGGGGTCGATCTCGACGCCGACCCGGTCGAGGGTGCTCGCGGCCGAGGTCGCCGCCTCGCCGGCGATGTCGGTCGGGTACCAGGTGCCCGCGCAGACGTCGCACCGCCCGCAGGGCTCGGCGGCCGGGTCGTCGAGGTCGACCTGCAGCATCTGCATGCGACAGGTCTCGCCGCGCTCGAACGCGAGCATGGACTCCTGCTCGGCGACCCGGGCCGCGGCGATGCGGTCGTAGCGTTCGGCGTCGTAGACCCAGGGCTCGCCCGTGCTGACCCAGCCGCCCTGCACCCGGCGGACGGCACCGTCGACGTCGAGCACCTTGAGCATGAGCTCGAGCGGGGTGCGCTTGACGTCGACCCGCGCCTCGAGGGCGGGCGTCGACAGCGGCGTCTCGCCCAGCTCGGCCAGCACGGCCGCCGCCCGCGCCTCGGACGGCATCGAGGCCGTGGCGAAGTACTGCCAGATCTCGGCGTCCTCGGTGCCGGGCAGCAGCAGCACGTCGGCGTTGTCGGTGGCGCGACCCGCGCGGCCGATCTGCTGGTAGTACGCGACGGGCGACGACGGCGCACCGAGGTGGATCACGAAGCCGAGGTCGGGTTTGTCGAAGCCCATGCCGAGGGCGCTCGTGGCGACCAGGGCCTTGAGGTCGTTGTCCTTGAGGCGCTGTTCGAGCTGTTCGCGTTCTTCGGGGTCGGTGCGGCCCGAGTACGACCGCACGTCGTGGCCGGCCTCACGGAGCAGCCGGGCGGTGTCGTCGGCCGCCGAGATGGTGAGCGTGTAGATGATGCCGCTGCCGGGCAGGTCGGCGAGGTGGCTGAGCAGCCAGCCGAGTCGGTCGCGCGAGGTCGGCAGCTGCAACACCCCGAGACGCAGGGAGGCGCGCGCCAGCGACCCCCGGATCGTCAGCACCTCGTCACCCGGCCCCACGGCGAGTTGCTCGGCGACGTCGGCCACGACGCGGGCGTTGGCCGTGGCGGTGGTGGCGAGGACGGGGACGCCCGCGGGCAGGGTGCGGATGAGGTCGGCGAGGCGACGGTAGTCGGGTCGGAAGTCGTGGCCCCAGTCGGAGATGCAGTGCGCCTCGTCGACGACGAGCATGCCGAGCCGGGCGATGAGGACGGGCAGCTGCTCGTCGCGGAAGCGCGGGTTGTTGAGTCGTTCGGGGGAGACGAGCAGCACGTCGATCTCGTCGTCGACGAGCTGCTGCTGGACGTCGGACCACTCGTGGGCGTTCGCCGAGTTGACCGCGACGGCCCGCACCCCGGCCCGGGCCGCGGCGGCCACCTGGTCGCGCATCAGGGCGAGCAGGGGGGAGACGAGCAGCGTCGGGCCGGTGCCGCGTCGACGCAGCAGCAGGGTGGCGATGAAGTACACCGCGGACTTGCCCCAGCCGGTGCGCTGGACGACGAGGGCCCGGCGACGATCGGCGACGAGGGCCCGGATGGCCTCGAGCTGACCGTCGTGGAAGACGGCGTCTTCGCGCCCGGTGAGCGCCCGCAGCAGGTCGAGTGCCTCGGCGTCGATGTCGGTCGCGGTGCTCGTCGGTGTCATGGCCCCATGCTCGCAGAGGCCACCGTCACCCGCCGGACGGACGAAGGGCGCGACCGCCCGTCACCGGGTGGTCGCGCCCCGGGGACGAGACGAGGAAGGTGGGTCAGCCCGCCGAGGAGTCCGAGCCCGGCTCGGCCGGGGGAGTGGCACGCTTGCCCAGTTCGACCGCGACGAACGAGGCGACGACGCCGGCGACGAGCGCGAAGACCGTTCCGCCGGCGCCCCACGACTTCTTGCCGAACAGCTGGTCGACCGACGGGCCGCCGGGGCCGGAGGCCAGGGCTGCGGCCGCAGCGATCAGGACGGCGTTGTACTCGTAGCCACCCTCGGTCACCCACGGGCCCTTGGCGAGGTGGACCTTGCGGACGGCCGTGACCATCGTGCCGACGATGCCGGCGGCGGCGAGCGGGGTCGCCGCGCCCAGGGCGAGGGCGGCGCCGCCGGCGGTCTCGGTGACGGCGACGAGACGGGCGTTGCGGCTGACGGGGTGCATGCCCGTGCCGGCCATCATCTGCTCGGTGCCGGCCAGGCCCGGGCCGTCGAAGGCGCCGGTCAGCTTCTGGAGTCCGTGGCCGACGAAGAAGCCGCCGACGGTCAGGCGGAGGAGGGTGGATGCGAGGCTCATGCACCGTTCCTACCCGGTGTGGGCCGTCGCCGTCCGCGGCGGGGCGCGTCCGGTCCGCCGCTCGTGTCAGGATCGGGGGATGCGCGCCGTCCAGTACGACCAGTTCGGGTCGATTCCGACCATCGTCGACCTCGCGGCACCCGTGCCGCCCGACCACGGCGTCGTGGTCCGCGTCGCGGCCACCGGGGTGTGCCGGAGCGACTGGCACGCCTGGAAGGGCCACGACGACTCGGTGCGCCTTCCCCACGTGCCGGGCCACGAGTTCGCGGGCGTGGTGACGGCGGTGGGCGCCGACGTCACCCGGGTCGTCGTCGGCACCCGCGTGACCGCCCCGTTCGTCTTCGCCTGTGGCACGTGCGACGAGTGCCGTGCCGGTGCCACCCAGGTGTGCTCCCGTCAGCAGCAGCCCGGGTTCACCCTTCCCGGCTCGTACGCCGAGTCGCTGGTCGTCCCGCACGCCGACGTGAACGTCATCGCTCTGCCGGACGAGGTCGGCTTCGTCGAGGCGGCGGCGCTCGGCTGCCGCTTCGGCACGGCGTACCACGCCCTGCACGCCCGGGCCCGCGTGCGGGCGGGTGAGTGGGTCGCCGTCTTCGGCTGTGGCGGAGTGGGGCTCTCGGCGGTCGCCGTGGCGGTGGCCGCCGGTGCTCGCGTCGTCGCGTCGGACATCTCGCCCGCCGCCCTCGAACGGGCCGCCGACCTGGGTGCCGAGGTCGTCCCGATGGACGACCTCGCCGTCGAGCGGGTCCGAGCCCTCACCGGAGGAGGTGCCGACGTCGCCCTCGACGCGTTCGGCAGCCGGGTGACGTCCGCGGCGTCCGTCGCGTCCCTCCGTCCGCGGGGTCGACACGTCCAGGTGGGCCTGCTGCTCGACGACGAGGCCGCCCCGGTGATCGCGATGGGCCGGGTGATCGCCGACGAGCTCGAGCTGCTGGGCAGTCACGGCATCTCGGTCGGCGAGTACGCCGCGATGCTCGACGACGTCGTCGCGGGCCGACTGCGTCCGCAGGAGTCCATCGGCCGGACGATCGCCTTCGACGACCTGCCCGACGCCTTGGCCGCCATGGACCGACCGGCGACCACCGCCGGCATGACGGTGGCCGTGTTCTGACCCGACCTACCTCGGTCGTCGAAGGTTGGTGATGCTCAGCCAGATCAGACAGAGCATGCCGATCAGCGTGAAGTACGAGCCCGACTTCCCGGGATCGAGGACGATCAGGACGATCGAGGCCGCCGCGAGCGTCACGGCGACGGCGAGGAGGACGGACCAGGTCGTGCGACCCGTCGTGGGCGGAGGGTTCGAGGTCATGTTCCATGCTGTCATCCCTCCACGGCGTCCGCGAGGTGTCCGACACGGGAGGATGGCTCCATGACTGCACTCCAGGGAATCGACGTCGCGGCCGAACTCAGACAGGTGACCGAGCACTGGACGCCGCGGGTCGTCGGGCGGGTGAACGACCAGTACGTGAAGGTCGCGAAGCTGCTCGGCGAGCTCGTCTGGCACACGCACGACGCCGAGGACGAGATGTTCCTCGTCGTCTCGGGCACCTTGCGCATCCAGCTCCCCGACGACCACGAGGTGGTGCTCACCGCCGGGCAGTTCCACGTCGTGCCGCGGGGGGTGCCGCACAACCCCGTGGCCGACGACGAGGTCGAGATCGTGCTGATCGAGACCACCACGACGGCCCACACCGGTGACGTCGTCGTCGACCGCACCGTGCCCGTCGACCGTCAGGTCGGCGACTTCCGCTGACGACGCCGCCCGGGAGGCGCGGGGCGCGTTCCCGGGGGCCGGGCAGGTCAGCCGCCGCGGGTCCACTCCGCGACGAGCGAGACGGCGTGCGCGTACTCGGCCAGCCGGGGCCGGTTCAGGAAGGCATGGCGGGTGCCCGGCAGGATGTCGTGCCGCACGTCGACCCCCGCGTCGGCGAGCTCCCCGGCGAACAGGTCGCCCGAGGCGCGCATGTTGTCGCGCTCGGCGTTCACCACGAGCGTCCGGGGGAACTCCGAGAGGGCGTGGCCCCCGGGGAAGGCGAGACGGTCGGCCAGCGCGGTCGGCGAGCCGGCGTAGTTGCGGTTCATCACGTCGAGCGCCCACCTCGCGTGGCTGAGTCCCCGGTGGCCGCCCGACCGGTGGCGTGCCTCCGCCATCCGGGGGTGCGCGGGGTGGAAGAAGCCGTAGGCGAAGACGGCGCCGGCCGGAGGGCGACCCTCGTCGATCGTGCGGAGGGTGGCCGCCGCGGCGAGGCACGCCCCCGCGCTCGCGCCTCCGACGATGACGCCCTCGGGCGACCGGTCGGTCACCTCGCCGTAGGCCGTCACCACGTCGTCGAGTGCCCCCGGGTACCGGGTGCGCGACGGCATCAGTCGCCCGGCCACGAGACCGAGACCCGGGGGAGGCGCGAGACGGTAGTCCACCGTGGCGACCCTCACCCCGCGTGCGGCGAGCGACCGTGCCACGTCGTGCGCCTCCGGCTGGTCGAGTCCACCGCGGAAGAATCCGCCGCCGTGCAGCCAGAGCAGCGTCGGGCCTGCCGGGGCCGACGTCCCCGGCCAGGGCTCGTACCAGCGGACGGTGACGTCGGGGCGGACGGGCACGGTACCGCTCACGTCCGATCCACCGCGTCGTCGGGCAGGACCAGCAGGTCGAGGTGGTCCTGCAACTGCTGCACCACGTCGATGCGGTCCGGGTCGAGGAGCCACTGCAGCTGGATGCCGTCCCACAGGGCCACGAGCCCGGACGCCGCCCGGTCGGGGTCGACCCCGGGGCGCAACCGACCCCGCGCCTCCAGCGCTCGCAGAGCGTCGCCGTACTCGGCACGCAGACGCTCGAAGCGCTCGCGCACGTAGTCGCTGCCGGGGTTGCCGGTCGTGACCGCCTCGCCCGCCAGCACCGCGTAGAGCGCGATGAGCCCGGGGACCGTCTCGTTGTGTCGCGCCTGTCCGAGGACGGTCCCGATCAGGTCACCCGGGTCGGGAGGCTCGGCCGAGCGGTCCGAGACCGTGTCGCGACGTTCGAGCACCGCGAGCAGCAGCGCGCTCTTCGACGGGAAGTAGTGCAGCAGGCTCGTCTGACTCATGCCGACGACGTCCGCCACGTCTCGGAGCGACCCGCCGACGTAGCCCTTGGTGGAGAACACCTCGAAGGCCGCCTCGACGATCGCGAGCCGGCGTTCGGCCGACTTCGCGTACGGGCCGCGACGCGCGGGACGAGAACCGTCGGCGGCACCGGTGGGCACGCCGCCTGGGTCGCTCGTCGTCGAGCCGGTCGTCGTCATGATCGGCCACTCTACGACCTCCCGAACACCTCGCCCGTGAAATTCGAGCGACCACTCGAATTTGTGTTAGCGTCGCTGACGCCACGGCCCCACGACGAAGTGAGATGAACATGAGCCCGATGTCCCGACGGCAGTTGCTCGGCCTGGGGGTGACCGCCGGCGCCACTGCCATGCTCGCCGGCTGCGCCACACCCGGGACGGCCTCGGTCAACACCCTGCCGACCATCCCCGCGGCCGACGGCCCGGTCAAGCTCCAGTACTGGGCCTGGCTCAAGGGCCTCGACCAGGTCACCGCGCTCTACAACGAGAGCCAGTCGCGAGTGCAGGTCGAGACCGTCTTCATCCCCGGCGGCAACGCGGGCGGCTACCAGAAGCTGTACTCGGCGCTCGCCGCGGGTGCCGGCCCCGACATCGCCCAGGTCGAGCTGCGCTCGCTGCCCGAGTTCCTGCTCGCCAACGGCGTCGTCGACCTCAAGCGCTACGGCGCCGACCAGTACGCCGACCTCTACGACCCCACGCTCTGGAACCAGGTCAGCTACACCGACGGCATCTACGCGATCCCGCAGGACAGCGGCCCGATGGGCATGTTCTACCAGCCCGCCGTCTTCGACACGGTCGGCGCCGCCGTCCCCACCACGTGGGACGAGTGGGCCGCGGTCGGCACCGAGCTGAAGGGGGCCGGCGTGCTGATGGACTCCTTCCCGCTCGCCGACGCCTCGCTCTTCGCCGCCTACGCCACCCAGGCCGGTGCGTCGTGGTTGCGCGCCGAGGACGACGGCTGGGTCATCGACATGACCGACGAGGCGACGCTCACCGTCGCCCGCTTCTTCGACAAGGCGATCGACGACGGCATCGTCACGACCGCCTACGGCGCCTACACGCCGGCCTGGTTCTCGGCCGCCAGCGCGGGCACCATCGCGTCGGTCGCGACCGGCTCGTGGGGCGACGCCCTGATCGAGGGCGTCAGCGGCGCCGAGGGCAAGTGGAAATGCGCCCCGCTGCCCACCTGGCAGACCGGCTACGCCTCGAGCTTCCTCGGCGGCTCGACCGCCGCCATCCTCGCGAACAGCAAGCACCCCCAAGAGGCGCTCGACTTCGCCGTCTGGATGACCACGACCCCCGAGGGCATCAACGCCCTCATCGAGTTCTGCGGCATCGGTTGGTCGCCGGCGCGCGACGTCGTCGGCTCGCTGCGCGAGCAGCCCAGCCCGTTCTTCAGCGGTCAGAACTACAACCAGGAGGTCTTCGTGCCCGCCACGAAGGAGTCCTCGCAGAACCAGGACTGGAGCTGGTGGCCCATCACCCAGCAGTCCTTCAACATCTTGAGCGACGGCTTCCGGGGCAAGGCGTCGGGCGGCACGCTCGTCGACGCCGTGGCGCAGGCCGAGAAGGACATCATGGCCGTCTTCCAGAACAAGGGCCTCACCATCCGGAAGGCGAACGCATGAGCGCCGCGACCGACACGCGGCCCGAGGCCGTGACCGACTCGACCCGCGCCTCCTCGGGTCCCCGTCGCAGCAGCTCGAAGGGTGCCGTCAAGCGGGCGCCGTGGGTGCTGCTCGCGCCGTTCCTGGCGCTCTTCGCGCTGACCTTCGTGATCCCGATCGTCATCGCCGTGTTCTCGAGCTTCACCAAGGTCACCCGCAGCGGCCTGTTCGGCGAGGGCGGCGTGACCAGCGGGTTCGCCGGCTTCGACAACTACGCGCAGGTGCTCGGCGACCCCAACTTCATCGCCTCGATCGGCCGCATGTTCCTGTTCGGCATCGTGCAGGTGCCGGTCATGCTGATCCTCTGCACGGTGCTCGCGCTGCTGCTCGAGTCGGCGTCGGCGAAGTGGCCGGGCGTGTTCCGTGCCGCGTACTTCCTGCCGTACGGCGTGCCCGGCGTCATCGCGACCATCCTCTGGTCGTTCCTGTACGTGCCCGGTCTCAGCCCGATCATCGACATCGGCGAGGTCTTCGGCGTCACCCCCGACTTCCTCGGCGCGAACACCGTGCTGTGGTCGATCGCGAACATCGTGACCTGGAGCTACACCGGCTACAACATGCTGATCATCATCGCCCAGCTCAAGTCGATCCCGGTCGAGCTGTACGAGGCCGCCAAGGTCGACGGTGCGTCGTCGTTGCGCGTCGCGTTCAGCATCCAGCTGCCGCTGATCCGTCCGGCCCTGCTGCTCACGGCCGTGTTCTCGATCATCGGCACCCTGCAGCTGTTCGCCGAGGCCCAGGTGCTGCAACGCGTCTCGCCGGCGATCGACAGCCAGTACACGCCGAACCTCAGCGCGTACACCACGGCCTTCGCCTACAACGACTACAACGTCGCGGCCGCCCAGTCGGTCCTGATCGCCCTCGTCGCGTTCGCGCTGTCGATCACGTTCCTCAGCATCACGAACAGGAAGCAGAAATGAGCCTCTCGACGAAGGGCGCCGAGCACGCCACCGAGACCGAGTCCATCGTGACGGCACAGGGTCGTGGCCGCGGTGCCGAGAAGCCCGCCCGGCGCCGTGCCCGCAGCGCGGGCCCCGACCGCACGGCCGGACGCTCGAAGGCGTCCACCATCATCGTCACGGCGGTCCTGGTCGTCGTCGCGCTGTACTTCCTCGTGCCGGTCTACTGGGTCGTCGTCGCGGCGACCAAGACCACGCCCGACCTGTTCGGCACCTTCGGCTTCTGGTTCGCCCCGACGTTCTCGCTCTGGGACAACCTCGGCCAGGTGCTGACCTACGGCGACGGCATCTTCGTGCGCTGGGTGCTCAACTCGGTGCTCTACGCCGGCGTCGGAGCCCTGATCGCGACGTACTTCGCCGCGGCCGGCGGCTACGCGCTCGCCAAGTACGAGTTCCGCGGGCGCAACGTCGTCTTCGGCACGATCCTCGGTGGCGTGCTCGTGCCCGGCACCGCCACGGCCCTGCCCCTCTTCCTGCTGTTCAGCCAGATGGGCATCGCGAACACCTACTGGAGCGTGCTGCTGCCGTCGCTCGTGTCGCCGTTCGGCCTGTTCCTCTGCCGCATCTACGCGCAGGCCACGGTCGACACGTCGCTGATGGAGGCCGCCCGCCTCGACGGCGCCGGCGAGCTGCGCATCTTCCACACGCTGGGTCTGCGCATCCTCACCCCGGCGCTCGTCACGGTGTTCCTGTTCCAGCTCGTGGGCATCTGGAACAACTACTTCCTGCCCCTGGTCATGCTGAGCGACGTGGACAAGTTCCCCGTCACGCTCGGCCTCAACAACTGGCTCAGCCAGACCGACCGCCTGCCCGAGTTCTACCAGCTGACGACCGGCGGCGTGCTGCTGTCGATCATCCCGCTGGTCATCGCCATGGTCGTCCTCCAGCGCTTCTGGCGCGGCGGCCTCACCGAAGGAAGCGTCAAGTGACCCACAGCACCACACCGTCCACCGTCTCCGCCGACTACCTCACCGACACCGGCCCGGGTCAGGGTGCCCGCACCCCGGCGCGGTCGTGGCTGCACACCGACGCCCCGACGCTGTCCCTCGACGGCACCTGGTCGTTCCGCCTGCTGCCCGGCGCCCCCGGCACGCTGGGCGGCCGCGGCGTGCTGCCCGAGGGCGAGCCCGTCGACGGCGTCGGCGCGGTCGACCTCGACGAGTCGTCCTGGGGCGAGATCGAGGTGCCGTCGCACTGGGTGCTCGGTGGCGACGGGTCGCGCGGCGCCCCGATCTACACCAACGTGCAGTTCCCGTTCCCGACCGAGCCGCCCTTCGTGCCCGACGCGAACCCGACCGGCGACCACCGCCGGACGTTCGAGCTGCCGTCGTCCTTCGACGGCGCCGAGCGCGTGCTGCTGCGGTTCGACGGCGTCGAGTCGCGCTACGTGGTGTGGCTGAACGGCGTCGAGATCGGCATGGGCGTCGGCAGCCGCCTCGCCCAGGAGTTCGACGTCACCGACGCCCTGCACCCGGGCGAGAACGTGATCGCGGTGCGCGTGCACCAGTGGTCGGCGTCGAGCTACGTCGAAGATCAGGACCAGTGGTGGCTGCCCGGCATCTTCCGCAGCGTCACGCTGCAGGCCCGTCCGGTCGGCGGCCTCGACGACGTCTGGCTGCAGACGCCGTTCCACGGCACGGCCGGTCAGGGCGAAGGAGGCGCGGCGATCGTCCCCGAGATCACCGCCGGCGAGGCCGCCTACCCGGTCACCCTCTCGGTGCCCGAGCTCGGCGTCGAGGTGACCTGGGCCACCCCGGCCGACGTCACGCCGGTCGAGCTGGACGCCGTGGAGCCGTGGTCCGCCGAGACCCCGCGCCTCTACGACGCGACCGTCTCGAGCGCGGGCGGCGCCGAGACCGTCTCGCTGCGCCTCGGCTTCCGCACGGTCCGCATCGTGGGCGACCAGTTCGAGGTCAACGGCCGCCGCGTCGTGTTCCACGGCGTCAACCGTCACGAGACCCACCCCGACCGCGGTCGCGTCTTCGACGAGGAGTGGTCGCGCCGCGACCTCGCCCAGATGAAGCGGTTCAACGTGAACGCGATCCGCACGTCGCACTACCCGCCGCACCCGCGCCTCCTCGACCTCGCCGACGAGCTGGGCTTCTGGGTCGTCCTCGAGTGCGACCTCGAGACCCACGCCTTCGAACGCCAGGAGTGGATCGGCAACCCCAGCGACGACCCGGACTGGCACGACGCCTACGTCGACCGCATGGTGCGCACCGTCGAGCGCGACAAGAACCACCCGAGCATCGTCCTCTGGTCGCTCGGCAACGAGGCGGGCACGGGCCACAACCTCGCGGCCATGGCGGCGTGGACCCACGCCCGGGACGGCGGCCGTCCCGTGCACTACGAGGGCGACTACACGGGCGCCTACACCGACGTCTACTCGCGCATGTACTCGTGGATCGACGAGACGCGCGCCATCGGCTCGGGCGACGAGTCCGTCCCGCTGCTGGGCTGCACGCCGGCCGAGGCAGCGCGTCAGCGCTCGAAGCCGTTCCTGCTCTGCGAGTACGTCCACGCGATGGGCAACGGCCCCGGCGCGATCGACGAGTACGAGGACCTGGTCGACGCCTACCCGCGCCTGCACGGCGGCTTCGTCTGGGAGTGGCGCGACCACGGCCTGCGCACGCACACGGCCGACGGCGTCGAGTACTTCGGCTACGGCGGCGACTTCGGCGAGGTCGTCCACGACGGCAACTTCGTCATGGACGGCATGGTGCTGAGCGACGACACCCCGTCGCCCGGCCTGTACGAGTGGGCCCAGGTCGTGGCCCCGATCCGCCTGCGCTTCGAGACGCCCACCGTCGACGGTCGACCGGTGCTCGTCGTGTCGAACCTCCGGCACTCGGCCGACGCCTCGGACGTGGTCTTCCGCTGGGTCGTCTCGCACGACGGCGAGGAGGCGCGCTCGGGCACCCTCGACGTGGTCGGCCTCGAGGGCGGCGCCCTGGCCGCCCACGAGACGGTGTTCGTCTCACTGCCCGAGGTGCCCGTGTCGGGCACCGGCGAGACCTGGCTCACGGTCACGGTCGAGCTCGCCGACGCCACGGTGTGGGCGGATGCGGGTCACGTGATCTCGACGCAGCAGCTCGACCTCACGCCGGCTCCGGTGCGGGTCGCGACACCTCGCCCTGCGGTCGTGGGCGACAGGCGCGACCGTGTGGCCCGCGCCTCCTCGGGGCGCGTCGAGCTCGGTCCGGCCGTGTTCGACGACGGCCGACTGGTCTCGCTGGCCGGACGCCCGGTCGACGGTGCCCGCCTCGAGCTGTGGCGCGCACCGACCGACAACGACCGCGGTGAGTGGCTGACGCCGAAGGACCGCGACCGCGACGTGATGCGCAACCGCCACCGTGTCGACCTGTACGAGGTCGGCGTGCTG
>Ga0265798_10007723_pt1 | contig 13857 bp, 13 predicted proteins | sample P3T30metagenome_FD_192430 | JGI IMG/M metagenome (GOLD analysis project Ga0265798, IMG submission 192430) | Plant litter microbial communities from East Loma Ridge, Irvine, California - P3 T30 | ecosystem: Environmental > Terrestrial > Plant litter > Unclassified | place: USA: California...
CATTTGACAATGTGCACGCTGTTGAGTTCTCAAGGACCAAACGCACCAGAGACCCAGCCTGGGAAGACCTTCGCTCGGAGCAGCTCTGTAACCTTTTCGCACTGACTGATGATCTCAAGTCCGTGCCATGCCCCTTGCGGAACGAGCCGTAACTCTACATCATCTTGTTCAGTGTTTGCAACTCGCTTGGTCCGAGGCTGTGAAGCAACTCGAGGACTTGGAAGTTGGTCCCTCTTGAGGCCGGAGGAGCTTCGCTCCGCCGCACCTTTGGGGTGACGAGTGATTACTTTACACACGTCCTGGCGGCGGTGGCCAAACCGCCATGCATCCCGGGCGTGTCGCGGCCGAGAAGCCCGGATTTCCGGGCTTTTCAGCCCAGAGGCAGGACCCGCACCACAGCGAGCGAGACGCCGGCGATGACGATCCAGGACGCCAGACCCACGAGGAAGGCCCGTCCACCCGTGCGGACGAGGCGCTCGAGCCGGATGCCCGACCCGAGCCCGAACAGTGCGAGGCCGAGCAGGACCGACTGGACCGTGCCCGCGGTCGCGAGCAGCGCCTCCGGAACCGGGAGCAGCGTGCGGGCCACGACCGCGATCGCGAAACCGGCCACGAACAAGGGCACGATCGGCGGGCGACCGCCGGTGTCGCCGCCGCGCCGGCGGACCAGCACCGAGGTGATCGCCACGATCGGGGCCAGCATCAGCACCCGAGTGAGCTTGACGACGACGGCGATCGCGAGTGCCGCGGCACCGGCGGTCTGCGCCGTGGCCACCACCTGGCCCACGTCGTGCACGCTCGCGCCCACCCAGGCGCCGAACTCGAGCTCGGTCAACCCGACCGCGCGACCGACCAGCGGCAGCACTCCGATGGCGAGGGTGCCGAACAGGGTGACGAGCGCCACCGGTGTGGCGGCGTCCTTGCCCCGGTCCCGGGTCACGGCGCTCATGGCACCGATGGCCGAGGCGCCGCAGATCGAGAACCCCGCTGCCAGCAGGAGGGGCTGGTCACCGGGCAGACGAGCCCACCGACCCAGCAGGTACGTGATCGCGAAGGTCACCCCGAGGATGGCGACGACCACGAGGACGGTCACCCAGCCGAGTCCGGCGAGGTCGACCAGGCTGAGCTGGAGGCCGAGCAACACGACGCCGATGCGCAGCAACCGCTTGGAGGCGAGGGTCAACCCCGGGTTCCAGGGCCCGTCGAGCCGGGGGCGAAGCGGCCGGACCTGCGCCACGACCACCCCCGAGAGGACGCACCAGGTCAGGACCGGGATCGCCGGCAGCACCAGGTGCAGAGCCGAGGCCACCGCGTAGGCGGCCCCGGCGACGACGAGCCCCGGGACCGGACGCAGCCGCGGGGGCGCGTCGACGGTCTCGGGGCTCACCGGCGGGCCTAGACCCGGTTCTTGGCCGGGTTGATCAGCGAGCCGAGGCCCGAGATCGCGACCTCGACGGTCTGGCCCGCCGTGAACGGGCCGATGCCCGCGGGTGTTCCGGTCAGGATGACGTCGCCCGGCAAGAGGGTGAAGACGTCGGTGACGTACTCGATCAGGGCGGGGATCTTGTGGATCATCTGCATCGTCGACTCACGCTGCATGACCTCGCCGTCGACGCGGGTCTCGATCGTCGCGTCCGTCCAGTCGAATTCGTTCTCGATGTAGGGCCCCAGGGGCAGGAACGTGTCGTAGCCCTTGGCACGGGTCCACTGGCCGTCGGCGTTCTGGACGTCGCGGGCCGTCACGTCGTTGGCGACCGTGTAGCCGAACACCACGTCTTGGTAGTCCTCGGCCTTGACGCGCTTGGCGATCGACCCGATCACGATGGCGAGCTCGCCCTCGAAGTCGACCCGCCCCACGTCGGGCGGCAACTGGATCGAGTCGCCGAACCCGATGACCGTGGTGTTCGGCTTGAGGAAGAGCACCGGTGCCTCGGGGGCGGACTGCCCCAGCTCGTCGGCGTGGTCTTGGTAGTTCAGCCCGACCCCGACGACCTTCGAACGCGGGATGACGGGTGCCAGCAGTTTAGCCTGCCGCAGCGAGACCCGTTCACCGGTCGTCTCGTAGCCGCTGTACATCGGGTCACCGGCGAGGACGATGAGCTCGCGCTCGTCGACGATGCCGTAGCGGGGGTCTTCTCCGGGCGTGGCGAAACGGGCGATCTTCACGCGTCGAGCCTAGTCATCCAGCCGTGCACGTCGGGACGTCGGCCGTACTGGATGTCGGTCAGTTCTTCGCGCAGCGACATCGTCAGCTCACCGCCGGACGCCGCGGGCGAGCCGATGTGGATGCCCTCGCCCTTGAGCTCGGCGATCGGGACGACGACCGCGGCGGTGCCACATGCGAAGACCTCGACGATGTCGCCGGACTCGACTCCGTCGCGCCACTCGTCGATCGTGACCCGACGTCGCTCGACACGGTGGCCCCGGGCCTCGGCGAGTTCGAGGATCGAGTCGCGCGTGATGCCCTCGAGGATGGACTCGCTGTCGGGGGTGACCAGGGTGCCGTCCCTCTTGACGAGCACCACGTTCATGCCGCCGAGCTCTTCGATGTAGTTGCTCTCGGACGAATCGAGGAACAACACCTGCTGGCAGCCGTTCTCGTACGCCTCTTGCTGGGGCAGCAGTGACGAGGCGTAGTTGCCGCCCGTCTTGGCCGCACCCGTGCCGCCCTTGCCGGCGCGGGCGTAGTTCGTGGTGAGCCAGATCGACACGGGCGAGACACCACCGCTGAAGTAGGCGCCTGCGGGGCTCGCGATGACGTGGTACGACACCTCGTGAGCAGCCCGGACCCCGAGGAAGGCCTCGGTGGCGATCATGAACGGTCGGAGGTACAGGCTCGTCTCGGGGGCCGACGGCACCCACCCGAGATCGGCCCGCACGAGCTGGCGGACGGACTCGACGAAGTCGTCGGTGCTCAGCTCGGGCAGGGCCAGTCGGCGGGCCGACCGCTGCAGTCGACGCCCGTTGGCGTCCGGACGGAACGACCAGACCGAGCCGTCGGCGTGCCGGTAGGCCTTCATGCCCTCGAAGATCTCTTGCGCGTAGTGCAGCACCGACGCCGACGGGTCGAGCTGGAGGGGCCCGTACGGGTGGACGGACGCGGCATGCCAGCCGTCGGCGAGGGTCCACTCGATGGTCACCATGTGGTCGGTGAAGTGCTTGCCGAAGCCGGGGTCGCTGAGGATGGTCTCGCGTTCGGCGTCGTCGCGGGCCGTCTCGGACGGCGTGAGCTCGAACTGCAACGGGAAGTCGGCCGAGTCGTCGGTCGGCGTGGAGACGTTGTCGGTGCTGGTCATGATGCCCTTCAGGCGGAGGCAGACGGGAAGAGGGTGCGGACGCGGTCGGCCACGGCCGAGCCGATCTCGGACGTGCGGCGGGCGGCGACCGACGCGTCGCGCGTCGCACGGTCGGCGATGTCGGCCTCGACGGCCCGCGTCACCCGGGCCGCGGCGTCGGGCAGGCCGAGGTGGTCGAGCAACAGGGCCACGGACAGGATCGCCGCCGTCGGATCGGCCTTCTGCTGGCCCGCGATGTCGGGTGCCGACCCGTGGACGGGCTCGAACATGCTCGGGAACGCCCCGTCGGGGTTGACGTTGCCCGAGGCGGCGAGGCCGATGCCGCCGCTGATGGCACCGGCGAGGTCGGTGAGGATGTCGCCGAACAGGTTGTCGGTGACGATGACGTCGAAGCGCGACGGGTCGACGACGAGGTGGATGGTGGCCGCGTCGACGTGCTGGTAGTCGACCGCCACGTCGGGGTACTCGAGGGCGACCGCGTCGACCGTGCGCTGCCAGAGGCTGCCCGAGAAGACGAGCACGTTCGTCTTGTGGACGAGGGTCACGCGGCCGCGCCGGCTGCGGGCCTTCTCGAAGGCGAACCGCACGACGCGCTCGACGCCGAAGGCGGTGTTGACGCTGACCTCGTTCGCGATCTCGTGCGGCGTGCCCTGCCGCAGCGCGCCTCCGTTGCCGACGTAGGGCCCCTCGGTGCCCTCGCGGACGACCACGAAGTCGACGTCGCCGGGCGACGAGAGCGGCGACGGGACACCCGGGTACACCTTGGTGGGCCGCAGGTTGACGTAGTGGTCGAGCGCGAAGCGCAGTCGGAGCAGCAGACCCCGCTCGATGATGCCACCGGCCAGGCGGGGGTCGCGCGGGTCGCCGCCGACCGCCCCGAGCAGGATGGCGTCGTGCGAGGCGACGGCCGCGAGGTCGTCGTCGGTGAGGATGTCGCCCGTCTCGAGGTAGCGTGCCGCGCCCAGCGAGAACGTCGTGACCTCGAACGTGGCCTCGTCGCCCGCCGCGACCTCGAGCACCTTCAGCGCCTCGGCGACGACCTCGGGGCCGATGCCGTCTCCGGGGATGGCGGCGAGTCTGACGGTGCGGGGCATGGTTCTCCTGGCGTCTCGGGGGCTCTCCACACTTTACCCGTGCACGCGGGGCGACCGGGCCGGTCCACCTCGCAGCCGATGGACCGCCGGGGCCGTCGCCGCTCAGTCGGACGAGGAGGCGCGGCGCAGGGTGGCCAGGGCCACCACGACCGCGGCGACCATCACCAGGGCCCCGACGCCGGCCGTGACGACGAGGCCCTGGTCGAAGGCATGGGTGGCCGCATGCATCAAGGGGCCGGCGAGCGAGGCGGGGAGCCCGTCGGAGACCGCCACCGCGCCTCCGAGGGTCTCTCGGGCGGCCTCGCCGACCTCGGCGGGCACACCCGCCGGCACGACCAGCGCACCGCGGTAGATCGCGGTGAGCATGCTGCCCAGGACGGCCGTGCCGAGCACCGCGCCGACCTCGTAGGCGGTCTCGGAGACCGCCGAGGCCGCTCCGGCACGGTTCGGGGGCACGGCCGCGATGATCAGGTCGTTCGAGATCGTCTCGGCCGCGCCGACGCCGAGCCCGACGAAGGCGAAGGCCACGACGAAGACGAGGACGGGGGCGTCGGCTCCCGTCGCGAAGACGGCACCGTAGGCCAGGGCGGCCGAGGTGAGACCCAGCGCGACGATGGTGCGGGGCCGCAGCCGGCGGACCACCCTCACGACGGCGAGCCCCGCGAGGATCATGACGACGAGGCCGGGCACCAGGGTCAGCGCGGCCTGCAGCGGCCGCAGGCCCACCACGAGCTGGAGGTGCTGCGTCGTGAAGAACAGGAACGCCACGAGGGCGACGACGGCGAGCAGGTTCACCAGCACCGATCCGGCGAAGACGGGGTTCGTGAAGAGCCGCACGTCGAGCAGCGGCCGCGGTCGCCGGAGCTGACGCCGCACGAACAGCCACCCCGAGCCGATGCCCACGATCGCCAGCGCCGCCACCGGCCAGACGAGACCGTCGGTCGCCAGCAACTTGACGGCCGCCACCACCGGGGCCATCGCCGCCAGCGAGAGCAGCACCGAGAACGGGTCGGCGGGGCCGGGCTCGGGGTCGCGGCTCTCGGTCAGCAACAGCGGCCCGGCGACGAGCAGGGGCACGAGCACGGGCACCGCGACGAGGAAGACCGAGCCCCAGGCGAAGTGCTCGAGCAGCACGCCGCCGACGATCGGGCCGAGGGCCGAGCCTGCCGCGAAGCCCGAGGCCCAGACGGCGATGGCGAGCCGCCGCTGCTCACGGTCGAGGAAGGTGCTGCGCAACAGCGACAGGGTGGCCGGCATGATCATGGCACCGAAGAAGCCGAGCACCGCACGGGCCGCGATGAGCTGCTCGGCGCTCGTCGAGAAGGCCGCGAGCACCGACACCACCGCGAACCCGCTGGCCCCGACGAACAGCAGCTTGCGGCGACCGAACCGGTCACCCATCGACCCCATGGCCACGAGGAGGCCGGCGAGCACGAGCGAGTAGGCGTCGACGATCCAGAGCTGCGCGGCCGACGAGGGCTGCAGGGCGGTGGAGATCTCGGGCAGCGCGAAGCTCAGCACCGTGTTGTCGACGGAGACGAGCAACACGGGCAGCATCAACACGACGAGCGCGGCCCACTGGCGCCGACCGGCGCGCTCGGGGACGCGGGAGGCGGGCGTGGGGTTCGTGACGCGGGTCATGGGCTCTCGGTGCTCTCTCGACGTGCGGTGGCCGGACGGACGCAGGAGGCGCAGCCGCCGACCGTCCGGACGGTACAGTTTGACCGTCCAGACGGTACAGTAACAGAATGAGTCCCCGACCGTCAGCCCGTGAGTCGATGCTCGACACCTTCGAGTCGCTCGTCGTCGACGACGGTGAACGCGCCGCCACCTTCGACGCCGTGGCCGCCGCCGCCGGGGTCTCGAAAGGGGGCCTGCTGTACCACTTCCCCACGCGGGAAGCCCTGGTCGACGCCCTGGTCGACCGACTCGCGTCCCTGCTCGACGACGACGTCGCCGCCATGACGAACGCCCCCGAGGGCGTCGTCGACTACTTCGTGCGCACGTCGTCACCGGCGGCGATCCCCGCGGACGACCCGCTCGACCGATGCATCACGGCCGTCTCGAACCTCGCGGCCAGCGGCCGCCACCCCCGGGCGCTCGAGGCGCTCACCGCCATGCAGACCCGGTGGCACCAGGTCGTCCTCGACGCCGTGGGCGACCCCGCCGTGGCCCGCGTCGTCTCACTCGTGTCCGACGGCCTCTACTTCACGCCCCGGCCGTTCTCTCCGGACGACTCGGCGGGCGACCCACGCCACGACGCGTCGATCGACGACGTCATCGCCGTGCTGCAGCGGCTCGTGCCGCGGGGCTGACCCGCGCCTCCTGGCCGTGCCGCCAGGCCGCCAGGCCGCCAGGCCGCCAGGCCGTCAGGCCGTCAGGCCGCCACGATGCAGGCCGGGCTGCCGATCGTGAACAGGTCGACCGGAGCGCCGGGCAGGCCGGTCGCCTCGTCGAGGGGCAGCACCGAGATCGTGTCGGACCCCTGATTGGCGCAGTACAGCAGACCGTCGACGATGGCGAAGTGCCGCGGCCAGGCACCGCCGCACGGCACCTGACCGACGAGGCGCAGGAGTGAGGACTCGCGGCCGTCCGAACCGCCCTCGACGTCGACCGAGGTCTCGAGCACGCTGATCGTGTCGCGGCCACGGGTCGCGACGTAGACGCGGGAGCCGTGCACGACCAGATGGGAGGGCAGGTCGCCGGTGGCGGGCTCGCCCTCGACGACGCCCACCGAATACGGCACGACGAGCTCGTCACCCTGCCGACGGACGACGTAGAGGCGGGCATCGAGCTCGCCGAGGACGAGCAGGTCGTCGCCCAACCACGCCAGGTGCCGGGGGCCCGAGCCCGCGGGCATGGGGTGCACGGCGACGATCGAGGGCTCGAGCGTGACGGTGTCGACGGTGATCTCGATCAGCCGGTCGGCGCCGAGGTCGCTGACCAGGTGGGTACCCCACGGGGTCGCGACGATCTGGTGGGCGTGCGGGCCGCCCTGCCGATCGGCGACGGGGCCCGAACCACCGGGCAGGGCGACGGTCGCGGTGACGCGCCCAGGGTCGGTGGCCTCGCTGCTGAGCACGCCGAACGTGCCGCCGACGTAGTTGGCGACGAGCAGGGCGCCCGACGCCGGGTCGTGAGCGATGTGACAGGGCGCCGCCCCGCCGGACGCCGCCGTCGTGGCCTCGACCAGACGACCGGCCGCGACCGTGTACGACAGCACGCGACCCTCGGCCGTCTCGGCGACCGCGTGCAGCGCCCCCTCGGTCACGACCAGGAAGGACGGGTCGTCGGCCTCGACGACCTGTCCCGCCTGCCAGCGGCCGTCGGACCGGGAGCGTTCGAGCACCGTGATGCCGGCGCCGTGGCCCCCGCTGACCGCGGTGTACGACCCGACGTACAGACGCTGCGGAGCCGCGACGTCGGCGTCGGTCACGGCCGGCCCGCGCTCGGGTCGTCGCCCGCCGCGATGCGCTCGTGGTGGTGGATCACCTCGGCGACGATGAAGTTCAGGAAGGATTCGGCGAAGGCCGGGTCGAGTCGCGCCTCTTCGGCCAGGCGACGCAGACGCTGGATCTGCACGCGCTCGCGCTCGGGGTCGCTCGCCGGCATGCCCGCGGCCGCCTTGAGCAGACCGACCGACTGCGTGAACTTGAACCGTTCGGCGAGCATGTGCACGAGTGCCGCGTCGATGTTGTCGATGCTCTGGCGGATGTCGGCGAGTTCGTCGATCGCGCCCTGGTCGGCCGAGCTGAGGGGGCTGTCCGCCCCGAGAGGACTGTCGAGTGCCATGGCACGACCCTATCGGCGACCCCGGGTGCGAGGCCGCCGACGCACGAAGGAGGCGCGCCCCGCTCTCGCAGGACGCGCCTCCTTCAGGCCGTGGGCCGGCTCACCGGCCGGGCCGGGTCAGTCGACGAGGGTCAGCGTCACCTCGACGTTGCCGCGCGTGGCGTTCGAGTACGGGCAGACGTGGTGGGCCGCGTCGGCGAGCTCTTGGCGACGCTCGGGCTCGACGGCCGGGGCGTAGATGTCGAGCTCGACGGCGAGGCCGTAGCCACCCTCGCCGTTGCCGCCGATGCCGACGCTGGCCGAGACCTCGGCCCCGGTCGTGTCGACGCCGAGCTTCTTGCCCGCACCGTGCATGGCGCTGAGGAAGCAGGCCGCGAAGCCCGCGGCGAACAGCTGTTCGGGGTTGGTGCCCTCGCCGGAGCCCCCCAGCTCTTTCGGGGGACGCGTGTCGAAGTCGAGTCGGTCGTCTTCGCTGCGGACGTGACCGTCACGACCCCCGCCGGTGGCGTGGGCGATGGCGGTGTAGGCGATGTCGAGTGTCATGAGGAGAAGACCATACCTAGATTCTGGGAGTTGGCTCGGTGGTGGGTGTGTGTGGTACGCGACTAGCCGAGCAGGTCGTGGCGCTGCACGATCGCGTCGCGGCCGGGCCCGACGCCGATCGCCGAGATGCGGGCGCCGCTCATCGCTTCGACGGCCAGCACGTACTCCTGCGCGGCCTTCGGCAGGTCGTCGAAGGTGCGGGCGCCGGTGATGTCTTCGCTCCAGCCGGGGAACTCTTCGTAGATCGGCGTCGCGTGGTGGAAGTCGCTCTGCGAGACGGGCACCTCGTCGTGACGGACGCCGTCGACGTCGTAGGCGACGCAGACCGGGATCGTCTCGAGACCGGTCAACACGTCGAGCTTGGTCAGCACGAAGTCGGTGACGCCGTTGATGCGGGCGGTGTAGCGCGCGATCGGGGCGTCGTACCAGCCGCAGCGGCGCGGGCGCCCCGTGGTCGTACCGAACTCGAATCCGTTGGCCCGCAGGAACTCACCCGACGCGTCGAACAGCTCGGTCGGGAACGGCCCGGCGCCGACACGCGTCGTGTAGGCCTTGACGATGCCGATGACCCGCTCGATGCGGCCCGGGCCGATGCCCGAACCGGTCGAGGCGCCGCCGGCCGTGGCGGACGATGACGTGACGAACGGGTAGGTGCCGTGGTCGACGTCGAGCATCGTGGCCTGGCCCGCCTCGAACAGCACGGTCTTGCCGGCCTCGAGGGCCTGGTGGATCTCGAGGGCCGTGTCGGCCACCATCGGCTTGAGCCGCTCGGCGTACGACAGCAGCGACTCGACGACCTCGTCGACCTCGATCGCGCGTCGGTTGTAGATCTTGACCAGCAGGTGGTTCTTCTGATCGAGGGCCGCCTCGACCTTCTGCCGCAGGATGCCCTCGTCGAAGATGTCTTGCACGCGGATGCCGACGCGGTTGATCTTGTCGGCGTAGGTCGGGCCGATGCCCCGACCCGTCGTGCCGATCTGACGCTTGCCGAGGAAGCGCTCGGTCACCTTGTCGAGGGTGCGGTGGTAGTGCGTGATGACGTGCGCGTTGGCGCTGACGCGCAGGCGCGAGACGTCGATGCCCCGGGCGATCAGCGCGTCGAGCTCGTCGAACAGCACCTCGATGTCGACCACGACGCCGTTGCCGATGACGGGGGTGACGCCGGGCGAGAGGATGCCCGAGGGCAGCAGGTGCAGGGCGTACTTCTGGTCGCCGATCACCACGGTGTGGCCCGCGTTGTTGCCGCCGTTGAACTTGACGACGTAGTCGATGCGGCTCGACAACAGGTCGGTGGCCTTGCCCTTGCCCTCGTCGCCCCACTGGGCTCCGATGATCACCACTGCTGGCACGGGTCTCTCCTCACGTCGGGGGAACGCACCGGGTGAGGTGCACTTGAGTCTACCGACAGTGCCGTCCGAGGTGCCCGCGGCCCGGCGACGCAGACGACCGGTATCCGATATTCTGCGGACGCCGACCCGTCGGCCTCGAGGCCATCGTCTCGTGATCCCCACAGAAAGCAGCACCATGAACACTCGTCTCATCACCGGCCTCGGAGCCGTCTGCCTGGCCGCCTCGACGCTCGTCGTCGCCAGTCCGGCCCTGGCCTCGACCCCGGCGTCCGTCGCGGCGTCGACGCCTTCCGGCTCGGCCGCCTCCGGCCCGGTCGGCCTGCCGGTCGCCGCCGGCATCACCCCCACCGGCGTCGACGGCCACCGCGCGACGCTGACCATCGTCGGCACCCCCGGCGCCGACGTCTCGCTCGACGTGGACGACCAGTGGTCGGCGCCCTTCGTCGTCGACGGGACGACCGTCGAGTGGTCCGCGATCGGCACCGACGGCACCCTCGACGTCAGCGTGGCCGCGAAGGCCGGTGCGGTGACCACGGTCACGGCCTGGATCGGCTCCGGCGCCCACACCGAGGTGCTCGAGACGACGGTCGACCGTACCGACGAGCGCGTCGTCGGCGAGACCCTCCGCGTCCTCTCGGTCGAAGACGGCGTCGCCCGCGTCCAGGTCCCCACGACCCGCGGGGTCTCCTGGTCCGTCACCGACGACCGCTCCGGTCACTACGTGACCGGAGCGTCGCGCGGCACCGGCGAGCCCGTCGTCCTCGACCTGCGCGTCACCGAGGGCTCGCCCAGCTCGTTCTCGTTCCGCAGCGGCGGCCAGGTCATCCCCTTCACCGCCTGACGACCCGGGCGAGGGGGCGCGGTGCCGGTCCTGGTGACCGGCACCGCGCCTCCTCGGCGATCGGCTTCGCCGCTCGGTCGCGGTCGCGGCACCTCGTCAACATCCGGTGATCTGCTGGACCATTTGTGGTGTCGTACGACAAACTGTGCCCATGAGTCTCGTCGCCGGGGTCGACTCCTCGACCCAGAGTTGCAAAGTCGTCATCCGTGACCTGTCGACGGGCGTCCTCGTCCGGCTGGGGTCGGCCCGCCATCCGGAGGGCACCGAGGTGCCTCCTTCGGCATGGTGGGAGGCGCTGCTCGCCGCGATCACGGACGCCGGCGGCCTCGACGACGTCGCCGCGATCGCCGTGGCCGGTCAGCAGCACGGCCTCGTCGCCCTCGACCGTGAGGGACGCGTCGTCCGCGACGCCCTGCTCTGGAACGACACGCGCAGCGCCCCCGCTGCACGCGACCTGATCGACGAACTCGGGGCGGAGGCATGGGCTCGCCGCACCGGCACGGTCCCGGTGGCCTCGTTCACCGCGACCAAGCTGCGCTGGTTGCGCGACGCCGAGCCCGAGAACGCGGCGCGGGTGGCCGCGGTCGCCCTGCCGCACGACTGGCTGACCTGGCGCCTCCTCGGCTTCGGGCCGGCCGACGAGAGCCCGCTCGGGCCCGACCTCGACGCGCTCGTCACCGACCGCTCGGATGCCAGCGGCACCTCGTACTGGAGCCCGACCGACGAGGGGTACGACCTCGACCTGTTCGAGCGTGCGCTGGGTCGGCCCGGGCGTGAGGCCGGCGGGGGCGGAGCCGGCGGAGCCGGCGGGACGCCCGACGACGGCACCCACGGCCCGGTGGTGCTGCCGCGCGTGCTGCGGGCCGATCAGGTGGCAGGCACGACCCCGGCCGGGGGCGCGGTGCCCGAGGGCGTCGTCGTCGGCGCGGGCGCCGGCGACAACGCCGGTGCGGCCCTCGGCCTCGACGCCACGGTCGGCGACCTCGTGATCAGCATCGGCACGAGCGGCACGGCGTTCGCCGTCACCGACCGACCGGTGACCGACCCCGGCGGCACGGTCGCCGGCTTCGCCGACGCCGCGGGCGGCTACCTGCCCCTGATCGCCACGCTGAACGCCGCCCGGGTGCTGTCCTCCGTCGGCGGCCTGCTCGGCGTCGACCACGACGAACTGGCCCGCCTGGCCCTCGCGGCCGAACCGGGCGCCGGCGGGGTGACGCTCGTGCCCTACTTCGAGGGCGAGCGCACCCCCGACCTGCCCGACGCCACCGCGACCCTGTCGGGGCTGACCCTGGCGAGCTCCACCCGCGAGAACCTGGCCCGGGCCGCCGTCGAAGGCATGATGTCGGCCCTGTCCGACGGTGCCGCCGCGGTTCGCCGCCACGGGGTCGACGCGACACGGGTGCTGCTCATCGGCGGGGCGGCCCTGAACCCGGCCGTGCAGGAGGTCGCTCGGCAGGTGTTCGACCTGCCCGTGGTCGTGCCCGAGCCGGGTGAGTACGTCGCGGACGGTGCGGCACGGCAGGCGGGCTGGGCCCTCTCGGGGACGCGACCGACGTGGTCGCCCGCGACCAGCGCCTCCTTCGGGTCGGACCTGCGGCCCGCCGTCGGTGAGCGTTACCGCGCGGCGCAGGCGCTGGGGTCGCTCCCCCGGGCCTGAGGGCGGTCAGGCGGCGGCGGTCGCGCCGATGTGCCGACGTGTCGACGGCCGGAACACCCGTCCGCGTGGCGAACCCGACAACGGGGTCGCGACACGCCGCCCATCATCCCGTCAGCCCGGCGCGTCGCCCGTGGCCTGTCGCGATGTGCACATCTGCGAGGTCGACTGGTGCCGAGGGGCGGGCCGGACGACGGGTGCCGAGGGGCGGGCGATAGTGGGGGCGCCGACCGCGCCGCCTAGGATCGGGGGCATGCCCAGCGATCCGGCCAGCACGCGCACGACCATGGCCGAGGACTACCTCAAGGTCATCTGGAAGGCCGAAGAATGGGCCGCCGAGGGCAGCGACGCGGGCATCTCGACGAACGAGATCGCCGCGACCCTCGGCGTCAGCGCCTCGACGGTCTCGGGCAACCTGCGCAAGCTCGACCGCGACGGGTACCTCGACTACGAGCCCTACCGCCGCATCGCGCTGAGCGACGCGGGCCGCGCGGTCGCCGTGTCGATGGTGCGTCGCCACCGCCTGATCGAGACCTACCTCGTCGAGCGGCTCGGCTACGGCTGGGACGAGGTGCACGACGAGGCCGAGGTGCTCGAGCACGCCGTCAGCGACCGCCTGCTCGACCGGTTCGACCTCGAGCTCGGCCACCCCACCGCCGACCCCCACGGTGACCCGATCCCCGCGGCCGACGGCACGGTGGTGCGCCCGCGAGCCCATCGCCTGGGCGACTTCGCCGAGGGCGAATGCGGCTTCGTCGTGCGCGTCTCGGACGACGAACCCGAGCTGCTGCGCTACCTCAGCCAGCTCGACCTGCGCGTCGGGGCCCACGTGCGGGTCGGTGAACGCCGTGACTACGCCGGCTCGCTGCAGGTCGTGCTGACCGACGTGCACGACCGCGCGCTCGGCACGGTCGAGCTGGCCGGGCCGGCCGCCGCGTCGGTCTGGGCGAACTCCGAACCGCACACGCACGCCTGAGGTGCGGCCGGTGCGCGCAGACGCGGGCCGGGTCAGCAGGCGCGGGCCGGATCAGGAGGCGCGGGCCGGGTCAGCAGGCGCGGGCCGGGTCAGGAGGCGCGGGCGACGGACGCGGGATCGGCCAGCACCGCGGCGAAGGCCAGCTCGGCGGCACCGATGGTGAGCCGGTCGACGCCGAGCGCCGCCCGGGCGAGACGCACGCCGTCGCGGGCCCCGGGGAGCGACTGGGACCGCACCCGGGCTTCGAGCCGGTCGGGGTCGGCCGCCCACAGTGAACCGAGGAAGCCGCCGAGCACGATGAGCTCGGGGTTG
>Ga0265798_10007724_pt1 | contig 13857 bp, 11 predicted proteins | sample P3T30metagenome_FD_192430 | JGI IMG/M metagenome (GOLD analysis project Ga0265798, IMG submission 192430) | Plant litter microbial communities from East Loma Ridge, Irvine, California - P3 T30 | ecosystem: Environmental > Terrestrial > Plant litter > Unclassified | place: USA: California...
GACTGGGACGAGCTCACGTTCCGGGTGGCGATCAAGGGCAGCCGGTTGCGGGTGGACCTCGCCCAAGAAGAGATCGTGTTCACGATCGAGACCGGCGAGGGCGTGACCGTCGCCGTCCGCGGCGACTAGGTGCACGTCGGCCCCGACGCGCCCGTGCGGGTCGCCCTCGACGGTCAGGGGCCGCGCATCACGACGCGCGTGCCCACGACGAGCGACCTGCGTGGTCTGATGCGGGCCGACGGTTCGGTCATCACGGCGTCGATCCCGACGATCAGCGTCGACCGCTACGACGACGACGAGGCCGCCTCGTAGGCGACGCGAGCGGCGTGGCCTCCACGACCCGCGCCTCCCCGGCCCGTCAGGGCACGAGGAGGCGCGGGTCGTCTCGTCGGTCGGACGAGCGTCAGTGCATCGGCGCCGGGGCCTCGGTCGTGACGGCCTCGGCGTGGTCGGTCTGCGGCGCACGGCGACGGAAGAGCAGGGCCGCGACGACGGCTCCGACCGCGAAGAACCCGGCGCCCCACCAGTAGGCCGTGGCGTACCCCGTGACCGCGGCCTCGGCCGCGGCGGCCCCGGTCGTGGGCAGGTGGTCGGCGACGTAGGTCGCGGCGGCCGTGGCGGCGAGCGTGTTGAGCAGCGCGGTGCCGATCGACCCGCCGACCTGCTGGCTCGTGTTGACCATGGCCGAGGCGACCCCGGCGTGTTCGCGGTCGACGCCGAGCGTCGCGGTCTGGATCGACGCGGGCATGATCGACCCCATGCCGAAGCCGAGCACCATGAGCGCGGGCAGCACGTTCGCCGCGTAGCTGCTGTCGAGGTCGAGTCGCGTGAGCAGCAGCATGCCGACCACGCCGAGCGTCATGCCGAACGGCACCATGATCTTCGGCCCGAACCGCGGCACGAAGAGGTTGGTCGACAGCTGGGCGGCCAGCACGAGCATGCCGATCATGGGCAAGAACGCCAGGCCCGTCGTCGTCGGCGTGTAGCCGAGCGAGGTCTGCAGGTAGTACGTGACGAACAAGAAGATGCCGAACATGCCGGCGCCGGCGATCGTCACCGAGCTGTACGCGGCACCGCGGTTGCGATCCAGCACGATCGACATCGGCAACAGCGGGTGCTCGGCTCGACGCTGCCAGGTGACGAAGGCGGTGAGCAGGGCGACGGCCGCGGCGAGGAAGCCCCAGGTCAGCGGTGAGCCCCAGCCCTCGTTCTCGGCGTTCGAGAAGCCGTAGACGAGTGAGAAGAGGGCGGCCGAGACGAGCACGGTGCCGGGCACGTCGAGCTTGGGGCGCGGGCCGGTGCGGGTCACGTGCGAGACGAAGAGCATCGCGCCGACGATCGCGATCGCGGCGATGGCGACGTTGATGTAGAGGTTCCAGCGCCACGAGGCGTACTGGGTGAGGAACCCTCCGAGCAGCAGGCCGATGGCCCCGCCGGCCCCGGCGATGGCGCCGAAGACGCCGAAGGCGCGGGCGCGCTCCTTGGGGATCGTGAAGGTCGTCGTCAGCACGGCGAGGGCGGTCGGGGCGAGCAGGGCGCCGAAGGCCCCCTGCAGGGCTCGGGCGAAGACCAGCAGGCCGAAGCTGCCGGCCGCGCCGCCCAGGGCCGACGCCAGCGCGAAGCCGATCAGCCCGATGACGAAGGTGCGCTTGCGGCCGATCAGGTCGCCGACGCGGCCGCCGAGCAGCAGCAGGCTGCCGAAGGCGAGGGAGTACGCCGTGATGATCCACTGGCGGTCCCCGTTCGAGAAGCCGAGGTCGGTCTGGGCGGCGGGCAGGGCGATGTTGACGACGGTCGAGTCGAGCACGACCATCAGCTGCGCGAGGGCGACCGTGGTGAGCGTCCACCAGCGTCGCGACGGGTTCGGGGTGGTGAGAGGCGAGGAGGCGCGGGTCGCGCGCTCCGACGGGGTGGTGGCCTGGGACATGAGCGCGAGCATATACGAGTCCGAGTAGTTTCGGATACAGCCAGTTTCGTAATCATCGAGGGTAGAGTCACCGCATGACCGACGCACCGACGCCCGGCCGCCCGGGGCGGAAGCGCGACCACAGCCGAGACCCCGAGATCTTGCGCTGCACCATCGACGTGCTGTCCGAGACCGGCTTCGAGGGCATGACCATCGAGATGGTCGCGGCGCGGGCCAAGGCCGGCAAGGCCACCCTCTACCGGCGCTGGGCGTCGAAGGGTGAACTCGTCGTCGACGCGGTCGCCTGCCTCAAGCAGGGCGCCGTCGACCTCGAGAGCCTGCCCGACACGGGCACGCTGCGCGGCGACCTGATCGCCATGATCAAGCCGCACAGCATCGACGAGGTCGAGAAGAAGATGCGGGTCATGGCCGGCGTCGTCACGATGCTGTCGACCACCCCCGAGCTCGCCGAGGCCGTCGACGCCGCCATCGTGCAACCCCGCGCCGAGGCCAACCGCCTGCTGATGCGCCGGGCTCGCGACCGCGGCGAGATCTCGGCCGACGCCGACATCGAGGCCCTCGCGCTCGTCATGCCGTCGATGGTCTCGTACCGGGTGCTCGTGCTGCGCAAGCCGGTCGACCGCGACTTCCTGGTCGGGCTGATCGACGGGGTGCTGCTGCCCGCCGTCGGGGTCCGGCAGACCGCGCAGGCCTGACCTGCCTGCGCTCCCGGGCGCCGCTGGCCTCCCTGCCCGGCTGCCCCGCGCCTCCTCGGCCCTCGAGATGCCACGACATGCCGCTCACCTTCGACGATGAGCGGCACGTCGTGACCTCTCGGTGAGGCCGGTCCCCGACCTCCGCCCGGTGGGGGCTGCAGCCGCGACACGTCGACCTGTGCCGCTTCGTCTACCTGACGGGGACGGCACCGGGTGAGAGCGTGCCGGCCGACCTGGCGCTGACCCGGGTGACGCCCGAGGGCAGCATGATCTTCACGTCGTCGCAGGCGGGCGGCGTGAAGGACACCTAAATCGTCGCGGCGGGGGCCGTCCCGGCCGAGGGTGCGCGGGCGGTGCGGGCCGGGGTGCCGCACCGCGTTTCGTGCACCGCGCCGGAACCAGATGCGGTGCCGTGCACGAACTGCGGTGCGGAGGAACCTGGAGGCGCGGCGCGGGGAGGCGCGGCGCCGCGGCCTAGAAGGGGCCGGCGGCCGAGGCGATGGCGTCGAACAGGGCCGTCGTGTCGTCGTCGCGACGCTTCACCGACGTGCCGATCGTGCCCGAGGGCGGGTGCACCTCGGCGGAGACGCGGCTGCCCCGGTCGGTGGCCGTGAAGTCGAGTCGCACGGCGTCGGCTCCGCTGGCCGAGGCCGACCGGCGCCGCAGGGTGGCCCCGGTCTCGTCGGCGTCGGCCAGCGAGAACGTCGGGCTCGCCTGCAGGGCCCGGCGCACGAGCCCGGGCAGCATGGCCACGGGCAGCTTGAGGTCGAGGGTCGCCCGGGTCACCTCGGGGTCGCCTCGGACGATCTGGGGTCCCTGCGCATCGGCCATGGTCGGAGCGTAGCGCCCCGGTGGTCGGTCGGCGGCGTGAGGGGGCACTCCCGGTCGCCACCGGGCGGCACCGCTCTACGCTGGGGCGATGCAGAGCCCGGACCCGTCGACCCGTCGCCGCCCCACCGGCACCGCCGCCCTGACCTGGGGCATCGTGCTGCTGGCGTTCAGCGTCGTGGGGTCGCCGATCGGGGCGTCGGTGCTGCTCGTCGGCCTCGTCTCACCCGGTCGGCAGTCGTCGGTCGACGTGGTGGTCGCCCTGGCCGTCGTCGCGGTGCTCGTCGCGGGTGGGGTGGTGCTGGTCCGCCTCGGGCTCGCCCAGCGCCGTCGAGCCCGGCTCGAGGACGCCGTGGCAGGCCCCGGGGCTGGCCCCGTCGCGGGCCCCGGGGCTGGCCCCGAGGCCCGCCCCGAGGCCGCCCGTCGGCCGGTTGCGGCGTCCACCACCGTGATCGTCGACGACCCGGCCGTCGCCTGGCGCTCGGCCCTCGCCCTCGAGGCCTGGTGGTTCGTCGACCGCGGCACCGTCGGCGCGTCGAAGCCCTTCGCCGTCGTCGTCGACGGCACACCGACCCTGCTCGCCTTCACCTCGGCCGATCGGGCTCGCGACGCCGCCCGCGCGCGGGGCCTCGACGCCGCCGCGGCCGACCGGCTCGTCTGGCGCGCCCCCGCCGACCTCGTCGCCGACGTGCGCACCTACACGCGGGCCGGGGTGTCTCGCATCGCCATCGACCCCGACCACCACGGGGCGTCCGGCAGCCTCGCGGCGTTGCCCGAGATCGCCCGGTCGACCCGCCGCTGACGCACGGCCCGGGCCGCCCCGCTCAGTTCCAGCGGTAGCCGTGCTCCGGCCGTCCCGGCGTGCCGTACCGCGGCTCGCGGGTCGCGGCCCCCGTGTCGGCCAGGTGTTCGAGGTACCGCCGGGCCGTGACGCGCGACACCCCGGCGGCGTCCGCGACCTCGCCCGCCGACGGCGAGCCGCCCCGCCGCAGCACGGCCACCACCTGCTCGAGCGTCGCCGCCGACAGCCCCTTCGCCAGCTCGGGGGCCGGTGCCTGTCGCAGCGTGGCGAACCCCGAGTCGACGTCGGACTGGGTGATCTGCCCCCGCTCCGCCCCGAGCGACTCGCGGAACGCGCGGTAGGCACCCATCCGCTCGGCGAACGTGCCGAAGGTGAACGGCTTGATGAGGTACTGCACGATGCCGAGCGAGACCGCGGTCCGCACCACGGCGGCGTCGCGGACGGCCGTGACGGCGACGACGTCGACGGTGGAGCCCGCCGCGCGCAGGGCACGACAGAGCTGCAGGCCGTGGGTGTCGGGCAGGTTCATGTCGAGCAGCACGAGGTCGAGCCCCGTGCCGCCGACAGCCGAGGCCGCCCGCACCGCCTCGAGGGTCTCGCGCCCGTCGCGTGCGCGGCCGACCACCTCGAAGCCGTCCAACCGTTCGAGGTAGGCGACGTGCGCCTCCGCGGTCAGGGGTTCGTCCTCGACGACGAGCACGCGCACCCGGTCGCCGGACGAGGAGGCGCGGGTCACGACCGCACCCCGCCCCGACGCCCGGCCGAGGCGTCGACGCCGTCGGGCCGCCGGTCGGGCAGCCAGACCGAGAAGGTGGTCCCGTCGGGCCCCGTCTCGACGTCGACGCGGCCGCCGACCCGGCCCACCGCCTGACGGACGAGGGCCAGGCCGATGCCCCGGCCCCCGACGGCCGCGGGCTTCGTGCTGAAGCCACGGCGGAAGGCGAGTTCGACGTCGCCGAGACCCGGGCCGTCGTCCTCGACGTCGAGCTGCACCCCGCCCTCGACGCGCGCCACCGTGACCTCGACCCGGGGTGGCCGGGCCGAGGCAGCCTCGTCGGGGGGAGCGCTCGACGTCGGCAGCTGAGCCGTGCCCCGCGTCGAGCCCTCGCTCGGCACGACCGGCTCGAGGCTCGGGGCGACCGCGTCGAACGCGTTGTCGACCAGGTTGCCGACGATCGTCACGAGGTCGCCGGGCTCGACACCGATCACGCCGAGACCGGGTTTGACGTCGACGCGCAGCTCGATCGAGCGTTCGCGGGCCTGGGCGGACTTGCCGAGCAGCAGCGCGGCCAGGGTCGGCTCGTCGATGGACGCCACGAGGCGATCGGCGAACCGTTGACCGAGGTCGAGCTCGTCGGCGGCGAACCGCAGGGCCTCGTCGCTGCGGTCGAGCTCGATCAGCGACACGATCGTGTGCAGCCGGTTCGAGAACTCGTGGGTCTGCGACCGCAGCGCGTCGGACAGGGTGCGCATGGTCTCGACCTCGCCGGTGAGGTGCGTGAGTTCGGTGTGGTCGCGAAGGGTGGTCACCGTGCCGAGCGTGCGCCGCGGCGAGGCGCCCCACGACTCGGTCACCTCTTGGTTGACGACCAGCACGCGGTCGTCGGTCACGTGCACCTCGTCGGCGGCCCGTCGGCTCGAGGCGAGCAGGTCGGCCAGCGATGTGGGCAGGCGCAGCTCGGCCAGGGGGACGGCGTCGTCGATGCCGCCGCGGGGCAGGTCGAGCAGCTCGGCGGCCTGGTCGTTGTAGAGGGTCAGCCGGCCCCGGTCGTCGACGAGGACGAGGCCCTCGCGCACCGAGTGCAGCACGCCCTCGTAGTAGGCGAACATGCGGGCCAGTTCTTCGGGCCCCCGGCCGCGCGTGACCCGGCGCAGGTAGCGGCTCAGCAGCCACGACACCACCCCGCCGAGCAGCACCGTCGCGCCCGCGGCCGCGAACACGAGCGGCAGGCGCTCGCCGACGGACTGGGTGATGGTGTCGACCGTGACGCCGGCCGACACGAGGGCGACGACGCGGCCGTCGTCCTCGATCGGCACCACGGCCCGCACCGACGGGCCGAGCGTGCCGGCGTAGGTCTCGGTGAACGACTCCCCGCGGAGGGCCGGGGCGATCGTGCCGACGAACGGCCGTCCGATCTCGTCGGGGTCGGGGTGGGTCAACCGGGTGCGGTCGGGCCGCATGATCGTGACGAAGTCGGTCGCGGTGTCGCTCATCAGAGCGACGGCGTAGGGCTGCAGGCGAGCCGTGGGGTCGTCGGCGTCGAGGGACTCGACCACGTACGGGTTGTCGGCGATCGAGGTCGCGAGGGCGAGGCAGGCCCGAGCGGCCGAACGGTCGGCGTCCTCGCGGGCGGAGCGCAGGGTCCAGGCGGTCGCCAGCACGGCGACCGCGACGACGAACACCACGAGCAGCGCGAACAGTCGCGTGGCGATGCTCCACCGGGTGGGATCGACGGTCATCTCGGGTGGGCTCCTCGCTGCGCTGCGGCCGGGTCCATCATGACGCACCCGGCGGCCCCTGCGGCCCCGTCGTGGGGCGCGACCAGTATGACCACAACGTCGACCCGAGCCGGGGGAGCGACCAGAGTCGGCCCATCGAACCCCCGCACGACCGTCGACGACGACGCCGCCGGTCATGAGCACGAGGAAGTCCCCATGGCAAAGACGCACAAGGGCGCCACTCCCGGCGGCACCACCCTGGCGAACGGCGTCCGCGCCCGTCGCCGCATCGACCGCTCGCACTGGCTCTACATCGCCGTCATCGTCGCCGTGGCGGCCGGCATCGTGGTCGGCCTGACCGCCCCCGAGGTCGCCGTCCAACTCAAGCCGATCGGCACCGCGTTCGTCTCGCTGATCTCGATGATGATCGCCCCGGTGATCTTCTGCACGATCGTGCTGGGCGTCGGCTCGATCGCCAAGGCGGCCACCGTCGGCAAGGTCGGCGGGCTCGCGCTCGGCTACTTCATCGCGATGTCGACCTTCGCCCTGGCCATCGGCCTCGTCGTCGGCAACCTGATCCACCCGGGCGAGGGGCTGATGGTCGGTTCGACCGGCTACGAGGCGCCCGTCGCCGAAGAGGGCGGCGGCACGGCGGACTTCTTGCTCGGCATCATCCCCGAGACGCTCGTCTCGTCGCTGACCAGCGGCTCCATCTTGCAGACGCTGTTCGTCGCGCTGCTCGTCGGCTTCGCCCTGCAGCGCATGGGCGACCGCGGCAAGACGATCCTCGAGGGCGTGCGCAACCTGCAGCTGTTGGTCTTCCGCATCCTCGCGATGATCATGTGGGTCGCCCCGATCGGTGCCTTCGGCGCGATCGCCGCGGTCGTCGGAGAGACCGGCGTCGCCGCCATCGTCGCCCTCGGCACCCTGATGGTCGCGTTCTACATCACCTGCATCCTGTTCGTGGCCGTCGTGCTGGGCACGATCCTCAAGCTGGTCACCGGCGTCAACATCTTCCGCGTGATGAAGTACCTCGGTCGCGAGTACCTGCTGATCGTGTCGACCTCGTCCAGCGAGGTCGCGCTGCCCCGCCTGATCGCCAAGATGGAGCACCTCGGCATCTCGAAGCCGGTCGTCGGCATCACGGTGCCCACGGGGTACTCGTTCAACCTCGACGGCACGGCGATCTACCTGACGATGGCCTCGCTGTTCATCGCGAACGCCATGGGCACGCCGCTGAGCGTCGGCGAGCAGGTCTCGCTGCTGCTGTTCATGATGATTGCCTCGAAGGGCGCCGCGGGCGTCACCGGCGCCGGCATCGCCACCCTGGCCGGGGGCCTGCAGGCCCACCGCCCCGACCTGGTCGACGGCGTCGGCGTGATCGTGGGCATCGACCGGTTCATGTCCGAGGCCCGTGCCCTGACCAACTTCACCGGCAACGCCGTCGCGACGATCCTCGTCGGCACCTGGACGAAGCAGATCGACAAGGAGCGCGTCGAGACCGTGCTCTCGGGAGGCGCGCCCTTCGACGAGGCCACCATGAACGCGGACGGTCACGGCGCCTCCGACACCGCCGTCGCCGCACGCGAGGACGAGTCCGCCCTGGCCACCGACGACGCGGCCACCGCGGACGGACGACCCGCCACCGGGCGTCTGCTCGACGGCCGCGTGGGCGGGCTCGGTTCGCTCGAGGGTACGTCGCCCGACCGCATCTCGACGGGCTCACTGCACGCCATGGTCGGCACCGACGGTCGACGCGCCGACGAACACCTCGCCGACGACCTGGCCGGCGATGTGAGCGACGAGGAGCGACGCCGCCGCTGACGACCTCGGGGCGGGAACGCCCCGGCGCCGCGGCCGAGACCCCCGTGTGGCCACGGGGGTCTCGGTCGTCCGCGGGTGCGGCTCGGGCCGGATGGCGAGTGACGCGTGGGTGCATCGTGCAACAGCCGCCGGGTCGGCGTACCGTCGCACCGGATGTGCGGCCCCGCCCCACGGTCAGAGCCGACCGTGCCGGCCACCGCAGGACGGAGTCACCATGCTCGCCGGACGCCTCGACGTCAGCACCCGCCACTTCTCGGTCACCGAGGTGCCGACCCCCGACGCCGGAACGGGCGAGGTCCGCATCGCCGTCGCCGCCGCCGGGGTCTGCCTCAGCGACGTCCACCTGATCCAGGGCTCGCTCACGCCGCTCGCCCTGGCGGGGGACACCGTGACCCTCGGCCACGAGGTCGCAGGCACCGTCGACCAGGTCGGCGGGGGCGTCACGCACCTCGCCGTCGGCGACCGGGTGCTGCTCCAGGCCGGTGAAGAACGCGACGGTCGGGTGTTCACCCGCGGCGTCGACTACGACGGCGGCTGGGCCGAGTACGCGGTCGCCCGCGCCGACACGGTCGTGCCGATTCCCGACGACCTGCCGTTCGAGCAGGCCTGCTTCATCCCGGACGCGGTCTCGACGCCCTGGGCGGCGCTCACCACGACGGCCGGCACCCGCCCCGGCACGGCGGTCGGCGTCTGGGGCGTCGGCGGTCTCGGCGCCCACGCGATCCAGCTGCTGGCCCTGCTCGGCGCCGCCCCGATCATCGCGGTGGACCCGTTGCCGGGTGCCCGGGCCCGTGCCCTCGACTTCGGCGCCGACCTCGCGCTCGACCCCGCCGACCCCGGCTTCGCGCGCACCCTCGGCGAGGCGACCGGGGGCCGGGGCCTCGCCCGCGCCTTCGACTTCGCCGGGGTGCCGGCCGTGCGCGAGCAGGCGATCGCCTGTCTCGGATACCGCGGACGCCTCACGCTCGTCGGGTTGACCGACCAGCCGATCACGATCACCGACGGCACGAAGTTCAGTTTCTTGCAGCAGCAGGTGCTCGGCCACTACGGCTCCGAACCCGCCGACGTCGTCACCCTCGTCGCCCTGTCGGCCCGGGGGCGACTCGAGTTCTCGCGCTCGGTCAGCGCCACCGTGCCGCTCGCCGAGGCCGAGCGCGCGGTGCGGATGCTCGAGCGCAAAGAGGGCGACCCCGTCCGGATCGTGCTCGTCCCGTGAGCGAGGCGACCCGCGCCTCCTCGGGGTCGGCCGCAGGCCCCGGCCGCCCGGGTGGCGACGACGCCGTCGAGCACGTCGACCTGCTCGTCGTCGGGGCCGGACTCTCGGGCGTCGGCGTCGCCGCGCAGCTGCGTCGGGACTTCCCGGGTCGCCGCCTCGCGGTCCTCGAGGCCCGCCACGCGATCGGCGGCACCTGGGACCTCTTCCGGTACCCCGGCGTGCGCTCGGACAGCGACATGGCCACGCTCGGCTACGGGTTCCGCCCGTGGCGTGACCCGCGGTCGATCGCCCCGGGTGCGGCCATCCGCGACTACGTCCGCGACACGGCGGACGAGACCGGCGTCGCCGAGCTCGTCCGGCCGGGCCACCGCGTGGTCGCCGCCGACTGGTCGTCCGCCGACGCCCGGTGGACCGTCTCGATCGAGGTGACCGACCCGCCGCCCACCTCGTCACCGCCCGTCTCGTCACCACTCGTCGAGGCGCAGGGTGACCGGGCAGCGTGCGACGACGCAGGAGGCGCGGGTCACGCCCCGGCCCCGCGTCGCGTCACGATCACGTGCTCGTTCGTGTTCGTCTGCTCGGGCTACTACCGCTACGACGAGGGCTGGTCACCGGCGTTCCCGGGGCAGGACGACTTCGCCGGACGCGTCGTGCACCCCCAGCACTGGCCCGACGACCTCGACGTGACGGGCCAGCGCGTGGTGGTCGTCGGCTCGGGAGCGACCGCCGTCACGCTCGTGCCCGCCCTCGCCGACGAGGCCGAGCACGTGACGATGCTGCAGCGGTCGCCGACCTACGTGCTGTCGCTGCCGTCGCGGCGGAAGCGGCCGCGGGCCTGGCGTCGGCTGCTGCCCCGGTCGGTCGACGACCGCCTGGTGCGGTGGCACAGCGTCGCCATGGCGCTGCTCAGCTTCGAGACGAGTCGGCGGTCGCCCGAGAAGATGAAGACGTTCCTGCGCGCGCAGGTGGCTCGACGGCTGCCGGACGACTTCGAGGTCGACCGGCACTTCCAGCCGAGCTACGACCCGTGGGACCAGCGGCTGTGCATCACGCCCGACGGCGCGTTGTTCCGGTCGCTGCGGTCGGGCACGGCGTCGATCGTGACCGACGACATCGTCGCCTTCACACCCGGCGGCATCCGGGTCGCGGGTCGCGACGGCCAGGCCGAACGCGAGCTGCCCGCCGACGTCGTCGTGACCGCGACGGGGCTGAACCTGCTGCTCTTCGGCGGCATGCGCCTGTCGGTCGACGGCGAGGCGGTCGACCCGGCCACGCGGCTGACCTACAAGGGGTTCATGCTCTCGGGCGTGCCGAACCTGGCCTTCGCGATCGGGTACACGAACGCGTCGTGGACCCTCAAGATCGACCTCGTGGTGCACTACGTGTCGCGGCTGCTCCGGCATCTCGACCGGCACGGGTTGCGGTCGGCGACGCCCGTCGCGCCGAGCCGACCGGGCCCCACGACGCCGCTGATCGACCTGACGAGCGGGTACGTCGCCCGGGGCGTGCACCTCTTGCCGCGGCAGGGCCGACGGTCACCGTGGCGGATGCACCAGAACTACCCGCGCGACGTGTGGCTGATGCGGCGCAGCACCCTGACCCGAGACGGCATGCGGTTCGGGCGCTGAACGGACGTCGGAACCGGGCCGCCGTGGCCGCCGTGCACCCCGAATCGCCGCCCCGCGTCGTCGAGTCGCGGGGCGGCGGCCCGGGCCGGCCGCGGTCAGCCGACGACGCCCAGGGCGAACGGCAGCACGGCCGGAGCACCGGCCCGGCGCAGTTCGCGCCCGGCGACGGTCAGCGTCCACCGGTTGTCGACGAGGTCGTCGACGAGCAGCACCGGCCCGGCGACGCCGCCGAGGGCTGCCCCGAGGTCGGGTCCGACCTCGAACGACTGCCAGACGTCGGCGAGCCGGTAGACGCTGTTGCCGCCCTGTGCCCGCCCGGCGGAGGGGCGCGTGCTCGTGAGCGTGCCGAGCATGGGCAGCCGCCCGACGGTGCTGATGGCCTCGGCCAACGAGCCGACGAGTTGGGGGTGTGACGTCGACGGCATCGCCACGACGCCGACCGGTCGCTCGGCCCACGGCCACTCTTTCAACACGCGGACGACGCCGTCGAGCAGGTGCTTCGAGAGCGGGGCGTCGGGGGCGTTCACGGCGAACACCTCACGCAGCGTGTTGCCCCAGCCGAGGTCGGTGAGTCGGGCGAGGGCCCGGCCCGGTTCGAGGCGCTCGCCCTCGGCGATCTTGCCCTTGACCGGCACGCCGGCCCGGTCCGCGCCCGTCGGCCACTGGGCCCGGGGGTCGATCTCGACGCCGACCCGGTCGAGCGTGGTCGCGGCCGACGCGGCGGCCTCGCCGGCGATGTCGGTGGGGTACCAGACGCCGGCGCACACGTCGCAGCGCCCGCAGGGCTCGGCGGCGGGATCGTCGAGGTCGACCTGGAGCATCTGCATGCGGCAGGTGGCCCCGCGTTGGAAGGCCAGCATGGACTCCTGCTCGGCGACCCGGGCCGCGGCGATGCGCTCGTAGCGTTCGGCGTCGTAGACCCACGGTCGGCCGGTGCTGACCCAGCCGCCCTGGACGCGGTGGACCGCGCCGTCGACGTCGAGCACCTTGAGCATGAGCTCGAGCGGGGTGCGTTTGACGTCGACCCGGGCCTCGAGCGCGGGCGTCGACAAGGGCGTCTCGCTCAGCTCGGCGAGCACGGCGGCCGCTCGCGCCTCGGAGGGCATCGAGGCCGTGGCGAAGTACTGCCAGATCTCGGCGTCTTCTGTGCCGGGCAGCAGCAGCACGTCGGCGTTGTCGGTGGCCCGCCCGGCGCGCCCGATCTGCTGGTAGTACGCCACGGGCGACGACGGCGCACCCAGGTGGATCACGAAGCCGAGGTCGGGCTTGTCGAAGCCCATGCCCAGGGCACTGGTCGCGACCAGCGCCTTGAGGTCGTTGCTCTTCAACCGCTGCTCGAGCCGTTCGCGTTCTTCGGGGTCGGTGCGCCCCGAGTACGAGCGCACGTCGTGCCCGGCCTCGCGCAGCAGGCGGGCCGTGTCGTCGGCGGCCGAGATGGTCAGCGTGTAGATGATGCCGCTGCCCGGCAGGTCGGACAGGTGGCTGAGCAGCCAGCCGAGGCGGTCGCGCGACGTCGGCAGCTGCAACACGCCGAGCCGCAGGGAGGCGCGCGCCAGCGAGCCACGGATGGTCAGCACGTCGTCGCCCGGCCCCACGGCGAGTTGCTCGGCGACGTCGGCGACGACGCGTGCGTTCGCCGTGGCGGTCGTGGCGAGCACGGGCACGCCGGCCGGCAGGGTGCGGATCAGGTCGGCCAGCCGGCGGTAGTCGGGGCGGAAGTCGTGGCCCCAGTCCGAGATGCAGTGCGCCTCGTCGACGACGAGCATGCCGAGCCGGGCGATCAGCACCGGCAACTGCTCGTCACGGAAGCGCGGGTTGTTGAGGCGTTCGGGCGAGACGAGCAACACGTCGATCTCGTCGTCGACCAGCTGCTGCTGCACGTCGGACCATTCGTGGGCGTTGGCCGAGTTGACCGCGACGGCCCGGACGCCGGCCCGGGCGGCGGCGGCAACCTGGTCGCGCATCAGGGCCAGCAGCGGCGAGACGAGCAGGGTCGGGCCGGTGCCGCGACGGCGCAGCAGCAGCGTGGCGATGAAGTACACGGCCGACTTGCCCCACCCGGTGCGTTGCACGACCAGGGCCCGGCGGCGGTCGGCGACCAGGGCGCGGATGGCCTCGAGCTGCCCGTCGTGGAAGACGGCGTCGTCGCGACCGGTGAGGGCGCGCAGCAGGTCGAGGGCCTCGGCGTCGATGTCGGTCGCGGTGCTCGTCGATGTCATGGGCCCATGGTCGCAGAGGCCACCGTCATGCCGCCCCGACGACGGAGGGCGCGACGCCCGGTGGGGGTCGTCGCGCCCTGGGGACGAGGAGGCGCGGGTCGCGCCGGGCGGTCAGCTCGCGTCGCCGCCCGCGGCGTCACCGGCGTCGGCCGGGGGAGTGGCGCGCTTGCCGAGCTCGACCGCGACGAACGAGGCGACGACCCCGGCGACGAGGGCGAAGACCGTGCCGCCGGCACCCCACGACTTCTTGCCGAACAGCTGATCGACCGACGGGCCGCC
>Ga0265798_10007725_pt1 | contig 13857 bp, 8 predicted proteins | sample P3T30metagenome_FD_192430 | JGI IMG/M metagenome (GOLD analysis project Ga0265798, IMG submission 192430) | Plant litter microbial communities from East Loma Ridge, Irvine, California - P3 T30 | ecosystem: Environmental > Terrestrial > Plant litter > Unclassified | place: USA: California...
ATCGCGGGTGTGGACGACGATCGGCACCTGCAGCGCGCGCGCGGCGGCGATGTGCGCGCGGAAGCTCGCCTGCTGCCGGGCGCGGTCGGAATGATCATAGTGATAGTCGAGCCCGCTCTCCCCGACTCCGACCACGCGCGGATGCCGGCCGCGCGCGACCAGCTTGGCGGTGTCGACATGCGGATGCGCGTCGGCCTCGTTCGGGTGGATGCCGACCGTCGCCCAGACATCGGGTTCGCGCTCAGCGGTGGCGAGCACCGCATCCCACTCGTTTTCCCGGGTGGCGATGTTGAGCATCGCGGTGACGCCGCGCGCGCGGGCGCGTTCGAGCACCGCCTGCTGTTCCTCGACCAACCCCTTGTAATTGAGGTGGCAATGGCTGTCGGCGAGCATCAGGCCGGCTCCGCTTCCGCCGGCATTTCAAGGCGCGGGAACGCCGGGGCCGGGGTCGCGAGCACGAAGCCCGCCGTCGCCTGTCGCGCATACCAGCCGTCATCGTCGATCGCGGCGTGGCTCCGGTCGTCGACGCCGAGCAGGTCGAGGACGCGCCCCGCCCCGGCCGGCACCACCGGCAGGATCGCGATCGCGAGCATTCGGATCGCGCGGACGAGGGTGCCGAGCACCGCGTGCATCCGCTCGGGATCGGTCTTGCGCAACGCCCATGGCGCCTGCGCGTCGATATACTGGTTGCAGGCGAAGACGCCGCGCATCCACGCCTCGATCCCCTGGCTGAGCAGGAGGTTGCCGAACCCGGCCTTGAACCCGGCGCAGGCGACGACGACTTCCTCGATCAGCTGCGCGTCCGCGACCTCGGCGCGCCCAACGTCCGGCAGCGCGCCGCCGAGGTTCTTGGCGATGAACGACAAGGTGCGCTGCGCGAGATTGCCGAAGGCGTTGGCCAGTTCGGCGTTGACGCGCGTCACGATCGCGTCGGCGGCATAGCTGCCGTCCTGCCCGAAACTCACCTCGCGCAGCAGGAAGTAACGCAGCCCGTCGACACCGAAGGCGTTCGCCAGATCGAGCGGATCGACGACGTTGCCGAGGCTCTTCGACATCTTTTCGCCGCGGTGGAGCAGGAAGCCATGCCCGAACACCGTCTTCGGCAAGGCGACCCCGGCGGACATCAGGAACGCCGGCCAATAGACCGAGTGGAAGCGGACGATGTCCTTGCCGATCAGATGCAGGTCGGCGGGCCAGTGCGGCATGTCGCCATCGGGATAGCCGGCGCCGGTCAGATAATTGGTGAGCGCGTCGACCCAGACGTACATGACGTGACCGGGACTGTCGGGCACCGGCACCCCCCAGTCGAAGCTGGTCCGCGACACCGACAGGTCCGACAGCCCGCCCTCGACGAAGCGCAGGATCTCGTTGCGGCGCGCTTCCGGGCGGATGAAGTCCGGATTGGCGGCGTAGAAGTCGAGCAGCGGCTGCTGGTATCTGGAAAGACGGAAGAACCACGTCTCCTCCGCCGTCCACGTCACCGGCGTGCCCTGCGGAGAAAGCTTGGCCCCCCCTTCCCCGTCGACCAGCTCCTTCTCGTCGTAGAAGGCCTCGTCACGGACCGAGTACCAGCCCTCGTAGCGATCGAGATACAGATCGCCCGCCGCCGCCATCGCGCGCCACAGCGCCTGGCTCGCGACATGATGATCGGGGTCGGTGGTGCGGATGAACCGATCATAACTGATGTTCAAAGCGTCGCACATCGCGCGAAAATGGCCCGACATTTCATCGGCGAGTGCGCGGACCTCAACGCCCTTGTCGCGCGCGGTCTGCACCATCTTCAGCCCGTGTTCGTCGGTGCCGGTCTGAAAGCGGACATCGCGCCCGGCCTGCCGCTGGAAGCGCGCGATCGCGTCGGCGGCGATCGCCTCATAGGCATGGCCGATATGCGGACGGCCGTTGGGATAGCTGATCGCGGTGGTGATATAGAAGGGGTCGCCCATGGCGTCCTCCTAACGCCCTCCATCCCGCGACGCCAGCCGCGCAACGATCCCGGTCAGCTCATAGACGGTGCCCTGTGCGTCGAGCGACAGGCTGCGCGCCGCGGCGGCGACCTGTCGCGCCTCGTCATAGGCGTCGAGCGCGGCGCGCAGCTCGCCACCGACGCGCAGCGCGGTCATGCGCGCGATCACCGTGGGCACGCGATCGAGAAAGGCTTCGTAGCGCGGCTGCGCCGCCTTGGGCGACAGCGCGCGCGCGAGCGCCGCACGCCGGGTGAGCATCGGATCGCCGTCGCGCCCGATCGCCTCGACCGCGGCATCGATCGCGCCGAGATCGAGCCCGGCATAGCCGATCGCGCGGCCCGGTGCCCCTTCGCCGATCCGCACCAGCGCCGCGCGCTCGTCGGGGTCGGCGTCGGGGAGGATGTCGGCGAGGACGGCGGCCATGTCGACGTCGTCGAGCGGGTCGAAGCGCAACAGGCGGCAGCGCGAGCGGATCGTCGGCAGCAATCGCCCGGGCGCATGGCTGACCAGCAAAAACACCGTGCCGGCGGGCGGCTCCTCAAGGCTCTTGAGCAGCGCGTTCGAGGCGCCGGGGCGTTCGAGATCGTCGGCGGCGTCGATCACGATCACGCGGCGCGGCGACAGCGACGGCATGGTGCCGAGAAATGGGCCGAGGCTGCGGATCTGGTCGACCGTGATCGACCGCGCGAGTTCGTCTTCCTTGTCCTTTTTCGCCAGCCGGCGCAGCACGCGCAGATCCGGGTGCGATCCGGCGGCGATCAGCTTTGCGGCGGGATGGTCGTCGGGAACGTCGAGGCCGGGCGGCAGCGATCCCGGCACCATCGCCTCCGCCAGCATCCGCATCGCCGCCGCCTGCGCGAACGTCCCCTTGCCGACGCCGCGGGGGCCGGCGAGAAGCCACGCATGATGGAGCGCGCCGCCGTTGTTCGCCGCCAGAAAGGCATCGATCGCGGCGCGATGGCCGCGGAGGCGCGTGGTCACGGCAGCAGGTCCGCCAGCGCCGCGAGCATCGCCGCGGTCACGGCTGCCGGCGCGAGGCTTGCGTCGATCCGGGTGAAGCGGGCGGGTTCGCGGGCGGCGAAAGCGTCGAAGGCGGCGGCGACCGCGGCGTGGAAAGCCGGATCGCGGCGCGCGAAGCGATCGGCGGCGAGTCCGTCACGCGCCGCCGCGCGCGCCGCGCCGATCGCGGCGGGCACCGCCAGCAGGAAGGTGCGATCGGGAAGCAGGCCGTGCGAGCCGAACGCGTGCAACGCGCGGATCGCTTCATCGTCGATCCCGCCCGCCAGCCCCTGATAGGCGCGGGTCGAGTCGAGATAGCGGTCGCAGATCACCCAGCGTCCGGCGTCGAGCGCCGGGCGGATCACCTTCTCGACATGGTCGGCGCGCGCGGCGGCGAACAGCAAGGCTTCGGTGCGCGCGCTCCAGCGCGTCGCGTCGCCGTGCATCAGCAGTGCACGGATCGCCTCCGCGCCCTCGCTGCCGCCGGGCTCGCGCGTGACGATTGCGTCGATGCCGTGCGTTTCCAGCGCGGCGGCGAGCGCACGCGCCTGCGTCGACTTGCCTGCCCCCTCCCCGCCTTCGAGGCTGAGGAACCGCCCCGTCGTCATCCGCGTGGCGCCGGTCAGCCGAACAGCCCGGTCAGCCCGTGCCATGCGCGGCCGAAGAAGCCCGCCTCGCCGACATCGGCGGCCGCGACCAGCGGCATCCGCTGCTCCGGAAGGCCCGGCGACGAGACGACCAGATCGGCGACATGTGCGCCCTGCTTGATCGGCGCCTTGAGCGGGCCGTCATAGACGATCTTGGCGGCGAGCTGCGGCCGGCTGCCCGACGGGATCGTGACCTTGAGGTCGGTCGGTGCGACCAGCTTCACCTCGGACGCGCTGCCGAGCTGGACGGCGGCGGTGCCGACCTCGCGGCCCGCCTTGACCACCGGCTTCGCCTGCCACGCGCGGAAGCCCCATTCCATGAAGCGCACCGACTCGCTGGCGCGCTGGTTGAAGCTGGTCAGCCCGGCCAGCACCATCACCAGCCGCCGGCCGTTCTGCTCCGCCGAGCCGGTGAAGCCATAGCCGGCCTCCTCGGTATGGCCGGTCTTCAGCCCGTCGGCGCCCGCGACGCGGCCGAGCAGCGGATCGCGATTGGCCTGGGTGATCGCCTGACCGGCGCCCATCGTCTTGCCCCAGGTGAAATCACGCCGCGAATAGAATTGCTTGTAGAGCTTCGGATGCTGCTGGATCGTTGCGGCCGCCAGCGTGGCGAGGTCTCGCGCGGTGACATAGGTGACGCCGCCGTCGGGCCAGCCATTGGCGGTGCCGAAGTGGCTGTTCTTGAGCCCGAGCTTGGCGGCATCCTCGTTCATCCGCTCGACAAACGCCTGTTCGGTGCCCGAAATCCCCTCGGCCAGCACGATGCACGCGTCGTTCCCCGACAATGTCACGATGCCGTAGAGCAGGTTCGCGACCGACACGCGTTCGCCCGACGACAGGAACATCGTCGACCCCGCCTGCGGGCCGTGCCACTTCTGCCACGTCTCGGGCCGCACCTCGAACTCGGTGTCGAGCTTCAGGTCGCCGCGCTGGATCATCTGGAAGGCGGTGTAGACCGTCATCATCTTCGCCATCGACGCCGGCGGCATCCGGCGATCGGCGTCGCGCGCGAACAGCACCGCGCCCGACGACAGGTCTTCCATGAACGCGACCGGCGCGGGCGTGTCGAACTGCGGCGCGGCGGCGACGGCCGGCATCGCCAGCGCGACGACGGCAGCGGGAAGCGCGAGAACGGTCAGCAGCTTGGTCATCGAGGGTTCCGTGTAACGAGGCGAGATGGGGCGATCGAAGGACGTGCCATAGCGACGCCGCGCTATGACGCAATCGCATCGGCGAGCAGGCCGACCGACAAGGCGTAGAAGTTCGAGCAATTATAGTCGAGAATCACGCGGTAATTGCCGGTGAGCAGATAGGCGGTCTGGCCGGGGCCGTCGGGCTCGATCAGCGTCGCCTGGACGTCGTCGGCGAGCGTCCGCCCCTGCGCCGACACGCCCAGCGCGCGCCACTCGGCCATCGAGCGCCAGCCGCTGTGGCGCTCGAACACGCGCGGGCAGCGCGGCGAGACGAGCCGGTTGCGGACCTCGGCACGATTGTAGCCGGCCGGCACGTTGACCGCGACGCCCCACGGCTGCCCGCGGCGCCAGCCGGCCTGGACGAAATAATTGCCGATCGACGCCAGCGTGTCGGCCGGCGAATTCCAGATGTCGGCGCGGCCGTCGCCGTCGCCGTCGCGCGCCAGCCGCAGATAGACCGATGGCAGGAACTGCGGGTTGCCCATCGCCCCGGCCCAGCTCCCGGTCAGTTGCGTTCGCGATACGCCGCGGTCGATCATCTTGAGCGCCGCGATGAGCTCGCCCTCGAACAGCGGGCGCCGCCGGCCTTCATAAGCGAGGCTGGCGAGGCTGCGGACCGTATCGAAATTGCCGGTGTAGGATCCGTAGTTGGTCTCGTGGCCCCAGATCGCGACCATGATCTGCTCGGGCACGCCGGTCGCCGCCTCGACGCGCGCGAGCCCGGCGCGCTGCGCCTCGTAGGTCGCGCGCCCGCGCGAGATCCGCGCCGCGTCGACATGCGTGGTGCGATAGGGCGCGAACCGCGGCACCGGCGCATTGGGGCGCGCCTCCGGCTGCTGCTGGTCGAGCGCGACCACGCGCGGGTTGAAGGTCAGCGTCGGCAGCACGCCATCGACCGTCGCGGTCGAGACGCCGGCCGCCAGCGCACGCCCGCGCACCTGCGTCAAATAGGTTCGGAACCCGCTGTCATCCTGCGCCGACGCCATCGCCGGCGCGATCAGGCACGCCCCTGCGGCCAGACCGCGCGTGAGAGTTGTTGCCGCTTTCATGATCGCGCCGTTCTGACACAGCACATGCGACGGTGGTACCGCAAATCGTCGCGCGGGCGGCACGGATGACCGCAGCATCGGCCGGGGGCTTGAACACGCCCGAGCCTTGCTGCCATAGGCACGCGCACCGCGCGTCTGGAAGAGTGGCCGAGCGGTTTAAGGCACTGGTCTTGAAAACCAGCGAGGGTGCAAGCTCTCCGTGGGTTCGAATCCCACCTCTTCCGCCATCCCCAGCGCTCATCCCTCCCCGGCCAAGCCGCGCTTAGGCGTGCGCAAGCAAGCCTTGGACGCCTAATCACCATCAGGGACGTAGAGAATGGCGCGATCTACTATCGCCCAAAGACAAGAAGGGGAATACGCATGAGCACCACCCGAGCCGCGCTGCTGGCGGGCGCTGCGCTGTTGCTGCCGGCGCTGACCATGCCGGTCGCCGCGCAAACCGCCCCCGCCCCGTCGACCGACGCCGAGCCCGCCGCCGCACCGGCCGACAATGAAGTGGTCGTGACCGGAACACGCGCGCCCGGGCGGAGCCGGCTCGACACCGTCTCGCCGGTCGACGTGCTGACGGGCGACGCGTTGCGCACGCAGGGCACGACCGAACTGGCCGATGCGCTGTCGACGATTGCGCCCTCGGTCGACTTCCCGCGGCAGGCGGCGGTCGACGGCACCGATGCGATCCGCCCCGCGACGCTGCGCGGGCTGTCGCCGGACCAGACTTTGGTGCTCATTAACGGCACGCGGGCGCATACCTCGGCGCTGCTCAACATCAACGGCTCGATCGGGCGCGGGTCGGCAGCGGTCGATCTCAACACGATCCCGACCGTCGCGCTGGACCGCGTCGAGGTGCTGCGCGAGGGCGCGTCGGCGCAATACGGGTCCGACGCGATCGCGGGCGTCATCAACCTGCGGCTGCGCGAGGCGCGCGAGGGCGGCGGCGCGAACGTTACCTTCGGCACCTATGCGACGAACTATGACGCGGCACGGACGTCGCGCTCGGTACGCGACGGCGAAACCGCGACGTTCAGCGGTTGGAAGGGTTTCGCGATCGGCAGCGAGGGGTTCCTGACGCTGTCGGGCGAATATGTGACGCGCCAGCCGACCAACCGCGCCGACCTCGATCCGCGTGGGCTGACGACGCCGCGGATCCGTGCGCGGTTCGGCGATCCGGAGGTCGAACAGGGTACGGTCTACGTCAATGGCGCGGTGCCGCTCGGCGGCGGCAACTGGACCGCTTATGCCAATGGCGGCTTCCAGCAGCGCGACAGCGAGAGCGGTGCCTTCCCGCGCGTGCCGGGAGGGCCCTTTCCGAACTAGCCTAACACCGGCAACCTCAACGCAGATGCCCTTGTCGGCCTGTACCCGGACGGGTTCCTGCCGCTGATCGGCTCGCGTTCGAAGGATTACAACGCCACCGTGGGGGTGCGCGGCGATCTGGGCGGGTGGAACACCGACCTGACCGTGAGCTATGGCCGCAACACGATCGACTTCGAGACGCGCAACTCGGGGAATGCCACCTACGGCAGCGCCTCGCCGCGCGATTTCGACAGCGGCCGGTTGCGCTACGATCAGCTGACCGCCGGGCTCGATCTGGCGCGCGAATATACGCTGGGCGCGGCAGTCATCAACATCGCGGCGGGCGGCGAATATCGTCGCGAAGGCTTTGCGATCGGGGCCGGACAGCCGGAGAGCTATAATCGCGCGCCGGGGGCACTGAGCACGCTGGCCTCGGGCGCGCAGGGCTTTGTCGGGTTCCAGCCCGACAACGAGGTCGACGTCCATCGCAGCAACGGCAGCCTCTACCTCGATGTCGAGGCGCGGCTTTGGGACAAATTGACGTTCGGTGCCGCCGCACGGGGCGAGAGCTATTCGGACTTCGGCGAAACCGCGACCGCCAAACTCTCGGCGCGCTATGACGTCGCGCCATGGCTGGCGTTCCGCGGATCGGTGTCGACCGGTTTCCGCGCCCCGTCGCTCCAGCAGCAATATTATACGTCGACGCAGTCGCTGGTGAACGGCAACGTCCTTCAGGAAACCGGGCTTTATCCGGTGTCGAGCGACATCGCGCGTGCGCTCGGCGCCTTGCCGCTCGATCCGGAGAAGTCACGCAACTATTCGGCCGGAACGGTGGTGCGCTTCGGCGGCTTCAGCCTGACGGTGGATGGCTATCACATCCGCATTCGCGACCAGATCGCGCTGTCGGAGAACATCCAGGCATCGGCAAGCACGCAGGTCGGCAATCTGCTCGCCCCGTTCCGGGTGCAGGCGGCGCGCTTCTTCATCAATGGCGTCCAGACCACGACGAAGGGACTCGACATCGTCGCGGCCTATACGCTGCGCACCGAGCGTCTCGGCAGCTTCAACCTGAGCGCGGCGGCCAACCTGAACGACATTTCGGTCGATCGCATCCCGACCTCGACCGCGGCGCTTAACCCGGCGCCGAGCCTGTTCGGGCGCAACCGCATCCTGACGATCGAACAGGGCACGCCGCGCACCAAGATCGTCGGCGCGGTCGACTGGCGCGGCGAGGCGCTTGGCGCGACGCTTCGTGCGGTCCATTATGGCGATGTGCTGCAACCCGGTACGGTGGTCGCGAACGATGTCTATACCGGTCGCCACACGATCATCGATCTGGAAGGGCGATATCGCTTCAACGACAATGTCACGCTGGCGCTGGGGGCAGAGAATCTCTTCGACATCTACCCGAACACCACGCCGGCCGCGCTCAACAACAATGGCGTGACCGCCTTTCCTTATTACTCGCCGTTCGGGTTCAATGGCCGGCAGATCTACGGGCGACTCAACCTGACCTGGTAAGCCGGTACGCGCCGTCGTGGTTCACGGATCGCGGCGGCGGCGCTATGCGGAGCGCCATGCGAAATCTTCTTCTTGCCGTCGCCGCCCTGCTGCCCTTCACCGGCAGCGCCGGGGCGGAGACGATCCTGTTCGTCGGCAACAGCTTCACGTTTGGCGCCAACACGCCGGTGCGGGTGCTGAACGCCGACCGCGTCACCGATCTGAACAATGAGCGGATCGGCGGCGTGCCCGGCCTGTTCAAGCGTTTCGCCGAACAGGCCGGGCTCGACTGGCAGGTCTCGCTCGAAACTTCCGGGGGGAAGACGCTGGGCTGGCATCTGGCCGAGCGGCGGGCGCTGCTCGATCGCCGCTGGGATCATGTCGTCCTGCAGGAATATAGCACGCTCGACCCCGTTCGGCCGGGCGATCCCGCGGCGACGATCGCCGATGCCAGGCGCATCGCCGACCTGCTGCGCGCGCGCAATCCGCAGGTCGCAATCACCCTTACCGCCACCTGGACGCGCCCCGATCTCGTGTTCCTGCCGGGCAAGCGCTGGTCGGGCGCGCCGGTGGAGGCGATGGCCAACGATCTGCGCCGTGGCATCGACAGCGCGGCGCGGCGTGCGAAGGCCGATGTCGCGCCGGTCGGTCAGGCGTTCACCTGCGCGATCCGCAGCGGTGTCGCGGACGCCAATCCATACGACGGGATCGACTATACCCGCGTGCCGCTATGGTCCTACGATCATTATCACGCGAGCAGCTTCGGCTATTATCTGGAGGCGCTGGTCGTCTTCGCGCGGGTGACCGGGGTCGACCCCCGGACGTTGGGCGGGCGCGAGGCGGCGGCGGGCGAGCTCGGTTTCTCGGAGGCCGAGACGGTCGCGCTCCAGCGATCTGCCCATGAGGCGATTGCGACCAACGGTGGCTGCGGCCGATAGCGCCGCCGGCGGCACGGCTTCATCGCGGAGCAAGATCGTTCCCTCCATAACGTGGAGAGAACGAACGATGTTCGAGGTTGCGTCATCGAAAACCACTATCGTCGCCACCGACGCCCGCGCCGACGGACGAAGGTGCTTGCCTTCACGATCTTCCTGACCTTGGTCGCGCTCGCCAGCGCCGGCCTGTGCCTGTTCGCGCTGAAGGGGTGAGCGCCCGCCCTTACACCCCGGCGTCGCGGATCGTCTCCATGGCGACAAAGGTCGAGGTGCTGGCGACATGCGGGAGCGAGGAGATGCGCTCGCCGAGCACCTCGCGATAACGGCGGATGTCGGCGGTGCGCACCTTGAGCAGATAATCGAAGCTGCTCGCGATCATGTGGCACTCCTCGACCTCGGGGATGCGCAGTACCGCGCGGCGGAACTCCTCGAGCGCGGTCTCGCGGGTGTCGGACAGTTTGACCTCGGTGAAGGCGACGTGGTCGAGCCCGAGCCGCGCCGGGTCGACGATCGCGCGAAAGCCGCGGATGTAGCCGCCCTCGATCAGCCGCCGTAGCCGTACCTGGCACGGGGTCTTCGACAGACCGACCCGCCGCGCGAGTTCGGTGACGGACAACCGCCCCTCGGCGCGCAGCGCGTCGATGATGCGCCGGTCGAACGCGTCGATCGGCGCGGATGCCGGCGCTTTCTGGTCCGTTCGCTCTGTCATGACCGTCCAAATAGCTTCGTTCGGCACATCGATGCGTCAAATTCGGTCGGATTGCCAGAGCATCTTCCACTATGGAGCGGGCATCACGAGAGGATGTTCCGCGATGCGCGCCGCTTTGCCCCCATTCGCCGATTTCGCCCCGCCGGTTCGCGCGCAGAGCGCGTTGCGGCACGCGATCACCGCCGCCTACCGCCGCAGCGAGCCCGAGTGCCTCGCGCCGCTGCTCGATGCCGCGAGCTTGCCGGGCGATCTGGCCGAGGCCACGGCGGCGACCGCCACCGCATTGGTCAGTGCGCTGCGCGCCAAGCACAAGGGCACCGGCGTCGAGGGGCTGGTGCAGGAATATGCCTTGTCGAGCCAGGAGGGCGTGGCGCTGATGTGCCTGGCCGAGGCGTTGCTGCGCATCCCCGACACCGCGACGCGCGATGCGCTGATCCGCGACAAGATCGCGGGCGGCGACTGGCGGGCGCATGTCGGCGACGGTCGCTCGCTGTTCGTCAACGCCGCAAGCTGGGGGCTGGTCGTGACAGGCAAGCTGACCGGCAGCGTCAACGACAGCGGGCTGAGCGCTGCGCTGACCCGGCTGATCGCGCGCGCGGGCGAGCCGGTGATCCGCCGCGGGGTCGATATGGCGATGCGGATGATGGGCGAGCAGTTCGTCACCGGCGAGACGATCGGCGAGGCGCTGAGGCGCGCGCGGCCGCTGGAGGCGCGCGGCTTCCGCTACAGCTATGACATGCTCGGCGAGGCGGCGACGACCGCGGCGGATGCCGACCGCTATTACCGCGACTATGAGGAAGCGGTGAAGGCGATCGGCGCGGCATCGGCCGGGCGCGGGATCTACGAAGGGCCGGGGATCTCGATCAAGCTGTCGGCGCTTCACCCGCGCTACGTCCGCGCGCAGGCGGAGCGGGTGATGGCCGAATTGCTGCCGCGCGTGAAGGCGCTGGCGCTGCTCGCCAAGCACCATGACATCGGGCTGAACATCGACGCAGAGGAAGCCGATCGGCTCGAATTGTCGCTCGACTTGCTCGAAAGCCTCGCGACCGATCGCGATCTCGCCGGCTGGGACGGCCTCGGCTTCGTGGTGCAGGCCTATGGCAAGCGCTGCCCGTTCGTGATCGACTGGATCGTCGACCTCGCGCGGCGTGCCGGACGGCGGATCATGGTCCGGCTGGTCAAGGGCGCCTATTGGGACGCCGAGATCAAGCGCGCGCAGGTCGACGGCCTCGCCGACTTCCCGGTCTATACGCGCAAGGTCCATACCGATGTCGCTTATACCGCCTGCGCGCGGAAGCTGCTGGCGGCGCGCGACGCGGTGTTCCCGCAATTCGCGACGCACAATGCGCAGACGTTGAGCGCGATCTATCATCTCGCCGGGCCGGACTTCACGGTCGGCGACTATGAGTTCCAGTGCCTGCACGGTATGGGCGAGCCCTTGTACGACGAGGTGGTCGGCGCGGCGAAGCTCAACCGTCCGTGCCGGATCTACGCGCCGGTCGGGACGCACGAGACCTTGCTCGCCTATCTCGTCCGGCGCCTGCTAGAGAACGGTGCCAATTCGTCGTTCGTCAACCGGATCGCCGATCCCGATGTGGCGATCGCCGACCTGGTCGCCGACCCGGTCGAGACGGTGCGGCGGATGGCGTCGCCGGGGCAGAAGAACCCGCAGATCGCGTTGCCGCGCGAGCTGTACGGGGTGCGGCTCAACTCCGCCGGGCTCGACCTGAGCGACGAGACGATATTGGCATCGTTGAGCGGGACGCTGGCGGCGGAAGGGCCGTGGCAGGCGGGCACCGTCGGTTCGGAGCGGCCGGTTCTCAACCCCGCGGATCACCGCGAGCAGGTCGGCACGGTGCGCGAGATGTCGGTTGCGCAGGCGCAGGCCGCGGCACGCGACGCGACCGCCGCCGCGGCAGGCTGGGCGGCGCGCGTGCCGGCCGAGCGGGCGGCGGTCCTCGACCGTGCCGCCGACGCGATGCAGGCGCGGATGCCGCAGCTGCTCGCGCTGATCGTCCGCGAGGCGGGCAAGTCGTTGCCCAACGCCATCGCCGAGGTGCGCGAGGCGATCGACTTCCTGCGCTATTATGCCGAACAGGCGCGTTCGACACTCGGTGCAGGGCATCGCCCGCTCGGCGTGGTGACGTGTATCAGCCCGTGGAACTTCCCGCTCGCGATCTTCACCGGGCAGGTCGCCGCCGCGCTGGTCGCGGGCAATGCGGTGCTCGCCAAGCCTGCGGAAGAGACGCCGCTGATCGCGGCACAGGGCGTGGCGATCCTCCATGAGGCAGGCGTGCCGCGCGCGGTGTTGCAACTGGTGCCCGGCGACGGCGCGATCGGCGCAGCGCTGGTGGCGGCGCCCGAGACGATGGGGGTGATGTTCACCGGCTCGACCGAGGTCGCGCGGCTGATCCAGCGCGAGCTGGCCCAGCGGCTGCTGCCCGACGGCGCGCCGATCCCGTTCATCGCGGAAACCGGCGGGCAGAATGCAATGATCGTCGATTCCTCGGCGCTCGCCGAACAGGTGGTGGCGGATGTGATCGCCTCCGCCTTCGACAGCGCCGGGCAACGTTGCTCGGCGCTGCGGATCCTGTGCCTTCAGGAGGAAGTCGCCGATCGCACGCTGACGATGATCCGCGGCGCGCTGCACGAATTGTCGATCGGGCGCACCGATCGGCTGGCAGTCGATATCGGCCCGGTCATCAGCGCCGAAGCCCAGGCGACGCTCGAAACGCATATCGCGACGATGCGCGCGCGCGGGCTCCGCGTCGAGCAGGTCGCGCTGTCGGGCGATACCGCGAACGGCACCTTCGTCCCGCCGACGATCGTCGAGCTGAACGACATCGCCGAGCTGGAGCGCGAGGTGTTCGGCCCGGTACTGCACGTCGTGCGCTTCCGCCGCGCCGATCTCGACCGGTTGATCGACCGGATCAACGCGACCGGCTATGGACTGACCTTCGGGCTGCATACCCGGCTCGACGAGACGATCGCGCACGTCACCAGCCGCGTGAAGGCCGGCAATCTGTACATCAACCGCAACGTGATCGGCGCGGTGGTCGGGGTGCAGCCGTTCGGCGGGCGCGGGCTGTCGGGAACCGGACCCAAGGCGGGCGGGCCATTGTACCTCGGGCGGCTGGTCGCCGGGGCGGCGCTGCCGCCGCCGGTGGTCTGCGACCATGCCGATCCGGCGGCGCGCGACCTGGCGATGCGGCTGGAGGAGCGCGGCGAGCCGGCGGCGGCGGCGCGGGTCCGAGACGCGATCGCCGCCTCGATGCTGGGCGCGGAGATCGAGCTGGCCGGGCCGGTCGGCGAGCGCAATCTCTATGCGCTGCATCCGCGCGGCCGGGTGCTGGCGCTGCCGACGACCCGCGCCGGGCTGTTCGAGCAACTGGGGGTCGCGCTCGCCGCCGGCAATGACGTCGTGGTCGGCGACGCCGCGGCGGTGCGCGAGGCGCTGTCGCTGCTGCCCGACACGGCGGCAGCGCGGGTGCGGGTTTGCGAGGACTGGCGGCGGGAGCCGGCGTACGCCGGGGCGCTGATCGAGGGCGATCAGGAAAAGGTCGGCGCG
>Ga0265798_10007726_pt1 | contig 13856 bp, 16 predicted proteins | sample P3T30metagenome_FD_192430 | JGI IMG/M metagenome (GOLD analysis project Ga0265798, IMG submission 192430) | Plant litter microbial communities from East Loma Ridge, Irvine, California - P3 T30 | ecosystem: Environmental > Terrestrial > Plant litter > Unclassified | place: USA: California...
GCGCAGTTGCGCCGTGGTCAGGTCAATCGTGCCTTCGTAGATCGAGCGCCCGCAGATGACGCCTTCGATGCCCTCGTCCTGCACCGCGCACAGCGCTTCCACGTCAGCCAGGTTGTGCAGGCCGCCCGAGGCGATCACGGGAATTTTCACGGCTTGCGCCAGCTTGACGGTGGCCTCGATGTTCACGCCGCCCATCATGCCGTCGCGGCCGATGTCGGTGTACACAATCGATTCAACGCCGTAGGCTTCAAATTTTTTGGCCAGATCGATCACTTCGTGGCCGCTCATCTTGCTCCAGCCGTCGGTGGCGACTTTGCCGTCCTTGGCGTCGAGGCCGACGATGATATGGCCGGGGAAGGCGCCGCAGGCGTCGTGCAGGAAGCCGGGGTTTTTCACCGCAGCGGTGCCGACAATGATGTAGCTGATGCCGTTGTCGAGGTAGCGCTCGATGGTGTCGAGGTCGCGGATGCCGCCGCCCAGTTGCACGGGGATGGCGTCGATGTCGTTTTCGTCAGCGTAGTCCTGCACCACCTGCAGGATGGACTTGATGGCGCCCTCGTTTTTTGGTTTACCCGCAAAGGCGCCGTTCAGGTCGACCAGGTGCAGGCGGCGCGCCCCCTTCTTCAGCCAGTGCAGCGCCATGTCGGCGGGATCTTCGGAAAAGACGGTGGCAAGGTTCATGTCGCCCTGTTGGAGGCGCACGCAGTGACCGTCTTTGAGGTCGATGGCAGGAATGAGCAGCATGATGTTTAGTCAGGTCAGGGTGAACGAACAGTTTGCAAAAAATACGGCTTACGGATTCCAGTGTACGAAATTCTGATACAGGCGCAGTCCCGCCGCCGCGCTCTTCTCGGGGTGGAACTGGGTGGCGACGATGTTTTCGCGCGCGACGGCGCAGCAGAAGGCCGAGCCGTAATCGGTCTCGCCGATGGTGTCGTCAGGATCGATAGGCTGTGCAAAGTAACTGTGCACGAAATAGAAATAGGCGTCTTCGGAGATGCCTTCCCAGATCGGGTGGTCCTGCACCTGGTGGACGCGGTTCCAGCCCATCTGCGGCACCTTGAAGCGCGAGCCGTCCTGCTGCAGCATGCCGTCCAGGCGAAAGCGCACCACCCGGCCGGGGAGCAGACCCAGGCCCGCCGTATCGGCTTCCTCGCTGCGGTCGAACAGCATCTGCTCGCCCACGCACACGCCCATCAGCGGCTTGTTTTTGGAAGCGCGCAGCAGGGCATCCTCGACGCCCGATTCGCGCAGGCTCTGCATGCAGTCGCGCATGGCGCCCTGGCCCGGCAGGACGATGCGGTCGGCGCTGTCGATATCGGCAGCGTCGCCGGAAATGAGCACGTTCGCCTCCGGCGCAACCGCGCGCAGGGCTTGCGCCACCGATCGCAGATTGCCCATGCCGTAGTCGACTACAACGATTTTTTTCATGATGGCTTACAGACTACCCTTGGTCGAGGGGATCACACCGGCCGAGCGGGGATCGAGTTCGGTGGCCATGCGCAGCGCGCGCCCGAACGCCTTGAACACGGTCTCGCACTGGTGGTGCGCGTTTTCGCCGCGCAGATTATCGATGTGCAGCGACACCAGCGCGTGATTGACGAAACCCTGGAAAAATTCGTGCGCCAGGTCGACATCGAAACTGCCGATCATGGCGCGCTTCCAGGGCACGTGCATTTCCAGGCCAGGCCGGCCCGAAAAGTCGATCACCACGCGCGAGAGCGCTTCGTCGAGCGGCACATAGGCATGGCCGTAGCGGCGGATGCCCTTCTTGTCGCCGATGGCTTTAGCGAACGCCATGCCCAGCGTGATGCCGGTGTCTTCCACGCTGTGATGGGCATCGATGTGCAGGTCGCCCACGCATTCGATATCGAGGTCGATCAGGCCGTGACGGGCGATCTGGTCGAGCATGTGGTCCAGGAAGGGCACGCCGGTATTGAGCTTCTGCTGGCCGGTGCCATCAAGGTTGATGGCGACACGGATTTTGGTCTCGTTGGTGTTGCGGATGATTTCGGCGGTGCGGTTCATGGTTTCAATGCTTCGGTAAGGGCGGCCATAAACGCCGCATTCTCTTCAGGGGTGCTGACGGTCACACGGATGCAGTTTGCCAGCAGTTGGTGCATTTTACCGAGATTTTTGACCAGCACCTTCGCTTGCGTGAGTTTGGCGGTGACGGCGTCCGAATCGGCGACACGGAACAACAGGAAGTTGGCGCTCGAGTCAAACACGGTCACGCCGGGCAGGGCCGCGATCGCCTCGGCCAGCAGGGGCCGCGCGGCGTTGAGCTGTTCGGCCTGGGCGTCGAGCACGTCGAGGTGGTCCAGCGCAAACTCGGCCGCCACTTGCGTCAGCACATTGACGTTGTAGGGCGGGCGCACCTTGTCGAACTGGGCGAGCAGGGCCGGCGCGGCCGACATGTACCCAAGGCGGATACCGGCCAGGCCCAGCTTGGACAGCGTGCGCATCACAACCAGGTTCTCGAACTCGGGCAGGTGCTCCATGAAGCTGGTGCGGGCAAACGGCTCGTAGGCCTCGTCGACGACGACGATGCCGGAGCTGGCATTGCCCAGCAGGTCAATCAGCTCGGCCATGTCGGCGGCGTCGTACAGGTTGCCGGTCGGGTTGTTCGGGTAAGCCAGGTAGAGCACCGCCGGCTCGTGCTGGGCAATGGCCGCGCGCATGGCCGGCATGTCCAGCTGAAAATCGCTCGTCAAAGGCACGCCGACGAAATCCATGCCGGCGAACTGCGCCGAGCGCTGGTACATGACAAAGGCCGGCACGGGCGCGAGCACGACGGCGCGCGCGGCAGGCGGCTGGCGCGCCGTGGCCACGTCGATGATGGAAATCAGTTCGTCCGAACCGTTACCGAGAATGACGTCGTACCCGTCCGGCACACCGAGCTCCTCGCAAATCAAGGCCTTCAGCTTTGCATAGGTGGGCACGGGATAGCGATTGAGGGCCGCGTCGGCCAGACGGCTGCCCAGTTCCGCGCGCAGCGCTTCGGGCAGCTGATACGGGTTCTCCATCGCGTCCAGTTTGATGTAGCCGCTGGAGTCGGCGACGTTATAACTGCTCACGGCGCGCACGTCGGCACGGATGGTGTTGGCGATGAGGCGGTCGATGGAGCTCATGGTCAGTCTTTATGGATATGCAGGGTGGATACTAGTCGGTCGATTCGACCGTGATTTTTTTGCTCGCCTGTTTGGCCGCACGGCGCTTTGCAATGGTGTCGGCAATCGGCGTCGTCAGGCGCTGTTCGATGATCGCACAATACGCCGCGTTGAGCTCAAATCCGCAGAAGTGGCGGCCGGTGCGGCGCGCCGCCAGCGCGGTGGTGCCGCTGCCCATGAAGGGATCAAGCACCACGCCGCCCGGCGGACAGGAGGCCTTGATCATGCGCTCGATGATCTCCAGGGGTTTTTGGGTCGGATGCTCGGCGCGTTCGGGATGCTCGCGGTGCAAGCGCGAGACGCTCCACAGATCCTTCGGGTTGTAGCCCAGTTCCAGCCACTTCGAACCGACGAAGATGGAGCGCGAACGGGCCTTCTTGGTGGCGGCATCGTAGGGAATGCGCACGGCGTCGAGGTCGAAATAATAATCCTTGCGGCGGACAAAAAAGCCGATCGTGTCGTGCACCGAACTGTAACTGCGCACGCTGCCGCCCATCGAGGGCACGCGGCGGTCCCAGATAATCTCGTTCATCATCGTCAGGCGTTTTTTCAGCATGACGAAGATCTCGGGCGAATAGCGCCAGGTGGCGAAGATGTACAGGCTGCCGTTGTCTTTTAATTTTGGGATGGCCAGGTCGATCCAGCGCGCCGTCCAGGCGAGAAAATCTTCCTCGCTCTGCTGGTCGGAGTCGTTGCCGTAATCCTTGCCCAGGTTGTAGGGCGGATCGGTGAGGATCAGGTCAACGGCGCCGTCGGGAATGCGCGACAGGCCCGCCAGGGCGTCCTCGCAATAGACCCGGTCAAGCCAAGGGTTCATTGAGCAGGCTTCATCCGCAGTTCGGCGCTGCGCGCGTGCGCCTGCAAGCCTTCACCATACGCCAGTTCGGCCGCCACGGCGCCCAGGGTCTGCGCGCCCGCTTCCGACACGTACAAAATCGAGGAACGCTTCTGGAAATCGTACACGCCCAGCGGCGACGAAAAGCGCGCCGTGCGGGAGGTGGGCAGCACGTGATTGGGGCCGCAGCAGTAGTCGCCCAGCGACTCCGACGAAAAACGGCCGAGGAACATGGCGCCCGCGTGGCGGATCTTGTCGGCCCACTGCTGCGGTTCGGCAGCGGAAATCTCCAGGTGCTCGGCGGCGATGGCGTTGGCGATCGCGCAGGCTTCGTCCATGTCGCGCACCTTGATCAATGCCCCGCGGTCCGTCAGCGAGGTGCGGATGGTGTCGGCGCGCGGCATGGTCGGCAGCAGCTTGTGGATGCTCGCTTCGACCTGCGCGATGTAGCCGGCGTCAGGGCACAGCAGGATCGCCTGCGCCAGCTCGTCGTGCTCGGCCTGCGAGAACAGGTCCATGGCGACCCAGTCCGGGTCCGTGCTGCCGTCGCATAGCACCAGGATTTCAGACGGGCCCGCGATCATGTCGATGCCGACCGTGCCGAACACGCGGCGCTTGGCGGCTGCGACATAGGCATTGCCCGGGCCGACGATCTTGTCGACCGCGGCAATCGTCGCCGTGCCGTAAGCGAGCGCGCCCACGGCCTGGGCGCCGCCGATGGTGATCACGCGCGTGACGCCCGCAATGGCGGCAGCAGCCAGCACCATCTGGTTTTTCACCCCATCCGGGGTCGGCACCACCATGATGATTTCAGGGACGCCAGCCACCTTGGCGGGAATCGCATTCATCAGCACCGACGAAGGATAGGCCGCTTTGCCGCCAGGGACATAGATGCCGACCCGGTCGAGCGGCGTGATGCGCTGTCCCAGCACGGTGCCATCCGCCTCCGTGTACGTAAAACCTTTTAGTTCGTCGCGCTGGCGCTCGTGAAAGACGCGGATGCGCGCCGCCGCCGTTTCAAGCGCTGCGCGCTGGGCTGGCGGGATCGCGGCCAGCGCCGCATCGAGTTCGGCCTGGCCAATGTCGAAGGCGGCCATGCTGGCGGCGCCGCCGGGAATACGGTCAAAGCGGTTGGTGTAGTCCAGTACCGCCGCGTCACCCCGCGTTTTGACGTCCTGCAGGATTGCGGCGACGGCCGTCTCGATGGCGTCGTCGGTGGCCGCCTCGAATGCCAGCAGCTTTGACAGGGTGTCATTGAAACCGGCGGCGGTGGAGTCGAGCAGGCGAAGCTTCAGTGCGGGGGTGGACATGCGGATCAACCTTGTAATTGCGAGGCGCGTTCAAACGCAGCGAGGATCGGCTGCAGGCGGGCGCGCTTGAGTTTTAAGGCAGCCTGGTTGACGACCAGGCGGGACGAGATCTCCATGATCTCTTCCACTTCAACCAGATTATTGGCGCGCAGGGTGCTGCCGGTGGAGACCACGTCGACGATGGCGTCGGACAGGCCAACCAGGGGCGCCAACTCCATCGAGCCATACAGTTTGATGAGGTCCACGTGCACGCCCTTGCGGGCAAAGTGCTCGCGCGCTGTCTGCACGAACTTGGTCGCCACGCGCAGACGCGCGCCCTGGCGCACTGCCTTGTCGTAATCAAAACCGGCATGCACAGCCACCGACATGCGGCAGCGGGCGATGTGCAAGTCGATCGGCTGGTATAAACCCTCGCCGCCATGCTCGAGCAGCACGTCCTTGCCGGCCACGCCGAAGTCGGCCGCGCCATACTGCACATAGGTCGGCACGTCGGACGCGCGCACGATGATGACGCGCACGTCCGGGTCATTGGTAGCGAGGATCAACTTGCGCGAGGTTTCCGGGTTTTCCAGCACCTCGATGCCGGCCGCGCGCAGCAGCGGCAGGGTGTCCTCGAAAATGCGCCCTTTCGACAGGGCCAGGATCAGCTGGCCATCCGCCGGGGCCGCAAAGGCGCTTGCAGCAAGCTCGCTCATGCCTTGATCCGCACGATCTCCGCGCCGACCTTCGAGAGCTTGTCTTCCATGCGGTCGTAGCCGCGGTCGAGGTGGTAGATGCGGTCGATGATGGTGGTGCCTTCGGCGGCCATGGCGGCGATCACCAGCGAAGCCGAAGCGCGCAGGTCGGTCGCCATCACGGGCGCGCCAACCAGGCGCGGCATGCCGATGATGTGGGCGACATTGCCGTCGGTGCGGATCGAGGCGCCCAGGCGGTTCATCTCCTGCACGTGCATGAAGCGGTTTTCAAAGATGTTTTCGGCGATGACGCTGGTGCCGTCGGCGATGGTGTTGACGGCCATGAACTGGGCCTGCATATCGGTCGGGAAGCCCGGATACTCGGTGGTCGAAAAACTGACCGGGCGGGGGCGCCCTTCCATGGTGGCGCGGATCGAATCGCGGCCGATGGTCATGTGCAGGCCGATTTCGCGCAGCTTCTCGAGCGCGGCGTCCATGATGTCGACGCGGGTATTCGTCAGCAGCACGTCGCCGCCCGTGGCTGCCACCGCGCAAAGAAAAGTGGCCGCTTCGATGCGGTCCGAGATGACCGCGTGCTGCGCACCGTGCAGCTTGTCGACGCCCTGGATCACCAGGCGGCCGGTGCCGATGCCGTCGATCTTCGCGCCCATCGCCACCAGCATATTGGCCAGGTCCGTCACTTCCGGTTCCTGCGCGGCGTTTTCGAGGATGGTCTCGCCTTCGGCCAGGGTGGCGGCCATCAAGAGGTTTTCCGTGCCCGTCACCGTGATCATGTCGGTGCGGATGGAGGCGCCCTTCAGCTTGGCGCACTTGGCGTAGATGTAGCCGCCATCGATATGGATCTCGGCGCCCAGCGCTTCGAGGCCCTTGATGTGCTGGTCGACGGGGCGCGAGCCGATCGCGCAGCCGCCCGGCAGCGACACCTTCGCTTCGCCGAAGCGGGCCAGCAAGGGGCCCAGCACCAGGATCGATGCGCGCATGGTCTTGACCAGTTCATACGGCGCTTCCAGGCTGGTGATGGCGCTGCCGTTGAGGGTGACGTGGTCGCCGTCCTGCTTGACGGAGAGGCCCGTTTGCGACAGCAGTTTCAACATCGTGCGCACATCGTGCAGGTGGGGCACGTTGGACAGTTCCAGGTCGCCGCTGGTGAGCAGGCCCGCGCACAGGATGGGCAGGGCCGCGTTCTTGGCGCCCGAGATGACAATGCCGCCGTCCAGGCGCTTGCCGCCGACAATTTTCAGTTGGTCCATGGGCGCTTATCCTTGTTGGGCTTGGTATTCGTCAGGGGTCAGGGTTTTCATCGACAGGGCGTGGATTTCCTCGCGCATGCGGTCGCCCAGGGCGGCGTAGACCAGCTGGTGGCGCTGGATCGGGCGCTTGCCGGCAAAGGCGGGCGAGACGATGAGGGCGGTGAAATGCTGGCCGTCGCCGTCGACTTCCAGATGAGTGCAGTCCATGCCGTTGGCGATATAGCTGTGAATCAGTTCGGGTGTGGTAGCCACGATGGGGAATCCTTAAATTAGTGGCGCAGGTTGTAACCGCGCCGCAGCAGGTTGACGGCGATGCTCGCCAGCACGATGAAAAAGGCGCTCACGACAGCCAGGCTGGTCCATGGCGAAATGTCCGACTGGCCGAAGAAGCCGTGGCGGAAGCCGTCGATCATGTAGAAAAAGGGATTGAAGTGCGACACCGCCAGCCAGAAAGGCGGCAGCGAGTGGATCGAGTAAAACACGCCGGCCAGAAAGGTGGCGGGCATGATGAGGAAGTTCTGGAACATGGCCAGCTGGTCGAATTTTTCCGCCCAGATGCCGGCAATGACGCCCATGGTGCCGAGAATGGCAGCGCCCAGCACGGCAAAGATGATGATCCACCACGGTGCGACGAAGTGAAGGTGGGCGAACCAGGCGGTGATGGCGAACACGCCAAAGCCGACCGCCAGGCCGCGCACGACGGAAGCGAGCACATACGCCGAGATGATTTCCCAGTGCGACAGGGGCGGCAGCAGGATGAACACCAGGTTGCCCGTGATTTTCGATTGGATCAGCGACGAGGAAGCGTTGGCGAACGCGTTTTGCAGCACGCTCATCATCACCAGGCCGGGAATCAGAAAGGCCGTGTAGCTGACGCCTGGATACACTTCCAGCTTGCCTTCGAGCACATGGCCGAAGATCAGCAGGTAGAGCATGGCGGTCAGGATGGGCGCGGCGACGGTTTGCGTGGCGACCTTCCAGAAGCGCAGGGTTTCTTTGTAAAACAGGGTCTGGAACCCCACCGAAAACATGTTCAAACCGAACCTCCATCCATGATCTGCAAGAAGATATCTTCCAGGTCCGCCTGTTGCAACTGCATTTCGTCGATCACGACCCCGGCTTCGCGCAGACGCGCGAGGATCTGCTCGACTTCGCTGTATTCGTTGACCCGCAGGCTGATTTTTTTGCCGTCGGGCGATGCTTCCGACACCAGGTGGCGCAGGTCGTCCGGCACGGCGCCGCTGGCCGTGTGCACGATCAACTGCGAACCGGAAATGCGGCGGATCAGGGACTTCATGGTGTCGAGCGCGACCACCTTGCCGCCGCGCAGCATCGCCACGCGCGTGCACATGGCCTGCGCTTCTTCCAGGTAGTGGGTGGTGAGCACCACCGTGTGGCCTTCGCGGTTCAGGCGGGAAATGAATTTCCACAGGCCCTGGCGCAGTTCGACGTCCACGCCGGCGGTCGGCTCATCGAGCACGATCACGGGCGGCTTGTGCACCAGCGCCTGGGCGACCAGCACGCGCCGCTTCATGCCGCCGGACAGGGCGCGCATATTGGTGTCGGCCTTGTTGGTCAGGTCGAGGTTTTCCATCACCTCGTCGATCCACTTGTCATTGTTTTTCAGGCCAAAATAGCCCGATTGCAAGCGCAAGGTTTCGCGCACCGTGAAAAACGGGTCGAACACCAGTTCCTGGGGCACGACGCCGAGATTCTTGCGGGCGTTGCGGAAATCGCTGACGACGTCGTGGCCGTGGATGGCGATATTGCCCGCATCCGGACGAATCAGGCCGGCGATGGTGGAAATCAGGGTGGTCTTGCCGGCGCCGTTCGGGCCGAGCAGGCCGAAGAACTCGCCCTGTTCAATGGCGAGCGAGACCCCGCCAAGTGCTTTCAGGGATTTGTAGCTTTTCTCGACCTGATTGATCTGGATCGCTGCTGGCATGCGGTTTTCTTTGTTTTTCGCGGGGGAACTGGCAATTATAGGGGAAATCGCCAGAAGGCTTGCGGCATCCGGGCGAGCGGCCCGTTGCGCGAGAGAAGCAGGCCGTTTCGGTCAGAACGCGGCCTGGTTCAGCAGGACAATGACAGGGTCAATGGTGGTGCAGGTCGGCCGGGGAGGCCGCCGCGGCGTCGTTCAGCAGATGATCGACGCCGTACAGGGTCAGCAGGCTTTTCAGGCTGACCGGCAAGTTCAGGAAGGACAGGGTTTGCTTGGTGGCGCGCGCTTCGCGCAGCATCGCCATCAACACGGCCACGCCGGAGGAGTCGGACGACTTCAGGCGCGACAGGTCGAACACGGTCTGGCCGCCGCGGATGGCCGCCAGACCCCGCCCGAGCGCCGCGTGCGCTGTGGCGAACGTGAGGTACTCGAGCGTTGGTTGGACAGTGTTTTCAGTCATGGGCTTACTTCGTTGGCGCCTTGAGCGGCTTGTTGGCCAGCTCTTTGTTGCGGTCGGCCAGCTGCTTGATCAGGCCGTCGATGCCGCCCTTGCTGATGGCGGTGGCGAAGGTGCCGCGGTAGGTTTCCACCAGCCAGGCGCCGAGCACATTGATGTCGAAAATTTTCCAGCCCGATGGGCCCTTGGCCAGGCGATAGCTCAGCTGTACTGGCTCGCCGCGCTGGACGTTGACGACCGATTTGACTTCCACTTCGGTGTCGGCCGGATCGGCGCGCAGGGGCTTGAATTCCACCGTTTCATTGCGCACCTGCGACAGGGCGCCCGAATAGGTGTGGATCAGCAACTGGCGGAATTCGTTCGACAGCGCGGTCTTTTGCTCGGGGGTGGCGTCGCGCCAGTAGCGGCCGGCTGCCAGGGCGGTCATGCGCTGGAAGTCGACGTAAGGCAGGATCTTGGCATCGACCAGGGCGGTGACCTTGTTGATATTGCCGGCCTGAATGTCCTTGTCGGACTTGGCGGTTTCCAGCACATCGTTGCTGATGCGCTTGACGAGCGCGTCCGGCGCTTCGTTGGCCGGTGCGGGTGCAGGTGCTGCCACAGCGATGGCCGACACGGCCAGCATGCTCACGGCGATAAGTTGTTTGATCAGTTTCATAAGCCCTCTTCTATAGTTGCGGGTAAGTCTAGCGGCAAAGCGCGCATCTTGCGGCACAGTTGGATTAACTCTCTAACCGGCCGCCGCGATGACACGGCTTGCTTATTTCTTTTGAGCCGGTGCAGCCGGTTCTGCGGTCGGACCCGGATCATCCGGGTAGGCATTGCCAAACGGCTTGGCTGGCGCTGCTGGCGCCGCCGGTGTTGCGGGGGTAGCCGCTGCACCGCCGGTTGGCGCAGGCGCTGCGCCGCCGGTCGGGCCCGGATCGTCCGGGTAGGCAGATTTCAGGCTGCCGCCTTCGCTGGCTGCCGGGGTGGCGTTCTTCTTGTTCAGGTATTCGTCCAGCTTGGCGCGCCCGCCGCCATCGTTGATGCGGCTTTCGCGGCGCTGCAGGAAGCCGTCGCGGATGAATTCGTAACGGTCGAGGGCGGCGTCTTCCAGCAGGTTGGAGGCGTCCAGCACGGAGGCGCGCTGGTCGACTGCACGCAGGGCAATGCCGCTGTTGCGGATGTAGACCGGCTCCTTGTAGGCCCAGGGATCGGCCTTGATGTCGAGCGGAATGCCGGCCGCGTCACGCACGGTCGACGGTCCGAAAATCGGCAGCATCAGGTAAGGGCCGGACGGCACGCCCCAGGCGCCCATGGTCTGGCCGAAGTCTTCATTGTGCTTTTGCAAGCCCACGTCGGAACCGATGTCGAGCACGCCCAGCAGGCCCAGGGTCGAGTTCAGGCCGAAGCGGGCAAAGTCCGTCATGCCATCCTTGCCTTTGCCTTGCAGCAGGTTGTTGGCGCCGGTCCAGAGATCGGACAGGTTGCCGAAGAAATTGTTGACGCCCGTCTGGATGAACTGGGGCAGCACTTTCTTGTAGGCGGTCGCGGCGGGCTTGAGGGCTACCTTGTCGACGGTATCGTTAAAGGCGAACATTTGCCGGTTGAACGGCTCAAACGGGTCGCGGGGATTGGCGCCGGTGGCGCAGCCAGTCAGGGCGGCGCTGGCCGTCACTGCCAGTACCAGCGCGCTGCGGCGCAGGGTCGAGCGGGTAGCGAGCTTCATCATTTGGCGGTGTCCTTTCCGTCCGCGGCCTTGCTGTAGATAAACTGGTTAATCAAATCTTCCAGCACGGCAGCGGACTGCGTGCTGTTGATACGACCGCCAGCGGCCAGATTGACGGTGTCGCCGCCAGGCACGATGCCGATGTACTGCTCGCCCAGCAGGCCAGCCGTCAGGATCTTCAGCGAGCTGTCCTTCGGGAACTGGTGACTGGCGTCCATGTCGAGGGTGACGACGGCCTGGAAGGTTTTGTTGTCAAACGTGATGTCGCCCACCCGGCCCACCACCACGCCGGCGCTTTTTACGGGCGCTTGCGGCTTCAGGCCGCCGATATTGTCGAACTTGCCCGTAATGGCATAGGTCTTGTTCAGCGAAAGCGTGCTCATGTTGCCGGCCTTGAGGGCGAGGAACAGCAGCGCCGCCAGCCCCAGCAGTACGAACAAGCCAACCCAGACGTCGATAGTTTTACGATGCATAATTTTACTCACTCTAATTGTTACGCTCAGGCGTTGCCGCCGGATTCAGCTTTTACTTATTCTTGCGCTCTATTTGTTAAACATAATCGCCGTCATCACAAAGTCCAGGCCCCAGACCATCAGCGACGCAATCACCACGGTGCGGGTGGTGGCGCGCGAGACGTCTTCCGGCGTCGGCTCGGCGTGATAACCCTGGAACAAGGCGGTGAACGTGACGGCGATACCGAATACCAGGCTCTTGATGACGCCGTTGAGCACGTCGGCGCGCACGTCGACGTTGGCTTGCATTTGCGACCAGAAGGCGCCTTCGTCGACACCGATCAGCTGAACGCCGACCAGGTAGCCGCCGAGAATGCCCACGGCGCTGAAAATCGTCGCCAGTACGGGCATGGCCACCACGCCGGCCCAGAAACGGGGCGCCAGCACGCGCTGGATCGGGTTGATTGCCATCATTTCCATGGCGGACAACTGTTCGCCCGCTTTCATCAGGCCGATCTGGGCCGTCAGCGAGGTGCCGGCGCGGCCGGCAAACAGCAGGGCCGTCACGACCGGTCCCAGTTCGCGCACCAGCGCCAGCGCAACGACCTGGCCCAGCTTTTGTTCGGCGCCGTACGGGGTCAGGGTGATATAGCCCTGCAGGCCCAGCACCATGCCGACAAACAGGCCGGAGACGGTGATGATGACGAGCGAGTAGTTACCAATAAAGTGAATCTGCTCGGAAATCAGGGCCGGGCGCTTCATGGCGCCGGGCGAGACGGCCAGCAGGCCAAAGAAGGAGCGGGTGGCGTAGCCGACGCTTTCAATCGACTCGCGCACGTAGCAGCCGATCCTGGCAAGGAGACCGGCGATCATGCGCGCTCTCCCAGGCCCAGGTCTTCATCGAGCGACTTGCCGGGATAATCGAAAGGCACGGGGCCGTCCGCCGCCGCATTGACGAATTGTTTCACGTAAGGATCGGTCGAGACGCGCATTTCAGCGGGCGTGCCGCGCGCAACCACCTTGCCATGGGACAGGAAATACACGTAGTCGGCGATGGCGAAGCACTCCTGCACGTCGTGGGACACGAGGATCGAGGTCGAACCGAGCGCGTCGTTAAGTTTGCGGATCAGGTTGGCGGTCACGCCCATCGAGATCGGATCGAGGCCGGCAAAGGGCTCGTCATACATGATCAGTTCGGGATCGAGGGCAATCGCGCGCGCCACTGCGACGCGGCGCGCCATGCCGCCCGAAATTTCCGAAGGTTTTAATTTGTGCGCGTTGCGCAGGCCCACCGCGTTGAGTTTCAACAGCACCAGGTCGCGAATGAGTTCTTCAGGCAGATCGGTGTGCTCGCGCAAGGGAAAGGCGACGTTCTCGAACACGGTCAGGTCGGTGAACAGGGCGCCGAACTGAAACAGCATGCCCATCTTTCGGCGCAGGCGGTACAGGCCATCGGTATCGAGCTGGTGCACGACTTCGCCGCCCACGCTGACGCCGCCTTTTTGCGGCACGATCTGCCCGCCCACGAGGCGCAGCACGGTCGTCTTGCCGGAACCGGAACCACCCATGACGGCGACCACCTTCCCACGGGGGAAGTCCATGTTCAGGTCAGACAGGATGACCCGGTCTCCGTAGGCAAATTGGAGATCGCGGATTTCAACGAGGTTGCTCACAGGCTTATTCGGTATTTGGCAATGCCGTATTGTAGTGCAGAAAGGTCAATCCTTGCTGGCCGTCGGTAGGTGCACAGCCATTAGTATGGCATAGAAAACAACACTAATGAACGGCGGGTCAGATATTTCCTGACGCAAGTATTTGTTTTGATTAGGAATTTTTTTCCGCTTCGCAGCAGTCATTAGAGCGAAATAATGATACACATATGTATGTAAGAGCCCACGGCGTGACACTTTTGGTGGCGGCTGGCGACACTTTGGAAGAATTACAGTGTTGCGCAACAGCGGACAATGCGGCGGCGCAGCATGGTGGACTGTCGGGATTGCCATGTGCACCGCATAAAACAGTGTTGCGCTGGCG
>Ga0265798_10007727_pt1 | contig 13852 bp, 7 predicted proteins | sample P3T30metagenome_FD_192430 | JGI IMG/M metagenome (GOLD analysis project Ga0265798, IMG submission 192430) | Plant litter microbial communities from East Loma Ridge, Irvine, California - P3 T30 | ecosystem: Environmental > Terrestrial > Plant litter > Unclassified | place: USA: California...
TTGTCGGCCGGTTAGCCAGACACATTGTTTTAGTACCTGATTCGAACGATGGCTGCATGGCGTTTCGGTTTATACGGCGAATGCATCGGCACAACACTCGGTGCTCTGACACGGAGATGCCTGGCGTTATGATTGGGCTGCACAGTCATTATCATCGCTTTTGGCACTGCCACGTCTTCATGACGATATTATACACCTTCATATTCGCTTTCATTGTTTTCTTTTCGCTTGAACAAATTGCGCAGTCACGCCGTTGCAAGGTTCAGCTTCTCTCGTCGTCTTCGTCATGGCCATCGCATGTACGTAACTACCCCTCCTGCCGCGAGCAAGTCGGCATGCTTACTTTCTAATAGAGAGATGGCTTCTTCACTATTTCCCTGTCCCTTCAAGTGACGGAGATGATCGAGAGAAACATTTGCAATTTTGACGTACCTTCATGTGCTTTCAGCATTATTGACTTGAACACCATCGTCTGGCAACCGTTTTAGTTGTTGATGCCAATCACAGTTTTTGACAATTCTTACATACGCAAGGACTCTGTGCTGACGTCTGTGGTAGATGATGCTTCTTTGAGTGCTGAGGAGCAGGCGTCCATCAACGTGGATGCGCTCGTCAATGACAGCGATAACGAGCCATTACGGGTGACTCCAATTACTCCAATCAGCAGTCAATTGTTCGACCAAGGGCGGCGATCCACCCCCACTATACCACCTGGTTTCACGATCCCCGCCATCCCCAAAACCGTCATGGAAGGGCCCCATATCCGCACTGGATCTCTACCAATGTCTCGGACTAGCTCGTCAAATATCACGCCAGCCATACCTGTTGTACCTGTTACTCCAATTCAAGTCTCTACACCCAACAAGGTCAGCAAGGTCAAGCCAAAAAGTGACATTGTTGAACCAACGACCCCGAAAGCCACGTCCATACCAACTTCTGCAATTAAGCCTCAACCTACCACGCCTTCGAAAGTGGTGACAAAGGAAGTGGTTGTGGCTCCGCAGACACCTAAGGAACCAACCCCAAGAGAAGCCTCCAGGAAAGCCAAGGGGGAGACAATTCAGACACCGACGTCAACGCCAGAGACGAGGAGGATAATTTCGGAAACAACTACGAAAGATGTATCAAAACCAAAGGAAAACTCCAAGAAAATCCAGCCTCTGACTCAAACTACTCCTAAGAAAGACCCACAGAAGGAGTCCGCACGTGTCCCAGCTGCCAACACGACACCCACATCGACGAAGAGGCAGCCTCCAGGAAAGCTCGAGATTCCACCAGCCACCAAGACACCTGTCGAAGAGGAGTCTGCAGCTATGACGTTGATTAAATCGGGCTCTCAAACGAAAAATACACGATCACTGCCAGCAACTGCACCCGTTTCGGTACCCCCAAGCCCTGCTACAGCGACGGGATCACCAATCAAGCGCGCGGCTGCACCTAGGACTTTACGGGTGATTGCAACACCTAAAACTGAAGTTCCATCGCCCCTATCTACGGCATCAGCGCCATCATTGCCTCAAATACCAACCGTCGATAAACTTCGGTCCAGGCAGGCGAGCATTGCCTCTATTAATCAACCCGGCACCCCTGCCAGCGATCTAATATCAGATACAGCTTCGATCACCTCCACTTCTTTGTCGAGAGCTAGCTCGCCTCCCCCCGTTGGCAAGATCGGCACTGCACCTGTGAGAAAGAAGACCAAATCTCAGGCCAAGAAGGACAGACAAGAACGGAAGAAGCAAATAGAAGAGGAGCAGTTGGAAGACAACAAATCTGATGTTGAGGTGGTGCAAGCTCCTATCATAGGCCGCAAAAAGAAGGCGAAGAAACCCACGACTAATCCCAAGCCAATTGCGGCGGCCTTCAAGAGTCAACCAGCTTCACCCAAACCAGTGACTGTTGAAGAGGAACATGTTGAAGCGCCGACTACAGTACCGCGCACAGTCTCCTCTGCAAAGGTTTCCACAAGAGTAGAGCCAGAGTCGGAGCCAGAGCCAGAGCCGGAACCCGAACAACCAAAAGAAAGGCGCGAGTACAACGCACAGGCGATTATAGCTGATTTGCAACGTACGGGCGAACTATTAGCGTCTACGCTCGAGTTTTTTAAGCCTTTGTCTTCTTCGCTTACTCACGTCTCCCGCACTGCTCAATCTAGCAACATGGCTACCCCTCCAGATCTCAAGCTACACTTTTCGGAGGCTGACCTTGAGGCGCTTGCTAAGAAGAAGCCAGTCCGACTTAATAGCCATGATGGCAGACCTGACTCACGGACTCTGATTACGCCTAAGGGAAAGTTCTTCTATGGTCTTAGTGAAGAGCTGGAGGCGAAAGCGCTTGATCTCGAAAAGCATATCGAGGCACTCAAAGGTCATGCTCGCTTTCATCCTCGTAGGCAAACACCACACGGCCACGCCATGGCTGCTCAAACGCATTCGAATGATGTTCTTCCTGCAATTGCTACTGCATTGCAGGAAGCCGGAAAGAAGCTCAACACCAACGGCGGACAACAGATGCCAAAATTAGATGGTTCATCCGCAATCTTGGGATCAACAAATCTTCCTGCACCTCCCGTACAAGCGCAGGAGGCTTCTGTCCCGCAGGTTCCTCCACCACAGCAACAACAGACACCGGCTGATGCCGGTGCTTATCTCAATCAATATGTTCTGCCCCGGACCGACAACCCACCACCAAACCAGCCACGTCCTGAAATGGCTGCTGTGGGTGGCCCGCCTGGTGCTGGAACAGCGAACATGTCAGTGAACGCTAATAGGTTTGCTAAGGCAGCTAAAGCGGTTGTTGAAGGCGGCGCAGTAGGAAGCACGGAAATCGATGGTGTCGGTGTGATGGCTGCAGACCGATTAGGCGGTGTCTTCGTTCAAGGTCTTGAAGCACTTGTTGGCGCCGGCCTCGGCTACGAGCCAACACAAGAGTTCAGTGGCAACGGAAGTAGGAACAATCCATTGAAACCTGGAGGCAAAAAACCCTCATTAGAAGACTATGTCAACAACATGGATATGAAGACGCTGATAAATGCGATGGAGGTTGCGACTGGTATGGAAGGAGTCGTTAGCAGCCAATGGAGAGGCAGTCTACTCAGTGTTGGAGAGGCAGAGCAGGCGGTCCACGCGGCGAGGAAGGAGCATGATGTGCTTGAAAAGAAACTGACGGCACTCGTGAAGAAGAACAGAAAGTTGGCGCTGGGTGGGGGCAAATGAGAGGTTGAGCGCTTGCGGATGTGTGTATAACATTTGTACTTGGGCTGGAGTAGTAGTGTAACTGGAGCAGGCGATTAAATCCAAGACATCAGTAAAACACAACGCGCAGTGATGCGGCATAGTGGATCCCTTGTGTGTGTGTGTGAGTGTTTTCTCTCGTTCGCTTTCGCACGTGACTACTGAGGTTTCTATAGCGTTGTAAGAGACTTCAGCTACCAGAAACGCTAGGCGGGATTGTACGAGCGCCACAGGTCTAGATGGGGTCTTCGTATCCAGTAATAGCTGTATAGGCGCGTGTGACAAAAGGGATGAAGTTCAGAAGCACATGACGACGCGCCGACTCGCCGATTCGTCAGGACAACTCACCGCCGACGTGGGCTGGCGGTCCAGGGTCCACCAACTGGTTCCTGAAGAAGGCCAGATTCACAATTGTTCTAAGCACCACGTTTTCTTCTGTTTTTTGAGACCTGTTTACAGCCTTTTCACGCTCACAAACTACGGTATATATCGAACAACACGCCAACATGAGTTTGCAGCCACCTTCGCTCGCCGTGAGGTCCAAGTCTCCATCGGGCGGCTCGACCAAGGCAGTTATTCTGGTAGATATTTATTGCCCGGGACTCAGATGCAGCCATGTATACTCACATGATTAGGTTGGAGGACCTTCTCGAGGCACCAGGTTTAGGCCTCTGTCCATGGAGTTGCCCAAGGTAAACGGCATTTCGTATTGCATGGCCCGACCGCACCCCGCTGATGCTACAATAGCCACTCTTCCCAATCGCCGGCCACCCTATAATCGAACACTGCTTCCGCGCAATCACAAACGTGCCCGAGGTTAAGGAAGTCTTCATCGTCGGCTACTATGAAGAGTCAGTCTTCCAGCCTTTCATCAACGCCGTCTCGACCAGCTGGCCGCATCTGAGCGTCAAGTACCTCCGAGAATACCAGGCGCTGGGCACGGCCGGTGGCCTGTACCACTTCCGCGATGTTATCCTCAAGGGAAAGCCGGAGAAGCTGTTTGTCTTGAACGCCGATGTATGCTCCTCATTCCCGCTGGCGGAGATGCTCAAGCTGTTCGAGGACAAGGATGCCGAGGCTGTGATGCTGGGTACGAGGGTCGCGAACGAGGCGGCGTCCAACTTTGGTTGCATTGTATCCGATGCGCACACCAAGCGCGTGCTCCACTACGTCGAGAAGCCCGAGTCGCACATCTCCAACCTCATCAACTGCGGCGTCTACCTCTTTGCGACCGAGTGCATCTTCCCCGCTATCCGCAGCGCCATCAAGCGACGGACCGAGCGCCCACGGCTACTGTCTTACCCCTCCTCCGAGAATCTCGAGTCCTCCTTTTACCAGGCCGACGATGACGACGATAACAAGGAGAATGCCGTCATTCGCCTGGAGCAGGATGTGCTCTCGGACATCGCAGACAGCAGACAGTTCTTTGTTCTCGAGACAAAGGACTTCTGGCGCCAGATCAAGACTGCCGGTTCGGCCGTTCCTGCCAATGCTTTGTACCTTTTGAAGGCATTCCAGGCTGGATCAGAAGAGCTCGCTGCCCCCTCCGCGAACATTCTGCCTCCTGTTTATATCCACCCCTCCGCCCAGATCGACCCAACAGCCAAGATTGGACCCAACGTTTCCATCGGACCGCGCGTTGTCATCGGAGCTGGTGTGCGTGTCAAAGAGGCCATTGTCCTTGAGGACTCTGAGATCAAGCACGATGCATGCGTACTCTACACCATCATTGGTTGGCATAGCAAGGTTGGCGCATGGGCTCGTATCGAAGGAACACCAACCCCAGTCACCAGCCACACCACTAGTGTCATCAAGAACGGCGTCAAGGTCCAGAGCATCACCATTCTAGGCAAGGAGTGTGCAGTTGCCGACGAGGTCCGTGTGCAGAACTGCGTCTGCCTGCCTTACAAGGAGCTCAAGAGGGTAAGTTATGCGGCTATGTATCTCTTAGAACGGTGCTAACACATGGTACAGGATGTCTCCAACGAAGTAATCATGTAATAAATCGTAGAGTCCAATAACACATTGCGGATCTGCCTTCCTTGATGGACAGAATATGTGTGCTTCTTTGGGAAGCGATGCTATGATAGATGGCCCTTGATAAAACAATATACCACAATACTTGGAAAATAACAAAGAGAGTTCTAAAATATCAACAGCTTTACTGTAACTGTGCACATGTATGCTTGTAACGTGTGAACTGAATTCCATCGTTCTATAGTGTATCAATGATTGCCATGTCCTGGAATAGCCGCATTCTAGGCTCAATGGGGTAGCGCTAGCCGATCACTTGACGTTCTGACTTGTGACTCTTGCACGTTCCTTGTATGCATCTTCCCAACGTCCATCATGTCTGATATGGAAACAGCTCTTCATGCAGCGCGGTCCAGACTCTCCGTAAACACCATAACAGAACCAGCATCCAACCTCAACCCCACTCCTGACTCAGGATCAAGATACGATAAACCGATTGCTGCAGCGCAAGAAGACGGACTACCCAAGATTGATATATCCGCATTCCTAGACCCAAACTCGACGCAAGAAGCACGCTCCACAACTGCCAAGGCCATCAACGCCGCGTGCATAAGCTATGGGTTCTTCTACCTTACCGGACACGGCATACCAACTTCAAAGCTCGACGAGGTTGTCGACCTAGCTCGCGGATTCTTTGCTTTGCCACTGGAAGAAAAGAATAAGATCAAGCGGTTTGATGCCGGAAGTACCGAGGGAGGCGATGGTGCACGTGGCTACCAGGGCTTGGGGGAAAATGTAACAGGTGGTCTGCAAGACATGCAAGAGGCCATTGATTGGTACCGCGACTGGCCTGAAGACCAAAGAGAGCCAGGAGATGGCGGGCCTGGTAGCGTCAAAAGCCTACAAGGTGTTAATCTATGGCCTGAAAAACCCGAGGCGCTCAAGCCCGTGTATCTGGAGTACGTCGAACGCGTCAAAAAGGTTGGCGAGGCACTGGTGCATGCCATGGGCATGGCGTTGGATCTTGGACCGCCTGCAAAAGACGCAGCCAAGGATGCGGGAGACGAGCAGATTTTTGTTAGGAACTGCAATGAGTCGTTTTGGGTGATGCGTATGATTGGGTATCCGCCCCTAACGACACCGCATACACCTGGTGCAGATATCTCGCAGTTCTCCTGTGGTGCCCATACAGACTATGGATGCGTTACCCTCCTCCTAACTGACCCTACACCCGGCGCCCTGCAAGTCAAACTCAAAGACGGGACCTGGCTTAACGCTGACCCGATACCTGGGGCTTTTGTGGTCAACATTGGCGATATGATTGAGCGGTGGACGAATGGGCTATGGAAGAGCACAATGCATAGAGTCATCCACAGGGGCCAGCAGTATAGGATCAGCGTGCCTTTTTTCTATGAGCCAAACTTTGATGCGCAGGTCAAGCCGTTGGAAAAGTGTGTCAAGGAAACTGGTGGAACCCCAATACATGAGGGGAGCACGTATGGTGAGCATCTGTTGACAAAGGTTTTTAGTAACTTTTACTATAGTAAGAGGACTGATTGGTAGACGCGGAATGTACATGTATTGTATATTTAAAGTAAGCCTGGAGGCTCACATATACATATCTACGTGAAATTTGATGGTCTAGGAAACCACCAGGAAGTCTTCAGCTTAGGCATCCTAGCAAACTTCAATAGTCTAACCGGGCCGTCGTCTGCCAGGTTCGACAACCGGCTAGTTACTCTTGTCGTCAGCAGTCATGGTATTCGGTATGCTAGCCTGACCGAGACGACCTGTCAGCTCCTCCACTTCTTCGTCTGGCGCCTCTGCCATCTTGTCCTTGCCCTTGTAACGCTCCTTCTTAGCACTATGAACTGCGATGTTCTTCTTGGCATCTGTCCCAGGCCTCTCTGAATCAATTGCACCAGCAACCCTGTACAGGCGGCGAATAACAGCCTTGACATCCTTCTCTTGAATCACTGCATCCTCGAAAGGGTTGGCGATGCGGTTATTCTTGGCATCAATGATTAGATCCTCTAGGATATCGGAATGACCGGGTGTTGCTTCGCTAAGAATGGCCATGATGGCGAGAACTTCCGGACTACACTGGTGAATGACATACTTGAAGTACCAATTGGCTCTCATAATGTCTTTGGACCTGCTGATGGAGTATTCGCGGTTTCGCTTCACATCCGGAGTGTTGTCATAAGCATTGAGCTTGGCAGTAATGTAGGAATGGGGCTTGACGAGACGGACAATGTTCTTTCGAGCGGAAGCGTCCTTGCGCGACAGTGCGCTGATGTGGTTATGGAGGACTGTCCTGCCATTGCGCTGTATATGTGTTAGTACAAATTTCGATTATACCAGGTGGATTTCCAGGGCACTATCCCAGGTTAGATGATGAGACTACAGAGCAGCTTGATAGCCTTTACATCCTCGGCACATCCTTCAACTTACCTGTACAGACCTATTTAGTAGGCCAGTATCATCTTCCATATAGAGTACAGCCTCCAACTTCGGACTTGGACGAACACGCAAACTGTGCTTTGTACCGATGAGTAGCTCCTCACCATCGACAATGTTATTGAAGTTGAAAGTGGTGGCGTCGGAATCGTATAGGCGCTGTCCATTGATATCGCATACAAAGGTTTCTTGGTCAATCTTTCGGCCTTGGCCATCCTTAAAGCTATTGAATCCGAGTGCAGCCTCTATGCTTACGATAATATCATCGTGGGTCATGGAAGGCGTGATCGTGAAATTGGTCATGCTCTTGCGATGATCAGGGCAATATAAATCAACCGCGATCGGGTGCTCGCGGTTGGGAGGAAGCGGGGTAGTGTAGGTAGAGGAGGCCATAGTGGAAGTAGTGATGACGATGTGTATGGAGTGTGGAGTGGCGGATGTCGTTAACAGGGCGTTAATCCAACCGGCGAGTACACAAATTTTCGATAAGTGAAGAGAAACTTATGCAGAGCCAAATTATGTAGATTTTGAGGGAAAGTGCCAGACGCAGTGACGGCGGAAGTGAATGTGACTCCAAACTGCACCAGATTTTATCATAGTGTCACGCACAAACGCGCTCACTTACTGCCGTATAAACGAAACTTTGGTCACCTCGTATTGTGACTCGATGGCGTTATGTTGTTGTGAATTTTGATAGATCCGATAGTCCAGATCCCGCTCCCATACCGTGTAATGAAGTCTAGTAAGAACAATCACGATGATAACAAGAGATAGTGAATCCAAAAATGATAGCTAAGACTAGGTGCTTTGAGAATAGGTAGTGACGTCGTATTTGACATCAATACCCCACACAGCGGTACGTTGTCGCGCTTTTTGCAAATATATAAACATAGAAATCAGGCAGCTGAGACCAACATCGTGTGACGTGCCCAAGCCCACGTCCACATGCTTCCAGAGTAGGTAGTGATCTTACAGTAGTACAATGTCACTCACCTTGCAAACGCTCCCTCACTAGCGTGCACTCTTTTTACCGACACCAGTGCCCTTGCGAGTTTCCCTATAGTCTAGGGGGTTAATCCGACCGCCCAGTGTCCTCCAGGGCTTTTCTGGTATGGAAGACCGGAAAGTCGACCAACGCCACCGCAAGTTTCCCTATAGCCTAGGGAGTTAATCTGGCCGCCTGGTGTCTTTCAAAGGCTCTATATTCTTTTTGCACTTTTTTTGCACTTGGTTCGAGTTTCAGTGTAAACACTTTTTGTTGCATCTTTTTGCTACACCAGAGTTCATACATCTATATCTACACGATAGGTCTCGCTAATTATTTTGATTTGCTATGGATAGAGCTTTTTTAAGCAAGGTCGAATGATTGCCAGCCTACTACAAGTATGAATCTCTTTCTTAGCACATGTCAGATAACTCTCTACTTCCCCAAAGTGGCAGACACTGCAACGGGAACATGTATTTAATAATGCGTCCAACTCTACATGTTGTAGAACAAGACGAAGACTGTTTGTCCTTCTCTGCGTGCGCCCCACAAAGCGGTGTAAAATTGTAATCCTTCACGCGCAAACGCTCACTAGCGTTCACCCGTTGTGCTCACTCCATCACCCTAACCCACTCATCAAAGGTCCACTGCCCACAGACATTTAATTGCTGTCTAAACGTTAATTGATTCAAGAATATGCCATCAGAAGGAGCTGAGGAGCACAGAACCGACAACAGTAGCCTGTCTATATATTACCCTAGAGTCTAGAGACTCCAAGTAGGAGTTCCTTCTGTTTTTTTTTACCCCTTGCTTCGAATTCTAGTGTGAGAATGTTCTTTGTTTTTGCTACTGTAATAGAATTTCACCTCTTTTTTTTACCATGTTGGGCTGAACAATCCAAGGTATGACAATGTTTGTTCTCTGTTTAGTTACTTAATAAGTCGAATTTTGATAATTAACTTTTAGATGACTTCCGCTAGAGATGGGTACGTGTATAATATGAAACAACAACCATTAGGAGAGTCCTAGGGACTAAATATTACATGCATCTATGTATGACTCCTGTTCCCCAACACTAAGCAGCACTCAGATTCCTCCCTTGAGATAGTAATCCAGTGGGTACCCAAGCCAATCACATTGCGGAACATCTTGGAATCCGGCGCTCTTACTTGGCCAGTCGAGCAACCTGATTTCATTACCCGTAGCAGCAGTCACCTGGCCCCACTGTCCAAACTTCTTCACGCCCTCAATGACCTTGTCGTACCCTCTTGCATCCAGGTACTGAAGGCTGGGGTTAGGATCAGCGCTCTTCACAAAGGCTGCAAAGTAACTAGTCACAAGCTGAATACTCCACAAATCCTCGGGGTTGCGGATGCGATCCAAGTTACCGAATATCCAAGGCATTTCTGAACCGTGCAAGCGGAAGTAAGGGTTGTTTGGGTCGTCATTTGCAGGGCCACCAAGATTGTTGGGATCGTAACCGCCAGTGGTGCGGTCAAACTGGTAGAAGTATGCTTTCTGGAACGCGCGCGACTGAACACCAGAGTAGACAGTGGATTGGTCGGCGCAGCGGAATGTCTTATCCGTAGCAATACGCTGAGAGACGTTGAAAGAGTCAAGCGTTAGATTGCCCGTATTAGTCAATGGAAATAGGCCGGATTGGATGACTCGGTCCGCCCAGGTGCTATTGATGCCAAGAGCTTCTTCGAGACCTTGAGCGTGGGTTGCGATAGGTGCCTTGGGGTAATCGGAAAAGGATGCACCGTCATTTTCAACGACTCCGAAAATGACAGGCACATGTGCCGTGCTGGCATTGCGTGTGGAGAGAACAAGGTGGGGTGTGTTGACGTAAGTTCCGTCTTGCACAACATAACGGGCCACGGTGTTGAAGCCGATTATCTGTGCCGCATCCGCTTGGGTAAGACAGGCAACCTGGGCCGACAGATCAGTGCTATTGCAACCCGCAGCCGCAAATATCTGTGGTCCAGCAACGTTGTAGCTTTGCTCAATCGTATAATACGTCGAGTACGTCGTTCCATAGTCGCCATCCAAGCCCAATGTAACACCTCCTCCGAGATTGGATACAGCGATCGCACCTTGGTATTTTCCGATTGCTTTTGGAGATCCCAGGAGCGTACGAACTGAGCCAGCGCCAGCGGACCCACCGATGATTGTAATCTTGTTTGGGTCACCGCCAAAGGAGGCGATGTTTGCAATGGTCCAGTCTAGGGCTACAATCTGATCCGCAATTCCGAAGTTGCCTTTGATGTCGGTTCCAGGAACTGCAAGAAACCCGAGCGTTGAAAGCCGGTAGTTGATGGTGACAACGACGAGGTCCTCCTTGCTCGCAAGGTTCCCGCCATCGGAGCCTAGATCGGAACCGCTGCCTCCGGTAAAGCCTCCACCGTGAATCCAGAAAAGTACAGGTCGTAGCTGCTTCTTCGAGCCAGACTTGGGGATATAAGGCGTTTGAATGTTCAGAAACAGGCAATCCTCGCTTCCACCGCCACCCTGCAGACACGTCGAACCGTACGCAGTTGCTTGAATAGTCTGCCCCTTCTTAGAGTAGAGAGAAGAGTACTCAAAACGCTTAGGCGGGTCGGCATATCTAATGCCGGAGAATCTGAAGGACTTCTGGTTGCGGTACCCAATGAAAGTGTTCCCTCCAGATGCTACCGAGATAGTAGTACCGTTCACGGGTCCGGCGCTCGATAAGCCATTGTTGGCGGATTGTGTGCATAGCACTGGCAGTTGCTTCTTCGAGTTCGAGGAGGATGAGTAGCTCACTCGATTACTGACAGAAACGACGCCATTGTCAATGTAATAGCCTTGTTCCGCGTCGGTGTACTTGGCGTAATCCTGGTATGAGAGTGCGTCGTTGAAGTCTGCCTGGTACTTCTGGAGAGTGGCCTTGGAGATGAGCTTCTCATTTACTGAGGCGCAAGCGGCAGCAGCATTGCTCTGAGGAACAGGGTCGAGGATGATGGCACCGATATGGTTTTTGTCGTCTGACGCATTGAGATTGTTTTGATAGATGAGCGTTAGGGAAGACTTTGCGTTGGAGACACCGAGGGGTGCTCTTGTTTCCACAAGGGGCGAGCCTTGAGAAAATGTGACCAACCCAGCTGCAGCGACACCAACGAGAGTGGCAAGAACCGTCATCTTGAAATTCCAACCCAGTGGGGAAATGCGGTCGACAGTTGAGAAGTCATCGTCGTTCTCGTCGGCCTTTTTATACAGCACCGGCAACCCGGATGGCGTCGCGGCCGCCATTTAACAACCGTGGCGCTAGCTACAACAAGCAACTCTCCACATGAGGCTATTAAGAACAAGCCTTCAAAAGTGGATTATTCCCCGGAAACTGATGAGTAGATCGATGGCTAGGCAGGGGCACGGGCAGAATACTTGCGTAGGCCATCGCCACCACCCAGTACACTTTTAGGGAAGTGTGGCGGAAATGCTAGGTCTCGGTACAAGTAACATGCTCGGTTCGTGATGCACAAGTGTTATATTCGGAGTTGGAACGGCCGTCAGTCCATCGTCACAAGAAACCCGTCTCTATCTTCACTAGACGAAGTATTCGAGTAACACATGTGCAGCATCGAGACCTCAACGATCGTCACCCGAGGTCATAAGCGATGCAATTTAGCCGTTTAGGCATGATGCAATGTAGACCTCGGGCCGTAGAGACAGCATCATGGATTGTAGGTGATGCAGGGTCAGAGCAGAGGTTAAATGCGTTCGTTTGCGGGGTGTGACTTGGATTAGAGGAATGGAGAAGAAGGTGGCTGAAGTTCGATAGCGTCTCATCGATCAGAATACTGAAGCGTTGTCGCTAACCATGTTGGGATCTAGTGCGATTCCCACACCCCCGCAATTGGTGTCTTCTACCCCTACTTTTCTTCTTCCAATTCCATTCTTGGTTGATCAGATGAGACGTGTTACATTGTACACGATAATTGATTATAATCTGCGGCAACAGATAATGTGCATACATAACCTACACAGCAATGTCTATAGAATGCCCAACGCGCTAGCCTAATCGGTTGTGAGCCTCCGAGCATCTGTCCAGGGACCACGTCGGTCATCACCTGTTAAAGTGTGCTAAGGTAAGGCGCCCAGGGAGTAACTTGGCAAGAGGAGAGGCCCTCTCATTACTCATCGAAATGTGGAAGGCGGTATAATACAAGCCTGCTGTAAATCATGGAGGGGCTAAGATGTCTAGGCAATATAGTCTGGTCGTCGTCCGCACAGCTTTTGCTCGGCGAAATCTCAGAATAACCAACCCTTCACATCTTCTTCAATATGCGGCTGACAACTTTGGTCTTAACGCAGTTTATTGCGACTGCTTTCAGCGCGAGTGTGGTACCGCCCAGCAGCTGGAATTACACGTACCCTTGGCCAATCCAATACTATAACTTCACATCACAACGTGTGAGCCTCTCTATGGCCTACATGGATGTACCTTCAGCAAACTCTAGCTACGCCTCTAACAAGACGATTGTTCTCTTACACGGCAAGAATTTCTGCGGTGCGACATGGGAAGACACTGCTCGTCGCCTCTCCCAACATGGTTATCGCATCGTCATTCCGGACCAGATCGGCTTCTGCAAATCATCGAAACCCCCATCCTACCAGTTCTCGTTGCAGCAGCTAGCATACAACACACACTCGCTACTCCAAACTCTAGGCATTGGGTCAACATACGTTCTAGGCCATTCCATGGGTGGTATGCTAGCGACGCGATTCGCACTCATGTACCCCGAACAAACATCCCACCTCATCGTCACGAATCCTCTCGGCCTCGAAGACTGGAAGGCTCTCGGTGTACCCTGGCGAACTCTCGACGCTTTGTACAAAGACGAAATGGCGACAAACTACACATCGATTCGCAAGTACCAGCAAGCTACTTACTATGTCAACACCTGGAAACCAGAGTACGACGTTTGGGTCAACATGCTGGTCTCGCTTTACCAGACCGCGCCTGAGAATACGACGTTTGAGTTCAACATGGCGCAGACGACTGATATGGTGCTGACTCAGCCCATCGTGTACGAGTTTGGATTGATTCAGCCAAAGACATTGCTTTTGATAGGAACCAAAGATAACACCGCGATTGGCAAGGCATGGAGCCCACCGGATGTACAAGCCAAGCTTGGAAAGTACAATGTGTTGGGCAAAGAGGCCGCAGCAAAAATCC
>Ga0265798_10007728_pt1 | contig 13852 bp, 11 predicted proteins | sample P3T30metagenome_FD_192430 | JGI IMG/M metagenome (GOLD analysis project Ga0265798, IMG submission 192430) | Plant litter microbial communities from East Loma Ridge, Irvine, California - P3 T30 | ecosystem: Environmental > Terrestrial > Plant litter > Unclassified | place: USA: California...
GATCAGAGGCGACGGCTACAGAAGCACTCACTCTAGGGGCTAGCTTGATGATGGTCGTATACACAATGAATACAGAGGTGTTTCTGCTGTCTTAGTAGATCGTTGTGTACTTTTTTTTTTTTTTTTGAACTTGTTGCCTTTGTAGCTTCAGATCAAACAAGAAAAGAAATGTGTATTGAGCGTTGAAAACTTTATCACTAAAGTCTATATTAGCCTTGGAAAGATCAACCTTAAAGGTATACGGAAAGTTCTCTATAACAGTTTAGACAGAAATCAATAGTTTATACTTCTAAGGTCTATTTAGTAGGGATAGAACTTTTCATTTGGTCGTAAGATGTTTGATGCCCCTCAAGGTCGTCTTCGCAGCTAGAAAGATGAAGACATAGTAAGATTGCAATGTCATGACGCTTGACGTAGTTACACCTAGGTAATGCGTACATTGCGGGTATCACATCGCATCTTCTTCTTCGCGGACTACGGTGAGGTGAATTCTAGTGCACAAGATGGATATACACATCACCCATTCACAAGTACTCTAGTATCTACAAAGCCACCTTCTGCCAATCTCTAACTGGAGCAGCCCCGCTAAATGCGACAAGACCAAAGAAACGCCTATCAAATGCAAAGTTACTCCCACCCTTCGTCGCAATATGCCAAAACCTTTTTCGAAAACCGTCCAGAAAAAAGTTTTCCCAGGCTAGCACCTGGGTCTAAAAAAGTCATTTGAACATGGACCACGGCAAGCTCCGGGTCCTCCTGAAAGGGGGTAATCGTTGAAGAAGCGAAAGGACATATGGTAACAAATGGAATCTTCGTGACGTAAAATAATGCAATACATAAAAGAAAAAGCCTCTCCTAATGCCTGAAAAGACATGAGAGGTTGAGTTTGGTATCAAATTGTGGCCATGAGAGAAGGGTATCTGGTGATCTTGAGAAGTTGTAAGCTTAATGTGATGTAAGCTGCTCATTCTCTTATCGAGAATGGATGGTAGGTTGAGGTGGAGGCGTAGATAGGAGCGCGATTCCGATGGTAATGAGAGCAATCAGGAGTCATAAGATGCTGCATGCATTGCCCGAGGACCTGTCAATGTATTGTCAGCTAGTGCCACGAAATCAAACACGTCGGATACATCTCTTGTGGTTAGACATGTAAGCTTCAGGCAGCTTATGCATGTCACTTTCGTCATAATGATCAGCGCACAAGGGATGAAGTACCTCTAGTTGCAGCGACCATGCTGCACGACAAAGGAATGATCACCGTTATGCTCGTGTCGCGTAAGGGGTACGCATGCGCCTGGGTTCTTGGGCCGGGATCCGATGTGGTGTAGATGCAGGATGTAAACAATAAAGAAGGTGAGTGCTTACCATCGTTGTCCGCGGATCCTTCCAATCCACGAGTACACAATCTTGAGGCGCTCGCGGACCCGTTCAGTCTGTAACAACACGTATTTTTCCTCTTCTACGATTGGTACTACAGATGCAAACCAATATGGGAAGATTGCGGGGTCCTCGGGTGGCTCGCCATAGACTTGGATGATCCGTTCGCGAAGCCAGGGCGCACTGGCTTCTCTCATTTCTCGTACAAATGCTGTGCAGCTATCAAGTAGCTGTTGCGTGGATAATGTCTCGATTGCGACTTCCGTAGGGAGTTGGGTTTGAGGATGGTCGCGGAAGAATGCTTCCGCGTAATCCCGTGCCATAGTGGTCTCACGCTGCTCCAGAATAGCTTCCTCGGCGAGAGAAACATCTTCAACACGCTCAATGCGGCTGACGTTGTACCCGTCAAGTAGGCCATGAGCCCTCACTTTTAATCGTCCGATACCACGTGTTTCAATGAAGCTACGCCCATCGCGCAGTAACTCGTAATTGACAATCTCAAGTAGTGTTCCATACTCCAGGAACGGAGTCGAGCCAAGATCGCCTTGGGGTGCGTGTGTGCGATTGTACATAACCATGCCGAATTGTCTGCTACCTTCGATGACGCGCCGCATCATCAATCGATAGCGAGGCTCAAAGACATGAAGGAATGTCGGCATAGAGGGCAGCGACAGTGTACAGATGAAGAGCGGAACGTTCAACACGTTGTCTCCCGCCTGCTCTTCCGCCTTGAGAGCATCAGCACGAGCACTCACCAGATCCGGGCAAAGTCCATTCAACAAAGAGTTGAGTATGACGTTGCTAGATTGATTCTGTAGTGAGGCAGGAACATGCAGGCCTCTTCGACAGAAAGGGCAAATGCTGCTGTGGTCCATAACGAGAGCGAGGCAACGACGGCAAAATGTATGACCACACGATGTTGTTGTTGGGTCCAGCATCAGGTTGTAACAGACAAGGCAGTCTAACTCCTTGTGGGTTACGTCGCGTAAGCGTTCCAGGAGCGTGATGTCAAGATGCTCGTAATCGTCCCCGCTTGCCGATAGTGACTGGTAGTGGACTTCGGAAGAGTACCGAAGTTTGCCCATTTCAGCCATGGTAAACGTGGACACGAGGCGTCCTCCATGCAGTTCCTCTTGATTTCCATGATAGCTAAGCTTTTCCTTCTCTTTCTCATCCAAAGGGGAATCTTCATGCTGGGGTACCTCGACGAGGAGTGTCGGAGTATTTTCCGCAGATGGCCTGTGCTCAATTATCTCAGCCTTTATGAGGTCCATCAACTTGGTCAACGTCACGTCGACAGAGCACTCAGCAGAAGCGTGCTCGGCCCCGCAGCCCATCAGGGGACACGAAATGCCCATGAGGCGATCTGGTGTGTTTGGATATGATATGTTGGTACGAGGTTGTGGAGGAGGCAGACAGCCGCGACAGACGGTATGACCGCAAGGCAGGGTGACTGGGGCACTCAGAGGTTTCGAGCATCGTGGACACTGGACTAGACGGACCATCTGTCGGGCGTCACAGTGGGCGTCCAAGGCTACCGCCTCCGAAGCCTCTGCCGAGCGCTCATCGTCGCACATGAAGGCCTGTGCAGGAAACTGAGGCTCAAAGGAATGCTCAACGCTTTCGACGATGGAGCACCCTTTTGTCCGTTGACGATTCATGTAGATTCGCTATGTTGTACAATGGCTCCGGCAGCCATATACAGTCGCAGGCCCGTCGGTGGGGTCGGGTTGTGGGTTTGGTTGGTCGTGGAGTAGGTGCGCACTGCAGGTGTGCAGGGCAGGACAAGGAAGGAGGGCGGGAGTCGAGTCGGGCAGCGAGATTGCGTATTTCGAAGATAGTTAAACCTTCACAATAGGCAAGAATGTGCTAAAACGTCTTCACGGAACGCTCGATTCTTCCGGAAGCTGGGACGAGGGCGGATCAGCAACGCGCGTGCTGATGCAGGGACGGGTGACGACGGAGACTGCCGAAGAGGGATGATATTATCTTGGGCAGACAAGGTCGGGATATATACAAGCACGCGGGGTGGCAACACAAGAGCTCGCGGAATGGCGAGAGGTGGTGGAGTCTAGCAGTAGAGCGCAGAGCGGACAAGGACCATGTTCAAGAGAGAACAACTTGAAGTGGTCATCCATGCTGGACGGATAGTTAAAGATCGGCGATGTTGCTCTGCGCCCCGTATCAGTCATGGGAGGCTGCCCTCGATTGCTGTGTCAGCTCTGGGGTACTCGGATCGAGAGAAAAGCCCGTCATCGGCTCGCCAGGCTAAGCCAATCCTGTGCCAGCTTGATATAAAAAATTGGCACGGTCCACCCGCAGACGACCTCCAACAGTAAAAGACGACTCAAACCTTGCTTGTTCCCACACCAGATGCGCCTCGAACCGGTATCCCGAGGACTGGGACGACTGCCGCGGTCCATTGATTGCGCCGCGTTTCCGGGGAGCAAAGGTCAGAGTGGTGATCATCGATTCCTGCTAATTCCAACATTCCCCAAGTCGAGCAGCAAAACGTCTGCCAAGCCCATCTCTCTGTTCTTATCCGCATCGCAGCCGCGCGAGCCCCACGCACGAGCGTGTCGTGTCAACCTATCTGCTATGTGCTGTGAGACCTTAGTGTTCGGCGGTATACATGTACAAGAAGCGAGAGAATGAGGTCAAATCGTCATACATTGAGAATCAAAGCACTACGCAACCAATCAGAGCCCGGACCCGCTTGAACCCGCGTCTGACCCAGGGCTGCCAAACGTCAATCCCATGATTTCCCATGTGTACACACTTGCGCCGGAAACGACTAGCCGCTGCCGAACGAAGACCCTGTACATCCCCCTAAGGGTCCGATTGTCGTGACGACTTGCATTCGCATCTTATCCACCGCCGTCCAGGGTGGGGCTTGTGTCTTGTGTCTCACTCATTCTGCAAGCCACAACGCCGCGCATTCGCGGCTCTGGAGGCCGCGGCTCCAAAAAGCCACTTTTCATGCTTTGAGAATTTTTTTTCAATTCAATATCACTTGATGCTCCTGTCCCTGGCTGCCGTGCCAGTTTCGCCAAACGTGACCGAATGTAGCACTAGACTAGTGGACATGCTTTCTCGGCAAGCCCCCCAAAGCGTACCAGGGAACTCCATATGCAAAAGGAAACTCTCCATGCACGCTTTCGTTCGGCTCCACCAACATAGAACATGACTATCGTACATTGACATCCCTGTACATAACGCTCCTCAACGCCCATTTCCGAAACTTCGGATTCGTTTTCGCGAACACCAGTTCACGATGTCCTGAGTGCACTGGTTGTCGCGGCCTGGTCTACGTCCGAGCCGACCTCTGACTCGCTGTTCGATTCATCTTCCTGGTCATCTTCTTCCTCTAGCACAATCTGCTCGAGGACCCGTTTGTCAAACAGGTCTAGCATGAACCGGCATGCTGGGAGGCGGAAGTGATGTGCTTCTAGTATCTGCATTACCTTGTGGAAGATTGCAGGCTTACTAAACCCAGGTGCCTTCCTAGCTTTGATTCTAAGCCGCATGCATTAGCTCGTGACTTTCAGCTCTCGATTAGGGGACTACTTACGCCTGTAGGTCATTTGCTGCCTTCTTGGCAAGCACCGTATTACCCAGGTCAGTAGCAAGCTTCAAGATCCGCGCGTTTACTGGGTCTCTGTCGGTGACGGCAACCTTGATTTCGGCATTGGGATTCCAGCTCATGTCTTCTGCTTGGGCAACCCAGGGCGTCATCTATAATGTATTAGATCATTGACTGAGACGAAAAAGAAAAACTGGTACTGACCGCAAAGAGCTTGTTGAAGTTTAACGGTAGGCAAAATCCTAGTGCCTCACCAGAGTCGTTGACGACGCCGTCCCAACCATATTCCAGCAGAATTTCCTGACCATGGAGGCTTCGAGAGATCAGGCCCAACACGTAGAAGGCTGTACCTCTGAGCGACATGACTTCTGACTGCTCGGCAATCTGCACGACCCACTTGACCACGTCCGAATTCTCAAGGAACGGCGCACCTAGTTCCATCGAGCCGACGTTGCCAACCGCCCACAAGCAGCCTTTGACTTTGAGTATGATTTCGGGATCGTCGTTCTCCGATGCGAAGTCTCGAATGGTCGCTGCGAACTCGTCAAAATGGCCTTTCTGCTTGAGTAGCTTGCATCCCTCCTTGGTCCTTGTCAGCTCTCGGTAGAAGTGTGGTGGCACAAGACCGTAATCGGTTGGTTCAGGCGCGTCGTCGTAAGTCAACTGAGTCGACGGTTTTTCGGGTATGTCCGCAAGTGCGCGAGCCATCGAGGCCTCGATCAAGGCCACGTAAGTATCGTTCCTTCCCAAGAACCAGTCGTCCATCTCCCTCGTGATGTAATCCAATCCGTCCAGATAGTGGTAGCCTACCGAAGTTGAGAGGAACCGAAGTAAGAGTGGAGCACCAATCTCTCCCAAATGATCCAAAGCCGGACGGCATTTCACCACAAACTCCAGCGACTCTTTCTGATTGCAAGCCTCTTCTAATATCTTGATTGCGACCTCACAGACTTCCACGTCTGGATCGTAAAGCTGCGTTACAAGCAACCTGATGGCCCATTCCGCTACACCTGTAGAGCTGCTCGCCCCCATGGGCTTTGTTGCATATTTGCGCAACAACCTAGTTGCGAATATTCTAATCTCCTTAGAGCATGATGTCATCGCTTTAGAGATGATGAGGCGTAGATGACCGTCTAAGGTGTAGTCCATGTTACTCAGAAGAGTCCGGATCAAATCGTCGCGATCATTGAGCTCGACGATATGGTAGAACATGTTGATCACTCTCCATCTTTCCAAAATATGGATACCTCGGGCGTCTTTAGTTAGAGCACCCAAGAGCGCAAAGTAGCCACCAGTAAGCGTCTCATTCATACGGTCCGTCTGGAATATGGGTGATTCAGAGGTCAGACCGCTCATTCGATCGAAATGCGATAAGCACTCGGCAAGCTGACGGATAAATTTACTCTCGGCCAAGTATTTGACACCTTCGGGGTTTTGTAGAAGGCTCTGCATCAAGGCGCACCCGGCTCGTACGTATCGTTGGTTTGGTTTGGTGTTTTTGATCTCGGAGAAACGATACTTAAATGGTCGATAGAAACCTAAGACGCGATGTATGAACTTGGTTACTTTGATAGCCTCGTCTAGGCGTTTAGGATTGAGTAGTGGACCTTCGATGATATTCAAAATGAGATCCCACTTCCATTTTGTGAACGTGACCGTGTTCAATACTTGAGTCTCGACCATCAAATTGCGAAATTGAGCCTCATCCACCTGCATAGCGGCTTGCAACTTTGCCGCATGGTCACTTTGTCTGGTTGTCGAGGTACTGTCAGACATCGCAGTACTTTTAGGATTGTACAAAGATGTAGGTCCGGATCGATATAGAGTTCTGTTGATGCTGTCCACTTGATATATGGTACCAATCGCGACAAAGCGGTCTTCGGAGTCGAACCGCGCTGCTGAATGAAGAAGCTGTGGGAGTACCTGAAGCTGCGCGCTCCATGATGGGGGCAGCAACTCGTTCGCCATCTTCAAAACTTCGCCAATCAGCAATGTCGTCTTACGCTTTAATGGCAATGTCAAAGAATCTTCTTCAGCTTGTAGTAGTGCTGGCATCAACCCAGCGTGCAGAAATGCTGCCAAAACTACGGAAACGTAATGGTCTAGTAGACTCCACTTGGTGGTATCATCCTCAGCGCTGTTGGAAGCTGAAGCATCTTTGATCTGCTGATTCTTCAGATTTGTGACGCGACCATACGTAGTCAATCGTCGTCCAGCAAGGAAAGACGAAGACCAAGAGGGAGGTTTGATCCTGAGGAGGTCAAATAGTAGTTCCAAGATGATGTTCCGAACATGGGGAGTGGGGATTTGTAAGGACCAAAGCAGGGATCGGAGGGGAAGAAAGTCGTTCATAGATAGTGTGAGCAGTCCAGGCCAGCTGCGGAGCAAGGATGCAATGACCTTGGCATTAACCTTCAACTTCTCTTCGTGCAAATGCCCATGAGTTGTGTTTGCATCGGTGAACATGGCAAAGGGCGCTTCCAATTCGCGCCCAGATCGTAGAAAGCGACGTCTCCTAGGGGTGTCCAGCAGGTAGAGAAACGAAGTACCAACACTCTCAGCGGCGTGGTAGCTTCCTTCTCCCAGAGCATCAGCCAGAGCGCCCATGCCTCCGGCTGCCACGAGGAGAGATGGCTTTCGGACAAGGATTTCGGCTAGAGTCAGCGTTGCAATGTTCCTCAGTCGGTCTTCTGCATGCTCAGCCACTGCGACGATGATACGAACCACGGCGCGAGCGATTTCCTCAACACCTCCTTTGACATCAAGGAACGCACGGACAAACTTCAGTGCTTGCTCGCGCTCCACACTAGCTTTAGACTCTTTTACTAATGACAGGATAACAAGATGATCTGTGTGAAGAGCGCGTACAATTCGGAGAGACTTGCGATCAGTGAAGGAATAGCGCATAACTCGATACGCCGCTGCAACAACTTCACGGCTATCGCTCAGAAGCATGGTTTGCATTCGTAATCCGAATATTGACCAGGCCAGGTCGTACTTCAGCGTAGGATGTCGCTTGAATAGGAGGACCAGAGAGTTGGCTCTCTCTACATAGTATTCCGGCTGCATGCCCTGAATTTCCAGAGCCTGCAATATCTCAGCCAGAACAAATGTTGGCGACTCGGTCTCTTCCTCTTCTCCTACTTCTTTCTGGACGATGTGCCGCGACGGCGAGCGCGAGAGGTTCCGACGAAACAGATATGAGAGTCTGCTTTGTGGGTCCGCTGGTGGTGATTTGACTTCTTTTGCTCTCTGCTTCTCCGCAGCCAAGCCCGACTGCAACTGGGCTAATTTTCTGTTGGATATGTTAAGCTGCTCCTCGACCTGTAACCGCTGGTTCTTGCTGTCTTTTGCGTTCTTGGCGTTTAATGCCTCGAGCAGGTTCTCGGACCCAATCTTGATCTTGGTCTCCTTCTCAATCTGGTCCTGCAGCTCTGCCTGCCTCTGCTCAGTGGTTGTGCCGTCATTGTCGCCGACGGTGATTGCATGCATGTCGAATTCGGGGCGTATTCGACCGTCTTGCGACGTCGAGGGCCGCATCAGAGCGGTATTGAAGCTGCCAGGGCCTGTGTTGGCAGTTGCATACGAGGCATACGAGGCCTGGCCGCCCCGCGAGCTGGCCATGCCGACCGACGACGCTGAGCGGCCATCTCTACTCGTCGTGGGCGCAAGAAGAGAGCTCTGGTCGGCGGCGTCGGCCTGTGTGTTTACGGAGCGAGCTGATGGCGTCATGAGCGCGCCTTAACCGTGTTCCCGCCAACCGCATCGCATATCTGTCTTTCGGCGATGCCCTCTTGCCTCATGAGCAACTCGCGGGCACAGGTGGAGTCGTCCTCGTTGCGGTGCCTGGCCAAAAACGGAAGTGTGGCTAAGGTTCGGGGAAGGAGCGGCTGTGACAGGGGCTAGAGAGTGTGGAGCTGGTGTAATGACAGTGTGAGTGAATGTTGCATGGCGCGCTGCAATGCCCATCTCGAGTTGCGGGCAGCGGCTGCTGCACAAGGGACGTGCACATTTCCCTACCCTCCTACCCTGGTAGCAGAGCTCGCGTCTCTCCATCTGCACGTACCGGTACGGCTTTGCACCTCACCACATCATGGCCTGACACAGCGCCGAACTCCATGTGCCGACAGTTCAGGACCCATAATCCCATTGTGCCTACTACAGATTCAGGCGGGGAGCTGTTCTGATGCTGTCACGTGCACGCCTTACGCCGCTGTCCAGGGCCTCTTCCCTCGACCGGAGCTCGCCGATGGCCATGTCAACGAATCGAAACGCGTTCTCGCCGCCTCTTTGCCGGCGGTCCATAGCTTGCTCGTGCCTCAATCGCAAACCGCTCCTATACAGTTCGGTGTCCTCCGCGTGCCGTCCATCAGATAAGGCGCCGTTTCATAAGTATATCTAGCTTTGATCGCCCTTTTTGATAACTTCGTCTACTTACCCTCTGCTTCCCATTGACCACCTAACTACCTACATCTTCAACCCTTATCTCAAGTACATTAGGCTATTGTTGCAATCTCAACAGCGTCGTTCGCCATGTCTCAACTTAGTTACGCCCGCTATGGCAAGGACAATGTCCGCCTCTACAAGGTCGATAAGGATCCCAACACCGGCATCCACAAGGTTGTTGAGCAAACAGTCTGCGTTCTACTCGAGGGAGATATTGAGACTTCGTACGCCTTCGCGCCGCGGTATTAGCATGACATATATTGACAGTTTCTAGCTACACTAAAGCAGACAACTCTGTGGTAGTTGCGACCGATACGCAAAAGCAAACAACATACATCCTCGCCAAGCAAAACCCCATCGACCCGCCCGAGCAATTTGCTGCCATCATTGGCGACCACTTTGTCAAGACCTACCCTCATATTCACGCCGCCCACGTCAAGATCGTTCAGCACCGATGGACGCGCATGACTATCGACGGAAAAGCACACCCACACTCCTTCTTCCGTGACGGTGAAGAGACCCGCGTAGTCGAGTCAGTAACTCGCGAGAATGAGGGTGTCTCTATCCGATCCAAGATTGAGAAGCTCCTTGTGCTGAAGAGCACAGGATCAGCATTCCATGGCTTCCACCGCGATGAATACACGCGCCTACCTGAGACATGGGACCGTATTTTGAGCACAGAGATTGAGGCTGGCTGGCAATGGAAGTTGTTCAAGAACCTAGATGAGGCCAAGGCTGTGGACTTCAACGCTGCATGGAAGGCGGCCAGGGACATTACCCTCAAGGTCTTTGCCGAGGATGACAGCGCCAGTGTACAGGCGACTATGTACAAAATGTGTGACCTGATCTTGGCCGCTGTTCCCCAGGTCGAGGCTGTGGACTATGCGCTGCCCAACAAGCACTACTTCGAAGTTGGTAAGTTGCGTCAAGTTTGATCTCTCACGTCAGATTACTAACACAATGCCAGACCTCTCATGGCACAAGGGCATCAAGAACACCGGCAAGGATGCTACTGTCTTCGCTCCTCAATCAGACCCCAACGGCCTCATTCAGTGCACCGTCACCCGCAAGGGCACCAAGTCGAAGCTGTAGATACAGCAGCACGTTCCCGTTACACTTTGGTTTCTTGTACATTTCTTTCGGTTATCCAGTGACTTTCAAGGGGAAGATTGTCGAGCGAGAGTAGAACATTATACCACATTTTCTTTTTATACAGGGGGGACGAGTGAGAGTAGAACACCTATCATGCGAGTAGAAGGAATTCAACTTTTGGCTCGCTATCTTCCTTGACACCCTATGCATGTGACGTGAAGGTGCATGATCAATCTATCTGGTAAAACCCTAAATGCATTAAACATAACTCATCTCATGCCCACTCACAGTTCGACGAACCATGGAATCGCTTAAGATTGCCAACAGCAAGATGTGGAATAATAAACCAAGTTCACGAAGCAACCAAACCAAAACTTGGCTCAAGCCCTGCAATTTAGATTTACATGTCTTATACAAACCCGATTCTTGGTATATCTTCTCTTCCTCTTTGTGCTCACCCCCTCGTCATGATACTGGCGCCTCGGGAGCCTGTGTTTTCGCTTCCGCGAATGTCTTCTTAACATCTCCATGCTCCGTTATGCTCTGTCCACCACCATTTCCCACTTGCAGAATGTTCTCTTTGTAAGGATGCGCTCTCCCCTCAAAGGTCTTCAACCTCGCCAGCCTGTCCTTCCGTAACCTGTTCTTCGGCAACATGCCGCTAACGGCCTTCCTCAACACTTCTCCACCTCCCCACTTGGCCATCATCCTGTCCATGGAGAGTTCTTTGAGGGAGCCGGGGCGGGTCGTGTGCGTGCGGTAGAGTTTCTGAAAGCGCTTCTTGCCGGTGGTGTGTAACTGAGAACAGTTCGTAGCCACGACGTAGTCACCACAGTCGGTAGAGGGGTCGAAGATGGGCTTGTGCTTTCCCATAAGGGTCAGGGCTATGGCAGAGGCGACGCGGCCCAGCGCGCGTGGGTCGGAGCCGATGTCGAGGTGGTGCCATGAGCGAGCGTATGCCAGGCGGGTCTATGCAACGGTTTTAGCTTTGGAAGTAGAGAGAGAGTAGAACATGACACCAGAGAGACAGTGGCAGCGATCATAGAGATATTGGGTTGCGGAGGTCCGATGGAATACACACCTTTCCAATCACTTGCGACATGTCGGGCTGCGAAGTCAATGCCCTGAAGGCAGACCCTAGTTAAGCTATGAGAGGGTATGAAGTCTGAAATTCCCCGACAACGAGGGAGGCGAAGCTGCAAGCGCTATTGGTGGACTGGTCGCAGTGCAGTGAAGGTTGATGCCAAGCCCGCTGTTCAACATTTCCAACCTCACGTGATCGATCGATAAGATAAGCTCCGATGCCAGATCCGTCCGTGGATGTTCGGCGGGGATTCGGGCCTGGATTTCAAAGCGACAGACGGCAAAGTCGCATGCCAACGACTTGATCTTTCTACCAATAGCACAAAGCTTTAAGCAGGATTACAGCTAACTTTACACCTTTCAAGATGACTGTTCCGTCGTTTGAAACCATCTTCGCGGTGCCGATGACCTGCCAGTCATGCATCAACGACATTGAAGGTTCTCTGCAGCAGTTGGGTGGTACGAGCGATCCCCACGCACGTCATTCAGCTTCTAACAAGATAGGTATCAACAAAGTCACTGCCAACCTCAAAGATCAACTAGTATCTATCGAGGGTACAGCAGCACCATCGGCAATCGTTGAAGCTATTCAAGCTACTGGTCGTGATGCAATTCTAAGAGGATCTGGAAGATCAGACAGTATGCTCCATCTGAATGTAGGAGTTTGGATGTGTTATGATTCTGACATGAGAGCAGGCGCCGCAGTTTGCATTCTAGAATCGCATGCACCGCATGTAGAGAACAAGGTTCGAGGGCTTGTGCGCATGGTGGAAGTGGCTCCAAGTATGACCATCATTGACCTGAGTATACGAGGATTGTCGCCTGGAACATACCATGCAACTATCCGCGAATCTGGCAACATATCCGACGGACCTGAATCTACCGGCGCCATCTGGGAACATCACAAAGCCAAACAGGAGGGCAAGCCGTGTCGAGGCGTCTTTGGAACCGTTCAGGTAGGGAAGGGTGGAGTCGGATCTGTGTTCCTGGATAAGCCCATCCACATCTGGGAGATGATCGGACGCAGCATCGTAGTTGCAAAGGAGCAAGACGGCAAGGTATGCGAAACCCGCTAATTGATCCGAGATCTAATCTGACCTTGGACAGTTTGATAAGAACGATCCGGATACGCTAGTGGGTGTCATTGCACGTAGCGCTGGTGTTTGGGACAGTGAGTGCTCTTGGTACCCCACGTGTTCTGCTTCTGGCGGCTCGTGTGTTCTAGATGGGTGTATGCTAATGGCTGTTCAGACGACAAGACGGTATGTTCGTGTTCCGGAAAGACGGTCTGGCAGGAGAGAGAGGAGCAGCGCGACCGTGGGATGCTATGAGCTCAAGACAGACCAAGATAGCCCAAGAAGTCCACAAGTGCCGTCGAAATGCCGTGTTGGTTTGGTGAGGAGAGATAATGCATGCACCTTGAAATCTAGGCCGAAACTAGGACTGCGCGAACACGGACTTTGCGAGGCCTGGCATAGTCATGCGTTCATGCCTGAGAAAAGCGCGGCGATGGGGTGAGTGGCTGCGCGGACGAATCGTCACGTGGCTGTCTCAGTCGGAGCTTTTTCATGTTACAGACCTCAAACGCCATCACTCGATGATCGTAAGGGGGCCAGCAGTCGGATATTCGCTGCTGGCAGTCGGCGTCACCAAGCCAGGCTCCGGTCCTTTCGGAAGCGCTGGAGAGGATGGTTAGGCTCTCAGGGCATCGGGAGGCGGTGGTGTCATGCTGCAATGGGCTGGGTTGCGGCGTCTTGGACTGGCGCGTAGCGCTGTGGCTCTCGGGCTTCACGGTGCAGGGGTCCAATCAGCGTGGCGGTCGCCGTGTCGGCCAAGGCTTGTCTCTCAAACGCGCTGGACCTCAGATTTGGTCTCCCCACCAGTAGCCCTCCTGCAACCGCCCGCCAAATTCCCACCGTGTCCCTGTCTCTTCCGAGTGCCGCCCTCGAAACCTCCTTCCCTCTCTCGAACGGCTTCCCAACTGTGCCTTAATTCCCACACCTGTACGATCGTTTACTTCCCCGCGCAACACACCAGGTACTTGTGTACCTCGACGACCATAATAGCCAGCACCCACCGCCTCTACCACACCATAATTCACCACGTCGCGCACACCCACAAGCCCCGGCGGCTACTCTATAATCTGGCGGAATTGAGACGAGCACTTTGGGCAGTTTGTGTTTGACAAGGAACGCGACCCCTCGTCCCACGGTGGAGTGCTAGGAGAGGCCGTAGATTGAGGCTTGACGACACCATACTGCCGGGTAACAA
>Ga0265798_10007729_pt1 | contig 13850 bp, 20 predicted proteins | sample P3T30metagenome_FD_192430 | JGI IMG/M metagenome (GOLD analysis project Ga0265798, IMG submission 192430) | Plant litter microbial communities from East Loma Ridge, Irvine, California - P3 T30 | ecosystem: Environmental > Terrestrial > Plant litter > Unclassified | place: USA: California...
GCAGACCATGTCGAGTATTTGAACCACGTCCATTTTTCACGTCGCTAACAGGATAAAGAGCATTCAAGTTGGCCAAGGTTCGTTACATTACGTCTAATGGTATGCTAAAACGTGCTAAGGAGTGACTCTGCAACGAGCTTTTTGGTGCTCAAAGTAAAGCCAAGAAGATTATATAAGAGAGAAATGCAGAACATCTGCTGTACTCTGGACCATCATTAAGGAAAAGAGTCATGGGAATATGAGTCGTAGCTATTGGGAACATGGCGCCAATCTTCACTCATCGCGCTTCTTGTAAAAGCCGCCCCAGTTGAAGCTGGCGTTGACATCAACGTCAAAGGTGAAGGACTTCTGGCATCCCCATCCACCGGTGTTGATCTCGAGATTGGCCTGCGCGGCGACAAACTTCTTGGTGAAGAGACGGCAGTGGGTGCCGAAACCAACACCATCCTTCTCGAGGTACGCAGCTTGGAACTGGACGCAACCACCCTTGTTCATGCCGAACATGGAAAGGAAGGCGCCGATGATGCCACCCTTGCGGTTGACAGAGTTCTGCTTCTGGGCATAGGCGGCGCAGAGCGAAGGGTCGAAAGGACCGGGGAAGGTGCTCTGACCCATGCAGTATGGCTGCTGGTTGTGGAGCTTGTGGCCGCACGACTGGGGCTTGCTGCAAGAAGGAGGAGTAGGAGGAGTGTAGGTCTTCTTGTTGTATCCGTTGGAGCCGACAATGACTACCTCGAAGCCGTCCTGGTCCTGGCCGTTGTTGGTAGCAGACGCCTTGGTAACATCCTGACCCCAGAGAGTGCACTTGAAGCGGGTAACCGAGTCGGGCTCTGTGCAAGAGCACTGGCGCGGGTTCCACTTGGGATCACGCTCAATGAAGAGGTCGAAACCAGTGCAGGTGGCGGTGCTCTCGCACTTGGCAGCGCAGGCGGCAGTGTCGTAGCTGGTAAGCTCGTAGTATCCAAGGTAACCACTGCCAGAAACTGAGGCGCTTAGGTCTGAGAAAGCCTGTTCGTAACCAGAAGGAGTCTTAGCAGAGGTTGCGAGCTTGTGGTAGACGTCATTGTTCTTGAAAGCTTCGGCTGTGTCGGGAGTGGTAGGAGGCCCGTGGGCGTTAGGCTGAGCAGCGCATGGGTCATCGGGGTTGATGAATCCACAGTAGGTACCAACCTCAATCGCAGTAGCGCATGCTGGCGCTGAGGTGAAAGCGAATGTGTTTGTCCAGCTGACCGGAGTGCAGGATGAGGGTGCGAGGTTGGTCGACTCTCCTGGAGCAAAAGTGTGGGTGGTAGCAGGAGCTGTTGGGGAGGGAGTTTGAACGGGAGCTACAACAGTGGTTGAAGGAGCTGTGGAGTTACCACTTCCGTAGCCATAACCAGGACCTGGGCCTTGGGTGGGAACAGGGCCCGGGCCGGGAGCAGGGCCAGGACCGGGAGCAGGACCTGGACCAGGCGCAGGACCACCTGGAGCAGGGCCAGAACCATATCCGGGGGCAGGACCGGGGCCAGGCGCAGGACCGGGGCCAGGAGCAGGACCAGGGCCAGGAGCAGGACCTGGGCCAGGCGCAGGACCAGGACCCGGAGCAGGGCTGGAGCCGCCTCCATAACCTCCACCGTTTCCACCTGAAGGCGTGTTATCATACGTGGGACCAGAAGAACCACCAGCAGATCCGCTGCCGTAGCCTCCAGACGAAGAACCGTAGCCTCCCGAAGAGGACGATGAAGGGAAACCCCACATTCCCCAAAAGGTAGGGCTGCGAGCCTCGAGGTTGGCAGCAGCGTCCCTCTTGGCCTGCTTAGCAGTAGCAACGCCAGTGACGGCGGAAGCAGCCTTGTCGAGAGCCTGAGCCTGGTGGTAGGCCTCCTGGCTAACTACACCCTTGGCAGGGCCTTTGGGGACATCGTTGACAATGGCATTGAGTTGGGCATAATCGATGCCTTGTGGTGCGGGAGACGCTGCTGCAAGAGCAGCAGCTCCAAGAATGATAAAGGAGCGCATTATCGAAAGATCGTATAGGAATTAGAATAAAACGACAGTGAGTAAGTGAGTGAGTGTGTGTATTAGGTACCAAAAGGTAAAGACCGAGTGTGATGATGGAGGTAGTTGAGCAGTTGGCCAGACGCTCTTATATACAACAGGCCCCTCGCACCGTCTGGCCCTCCTCGCCTCGGCTTTAGGCGAAGAGTTGAGATGGAGGTGCTGCTATGTGGAGAACAAAGAGATATCGGCGGTATGTTCGAAGCGTCTGCATGACTAGGAGTCGGCGGCTGTGTACCTGGAAACAATAGTCCACCAAGTTTTACCCCTAGCTCCGGACGAACTGTCACCTTTGTCAACGCCCGGAACGTGCATAACACATGCAGGTACAGCAAGGCTAGCACTGATTGGAGGTCATGAGCTTTCCCGATATGGCACAAGATACCATCAATTGGGTCTAGTTCTCGATGCGCTGTTGCATGGCGGCGATAACGGACTACAAACCGATGCGGTGGCCATGCATTCCTAACATGTAGTCGCGTAACGGCGATGCCATCAAGTCTTCCAAAATACAAAGGAAACAGTGCCGGATGGTGTGTAGATCACCAAGAACTGTCCACGGAACCCTGAATGCGATGTTCTGGGACCTTGCATGGTGGCTAGGGGCGGCTCGTTAAGCGAAAGCTTGGGTTATTTTGGACCATATGCGGGTGTTCTAAAGCGCCACTAATACCCTTAGCTCGTCGACGGCTGTTTGTCGTATCAATAGTTTTCCTCAGGGGAAAAAAAAGGCCTATACTTGGAGAGGTACAGATCTGCTCACCAAGGGTACGCTGTATACGCGAGCGTTCAAACCGCGTTGAACCTTCGAGGCTCGACCAAGCGGAGTTGATGCGCATTGGAGCCTCGCTTGAACTGGACATGGATACCACATTGGGTAATGATGAGGGAGTGTCTCACGCCAGTGTAAGCCACAGCGCTATGTTTGCGGGTGCTAGACTAATCCCCGAGTTGTGGCGATGCAATGCAAGACCGAGGAGAAAGTGCAGCCGGCCGATTGAACTCTCTAGCTCTGCGGCTAGACGATTGGGCTGATGTTCGTCTTTGGGATTGTGACGGATGGCAAACGTGTAGTCGACCGGTGCAGCGTAGCCAACGGGCGTCACAGACGTCCTGCAGGGCGTGGCGGCGTACCATGGGCGCCTCCAGAAAGGGTCCCGCGCCAGGAATTTCTCCGAGGACCTCGTACGTCCATGCAAATACGTGATGCGTATACGGCTGTCCTGAGTTTGCAAGAAGCTCATCGTCTACGGGATCAAGCCTCGGAATCTGACCATGCTTCAAAAAGCAGTCGACGTAGTGGTGTGCTACCAGCGTGTCTGCCGAGTGGTGCCGACTCCGTGTTGGATTCGACAAGTGTGGTCTCAGCCTCGTTCCTGAGGTGGCATCATCGTGCATTCGCGGAACCATCGGCAAGCAGAGCAAGTGTTGCCGGTTGCGGCCGCTCCAGGAGATTGAAAAAAAAACCAGACTTGATGTGGGTCGTTCCGGAGTCAAGAAGGTGGACACTAACGGCTCGGTCGATCACGCTAAGAGTCACAAGGTTTGTCTAGTATGCTTCAGATTGATCGCCGCCTCGACTGCTACGGTGCTGTCAGCGGGCGTCCTCTGTCACCATGTTTAGCAAAAGCACTGCTAATGTCCCAGCTCTGTTAGCAGTCTACTTGTTCCTACTTTGTTTCACTCTTAAAAGGTAATCATCACAGCCTTGCTTCTGATGCGCTAAAGACTTACCAAAGACTGCAGCTAAATGATACTTTTTCACAACAAAGAGTGCACCGGATGGAATTCGGCTTACCATGCGCTTGCTGTCGTCCCCTTCGTCTCCATGAGTCACGTAATCACATCGCTTAGGCTGAATAGGAATCGGGTTTCTGAATTCCGGGGCAAATACCATACCCTATTCAGCCACTCCTAGTACCAATGCGGGTGTGAATCAAGAATAGCTCCGCCAGTAGAGCCACAGCGAACTTCCCAGCCACCTCAGTTTGGGCGAGCATACGGTGCCCACAGGACCGGGATCCACTTAGATGGTAACAGGGCTCCCTCCTGTTCGAAACAGAGGAGTTCGCCAACATCGACTAATAATAGCAAGGTTTTTTTATTCACAGGAAGCCGAGGTTGCATCTTTCCGACTGTTATCCGATCTATACGAGCCCATGTCGATGACTAGGGAGCGTGGGGGGCAAGGACTTTGGAATTCCGGCTCCCTCCACATCCCGCTCTCTTGGCGGAAAGGGGTCGCAAGATGCACTAATAGATGAACATTGTTGGTGAAGACTAGATCTGACTAACTGGTAGACTTTTGCGATATGCGCATCATATGTGGAGACTATGCTTCCAGCGCTAATAAGAACTGACGCTGCATGACCTCACTCTTGACTACACGATTATTGAGAGACAGTTCAAGTTTTGTGGGGGAAAAAGGAAAGAAAGTACATGCGGCTAACATCCATGTGTGAAACAAAAGTACAAAATTCCCTACCGCCGACACACATGCACATCATGAGCTAAGGGCGACTATCAAGATTGCACGTTACATTGCCACATCAAGTGAACTACCAACCTCTCCTTCTCTCTCTAAACGCACCAAGTGAGCTTCGACAAGGCAAAGGCGCATCACAGAATCAAGCAAAGAGGAAGAAGAAATTTCGACTTCAAGATTCCACGGGCGGAAAAAAAAAGGATTCCATAACCAACCACTTCTACCCGCCAAGCCACCCGTTGCCACTCTCTCCTTCACACATCATCGGTACAAGGAAACATTCCCTTCCCATTCACACTAGCCACACACACACACGGCCCTCCATTGTCGTCTCCATTTACTCAAAGCTAAGCCCAGAGCCTGAATGTCCAATGCCAATCGTGTCGCCACTTCCAGAGCCAGAGCCAGAGCCAGAAGTAGGTGTGCACACCCTCCATGCAACATGCAACTGCTGGGTAAACGCCACAGTCGCATCATCGTTACTCATTTCGCCGGCCTGAGTACTCTGCTTGCTAGTCAGTGAGATCCTGTTGTTGATGTTGAGGATGCCGTTCTGGCCGCATGGCGACCAGATTGTCGCCGTCGTCTCCACCGTGTCTTGCTTGGTGTAGACTTGGCCGTTGACGAGCGCGCCACCACCGACAGCAGACATGCGCGTGGTTTGCGTGGTGCCTGCATCTTGCGAGAAGTAGTAGGTTGTGATGAAGGATCCAGTTACGCCTTCGTCCAGGCGCGCCCAGCCATGGTAGGTTGCGTCAACGACGGCATATTGGAAACCACCTGGATACTTGAGATTGAGGTGGAGTTGGCAGTTCTTAGAGCGGTCGGCGGGGGTTGTGCCGGGGCCGATGTAGGTTTGGAATTGGTCAAAGCCGTACGTTACGACCTGGCGGGTGTGAGTGAGTTGAGTGATTCGAGGTAGGGAAGATGGATGTTGCTTGAGATATTGTGGTTTCTAATGGAAGTTACACTCACAGTCTTGTCGGTAGATGTACTGGTAGACACTGAGCCCTGAGGACAACCGTTACCAGAATAGCTCGTGTCTACAATTGTGATCTGATCCGGAGAAGGAGCATTGGCCGCAATGCTCGCTGGCACAGGGTTCGCCGCAGCGAGGACCGGGAGGAGAAAGGCAATGAGATTAGAGTGCATTTTTGCTATTGAGACAAAGATTTTCCCTGTGATACCGAAGTGAGTGTTGAAGTCGAAGGCTGCTGATCTGCGATGATCAATGGCATGAGGGAAAGCATATCATCTTTATACCATGTGTCGGAGGCCTAACAATGCCGTGCAATCTGCCAGTCATTTATTCTTGTGCCTTGTCATATCCTACAACTCAGTCTCGCTCCTACATCGGCATCCTCGAGGTAATGGTCTAGAGGCAACGTAGCCACCAAAAGAGTAAGGTCATCTTCTAATTTTAGCTCTAGGAAACTCGCCTGGGTATTAAGACCACGATGTCTGAATATTGAACTGGGTTACATGGTGTTTGATTAGATGAAGTGACCTGATCCGAGCCGCATGTATGACCTGTGTGCTAGTTGGAACACGAAATCGTGACAAAGAGCAACTGCAACTATAACATATGAGCGCCATTAGCGAATCCTAATCAACATTCCAGCATCGTGTCCATGATGATAGTCACCCTTCGCTTTTTCGTGGTGGCCTAACCGCAACGTCCGGCCAAGGCGAGATGGAAGCATTATAGTGAGAATACGAAAAGCTTCTGCACGATGTAAATTGGTACCAAGGCATCGTCCCTCGCAAAGAGGCTCTGGACCTGCATGAAAGTGCTCTGCCGCCGTTTGCCGCGCTGAAAATAGCCCTCAGCAAGACCGGTGCAATAAAGCGGTACCAGGAAGTAGATCCAAGTGCGGGTCAGGTGATTGAGTAGGCGGTAAGCAAGTCGTACTGCAAGCCAACGTCGTGTGTTAGAGAGCAGCCTATCAAAATACCGAGAACCAGGGTCGCCTTGCTTACAGAACATGGTCGAGACTAGTGTGTTGTAATTTACTCCGCAATATGGGAATTCGGTGAGCGGGTCGCTTAATTGGGCAATATACCTTTGACGAACCCGCGTTCGCCATGTTCGGATCAGTCTACAGGGTTTAGCCGGGACCATCAGCCAGACGGGCATCTTAGCCTCCACGTTCGAGGAGCAAAGCACATAGAGTGTAAAACAGAGAAAGCTCCACTCGGTGTGTCTTGCATCAATTTCTTTGCAATTTGAAGGTACATTAGTCGATCCATGGTTCGTTTCGCTTCGCCCTAGGATTCGGGGGTTAGTAGGGGTCTTGTCCCCGGATAATAAGATATACAAAGTTGTCGTGCTTCATGTTACCGCCATGCTATACAACCGGTCAGCTGTGTTAGATGATGTTCGTTTTTCTTCACTTATAAATTGCTTTTGCGCTCTCGGCAGGACAGAGATGTTTTGAGTATCTGAATCGTGTCCCGGGGCTATTTGGATATGGGCTGTGGCGAATTCATCCGAACACGACCGTAAGATGTACAGTATATTGGAGCTTCTAGCCAGGTGTACAGATGACTTTTCACTCCACCTTCTTACGGTCAGAATTCGACATGGCATATTTTTCTGGCTGGCGATAATACATACACGTGTCAAAGCAGGCAGGCCCCTTGTGCCACTCTCAGAAAAGACGTTGATTTGGATACAATGGGTTCATTTTTCTTCAGATGCCGTGTGACTCTTTGCTGTGTCGTATGGAACGAAGGTGTTGAAGCGAGTGGGATGACTGACAACAGCAGGTGAAGCAAAATTTTCTCTGGAATGGAAAGAGCATCTGAGCAGGGGTGGCAAAAAGTCTCGGATATGCACCGATGCAGAATGAGCCACATGATAGTGTGCACAAGGCAGAAATGCTTGCATAATTGTATATGACGCGAGTATGAATGCCTCCATAGTTCCCCACTCGCACTAGATGAGAACAAGCTAACAATAGTAGATCGAGTGTGGTACAACATGTATCCCTCGCCTCGCGCCTGCAGATCTATGCAGCCCATGTGCAACTCAACTCCAACTTCAGTCCAACACCATCCACTAATACTACAACGTGGTACACCCACATCCAAACAAAACACATGCATGTTTGCCCTTGGCCGTCGAACAGAACATGCATTGTACAAAGTACCATTCAAACCAACCACTAAAACTTGGAATTACCGTGACCTACGACGATCCTGGAGAGAACGCAGAACTTCTAGCCATCCTCCGTCATCAATGTCGCCGTCCCCTGTGACTCATGAAAAGAGAGTATCAGGAAACTGAAGAAGATCAATAGGTTGCCACCATGTACTTACCATTGTATACAGCCATATTCGTACTTGAGCCACCTCCGTTGACAACAATTGGGTTACTGTCGACAATATGTACAGCAAGACCATTGCCTGCAGATGTGACTGGCGGATCTGAAGCCGAGTTACGGATGCGGATGAGGGTGATGCGTATGCGATAGGTACCAGCTTGGCGGATGACTAGGTCAGGAAAACGCATGTAGCCCACGCCTTGTGGGTCAGCCATGTCCATTGAGGCGATAGACCCATCAGCTTCGTCGTCGTTGAAGGGATGGATGGAGTCAAAAACCCGGCCTGTGAGTAGGGTGTTGAGAGCATTGGGATCTGCCGGTGCTGCAGAGTTGGGACCGGGAACCAAGGCCGCAACTGCGACGAGGTTTGTTGAGTCGGCGACAGCATCGTCAGTGTCGGCGTTGATGGTTCGCAATCGCACGACGATGGATCCAGGCATGGTTTGGCCGACCCGGGCGGTCTGGGGCGGCTGCACCACAATATCCATGGCGTACCGGATGTCCTCTGGCGATAGGGGTTGCTGGCCAGATCTCGACCGACCTGGATTGCGAGAGTTTCCAGAGTGATGCCGTGAGCGAACGGACCTACTTCCTAGCGCCCTCGGCCTTGCAACGTCAGCCATCGAGGGTATGGTGTCGGCTAGTTGGCGGCCTGTTTCTCCGTTATGTAGCTCTGCGATCCGAGAGGACCTTCTGAGCAACACGCGATTTTGAGTGTTCTGGGAGGAAGTGCGGCGCGATGTTGATCGGGCTCGCGATGCCGGAGGTGTGTTTGATGCGCTCGTCCTAGATGGTGCGCCTCGATTGCGATGCTGATCTCTACCTCGTCCTCGGCGTGAGCCCCTTCGCATCTGAGGAAGGTTGAACCTGTTTCTCTTAGCAAATTTTCACAGAAGCGTGTTAGTTGGGCCAGTTTCGGCTGCGCTGCAATGCCGAAGACGGCAAAGGCTTGGTTTGGAGAAGAGGAGAGGCGTGGAAACCAATTGACAAAGTGTGGAATAAAATAAAAAACTCCTTCAAGGATTGAAGATGAAGAAAGTTACAAGGACGGCAATGTGTAGTGACGCCATGAGGTTATAATCAGGCCATGTTGGATAGCGAAGATATAGGGAAATGAACCCAAGCCACGAGTCAGACTTGTCATCAAAGGCCTCTCGTGTTGCGCATGCCGCGGCCGCTCCATCAGGACGAGAAAGGACGCGTTGGGGTGATTGAGCCCAATACTCGGGCCCTTTAATCTCTCGGGCGCTGTATGATGCTGAGCGAGAGGGCGGCAGCGAGTAATATTGTGAAGGATATAGGTAGAGGTGAGGTTTGAAGGTATCCCTCGGACCCCTGGTCGCGCCCCACTCGCCCGCGAGTTCGGTGGAGATGCGGGCGTCAGGGCGTGTGATTGGCGGCCGCGGGTTAACAAAGGAGCCACTGTCCATGCGGAACATGCGGTACACTAGAGCGAAGACACAGACGTCCATGACGGGCGGCAGCAAGAGGACAGACAATGCGGAGCGGGTGGGAACGATGCAGCACATGGTGTTGCAGGTTGATATGAGCAAAGTGATGCGTCACAGGAACCCGGCGGGCCATGTGGCGACAGGGATGATGATTAAGGACGAAATGGGAACGAGCAAGCAAGCGAAATGAACTGCTCACCTTCTGCCCTGTCACACACACACACACACACTGCTTGCAACGTGTAGCCGGAAACCCTCGGAGGCCCTTTGCTTTTGCTCTCTATCTCTCTCTCTCTCTCTCTCTCTCTGAATTGGCGTCCCACAATGCCGGCGCAGCTGGTCTGGCCGAGTGGTGGGTTTGATGCAGGCAATGCCGGCGATGCCTGTGTCTCGTCACAACCGCAGTGATGCCGTGGTGGTGCAGCAAACAGTATTGGCAGCGAAGGAAGGGGGGGTTTGTTCGCTTTGGGACGCCCTGGGACGCTCTGGAAGGGCGTCGGCTTTGTCAGACAGTACTGTGACCCTCGTATGCTGCTCTTGTATATTAGCCATGCCTTTCCCCACCGTGAAGCGACGTATGCCCTCCCCAACCCACCGCCCATCACTGCTTGCATTGACCGAGTACCGCCAATGGATCACCATGCCTCGTAGACGACACGTTCTGGGCCCGGCTGAGCTGATCCGACGTACCTTTTCTAGCTGCCGTGTCGATACCAGGCGCTTTCCGTCCAATGCACACGGGTCGAAGCAGGCCGTCGACGTTGGATGATGAGAGGATATGGGGACTTGTCTCAGATGACGAAGGAGCCGCGAACCAATGCTTCTACGGCCGAGAGCGGCAGTCTGCTTCATGCAGTCAACTGGCCAAACGCTGGAGACGATGAGGAAGCCATCTTATACAAACTGCCTTCACTACAGGCCCCCAAAGCGCTCTTGCCTCTTGGAGTGGCATGCAGCTGCCTCCCAGGGCCTGCCGCCCTCCGCCATTGGCCTGAGCGCCGTCTTGTCCATTCTGAACGCGCTGCCGCCTCCATTCATCATTGCCAGCAGCCCGGTGATTCACACCGGCCCCGTGCTTGTCCATGCCTGCACCGACCTAGTGCAGCCGCCATGGACATGTCGCATCTCGCCCGTCGAGCATGGCGGTCTTGGGCTTCACCCTTTGCGGCCAGTAGCGTCTGATGCTCCATGCGCCTAGCATCGCTCGATTGCCGATCCGAGGCACGACCACATACCCAACATCACGGTATCGCTGCCCACGCAGCGAGGCCACCAATGACCGACCCGTGGCCCTGGAACGACCTGTACCACGTCTGCCGCTGCCTCTGACGGCGTCCCCCTCACTCGACGCCGAGAAAAAAAAAGAGAAAAAGAAAACACGTCTTACATCAGAAATACACAGAGACAGCTGTGCGGACGCCCTTGTCGAAGCCACCTCTGATCACAAGGACCCCCACCGGCGTCAAGAGCACGTATGGCTCCCCCCATGCCCCATGCCCCAGCTCGCACTCGCCAACCTCGTCCGTAAGCTGATCAATGGCAAAGTCGCGTCATTTGCGAGCCGAGCCTAGCTCAACGGACGGCTGCGTGCAATGTGTATACCGTGTTTCGCCTGGTAAGTGGCATCAGTCAGTCGCCAGCAAACCTCAAACTCTGGTTCGGCTGACTCGATATTGCGAGCCACTCTGTACGCCAGATTCTGCAGCCTCCCCGGTCCAACCTTCCGAACGTTGTTACGCACACTGGCTCTGCATGCCTTCACCACAAGACCTGACGTGAGCCGTTGAAGTTCCGACTTCCTGGTGCAAGGTCTGACGCGATTCTTCCGGGAACAATCTTGATCTTCCAACTTCCTCATTGGGTTTAGTTCCGATCTCGCTCGCCTCCATAACCCCATTGTTCCATCTTACCAACTTGTCATTGAAACCAGGCCGCACTCTATCCTTCCAGCACGTCTCTGCCGTCGCCAAAGAGTATCCACATGCCATTCAGTGCGACAGCTTCGGGTCAAGGTTACCTAGTCCCTCAGTGAAGCCACCCAAGTCGTATGCTGTACGCCATCCCGCCCCTTGGTTGCTAAATCTGGCATGATCCACATGTGTGGCTTGGTGAAGGGGGGTTTGCCGACATGGATATTCCCAGCTCATGGCTGTACTAGTTCCCGTTGGAGAAATGACCTGTCATATCAACTTGCCTAAGAAGGCCGTCATGCTTTTGCGGAACCGGCACGCGGCCGCCGCAACCACACCACGGGGCTGCATCTTCCATCACGGGACCCGGCGATCCATGATTCTGCTCGTGATGCGGAACTTCGCCGAATATGTTCCATGTCCCACTTTTGTTCTCCCCTTCCAGATACCTGCGTCTACAGTACCTTACCCTCGACTCATACCCTCCGCGTTCTAGATTCATATCAGCTGCCTGTTGACTGCTCTTCCGCAGGCTGTGCGCGACCCCATCTTCACCTTTAGATACAATTGCGTTTTCAGCCTCACCCTTTGGCACTGAAGCTATCTAGCCTTTCCTATGACTGTTGTTTTCCACAAGCCAGCTGTCAAACGAGTCAGTTACAACAGCACTTCTGCCGAGGCCTAACTGGTTGATTACTCATTTTCGACAAGAACACGGTTCCCACGTTGCCTACACCACCTGGATAGCTGTCTCAAATGCAACAAGGATGCTCCACTTAACCCGCGTCAGATCTGCCTAAAAGCTTTTGCACATGTTGAACCATGGTGCTGGGAACGAGGTAACGCTACAATGAACACAGCTTCGGGCTCTCCATGTGAGCCTGTCTCGAATTGTAGTGGGTGCGGAAATGAATGGGTTACACGGCGTTGCACACACCGCCGCTCTTCCAGTACCCTGTGGACCCTGCCATTCACCTAGGTCATTTGAACCAGGAATCAATTCCAGGTACCAGGGTGGGCTGGTAGGCCCATATCCAGCTACGTATGTCGTGTCCGATCTCGCCACTGACTTTCGCCATGCGCAAGCTCCGAAAACGACAGTGGCCGCATCCTAGGGGGGGTTATCTAGGCCCAGCGTTCGCAATCCTCGGCAACCCTCTCAGTCAAAATAGCAGGATTTGTTTAGAATCGACTACGGCTATCATCGGGCCACTCTTCGCTCCCCAGTCTGGGAGTTTGGCTCTAAGGCGCTCTAAAATATCACACAGATGACGCTCTGTCCGGTCAACTTGTGTTGGCGATTCTGACATTCTGGTCCTCGATTTGTGAGGCTTTTGAGCTAAACATACATCTGATTTGTTTAGTTTCTGTGTGGTTATGGTAGCATTCGTGGAATCACCATAGAGGCGTCGCGTAACGGGCGTGAATATGGCAATGCTACTCTTGGCCGTAGGAAACTCTAGATGGGCATCCTGGCACTGGTCGAAAACTCAGCTTAGTCCTTTTGGATATAAAGGCGTTTGGGTCCACGAACCTGAGGCCACAATGACCACCGTTCTGCTTGCGCTTACACTACTGGTCTCCTTTGGAACACAACACCAAAAACGGATGACATTACATGCTCGCATTCGCATGCGAGCTGAGGAGTACTTACACGCATATACCCGTCTAGCTATAGTATCCATGATTTGTAATTAACGGCCAACAGGTTTCGGTTAGCGCAAGAACTAACGTGCATGGCAACACGGCGGCGTAAGTATTGAGAGGCTTTCGATGGCTTGTGGGTATCACGTTGGCCAAAAGGCCGCGGTACACGACAACGCGCTCTGGTACACAGTGAATGTATTGAGAGAAGTTCAGTAGAAGAGATTATCATACACAGCACAGGGACATGGCTGCGCGTGTTGAATGATACACAGAAGAAGCTTGTACGTGGAACCACTTTGGGTTAGATGCGTATGGCCGATTTGCCGTGCTCGTGGGGGCAACGTATGGCTCACCGTTTTCTCTTACTCTTATGCATGCTCCTAGCTCTCAAGCTTTATCATGTGTATCTTCGAGGGTATCAGGCAATAAACTCAGCAGGAACATGCGAAAACTATCCTGGTGAGTGAGGTCAGGATAAAACTCCATGTAATTTGAGGCTCCAAGCACTCGGACGAGATCAAGCTGCAGTTGTTCTGGTAGGGGTTCTCCGCTTCACAGACTTCACTGAATGTGATGCTGGTGAATCTTTCCCTATCGAGACAGGTCCGCCGTTTGCTTCGTGCGTAACTAGGGCGGTTGTAGCCTTCTTGGGTCGCCCTTTAGCTTAGCAGAATGTCACTGCTCATACATTATCAACAACAGCTCAAGAAGGCATTCACCGTAATCACGCTGCGGTTCCTTGCCTCCACTTATGCTACACAGCCCATACCCTCTCTCTCTCAATCACCACAAGAATCCACCTACCAACATGTTTCGAAGATGCGCTCAACACAATCGTTTTCGCCATGTTGCCTGCATTCTAGTCGGCTTGAGTGTGCTCCTTCTTTGCCATGGCATGGTGACGCTCTGGCAATTTCGCACTCCCTTGCAGCCCTCACATCGCACCACGCTAAACGTTCCTGAGCCGCGGCGCAGCCATCCAATCGACTTACTG
>Ga0265798_10007730_pt1 | contig 13848 bp, 14 predicted proteins | sample P3T30metagenome_FD_192430 | JGI IMG/M metagenome (GOLD analysis project Ga0265798, IMG submission 192430) | Plant litter microbial communities from East Loma Ridge, Irvine, California - P3 T30 | ecosystem: Environmental > Terrestrial > Plant litter > Unclassified | place: USA: California...
TTCCCGTTCCTGTTCATGTTCCTGCTCCTGCTCCTGCTCCCGCCGCAGTCGGAGCAGAGCGTTCTATGACCCGCCACTAGCAGCAGCAGCAGAATTTCTAACAGCCGCACCACCTCCTCCATTCCCACTCTCCGCGAGAGTAGCAGCAGCATCACCGTTCTCCCGTCTCCGCCCTTTGGCACTCTTGCCAATACTGCTCCCCGCCCCACCACCAGTACCAACAACCTCGCCCCCATCAGCACCACCCTCCATCATATCCTCGTCCTCAATCTCCCCGCCCACTTCCGCGCTCTGGTCCGGCATGTCGGCGTCTATGGGCGTGCCACCACCAGCCGCCACAGTAGGGTGCTTACTGCTAATAGCAGCCTGCTGCTGCTGCGCGGCCCACAGCGCGCTCTCGTCAAGCTCGTTGGCGTCGGCGGGTTTGGAGCGCAGCCACTTCATGCGCGGGCCGGTTTTGGCGACCTCGGACACGCGGAAGCCGTAGATCCGCGGCTCGTAGATGTTGCTGTAGCCCAGGCCGGGGGCGAGGTTGCGCGGGGTCACGCCGTTGATGTTTTCTGGTTGAGGGGGGAGAGGGGCCGGGGCGGCGTTTGCTGTTGCTGAGGAGCTGTTGTTGATGTTGTTGTTGTTGTTGTGAGGTGGGGCCGGGGGGTTTTGGCCGGAGGTTAGCGAGGAGGAGAGGGAGGAGCGGGCGGTTTTGGTGCCTGATGCTCCTGCGCCGCTGCTGCTTGAGGGGCCTGTGGCGAGGGGGTCGGTGAGAGGTGCCGAGGGGGTGCTGGTGGTGGGCTTGTCGCCGCCGACGTCTAGTTCGGGGAAGGTCATGAAGAAGAGGCAGCCGAAGGTGGTGCCGAAGAAGGCGCCGTCGACGGTCTGGAAGCGCGAGTTGGGCGGCGTGTAGACGTCCAGGCAGCTGGGGCAGAAGAGCTTGACGGTTTCCTGACCTGGGATGTCGGAGCAGCCGACGGGCAGCACGCGGGCGCCGTAGCAGTGCACGCGCGGGCAGTGCCCGAAGTGACCCAGCTCGTACTTCTCCGCCATCTGCTGGATGCCCTGCCGGCTCGTGATGAAACGCTGGTGTATCAGGCCGTACAGCATCTCGGCCGAGCTCTCGATCACGCTCAGGTCGCTCGCCATGCGCAGATGCCGCCTCTCGGCCGCGTCTGCGCGCTTGTACGCCCTGCCCTCGGCATCCAGCATCTCATCCTCGTCGTCGTCGTCGTCATCTTCCTCGTCGTCCTCGTCGTCGCTCGCATCCTCGGGCTCCACGTCCAGGATCATCTCCAGCGCCTCTTTGTACATGGGCACCTGGCTCTGCAGGCCGGTCAGGTTGAAGTCATCCTCGATAAAGTCCTCGCTGACTTCGGCAAAGTATTCGTGGCCGACGAGCGAGCAAAAGGCCGAGATCCACGACTCGGGCGCTTGTGAGGAGGAGCTCATGGTCAGGTCTTCGTCCAGCTCGATCTCGCTGATCGTGAGCGTCTTTTCTAGCGCGAGTGCAAGTCGGCGCTCCGCTGCTGCTTCGTAGGAGGTCGAGGTAGCGGTGTCCGAGAGCTCGGCAAGATCAAAGTCGTGCCGGAGCGCCAGTTTCGACGGCGGGCGCTTGTACAGGAGCGTTTATGTGGGTCGGCTCAATGCTGGGTATGCCCTTTTGCTTTTCCAGAGAGGCTTTCCCTTTCCTTTCTCGCGAGCTGCTTCTGCTTTGGCTTGGCGGTGTAGTTGAAGGTGTGTGCAAAGGTCGCAGGTATCTTGCAGTATTCCGCCGGCTCGATGACTCAAGCAGTCTTCTCCTCTCTTCTCAAATCGACAGTCTTTCACGTCCCGGCGATCACGTGGTCCAGTATTCACAGCTCGGCGCCCTCGTCTCACGTTGTCCTCCGATGTTGACCCCACCAAAGGCGCAAAATCAACGCCTTTTCACGGTTTGGTGCTCGCGCGATCGGAATGTCGGTCGGGTTGTCGACGCCTGGTTTCGGTGTCGGTGTCTAAATCGAAGGGTCGCCTGATGCGGGTGCTCAGGCTTCCAAGTGAATGTTGTGAATGGCGATGTTGGTGGGGGGAATGGTGTTTGAGGGTGGGCTGGCTGGCTTTGCGCGATGAGTCTCCGGATACGAAGCTAGGGCCAAACGTTCACTCACTCACTCACTGGCACTCAGAAACATCCAACCTTGAAAGTACGCACGACATGATCTCAGCCACTCAAACACAAGATGATCTATCGGCAACGATGGGTGAAGTGTCGTACAAAGATCACGCAGCTCAATGGTTTGTAACAATACGTACACACACACACGCACTGCCGTCAACACTAGTCATACTAAAACAAGTCATCGAGCATGCCCGTCAATCCGCCCTGTCCCACAGCAGCCAATTCGGAGCTCTCGACTGGTTGCGACAACTCCTGCACCGATAGCTGACCGCTGTTCCCGTTCATGCTACCTTGCTGCTGGCCGATACCATGTCCCTGGCCCATCGCCTGCAGCCCTCCAGCCGCTTCGAACAAACTCGTCAAATCGTGGGCCATGCCCTCGGGACTGCTACTATGCTCGGTCCACTGGCCTGCATGGCCACCATTGCCACCGTGGTAAACTTCTGTTTCGTTTACACTGACGCCCGCGAGACCCGCCATGGCTACTGCAGCGCTGCGGCTGGGGTCGGTTTCGATCTTGGGTGGTTGTGAGTATTGGGAGTGCTGGGATTGCGATTGCGACTGCGAAGATTGCAGAGACTGTGGCGTCGGTAATTGCAGTGGCTGTTTGTAGTCCTGTGGCGATGATTGTGACGTGCTGTTCTCTTTGACCGCCACCAAACCCAGCTTTGGCGCGACCTCTTTCAAATGGCGAATTGTGCTCCAGAGACGCTGGCTGATCGGGCTGCCCTTGCTGATCACACGCACCAACTCGAGCGCCATGTAAAATTCTTCGCGAACGTTCTCCGCAAATTCGGCCGGTGTATGCGCAACAGCCAGGAACAAGACCGCCAGAGCTCCCGTCAGGAAAGGATTGAAGAGTGCCTGCTGTGCGTGGTAAATGTCCGAGGTTTGACTGATGTGGGTGAGCACACGGATGGTGTCCTTTGCTACGTCGACTGATGTTTGCGCTTGTTGGCGGTTCTGAATGATACTGGTAGCAGAGTGCAGCACAGGACGGTAAATGTGTATGCGCATCTGATTTGCGCGGAGATAGAGGATCACGCGCAAGCGGTGGCCAGCGCGGGGAGGTGGCGGTCCGCTCGAAGGCTGCGATGGGTGCTCGTATTTCAGCATGGGAGGGATGCTACGGTGCCAATCGATGACTTGATAGTCAAGGTATGCCATCTCAGGTAAGTTGACAGTACCGCTCCCGTCATTTGCGGCTGTGGGAGTCTTGGAAACTGTGCGCCAGACTCTGCTGCTGATTTCGCAGAATCTAGCCATGGCCGAAATGTAGGATGATCGGTCTTCAGGCTTGGGAACAGATGGGTCGACATCCGTGTCTTGCAAAGCGAATGGCATGCCCGTTCCAAAGCTGAATCTCCGATCGAGAATATAGACAGACCAGAACAACAGCACTGTCTGAGTGCGTTCAACTGGGTCCAAGATCTTCTCGTATGTCTCGTGTCGGTGGAGCGCAAGCTCGAGGCATCGTCTCGCCGCAAAACCGATGATGCGCCAGGAAGCGACCTCGTTGTCGCAATGGAACTCGTACAAAGCCGGTTGTGGTGTCAGTACATACCATCATGTAGAATCAGCTCATGAAACTTACCGTCAACACGAGCAGTCGCGGGGACTTGTGAGTGATCAAATAGTCTTCCTTGGCCTTGCGCACTGCCTCGCGAACGCCTGGACTCTCAAACATGTTCCGCCCCAACTCGCTGCCTCCGGAGTGTTCCATTGTTGATGCGCATGCAATGATCATCTTGAGAACGATTGTGTTCTCGTCATCGATTGCATCTGCGCCCGGGAAACCTTGCTGCACGAGGCCGTTTCGCCTGGCTGCGTCGATGAAGCTGTACAGTCGCTCGGTGTACTCCATGACAGTGTTGATGTTCACGACAGGGTACATTACACCAACCTCATCCTCGTACACTCGACAGAGACGGAGTGCTTCTTCTTTCGCGACGCTGTAGATCGGGTCTTTCTCATCGTGAACATCTTGGATCATCTGCATGTTGCGTTCCATCTGGTCCGACGAAGTCAGTGACGCCAGTGGATGAGCTGCGTCTCCATTGTGTTCTGCGCTCCCGTCTGTGATGCCCATAGTTTGAAGGCTGTTGTCGGCTACACCAAAGCTGAACTCTGTACTAGTCGGTCCTCGATAAGATGTCTGAACTTGCTGCTGGGAGAAGCTCCGGGATTTCGTTTGCGACGGCGAAATCGACATGGGCGCAGTCGACGGGGCTCTCGGTAGGCCGAATGCATGATTCTGCAAAGACGGGTCGATGGGCGTGTTGCTCTGAGGTGGCGGGGGCAGATTCTGTTGTTGCTGCTGCTGCTGCTGCTGTTGAGGCGGCGGCGGCTGTTGTTGTTGGATTTGCTGGGAAACGGGGGGTGTTGGCTGTCCCAAGCTCCCTCGAAGGTTGTTCAAGTTGTCGAACAGCATGTTAACCTGCTCCTGCAGCGAAGCCATGTGCGCCGCCATATCCTTGTACTCTTGCGAATCCTTAAAGCCATTGCAGCAGTTGGGCGCATATACGCATTCGAGGTTCAGGTTCCCACAGCGCTGGCACGGCGTCTGGCCGTTGCACTTGATTTTGCGGCGCTTGCACTCGTTACTGCATCGTAGTGTCAGTATGCGATGCTCTCTGTGTATGCGCGAATAGAGGAAGACACCTACCATGCGAGCGAGATGTATCGCGAGCGGCGCGACTTGCTGTTGGGTCCCTGCGAGCCATCATCGGCCTTTCTCTTGTTGCCGTGGACATCGCCAGGGCTGTCGTCGTACTGCTGGTGAGGATGCTGCAGTTGCTGTTGCTGCTGCTGCTGTTGTTGTCCGATCTGACTGTTCGCGACCGACGCAATGGCAGCGAGCCCATGCGTCGAGTCCATGTCTGCAAGGCTGCTGCGTGTATACCTAAGTGGACAATCGCAGGCGCATGGGTTCCGCAGAGCGGAATGACCAGACCAGATCTGTGGAGGCGGTTCACAGATTCGCTTCGGGTGTTCTTAGTCAGCAGATCTGCCGACAATTCACTCCTCAGTCCATGCCAAAGTTTGTCGATCGATGGTAGTGGTATCAGCAACTTATTTATGCCTCAGTCACCCTCATACCAGTGAGAGAGCGGTCTCCGAATCCGAACAGCATTATCTCACTGAATCAGGCTCTCGCAGGCCGTGGTATCCGCAGGCCTAGTACGCTGTAGACACGTTGGTGCCAGTGAGGTTGTCCATCTCGGCAAACTTGGCATAGGCGGAGGCTGCAATAAGACGATGGATGGATGTTTTGTGTGAGTGAAGGCAGGCAGTCTCTTGAGGGAAAGAAAGACTAAATGGATACATGTACCTTAGCTTGCTGTCTGCCACGTTTGTTGAATGGAGCTCAATGATAATCCAATTCGTCTCCATCCACACACTAGCTAAGAATAGTACATGTCCGATCTCTGTCTTCTAATTCACCAAAATGTTGCATATACATCACCTACCTTTGGGAGATCGAGTTTGATCTAGTAGTGGGATCAATCGTGACATATATATTTCAAAATAACCATACTTCGACCGAGGCAACATCATCTACTAAACGATCGTGTGGGAAAACTTTTCTAATACCACAACGCTTTATACGCCTCCAAACAATGCCAAGTCTGTACATTCATGACAAAAAAAACCGCCCAATCGCTAAGGTATTCACATTTTCTCCCCTAAAAGGGCATGTATTCCAGCACCCGAATGATCGCCTTCGCGATCAACGGCTGTAACAGTGGTTAGCTTGGTTCAACATGTCACCAATCGAAGTGCCAACTTACTGCTTGCGCCCCCCTCATCCCAGCCCCAGGCGTAGCCACTGTCTCCGTCCCATCCAGCACGAAGCCTCCCTGCGTGGACAATCCGCTCGCAGTCGCGCTTTGCGTCGTGCTCGCGGGAACCAGCAGTCCCGAACTGACAGCACCCGAAGACGTCGCCGATGCGACTCCGCTGCCACTGCTCGTTGAGCTACCTGTCATAATCGCGCCTATCGTCCCCGTGCAAGCGGCACCCCGTGGACAGCAAGCCACATGTCCCGCTGCGTCAGCACTGCACCTTGCGCTGGGCGAGCAGCACAGGCCTGGAGCGCCGATGTTCTCGCAGTTGTTGTAGCCTGAGGGGCAGGTGTCGCTGTCTTGCCGGCGGAAGAGCTCGTGGAGTTGGTGTTGTGACTTTTGTGAGGGTGGACTTTGTTCTACGCTCTGTGCGGCGGCGGCTTGGTCGACGGCGGGTGGGAAGTAGTCGGAGATTGCGATGGGAATGGCGGAGAGGAAGGGTTGGAGGTTTGGCAGCTGGAGGGCCGTGACTGTTGTGGCGCACAGTGCGATGAGGTGGATTGAGCAGCGCATAGTGGGTGTTGTGTGACGTTGTTCGAGTCCAGACGATGGGTGCACTTTCGAGATGTAAGCCTGGTTGGGATTTGGCGTTCGTGTGTTGCGATGAAGAGGGCTGTGGTTCCGGAGGTTATGTGCTACCGGCTAACAATGTGTGTGTACAATAAATTTGGTTCTGAATAGGTTCGTATAGTCGTTCAGAGCATGGTGGTATCAATGTTGGTTTAGACTGGAGTGTGCGCTGGGTTGGGCTATGCGCTCACTCACTGGAGGCCCAATTCGATTGCGGAGAGGCGTGAACAAGCACTTTGTTAGCTGGGCAACAGCCCTAACCCTTGGTGACTTCCTTTCCTATCGCGTGGAACTCACGATCGTTTTTGATAGGTACCTACCTTTTTACCGAGAGCGCAACTAATTGTCTGTCTCGTAATCGGACACACGCCGTTCTTTCTCACGGACCGGGATCAGAGAACAACGGCAACGATCAGGGCAAAGGAGCATCTGATTGACTTCGATTTCCACGCGATCCCCACCGGAGCACTCCACAAATCCCCTCATTTTCACCATGTCATGAGCACGGACAATCAGACATCACGAGCGATCTGCATCATCATTATTGTAGTTCCTCCTCTAAAATGCGACAGACACTCTAGACGGATAAATGCAGATCATCAGCTCCTCCACTTCGCGAATCTACCTCGAACCTTGTTACCTTCCACAAACGCGCTGTATGGAGATTAAAGAGGAGTCCGCCTCGATGGTCTTAAGCCTATTAGCCTACACCAAGACACGTGGAGCATATATATATAACATCCATAAGCTTGCATTGACATCCTGTATTCTAGTCGACGACTTCGGTCACCTGCAATCATGCGCTCAGTTCTCGTTGGCGTGGCGCTTTCTGCCTCGGCCACAGCTTCACCACTCTTCAAACGTGCACTCGACACCAAGTCGCTCGCCACCAAGTACTTCGGCAATGATGCCCCATGGTACCAAGATCGCATCCCGTACTTCGAATGCTCCGACGCCGACATTCAGGACGTGTACTACTACCGTTGGAAGATCTTCCGTGCTCATCAACGTGATCTTGGAGAGCGTGGCTACATCTCCACCGGTATGCTGATACATCCACCCCTCACAGGACCCATCAAACAAAGCTGACAAGACTATAGAATTCCTCGACGATGTGGGCTGGCAGTTGGAGCCTTGGGCTTCGCTCAACGATGCGACAGGCTTTCACATCGGCGAAGGGAGATGGCTGCGTGACCGGCGTTTCAGCGACGACTACATCAACCACATGTTCAACGGCGGAAATGACCGACACTTCACGGACTACATGGCCGACAGCACCTGGACTCGCTTCCTCGTGGATGGTGACAAGGCCAGCATGATCACCCACCTGGATGCAATGATTGCTTTGTACGACAAATGGGACGACCATTATGACACCAGTAAAGGGCTCTACTGGATCGAACCACTGGCAGATGCCACCGAGTATACAATCTCAAGCATCGACGCATCGGGCGGTCAAGATGGTTTTGCTGGTGGCGAAGCTTTCCGTCCCTCGATCAATTCTTACATGTGGGCCAACTTCCGTGCGATTGCCAACATTGCAGACCTGGCAAGCAAGCCAGACGTCAAGTCTTCTTATCTTGATCGCGCTGCAGGTCTGAAGAAGAGGTTCCAGGACGACATCTGGAATGAGACATTGTCTCACTTCATTGATCGTCACTATGAGACCACCGACTTTGTGGAGTACTGGGAGCCCATCAGAGGACGCGAACTTGTTGGAATTGTGCCGTGGATGTTTGACATGCCTGATGATGAGGAGAAGTATAGTGCTTCTTGGTCGCATGTCTTGGACACCGAAGAGCTTCGTGGAGCCTCCGGCATGCGCACCGTCGAGCCTTCCTACGAATACTACATGAAGCAATACAGATACGACGGCCCAACAGGTCTACGAGAGTGTCAGTGGAACGGTCCAGTCTGGCCCTACCAGACCACCCAGGCTCTCCTTGGTCTTGCAAACCTGCTCAACAACTACAACCAGACCGTCGTCTCGAAGATTGACTACCTCGAGGAACTGCGCAGGTACACGAAGCTTCACTACAACAACAACAAGCTCGATCTTGAAGAAGACTACGAACCGGACAAGCCTGGTCCAATCGTCGGTCTCCCCCGCTCACACCACTACTTCCACTCGGGCTACAACGACCTGATCATCTCCGGCCTTGTCGGCATCCGCCCTCAAGCAGATGATAGCATCGTCATCAACCCTATGCTGCCAGCCGACTCAGACATCTCCTACTTCCGCCTGCAGGACATTGCCTACCACGGCCACACCGTTGCCGTCCAGTGGGACGCCGACGGCAGCCACTACGGCCAAGGAGCCGGCCTCAAGCTCGAGGTCGACGGCAAAGAAGTCGCCTCAGCATCGTCTCTCGAACGCCTGACCGCGGACCTATCCCCCGCTCCCGCTCTAGCCATCGACAGATCGCAAATCGCCAAATCCGTCCAACTGAACACAACCCAATACCCCATGGGCAGCGCTTCCAGCGGCAACAACACAGCCAACGTCCACGACGCCATCGACGGCCGCGTCTGGTTCTTCCCCGAACTGCCCAACGGCTGGAACTCGAATGCCACTGCGGAAGACTCGCAACAGTGGTACGCGATCGATTTCGGCAAGGATACGGCGCTGAGCAGGGCCGAGTTGGCGTTCTACGCCGATGAGGATGAATTCGCCCTCCCTTCTGATTATGTTATTTCCAGCTGGGATAACGGGACTTGGGCGAAGATTGAGGGGCAGGGTGATGAGTTGCTTGCTAACGGCGTTACCAATGTCAAGTGGGAGGAGCTCAGTACGAGCAGGCTTATGCTTTCTTTCACGCAGGCTGCTGGGAAGAAGACGAGGCTTGTTGAGTTCAAGGCTTTTTGATTTCGATTCATGTCAGATACCTATGATCCGATGATCCATCGATAGCGGGTTTCTGGAATATTACTTACAATACTTGATGCCCGATGCTCTTCACGACATCTGTATGCATCCACCATCAACGCTAAACAAAGCCCTGTTGTTTTCGCGAACGTTTGGGGTAGCGGCAACTCTGTGTGGATGGCTAAATGTCGATCTTTCTATATTTGCAACACTTGTGAGTTTTGGAGAGAACCCTCGCTTCAAGCTGCGTGTCTTTTCAAACACGTCATGTGAGGCATTGCATCAAGTAGGTAGGTAAACATAATCGGGAAGTGGAGGACTTGCAAGTGTACGCGAGGTAACATCGACTGATACTCCACGGCCTATTTATTGGGTACGTACAAGGTCGTAGGTCGATTGCTAGACCACGATCTTGCAAGCAGTCATCCTGCTCTGACAAACCACAGACCAACAAACAACCACGATGTTCGTTTCAAGACTGTCCCAAGCGGCTCTTACGGCCCTGGCCGTTTGCACGCCTCTGGCAGCAGCAGCAAACGCAACTTTCTATCCCAAAATCAACATGACCGACACCTCGGGCACTCTTATCCAAGCTCACGGCGGTGCTATTCTGCAGAGTGCTAGCCCAGATGACAATGACTGGTATTGGTTCGGCGAGGACAAGACTGGGCTGACCAACAGTGGGAGGTAAGTTTCGCCAGCCTACGTGTTGACAAATGATGACAGGAAAGAGCTCCAAAGTCTTCGAGAGATCTGACGATTGCGATTCCAGTTTCATCGGCGTCAACTGCTACCGCAGCAGCGACTTTGTCTCCTGGGAGCGAGTGGGCCATGTTCTATCGCCGCAGGCTGACACCAACATCTCAGACACCAACATTGTCGAGAGGCCGAAGGTGATTTACAATGAGAAGAATGAAGAATATGTCATGTGGTTCCATGGTGAGTTACCAATCCAATTAACCAACAGAACGATCGATCAACGGATCAACCCATTCGAAACGGAACGAAACGAAACAAACCTACCCGCTAACCCACCGCAGGCGACACCTCCAACTACGGCGCCGCCCAAGTCGGCGTCGCCACCTCCCCCTCCATCACCGGCCCCTACACCTGGCGCGGCAACTTCAAGCCCTTCGGCAATGACAGCCGCGACCAAACCGTCTGGAAAGACCCCGAAACCCAGTCCGCCTACCTCATCTACGCCACAAACAACAACGCCGACTTCTCCATCGCCAGCCTCGACGCAGACTACCGCGCCCCCAACGAAACCCTGCACACCTTCCCAGGAGTCTACTGGGAAGCCCCGGGCGTCTTCAAAATCGCCGGCGTCTTCTACCTCATCTTCTCCAAGCAAGACGGCTGGACCCCGACCGACAACTTCTACATGACGGCCCCCAGCATGGCGGGCCCCTGGAGCGACGCCACCCTCCTGGCGCCCCAAGGCTCGTACGCGTACCTCACGCAAAACGCCTACGACGTCGTCGTCCAGGGCTCCGAGGAGGTGACGTACCTCTACTACGGCGACCACTGGAGCGGAAACCAGCTCGGCTCTTCGACGTACGCTTTCCACCCCGCGGTCCACGACGGCGAGACGCTGGCGCTGCACGACACGGGAGCTTGGACGCTTGACCTCGAGACGGGCGCTTGGAGCGATCTGCCTTACGCGCTCACCACGGCTGCGGAGTCCACGACGCGCGCTGAGGATCTTGTGGCGTGCGAGGATGGGTGCGCGGGCGGCAAGGGCGCGAATATGACTGCCGAGTCATCCTTCTCTTTCACTTTTTCTGGGGGTGAGGGTGCGAAGGTTCTGGGTGTCAGATATGTGTACGACGGGCCGAAGAACAAGTTCTTGCATCTTGCTGTTTCTGTCAATGGGACAAGAGCCGAGGGGATGGCGCTTTTGGAGACGACGAGGGGGACTGGGGTTGCTCAGGAGGCGCCTTTCCCTGTTGAGCTGAGGGAGGGTGATGAAGTTGTTTTGGAGCTGGTGGATTGGGATGGGAATATGTTTTTGGTGGAGGGGGTGAAGGTTTATGAGGATTTGAGGTGATTGCGGTTGGCTGGGTTCGGTGGAATGATGTTGACGTTTTTTGACGATCGCAATGAAAGTCGGCTGGCATTGTAAATTCAAACGTGGTTCAGCTGTGTTGATCCTGTAGCCGCGACTTTGGCTGCAGTTGATGAGAGCGGTATTCTCTGTCAACACCGCATAGCAAGAAAAGCGAAGCTCAAACATGATTCACTTGAGAGGGAAGACAAATTCCCACCTTCCCGCTTGGCAGGTCGTTCAACGGATGCTGACGACCTGGACCAAACCCTGTAGCATCCCATCTTCTATAAGAAAATGAGGCGGTCCTAGAACAAAGGGAACAATCCTTAGTGGCTGGAACTTACCTGACATTGGCTAGACAAAGCCATACCACGTCTACAAACCACCCATCACCCATCACCCATCCAATCCATTCCTCACCTCACCTCATCATCCCTCATCGCTCATCGCATCGCACACCCTTCCAAGCAACACCATCACGCACCCGACCTAGCAAGCCCCGCCACCCTCGCGGCAGCCACATCCCTCCCCAACCCGCCCCTTTTCGCTTCCACACTGATCTCCCTCGCCTTGTCCCTGAACTTCGCACTTTCAAGACCGGAAGCCGCCACCCGGATCACACTCTCTTCCAGACACTCGGGCGTCCAGTCCGGGGTCGTGACGCGACAGCCCCAGACGCCAACGCCGGTTTGCTCGGCGAGCTGCGCGTAGTTGAACAGGTCGACCCACAGGGGCAGGACGATTTGGGGGACGCCGGCGCTGTTGATGTGTTAGCGATGGCAGATATCCGTTCTGATTGGGGTTGGATGGTTTGAGGTATTTGGGGAGGGAAGGGGGATTGTTCGACTCACGCGATACTCTCATGGAACCCATTGGCGCCACCGTGGGTCACGAAAGCGACAATATCCCCCGACTCCAGCAGCGCGGTCGGGTCGATCGTCAGCCATTGCATGACTTTGACGCGCTGCGTGGCTTGCAGGGGCGCTACGAGGGATTCCCAGTCGTAGTCGACGAGGTTGGCAGAGGCTTTGTATTTCCACAAGACTTGCAAGTCGGGCGTTTTCTCCAGGACGCGCTGGATTCCCGCGATCATCTGCGCCGTTTGCGAGCGGCTGTAAGTAAAAGCGCTGCCCAGGTTGATTAGGACGGTGGGCTTCTGGCGGAGCCAGTGCAGGAGCGCTACTTCTTCTTCGTTTTGCCCTTCTTCGCCTTGCGCTGATGGGGCGGAGAGGGTTATCGGACCGGTGCAGGTGACATTTTCGGGGATGAAATCGACATTGATGGTCGCGGCGGGGGTAGTCTGGGTGATCCAGGGGACGTCTGGGCGGTGCAGGCCGTAGAAGTTGATGGGGTCTGGCACGCCATTGGAGGCGAGGAAGGCGCGTTTGGCGGCGATGGCGGGCATGCGTATTAGGCTTGAGATGAAGCGGAGGTTGAGGTAGATGTTTTGGGGGATGAGGGAGAGAGGGACGGGGAAGGGGAAGCCGGATCCCATTCTGTGGTGGGGATTAGTTGAGTCGACCATTTTTGTTGTCGTTGAATGGCTGACAAACTCACGCTGGGTACTTCCATAACATGCCTAGCCAAGGTTGTTCGCCCGGGAAGTTGTCTATCACGATGTTGGGCGTGATAAAGGCGTGGAGGCGGTTTTTGGCTCGTGTAGCTTCGATCGCTGGGAAGAAAATGGTGTCCAAGACCACGACAGCAGGATCGACTTCATCGATGAGGTCGCTGAGTTGGCGGAAATGGGCAAGATGGTCTTCTGCTTGCCATGGGTCGAGGTAGATTTGCATGTCTCCGGCAATGCGGTTGATTCCTTCCATGCCTGGCTTAGAAATGCCACCGATTTTGCCATCGTCGTCACATCCGATCTGAGGGTGACTGTCGAAGGCGGCATAGTAGGAGACCCCGGCGAGTGGATGGAAGATGATGTCCTTGGCTGATGGATTATGGCGTTGAGCGAATGAAGAGACTCGAGCGAGTGTGTTGTTCAACTTCTTGAAAGACGCAAAGTGGATATCGATGTCCGAGTGAGATTGTAAAAGACTTTGTGCCGTGGCTACATGGACGTTGGAGAGGCCAGGATGTTCGTTGACGATGAAAAGTGCTGTGTTGTTTCTTCCTCGAACATACTTCCGTGGCTCTGGGGTTGCTTTCAGTTGTTGCTGTAGAGCGATCAGAATACCAACGAGGGCTACAAGAGCCAGGCTGATTCGGCCAAACATGGTCAATCGTTTGTTCAAACACCTGGGAGTGAGCCAAAAGAGGTACTCGAAGCAATGTCGACAACAACTCTGCAAAGTACGCCGGAAGGATACGGCAAGCTTCATGATAGATATAAGTAAGATCTTCGTTGGTGAGTATCACC
>Ga0265798_10007732_pt1 | contig 13844 bp, 20 predicted proteins | sample P3T30metagenome_FD_192430 | JGI IMG/M metagenome (GOLD analysis project Ga0265798, IMG submission 192430) | Plant litter microbial communities from East Loma Ridge, Irvine, California - P3 T30 | ecosystem: Environmental > Terrestrial > Plant litter > Unclassified | place: USA: California...
CTCGGGGGAGTCCAGCTCGCTGAGGTCGGCACCGGCGCCCCAGAACCAGGGGAGGAACTGGAAGGAACCCTCTTCCGTGCCGATCCCCGCGAAGGTCATGCCACCGCTGCCGGAGGCTTCGATCGATTCGAGTGCGCTCGTCAGGCTTGCCCAGTCGGTCACTGTGGACGGATCGACTCCTGCTTCTTCCAGGACGTCTTCGTTGTAGTAGAGCGCCAGAGTGTTCGCTCCGATCGGAATCCCATAGGTCTCGCCGTCGAGCTCTCCGGCGCCGATCAGGTTGGGATCCACTGCTGAGGTGTCGAGCCCGAGCTCATCCACGGTGCTGAGAAGTCCGCTCTCCGAAAGGGTGGAGACTGCCGGATTGTCCAGGAGCACGACGTCGGGGGAGTTGCCCTCCTGCGCCGCCAGAATCGTCTGGTTGGTCAGAGCAGTGGTGTCATAGGCGGTGCGCTCGAGTGTGACTCCGGCTTCTTCGCCGCAGGTCTGAACTCGGTTCGCCCAGTCGGAGCCATCCTCATGCTGGGGGTAGGGGTCCCACCAGGTGTAAGTGCCGCCGGCGGCGTCGCTGCTGCCTTCAGCCTCGGAGTCCCCGCCGGAGCAGCTGGCCAGCAGACTGATCGCGGCCAGTGCTGCGGTCACGGTAGTAGCAGTACGAAAGGTGCTTTTCATTGCGTTCCTCCTTGGATCATCGACCGGTTGTCGAACCGGTTCGATTTTGGGTTGTGAGTGCCCATCAGCTTTGAGTTTCAGCGGGGTGGGGCGGTGCTCCCGCGGTCTATGAGGTCGGGGGTGACGAATCGAACGACGTTGGGCTCGTCCGGCCCCAGGTCTCCTTCGATCCGTCGGACGAGCTGCCGGACCGCCATGCTGCCCAGTCGGTCTGGGGCGCTTTCGATGGAGGAGAACGGCAGAGAGAAGGTGCGGGCGAATTCATCGGAATAGCGACCGACAACCGAGAGGTCTCTCGGGGTCGAGAGTCCACGTTCGTGAAGAACTGAGGGCAGAGCGGCTGCGGCCGCCTCGTTGTTGATCAGCAAACCGGTGGCATCGGGGTAGGAGTCAAGAAGTTTGTTGAGGGCGTCGCCCACTGATGGCTGCGCCGAGGGAGCGAAGACGCTGTGAAGTGTGATGCCTCGGGATTCCGCGGCGGCCAGCGCTGCATTCTGCAGCCTCCAGACATACGCACCCCCGCGTTCGATCACATGCTGGGGTTGGGAGATCAGGAGCAGCTCGCGGTGACCGAGGCGATGCAGGTGATCCACCATGAGGCGACCGGCTTCTTCGAAGTCCAGGTCGAAGACGTCTAAGCCGTCACAGTTTTTGGGTAGTCCGACCAGGGCGCCGGGCTGTTGTGCCGCACGGAGGTGTTCGAGCCGAGGGTCGTCCTCGGCGACGTTGAGCAGGACTATCCCATCGATCATCCGAGAGTCAGTGATCCTGCGCAGAGCTGAGGTGCCATCTGCATCGGTGACGAGGAGGATGTCGTAGCCAAGCTCTCTGGCTGTGTTCGACACCCCCAGGATGTACTGGAGCATGGCGGGAGCGAACTCGTCGTCGAGGAACTGCGCGAGAAGGCCGATGACCTTTGTCTGCGAGGTGGCAAGTGACCGAGCGCCGGCGTTGGGGGTGTACTGAAGGTCCTTGACGGCTTCGTTGACTCGAAGGCGAACGGCATCGGAGATCGACCGCTTGCCGGACAGGGCGTAGGACGCTGTACTGCGCGACACCCCTGCAGCTTTGGCTACATCACCAATTGTGACCACGATCACTCCTTCGAATTGGTTCGACGATACATCCGGGAATTCGCCAGCACAAGACCTTGATTTGAAAGAGTTTCGCCGGGTTTCGTCGAATCGGTTCTACCGCTTTGCCGCTGTGTTCACGTGAGAATCGGTCCGAAACGCAACATGGGCCGGCTTCAGACCCCGCATTGGAGTATTAAGCCGGCCCACGTCAATGGCGCGAGTTCGTGCCTTATTTGAGATCCCGACGCCGCAGCGTCAGTCCCGGTTAGCTTCCGGGGGAGGGGGTTATGCCCGGCGGGTGATCGCCAGTTCGATCTCGTCGGCACGGACGTCGCGGTCCACGGAGGAATCGCCGGAGGCCTCATCGGCCCAACCAGCCAGCAGCGTGCAGTACTGCTCATAGACCTCGGGGACCCAGACGTCGGTGGTTGCGTCAGGCCAGGCGTCGCGGTCCAGGTTGGCCGCCACGAAGCGGTCCAGGCTCAGATGCTTCGGTGCAGCGGCGGCGCCCTGGGCGAAGTAGAGGAACTTCGTGGAGAAAGCGGGTCCAAACCACGGGATCCGGCCGGCGCCGTCCTCGGTGGTCAGGATGATGAAGGCGTCCTTGACAGAGTCGCTGTCCCGGGCGGCGTTCCAGGCCGAGACCAGCAGCTCGGAGGCTTCTTCGCGGTGGGTTGCGAAGTTATCGAGGCGGTGGTGCAGCCGGGGTGCCTTGATGCCCAGACCCCATGCCAGCGAGTAGTAGAAGAGCTGGAAGGCGTTATCCGGTGTGCGCTCGCGGTCGCCGACTTCAAACACATCGCGGCGCGTCAGCGAGGTGCGGTCGATGTTACCGAGGGTGCCGGTCAGCGTGGGAAGCCCACGCTTGGAGAGTTCGGCGCGCCAGCGGGCGGCGTCGACATCGACGCCGTGCTTCATCACCGCGTTGGAGCCGGGCAGTGCGTGCAGGATGTCCTGAGGTAGTCGTGCGTCTTCAATGATCATGCTCCAACCCTAATGGGCGCAGCCTGCTGGGGCCCCCAACTGCCGGACGCAGCGACCCCTGGAAGTCCGGAAGTGGTGAAGGTCGCACCACAACGCAGGAAAATCATTCGGCGGCGTTGCCGGTCGAGTCCGCCGCCGCGACCTGGGGCCGTGAGGTGTTCGAGCGCCTCTGACGCAGAACACGCACCAGGCCGATCATCGCGACTATCACCACCACGTACTGGAACAGCGCCAGTGCTGCGAAGGGTGTCGAGTCACCGGTGGAGGCTCCCGCGATGAAGGTGGAGAAGTCCCAGAAGGCGTGCACCAGCATGCAGATCACCAGAGTCCCGGTGACTCTGCGGACCAAGTAGAGTGCGCTGCCGATGAGGAAGGCGAAAGCGATCTGCTGGATGGTGGCCGCCGCAGACTGCCCAAAGAGCACATTGAGTGCGTGCAGCAGGGCGAACAGCGAAGAGCTGAAGAACCAGACGCCGACCTCCCCGAAGGATCCGCGCAGCGCTACGATGCCCACTCCACGCAGGGTCATCTCTTCTCCGAAGCCCACCAGCAGCGTTCCCAAGGCAAGTACCAGCACGAGCCGTGCCTCCACTCCGGCGAAACCGTGGCCCAGGAGCGTTCCCAGGGAGGTCAGGACGATTAAGAACGGAAGTATCCGCAGCCAGCGGGGCCCTGACGGAGTATCGCGGAGCGCGGGCCCCCACCACCCAAGCCAGAATGTGACCGCTGCAGTGAAAAGTGAGGCCAAAGCGACGGGCAGAACGATGCCTTTGAGAGCGTCGACCGGACTCGCCCCTATCGTCTCGTAATCGGTTCCTGTGAAGAACCAGGTGAGCCCCATAATCGCGGCATAGCCAGCGACGACGGCGATCGCGATCCATGCTCGTGGCTGAACCCGCATGACTGCCTCCCCCGAAACGGAACCCAGAAGCACTGCACCTGAAAAAGAGGGTCCCACCAGTCACGAAGACTGTCTATCTCTCATGAGCCACATCTTTCGGGTGACTCTCCGCCTGCCATTCCCACTCCCAATGGGGTTTGACACACTGAGAAGATGAAGCGCCTCCTCGCCCCGCTGACGCCCGATTTGGCCCGCGCAGCCCGTGCACTGACCCAGGTCTCGGTCGAAGAGATCAGTGAGGCTGCGACGCTGGATGCCGCGCGCGTCCGCGACTTCGAACATCGTGGATCTGGGCTGGATCAGGACTCCAAGAAGCGACTTCGGGGGGCCCTGGAGGAATTTGGTGCCGTCTTCTTCGACGAGGACGATCAGGGTGGCTATGGGGTGCGACGCAAGTACACCGCTGCCAAGACCCGGCAGCTGGATCGCTGGGAAGGCGAAGGTGGACCTGCCTACGAGGATGACATCTGAGCGCAGGTCGCTTAGCCGCTAAGCCGTGTCCAAGCTCGCGCCTATGCTGATCCTGTCCGGCATGCGCGGCAAACAGGGAGTCTTGTGAACCAGCAGTTGCAGCAGCTCGAATCGGCCGTCACTCGGCTCGCCGTTGACCAACCCTTCGCGCTCTTCTGGGAAATACGCCCCGTGGGCACGGGGGAGGTCATTGGTCAGGACTCCATCCGCACCGTCGCGTCCTTCAGTACGCGCAAGGTCAGTGTGCTGCTGGCCTGCCTAGCCCTGGTGGAGACCGGTGAACTGAGCCTCGATGACCGCTCGATCATCACCGAGGACATGAAGGACGGCGTCCAGGCCGGAATCATGCGCAACCTCTCCGCGGGGATCTCGCTGAGCCTGCGTGATGCGCTCCTCCAGATGATGAGTACCTCGGACAACATCTGCACCCAACTGGTCTTCGCCGCCATCGGCTCCGTCCGACCCGATCCGCTCCAGTGGGTCAACGACTACTGCGCCTGGATGGGCCTGCACGGCACGCTGCACCGCGAAATCTTCCCCCGCACCGGCGACCTGACCTGGAGCCATTCCCTAGAAACCCTCACCACGACGACGGCGCAGGACCAGGCCTGCTTACTCGAGAAGCTCGGCCGCGGGTGCCTGGACGACGCTGCCGCTAAAAGGCTGCTGCTGACCAGGGACCTGTGCGAGTTTGCCCGCGATGCAATGCTGGGGCTCTTCACTCCCGCGCTCGGTATCGCGTGCACCGAGATTCGATTCGCCGAGAAGAACGGCCGCGGTCTCCGAAGCCTGTCCCAGGTGGGTCTCGCGCTGTCTTCTGCTGGAACGCCGCTGGCTGCGGTGGCGGCCTATGCCGAGAACATTCCGACCGTGCTCTCCTCCGGGGTGCCCGGCAGGGTGGCGGTCTTCGATCTGTTCGCTGAACTGGGACTGGCTGTAGAGGAGTGGGCACATGATCACTGAAGTGAAGACGCTGAACCTCCAGGATTGTGCAGCGGCGTGGCCCGCGCTGCAGTTCGCAGCAGCTGGTGAATCCTCCGAGCTCATCGCGGCCTCCCACGCGGAGGAGATGCATGACCTTGCCGGCATCGGAAAGCTAGTGCTGGGTCTGACACTGGGACATTTGGGGGAAGGGGATGAAGGTTTCCTTGAGCACTCTCTGCGGGTGACCGATGAGCACCGCAGGGGTGCCCGTACCGGAACGCTGCGACTGATGTCAGCAGACTTGGAGCTCAGCGTGGATGACGCGCTGAATCTGGTGCTTTCCACCGGTGACGGCGCCTGCGTGCTCGCACTCCTGGACTTTGCCGAGTCTGAAGGTGTGGACCTGCTCGCCGAAGCCCGAGGAGTCGCCTCCATGCTTGGCCTGAGTTCGATGCAGCTCTCAGGTGTAGAACGCGGTGAGTCCTGGGGTGAGGGGCTGCTGGGTGAGACAACTCCTGCCGAGACTCTGCGGCTTCTGCGCACGCTCAGAGCCCCCGCAGATCTGAACGCGGAGTCTGCCGCGCCTTCGGGCTTGTCGGCAGAAACCCGGCACCGCGGACAGGGCTGGATGAGCAAGGTGTTCGAACCGGCAGGGCTGGCCTCCGCGCTGCCCGGATTCGGGCCTAAACGCGTGCCGCATCAGACTGTTTCGGGCTGGGAGGTCACGGCCCGCGGTCTAGAGCGCGGATATAGCTCCGTGCTGAGCCTGCCCACTGAGTCGGGGGAGTGGGTGCATGTGGCGGCCCACCTGCCGGCGTCGACCGCTGGTGTTGTCTCTGCCCGGGACGCCTCAGCGGTTCTGGGCACCCTTGGTTTATCGGCCTACCGCGCATTCGGTACCTCTCCCGCGTAGTGACTGAGTCTTGAACTTCTGAGATTTTCCGCTAAGTCTCTTGCCGTTGCGGAAACAAAGTCATACGCTTTCCGTTATGGAAACTAATTCTGAGAAACCAAGCGCCGCTGAAGCCAGCGATGCCCTGAAAGCTCTGTCCGCGGATCGCGAGCAGCTGGCCGCGGGGGTTCGGGTGCCCTGGATTCTTCTGGCGGCCCTGGGAGGTGTGGCGGCGTGGTGGGTGTCCGGTGCTGTCTCCACCAATCCCGGTGCAGACTATGAGGCGCCCACCTCCGGCTGGCTCGGCATAGTCGCGGTGCTGGTGGTCGTGTACCTGATCAGGCGCGAGACCGGCGTCCGATTCCGCAGGATGGGGACGCGGGCGGGATGGGCGGTGGCGGGGATCATCGTCACCGGCCTCGTGCTCTTCAGCGTTTCGCTGGGACTGGTGTCCTTCGGCTTGCACTGGGCCGTTGTCCTGACGAGCGTGATCGCCTTCGCCACGACGACGTGGCTGGCTGGGGTGGCGTATAAGTCTGCAGTGGATCAGTTACACCGTGCCTGAGGCGAGGTTCGATGAGGTCATTCACGCCCCGGTGCGGCTGCGGATCTGCGGACTTCTGCACCCTGTTGACCATCTGGATTTTGCGGTGCTTCGGGATACCTTGAACATCTCCGACGCGACGCTCTCAAAGCACCTGAAGACGTTGACCACCGCGGAGTATGTCTCCTCAAGCAAGGCGGCCTCGGCTGGCCGCGACGACGCGCGGCGGATCACGTGGGTGTCACTCACCAGGTCCGGGCGTTCTGCGTTTGAAGCGCATGTGCGTGCCCTGCAAGAGATCGCCGGGGCTGTCTGAGAAGGCCTGGGCAACCGTTCCTCCCCATCAGTAATAGGAGAGCAGCTTCTCGTCTGGATCGAACGGAACAACATCGATTCGCTTCTCTTCCAGGAGCGAGTCGATCGCGGCAGGCTCGCCGCCGATGCTTCCCCAGTGCGGGTCGACGTCCTGGGTGACGCACCATGCACGGTCTGCAGGCCAGATGAATGCAGGCGGAGGCATCGGGTGCCGAGCCTCCGCCTCCCATGCCGCTTCCACTGCACCGGAGCAGTACTCGTGCAGCGAGACGCGGCACATCAGGTACTCGCGATTCGGGATGAGGACCTGGGGTTGTCGCCAGAGTGAGCCCGGAAAGGCCCCTTCGTCCCAACCCATCCAGGTCAAGAGGTACCCGTCATCGGGTGTAGAGGTGTGGTTGAGGAGGTTCTCGACGACGACCCGGAGCTGCTCATCGTCTGGCAAGTGTTCGCTCGGGATCTCGGCGTCCGACTCAGACTGACCCTTGAAGAGGGGGTCATGGATAAATCGCAGGCGTCCGTATGCCTGATACCCGGGTGGGCCTATTGTCGCGATCGTCTCCCAGGGGCTATCGAGGGATGAGATCCATTCCGCGGCGGTGAGGTCTGCACAGGGTGAGAAGGTCACGGGATCATCGTGCCACTGTCGTGCCGTTATCAACGTGAGGTGTTCTGCGTCGTCGCGGCCGCGGGTTCTGACGTCAGGAGGTCGGGAGGTTCTCGCTCGCCCAGTCACCGAGATCACGGATCACTGGAAGAACCCGTTCCCCGCCCTGTGTGAGGGCATAGGTGACAGTGATCGGTGGTCCGCTTTCGACGGAGCGGGAAACCAGAGTTGCGTCCGTGAGCTCTGCTAGTCGGTCAGAAAGCATGGCATCACTGATGCCCACTACTGCGCGGCGGAGACCGACGAAGGACAGCGGGCCCGTGCGCAGCGCGTCAATGATCATGCCATTCCAGCGCTTGCCGAGGATTGAGAACGCCAAGCGCACGGCGGTGCAGGAATCCATCTGGCTTTCGCAACTCATGGGCCCATCATATCGTGCTACATTTTTACGGGTCACTCTGAAAATAAGAGTGAACTCCTGCTATCGAATGGATTCTCATGTCGTTGTTCCGCTTGGATGCCAGCATCTTCCCCGCAACCTCCGCTAGCCGAGCTCTTGGCGACCTCGTTGAGGCGGAGTGGACCTCCGCTCACCCGAACTCGGGGGTCCTCCGTCGAGACATCGCGACGGAGCCTGTTGCGATTGAACTCTGGCCGAACGCCGTCGCCGGGAGCTTCGCACCAGAGTCGGCGAGGACTCCGGAGCAGGCCGCCGCCATTGCTGCTTCCTCGACCCTGGCGGATGAGCTTATCGATGCCGAAGCTCTGCTGTTCAACGTGCCGCTCTATAACTACGGGGTCTCTCAGCACTTCAAGACCTGGTTCGACCTGGCCTACCAGGATCCGCGCATCGGCGTCGCCGGAACCGCTCTCGAGGGAAAGCCTGCGACTCTGATTACCACACTGGGAGGTAACTACAGCCCCGGCACTCCTAAGGAAGGCTGGGACCACTCCACTCCTTGGATCGTTCGCGTCCTCCAAGATGTATGGGGCCTTGACCTCGACATCGTTCAGCGCTCCTTCACCTTCGTGGGCGTCGTACCAGCCTTGGATGCCTTCACCGATATGGCGGCAGAGATCAAGGAAGAGTCCGAGGCTGCCGCACGGACGTCTGGCCGTAAGCTTGCCGAGTCCGCAGCGAAGGCTCCAGCGGCCTCATAGCTCGAGAATCGGCCACGCACCGAATCTCAAACACCTGGTGTTCCCAGGTTGCTCCGCGACTGTGTCCACGTGGCGGTCAGGTGGCGCTCCTAGTGTCATGTAAGGAACCTCTCCCGGAGAGGTACTGACAATGCCCACTTTGTGAGGAGTCACATGCTTTCCGTACTGCATAACCTTGGTTTCCGTTCTGAGCACGCATACAACGCTGGATTGGTGTCAGTCGGACTGTCCTTTGCTAGTTGGACTGTCTCCCGGTTCAAATCTGACGATTCCAAGCCACAGGCAGACCGATGGGGTATCTTCGTCGGTCACTGGGCTCCCACCTTCTTCGGTTTAGGTCTCGCCCTGTCTCAGTACGAGAACAACGGCAAGAAGCGCTAAACCCAAGCTCTTATACGAGGGGGCACTGCCGACCATCGGCAGTGCCCCTTCGTGTGCCTAAGGAAGCGCAGCGCCAGAATTTTTCACGCGATGGGTATGAATACGGCGCCGAATTAGTAGAGTCGGGAAATGTTGAAGATCATGGAATGGATCCTCAAAGGCATCTCGTCCCTCCTCATCATTGGGTGGGTTGCGCTTCTGATTTTCGGCGCCGACTTCGTCACCCAGCAGTGGGTCTCCGGGGTAGTCACAGGGGTCACGCTGCTCGCTGGGTTGCTGCACAAACTCAATAAAGAGAACGAAGAGGACGACGCCAAGTACCCGATGCCGGTGGAGCAGACTCCGGTAAAACAGGCTCCGGTGGAGCAAGCAGATGCTGAACAGACATATGCCTCTGCGCAGGCGCTCGAAGCGCACGGCGATCCGCTGGGCCGCTGGTGGCGCCGCTAAATTCATCGATTGGGCAGTTTTCGGCAGAAAGCGCTCGGTAATGCGCGGGACAACGCCGCAAACTGCCCAACCGATGGGCTGGTTAGACGAGAGACTGCGCGATGCTCATGAAGTCTTCCTCGGTGATGACGACATCCTCCGCGGGCCGCTCTGGCTCTTCGACTTCATTCCAGTCGCTGAAAGTAACCAGCGTTTCCTGACCCTCTGCCTCGGAGTGGACCTCCATCAGGAGAGGTTCGGCCTCATCAGCTTTGACGACGAACTGGATTGTGGACTCAGCGGTCTCTTCGGAGTACACCCAGACGTCTTCGCCGTCGCGGGTATCCAATTCAGGCTCGAGATCCCATTCTGAAAGATCCTCCACGCCTGCTGAAGAGAGCATGCTTGTCCGGAAGTTCTCGATGAACAGGCTTGGTGTCTCTAGCTGCTCGGCGAGGCTGGTGATATCGACCCATTCACCTTCAGTTTCAACTTCCGCGCGCAATTCCTCGGGAGAGGGGCCCTGATCTTCTACTTGAGCTTGCGCGTACTCCTCGATCACCGAATCTACAGTTTGGAATGCCTGGTCACTGAAGATCAGGTAATCGCCCAGCGTCTCGTTGATCGTGTAGGAATAACCATCCCCGTCCATGTTCCCGGACAGGACGATCTGAATGCTTTCACCTTCGGTTGAGGTGGCGTCTTCAGAAGCTGCGCCCATGGAGCTGGCGGGGACCTCGGCGCTGATCGTGACGGATTCCTGGTTCAGAGACGCATCCCAGATGCCCTCATCAAGTTCGCCGATTGTTGGCGCGTCCGCTGCAGTCTCTTCTGTGCTCTCATCCTCACCGGTGTCGTCGCCGTCGCCCGCGTCCTCCGACGTATCGTTTTGTTCCTCAGTGCTTTCTGGAGCTGGATCCTCATCACCGCCGCAGGCGGTCAGCGCCAGTAGAGCGATCCCCAGTAACCCCGTAGATTTCAGAGTCAACTCTTTAGTTGAAAGCGTTTCCCGTGTGGTTGCCACGACCTTCTCCATCCCAAGTTTCTTGTATCCACCCATGGTGGTCGCGTCTTGTTCCTCGGCGATCGCCTCAGATATATCATCCTGAACACCCTGATCGAGCTCCTGAGAATCAGAAAGTGTTCATTGAGTTCAACTTACAATAAGGTGCCCGGAATTGCAGGTGGATGGACGTAATAAATTCGGGTGGAGGCCGCGCCGGCATCGTCGTCTCCTGAAAAGGGAAAGATTCTTCGGGTTAGCGCCCGGGGGTCTCTCCAGGTGGAAGCTTCACCAGGTTCGCCGTGACGCCTGCGAGAAACCTTGTCCCGAGATTCGTCAGTTGGATCTGTTTGCGCTTGGCTCCAGTGCGGGCTGCCGCGACTTCCGTACTGACCAATAAGCCGGAATCCTCCAACCGCTTGAGGGTTCGATAAAGGCCCCGCTCGGTGACCTGCCAGCCAGTTTCTGTCGCCACCCGTTCCGCGACCTCCACGACGCTCGCCTGTGAGTGCCTCGAGATGACACTGAGGATCACGGGGGTCAACATGGATTTCTTGTACGTCTCAACCCACCCCTCGACTCGGTTTGAAACCCATTCCTCGTTCTCGCTAGGACGCCGGACCGTCACGCTCAGTCCTCCCAGCCGCGACCGAGGACCGTGCCAAGCAGGTGAATCAGCAGTCCAAGCCCCCACGCCGTGCTCATCAGGAGAGTGGCGCCGAACCAGGGGGTGGACAGCATCATCTCGGCGGCGCTTTCGAAGCCGCCTTCGCCTGAGCTGAGGCTCACCGTGAGGACGACGGCGTGGAGATTGAAGGATGTGGTCACCACCGCGAAGGTGATGGCGTGTGCGATCACTAGCCCGAACCTCACGTGCATGACGTGACGGTAGTGACGGAATACCCATATCAGGATCCCAACAGCGACTGCCGCCGTCAGTGCTCCGGCCAGAAGGGTGATCTTACTTCCGGCTAGTGCGACGACGGCCTGAATAGCCAGCATGGAGCCGATAAGAACCAGGGTGTAGGGAAGCAGTAGGGACCGAGAATTCACGGAAGACGAGACCATCTTTGTGTTTGTCATAGAGGTACTGTACCAATGGTTCACTTCTACCACTAGTCCTTGCACTGAGGCTGCCCGCGCCGTCGTCGCCGGTGTTGTCTTTCCTGACCCAGACAGCTGTGGTGTCATTAGGCCAGCGCAAGTAGCGATCCACCCATGACTAGGAACTACAGGAGCAAGCCATGCGGGCAATCTGGTCAGGCGACGTATCTTTCGGGTTGGTCACTGTGCCGATCAAGCTGTATTCCTCCACTCAGAGTCACGACCTCTCCATGCACCAGGTCCACGATGAGGACGGTGGTCGGATCCGCTACGAGCGACACTGCGAGGTCTGCGGGGAGAAGGTCGACTATAAGGACATCGACAAGGCGTATGACACAGGTGAATCCTCGGTCATCCTGACCAAGGACGAGCTCAGTGAGCTTCCTGCCGATGATTCCAAGGAGATCGCGGTGGAGCAGTTCGTGCCCGAGGATCAGATCGATTCGATGATCCTGGACAAGTCTTACTACTTGGAGCCCGCAGGCAAGTCGGCGAAGGCCTATGTGCTGCTGCGTCGCACCCTGGAGGAATCCGCTCGGGTGGCGATCGTGACGTTCACCTTGCGTTCGAAAACCCGGCTGGGTGTGCTCCGGGTGCGCGATGACGTGATCGTGCTGCAGGGGCTGCGCTGGGCCGATGAGCTGCGCGAACCCGAGTTCGAGGTCCCGAAATCTCGACTCTCGAAGAAGGAACAGGAGATGGCCACCTCATTGGTGGACTCCTACTCGGAGGACTTTGACCCGGACAGGTTCCAGGATGAGTATCAGGATCAGCTGCACACCCTGGTGGAGGAGAAGCTCGCCCACGGGGAGGACATCGACACCGAGGCCACCTTCGGGAATGTCGAGGATGACGACGACGGCGACGGCAATGTTGTGGACCTCATGGAGGCGCTGAAGAAGTCGGTGGATTCTCGCCGAAAGAGTTCGGGGAAGGGTTCGGGGGAGTCCGGCGGATCTTCTTCGAAGGGCAGGGCGGCAAAGAAGGATTCGGGCTCATCCAAGAGTGACTCGAAAGGGTCCTCGAAGAGCAGCGGCTCGAGTCAGAAGAAGAAGGCCAGCTGAGTCGCGGTCGTGTCATTCCTTTTGTCGATGCCTAGATTTTAGGTAGGCGGCGAGCTGGTCCAGCGCCATCCTCTGACCGGTCTGGTGACCCTGGACCATGCCTTCTCCAACGAAGGACACCAGCTGGTCTGTGACCTCAATTCGGCTGCCGCAGGTCGTGGAGGAGAACTCGACCGTGAGCAGCGCAGCGGACAGAATTTGGTCTTCGGCGTGGACGACGTCTGTATGCACGATCAGCTCTTGGTCGATGATCTGGAGGTAATCCACGAGCCCCCGGTAGTCCAATGAGCCTGGAGGTCCGCATCGGTAGCGGTCCTGACCTCCGATCTCGAACTGCGCCTGGTTATAGACCTGGATCTCACCGGCAGGAACTGCCCAGATAACCCGTTGGCTCGGTTCTGCAAAGGCTTCCCAGAGTGCGGCCCGCGGAGCTGAGACCTCCCGGGTGAAGCGCAGGGTCTCGTACAGCGGACTCATGAAGCTCAGTCCTGATGATTTTTCGCGGTGAGATTGGCGCCGAGATAGTCACCCAGCACGTTCAGTGCGCTGTCCCAACCGTCGTAGAAGTACTGATCTCCCTGCGTGCCATCGACTCCGCGCAGCTCGAAGGTCATTCGTGTCCCTTCCGGAGTGGGGGTGAATGTCAGTGTGACCACGGGGGTGTCATCGGGGTCCCCGGCCGGGTCGCCCCAGGTAAAGGCGAGCCGCTCGTAAGGCAATACTTCCCGGTACACGCCACCGGTGGGGTAGGCGGTGCCGTCGGTGTCATTGACCATGGTGTAGGTGTATCGACCGCCCACGCGCACGTCCATCTCGACAGATTCGCGGGGAGTGCTCGCGCCTTCCGGGTGGAACCACTGGGCGGCTTCATCGGGATTGGTCCACGCGGATCAGATCTCTTCGGGAGTGGCAGCGAACGTCCGTGCCAGCGTGAAGCCCTTGGACTCATCAATCATGTCTCTTCACCTTCCTGGGTCGGTTCATCTTGAGATGGGGTTTTCCGTTTCAGGTAGTGCTCGAGCCGCTCATTCCACTCAGCGCGCTGCTGCTCGATCCATTCCTGCGCCGGGTCCAGGGCTCGAGGAGAGAGCGAGCACTCGATCCATTGACCGCGACGATTTCGTCTCACCAGATCAGCGCGCTCCAATACCGACAGATGCTGAGAGACCGCGGCGCGGCTCATCGGGTAGTGCCTCGAGAGGTCGCTGACCGTGAGTGGGTGGCGCCGGAGCCTGCCCAGAATGTCCCGGCGCGTGGGATCGGCAAGTGTGCTGAAAGTGATGCTCAACGGGTCTCTAGGTGGCAAGGACACCTCC
>Ga0265798_10007736_pt1 | contig 13840 bp, 9 predicted proteins | sample P3T30metagenome_FD_192430 | JGI IMG/M metagenome (GOLD analysis project Ga0265798, IMG submission 192430) | Plant litter microbial communities from East Loma Ridge, Irvine, California - P3 T30 | ecosystem: Environmental > Terrestrial > Plant litter > Unclassified | place: USA: California...
CATCAACGGAGATCGCCGGAGCGGTGGTGTCGATAGCGCCGCTATCAGTGGCCGAACCTGTGTTGCCAGCCGGATCAGTAACCTGAGCACCCACGGTATACGGACCTTCAGCCAGAGCCTGCGGCATGTCGACGGTATAAGTACCACCCGCCAGTACCGGCGTGCTCACGGTGATGACCGTGTTGCCCTGGGTAATCGTCAGGGTAACGGTGCTACCTACGGGCGCATCGGTGGTGCCGGTGATGGTTGGCGTCGTGTCATTGCTGACGGCTGGAGCATCGACGGTGATCGCCGGAGCGGTGGTGTCGATAGCACCGCTATCAGTGGCCGAACCTGTGTTGCCAGCCGGATCGGTAACCTGAGCCCCAACGGTATACGGACCTTCAGCCAGAGCTTGCGGCACGTCGACGGTGTAAGTACCACCCGCCAGTACCGGCGTGTTCACGGTGATGACCGTGTTGCCCTGGGTAATCGTCAGGGTGACGGTGCTACCTACCGGTGCATCGGTAGTACCAGTGATGGTCGGGGTCGTGTCATTACTGACGGCTGGAGCATCAACGGAGATCGCCGGAGCGGTGGTGTCGATAGCGCCGCTATCAGTGGCCGAACCTGTGTTGCCAGCCGGATCAGTAACCTGAGCACCCACGGTATACGGACCTTCAGCCAGAGCCTGCGGCACGTCGACGGTGTAAGTACCATCCGCCAGTACCGGCGTGCTCACGGTGATGACCGTGTTGCCCTGAGTAATCGTCAGGGTGACAGTGCTGCCCACCGGTGCATCGGTGGTGCCGGTGATGGTTGGCGTCGTGTCATTGCTGACGGCTGGAGCATCGACGGTGATCGCCGGAGCGGTGATGTCGATGGCGCCGCTATCAGTGGCCGAACCTGTGTTGCCAGCCGGATCGGTAACCTGAGCGCCCACGGTATACGGACCTTCAGCCAGAGCCTGCGGCACGTCGACGGTATAAGTACCACCCGCCAATACCGGCGTGGTCACTGTGATGACCGTGTTGCCCTGGGTAATCGTCAGGGTGACAGTGCTGCCCACCGGTGCATCGGTAGTACCAGTGATGGTTGGGGTGGTGTCATTGCTGACGGCTGGAGCAGCGACGGTGATGATCGGTGCTGTGACGTCGACCGTATAAGGCCGCTCATCAACAGCCGTGCCCACGTTACCAGCTTCATCCAGGCTGTTGATCGTCGCCGAGATACTGCTGGCGGCGCCAAGATTGGCTGCGCTTACCGGAATGCTGAAGCCAAGCACTCCATTGCCGAGGTCTACAACTGAGCCCGTAAAGAGAGTGCCGCCCACATTCAGCGTGATCGAGTCCCCAACTTTTGCTTCGCCGCCAACGGTGCCGGTAACGACTACCGTAGCCGCACCGAGCTCAGCGCTATTAAGCAGGTCGTCACCAGTGATCGGGTCGATGCTGATGGTGACCACAGGCGCTGTGTTGTCAGGGGCGTTCGGAGTAGCGGGCAGAGTAGAGTCGGTGAATAGGGCAGGTTCATTGTCTTCGATAAGATTGAAGCCTGGCGTGCCAGGGCCTGCTGTCTGAAAGCCTATGGTCGGATCGACTCGCTGGGCTGTCTCGGTCAACATCACCGCGCTATGGCCGCCACCCGCACCGCCCGCGCCGCCAGCCGAGCCTGGACCCGCTGCGGTCGGTTCCAGATCGGTAGTCGGGTCGAGGCCCGCCGCAAGCGCCTGTTCGAGCTCGCTGCTACCCGACTGATTCGCGCTGTCGGCGATCTCCTGAGCTTGGGCATTGCCCGCTTGCCAGGAGCTGTTCGCGCCCAAGCTAACGGTCTCGCCATTTGCAAGTTCCAGAGTAACGGAGCCGCCGTTTGCTGTAGTGATCTGCTCACCAGCAAAAATGCGGTCACCCTCGAAGACCTGACGTCGCAATCCGTCCACCGACACGACAAATACCTGGCCAACCAAAGACTTGATGACAGCGGCGAAATCACTCATATGCAGCTCCGTGCGCGCATGCGCGAACTAATCCTGTTAAATGCAGCTATACCGTTATAGCGGATGTTGATGAAAACGGTACGTCATATAATTGGCAGGTATTTAAAGGCGGGTTCATTTGCGTCAGAGTATTGACCCGTTGCCTCTGATCATAAACAATCGCACGCATTGATGTCACTTTGATATTTTTCAGACGTTCGGCACTACGGTGGAGCGCTGAAATCTGGGTGGCAATGATAGGCTGTCGGCTGGTTCCGCAGCGACTTGATACCGACCGACGACGCGTCGTCTTTCATAGGGAATTTTCGACCATGCGTTTCTTTGCCGCTCTTCCTCTGGCCTTCGCAATCTCCGCTTCTGCGTCCGGCCAAACGCTCACTGAGGCAATGCAGAATGCGCTTAATGTGCATCCTGAAATTCAGTCCGGTATCAACGCGCGCCTGGCTGTAGAAGAAGAGATGAAGGCAGCCAAGGCCGGCTACTTGCCGCGGGTCGAGGTTCAGGCCGGGTATGGTCGTGAAGGCACCGATAACAACAGCACACGTGGTGTCGATGATCGGGGCTATCGCACGCTCAATCGTTCCGAGTCCAGCTTGACCGTGCAGCAGATGTTGTTCGATGGGTTTGCCACGCGAGGGGAGGTCGCTCGTCAGCGCGCGACCGTGAACGCCCGCGCTTATTCCCTGATGGCCAACTCCGAGCGCACCGCGCTGGACGTAGCCCAGGTCTATCTCGAAGTACTGCAACGACAGAGCCTGATGCGGCTGGCGGAAGACAACCTGCGCAGCCACGAACGCATCTACGACCAGATTTCACTGCGCAGCGAGCGTGGGGTAGGGCGCATGGCCGACCTGGATCAGGCCGAGGCGCGTCTCGCGCAAGCACGTAACAATCTGCTCACTGAGCAAACCAACCTCGCTGATGCTCAGGTCACCTTTCTCAGCATCGTCGGTCGTGACGCAACTGATCTGAGCATGCCCGACAGCATGGGTGTATACCTTCCGGAAAACCTGACCGCCGCTCGTGACGAGCTGTTGGCCAACAACCCGAATATCAGTTCAGCCGAAGCCGATGTAAGAGCCACCGAGGCGCAGTACCAGACCGCCAAGGCCTCGTTTTACCCGCGTTTCGATGCGGAACTGTCGACCGGCGCCAACCACAACGTCGATGGGGTCGAAGGGCAGAGCAACGAATGGCAGGCGATGGTCCGCATGCGTTACAACTTGTACGCTGGCGGTAGCGACAGCGCCAACGTGCGCTCCAAGGCCTATCTGAGTAACCAGGCCATGGACATTCGCAACAATGCTCTGCGAGTGCTCAACGAAGAAGTCGGTCTGGCCTGGAATGCGCTGCAGAATGCCCGTGCGCAGTTGCCGATCGCTCAGCAATATGTCGACCACAGCTCCCGCGTACGCGACTCCTATCAGAAGCAGTTTGGCCTGGGCGAACGTACCTTGCTCGATTTGCTGGACAGTGAGAACGAGTATTTCACCGCCGCTCGTCGTCTCGAAGAAGTGCGTTTCACCGAGCTGTTTACCCATTACCGCATCAAGGCGACCACCGGTACTCTGCTCAAGAGCCAGGGCATCGCGGCGCCTGTTGCGTCGGTACCGTTGGATGTCATCAAGGCTAATGTGCAACTGCCCAAGTTGAACTAGAGTCAGGTTTTTAGTAAAGGGTAAATGTGCAGTGGCAGTAGAACCTGATCCGTCCCAGCCGCGCAGCGACCCGCGCGATCGTTACGACGACCCCTTGCTGGATAGTCTGCTGTCGCTGTGCAGTCTGCATCAGAAGTCCGTTAGCAGGGCCATGCTCACCGCCGGGCTGCCGCTGCCCAAGCAACGCTTGAATGCCGATCTACTGCCGCGTGCAGCGGCCCGCGCCGGGCTGCAGGGGCGCTGGTTAAGGCGCAGCCTGGACAAAATCCCCGAGCTTGCACTGCCCGCACTGTTGCTATTGCGCGACGGCCGTAGCGCCTTGCTGCTCGGCTGGGAAGCCGAGGGGCAGGCGCGGATCATGCCCAGCGAGACCGAGGGCGGCGAAGTTCGCGTCAGCGCTGAAGCCTTGGCCGAGGATTACAGTGGGCGAGTATTCTTCGCTCAACCTCAGCACAAATTCGATTTTTCTCGCGGTGAGCTGGTTCCTCAGGCCAGGACCTGGTTCCGCGACACCCTCAAGCGTTCGCGCTGGCTGTACGTCGATGCCGTAGCCGCCAGTCTGCTGATCAACCTGATCGGCATGGTTACGCCCTTGTTCGTGATGAACGTCTACGACCGTGTTGTACCCAACCAGGCCGAAGCGACCTTGTGGGTGCTGGCAATCGGTATCTGTGGGGTGTTCTTTTTCGATCTGCTGCTCAAGACGCTGCGTGGGCTGTGCCTGGATCTTGCTGGCAAAAAGACCGACATGATTATTTCCGCCACGCTGTTCGAGCGCATTGTCGGTATGGCGATGAAGCATCGACCGGCGCGAGTCGGCAGCTTTGCGCAGAACATTCATGAGTTTCAGAGCCTGCGCGATTTCCTGGCGTCGCTGACGCTGGCGAGTGTCATCGACCTGCCGTTCACCGTGCTGATTCTTGCCGTAATCGCGTACCTGGGCGGGCATCTGGTGTGGATTCCCATCGTCGCGTTTCCGCTGGTGGCATTGATCGGCTGGGCCTTGCAGAGGCCTTTGGCAAAAACCATGGAGCGCAGCATGGCGCTGGCTGCCGAGCGCCAATCCGGGCTGATCGAAAGCCTGGCTGGCCTCGATGCAATCAAGGTCAACAACGCCGAAAGCGAACGCCAATACATGTGGGAGCAGACCATCGGCACCCTGGGCCGCTTCGAGCTGAAGGCGCGCATGCTGTCGAGCCTGGCGATGAACTCGACGCTGTTGCTGCAGCAACTGGCGGGCGTGGTAATCATCGTCCTTGGCGTGTACCAGATCATCGCCGGCAACCTGAGCATGGGCGGCCTGATCGCCTGTTACATGCTCAGTTCACGTGCTCTCGGCCCATTGGCACAGATTTCCGGGCTGCTGATCCGTTACCAGCAGGCCCGCGTTACCCTGGATTCCGTCAACCACATGATGGAATTGCCTCAGGAACGCCAGGCAGACGAGCGCCCGTTGAAGCGCCAGACCTTGCAGGGCGGCGTCGAATTCCGTCAGCTGGATTTTCATTACCCAGATCAACAGCAGGCCGCCCTGCAGAACATCAATCTGATGATTCGCCCTGGCGAGAAGGTCGGCATCATCGGCCGCAGCGGCTCGGGCAAGAGCTCTCTTGCCAAGCTGATCGTGGGGCTTTATCAGGCCGATGCGGGCAGCTTGCTGGTTGACGGCATCGATGTACGGCAGCTCGACGTCAGCGACGTGCGCTACAACATTGGCTACGTGCCTCAGGATATCCAGCTGTTTTCCGGCACGCTGCGCGACAACCTGGTGTCCGGCGCGCGCTACGTCGAGGACGAACTGGTACTGCAGGCGGCCGAGTTGGCCGGCGTACATGAATTCGCGCGGCTCCATCCCAATGGCTACGAGCTGCAAGTTGGCGAGCGTGGACAGAACCTTTCCGGCGGCCAACGCCAGAACGTCGCCCTGGCTCGCGCGCTGTTGCTCGATCCACCGATTCTGTTGCTCGATGAGCCGACCAGCGCCATGGACAACACCGGCGAAGAGCGCCTCAAGCAGCGCCTCGCCGCGATCAGCAAGAACAAAACCTTGCTGCTTGTCACTCACCGCGCCTCGATGCTTACCCTGGTTGAGCGTCTGATCATCGTCGACCGCGGCCGCATCATTGCCGATGGGCCGAAAGAGAGCGTCATGGAGGCGTTGAAGAAGGGGCAAATCAGTGTCAGCTAACAACCCCTTTACGCGCTTCTTCCGCGCCGCTGCCTCTTACTTCGGTCCTCGAGACGAGGTGGGTGACGAACCGCTTCCTGAAGTTCGCAAGGCACTCATCGAGGACGCGCCACGGGTCATGCGCCTCACGCTCTGGGGCGTGATCGCTTTCGTGGTGTTTTGCCTGCTGTGGGCCAACTTTGCCGAGGTCGATGAAGTGACCCGTGGTGATGGCAAGGCCATTCCCTCGTCGCGGGTGCAGAAGATCCAGAACCTCGAGGGCGGCATCGTTTCCGAACTGTTCGTCCGTGAGGGGCAGATTGTCGAGGCCGGTGCGCCTCTGTTGCGCCTCGACGACACGCGCTTCGCCTCGAATGTCGGCGAGACTGAAGCTGATCGCTTGTCGCTTTCCATGCGCGTCGAGCGTTTGAGCGCCGAGGTCGAGGGCCGCGAACTGGCCATCCCGGATGACATTGCTGCTAAGGCGCCAGGCCTCGCGCAGAGCGAGCGACAACTGTTCGCCAGCCGCCAGCAGCAGCTCAAGGATGAAGTGGCAGGGCTGCAGGAGCAATTGACTCAGCGCCGCCAGGAAGTGCGCGAGTTCGCCTCCAAGCAGGGCCAGTATCGCAACAGCCTGGAACTGCTGCGTCAGGAAATTCGCATGTCCGAGCCGTTGGTGGCCGAAGGTGCGGTATCGCCGGTGGAAGTGCTGCGGCTCAAACGCGCTGAAGTGGAAAGCCGCGGCCAGCTCGAGGCGACCGGCCTGGCAATTCCCCGCGCAGAGGCGGCGATCAAGGAAGTCGAGCGCAAGATCGACGAAACCCGTGGTCGGTTCCGCAGCGAAGCGTTAACGCAATTGAATGAGGTGCGCACCGACCTGAGCAAGATCGAGTCGACTGGCAGAGCGCTCGAGGATCGGGTCAACCGCACGCTCGTTACCTCGCCTGTGCGAGGCATCGTCAAGCAACTGCTGGTCAACACCATTGGCGGGGTGATTCAGCCGGGCAGCGATATGGTCGAGATTGTACCGATCGACGAAACCCTGCTGGTGGAAGCGCGCATCCGCCCACAGGACATCGCTTTTCTGCATCCTGGGCAGGAGGCAGTGGTCAAGTTCACCGCTTATGACTACACCATCTACGGCGGCATGAAGGCCACACTGGAACAGATCGGCGCCGACACGGTGACCGACGAGGAAGGCAACAGCTTTTACCTGATCAAACTGCGTACCGAGAAAAGCCACCTTGGTACGGAAGAGCGCCCGCTGCTGATCATTCCCGGCATGGTGACCTCGGTGGACATCATCACCGGCAAGAAGAGCGTACTCAGCTATCTGCTCAAACCGATCATCCGCGCTCGCTCCGAGGCGTTACGCGAGCGCTGATAGGCGGCCTAGCCGAGTCGCGCCAGCGGATGCTCACCCGCAGGTTGAGCAAAATGCGCATCGACGATGTGCGCAGGCACTGCGGCGACGTCCGGCCAGTGCCAACGCGGCGCGTGATCCTTGTCGATCAGCCGGGCCCTCACGCCTTCAGCGAACTCTGGGTGACGACAGCACGTCAGGCTCATGCCGTATTCCATCTGGAATACCTGCGCCAGAGACAGATGCCGTGCCCGGCGGATTTGCTCCCACACCAGATGTCCGGTCAGTGGGCAGCCGCCCAGCATGGTCTTCGCAGCTTTTGCCAACAGCGCATCGTCATCGTTTTGCAGCGCTGCCAGGGCGTTCCAGCTGAGCGGCAGGCTGGCTTGGTCGAGCAGCGCATCGATACGTTTGCGACGTGGTAACCACTGAGCCGGCGGCAGCTCGCCGGAGGCCTGATGTTCCAGCGCCTTGAGCAGGCTGTGTAGCTGCAAATCTGCCTGGTCACGCCAGTTCAGCTGAATCAGCCCATCGATCAGTGCGTCCTGTTGAGTGTCGAGCAGGAAGCGGTCGGCCAGATCGAGGTCCAGGGCGTCAGTGGCATTCATCGGGCTCGCCGTGAGGCCGAAGAACAGCCCCAGTTTGCCGGGCAGGCGAGACAGGAAGTGGCTGCCGCCAACATCCGGGAACAGGCCGATGCTGATTTCCGGCATGGCCAGGCGGCTGCTGGCGGTGACGATGCGAATGCCCGCGCCTTGCAACAGCCCCATTCCTCCGCCCAGTACATGACCATGAGCCCAGCAGATCAGCGGTTTTGGGAACGTGTGCAAATAGTGGTCAAGCCGATACTCGTGGGCGAAGAAACGCTGCGCCAACTCCGGCGTTTCGCCTGGGTTCTCCAGGCAGCGCTTAGCCAATTGCACGACATCGCCGCCTGCACAAAATGCCTTGCTGCCGTTGCCTCGCAGCAGAACGCAGGCGACACGCGGGTCATCGGCCCAGGCCTGCAGGCGATCCTGCAGCGCATCGATCATTGACAGCGACAAGGCGTTGAGGCTGCCGGGTGCGTCCAGGCTGGCGATACCGATCAGGTAGCCGTGCAGGCTTGGCCTTTCCTCAAAAATCACATTCATGGTCGGTTCCAAAAGCTATTGCCGGTAAAGGTCAGGTATTACGCCAGTGTGCCGGGCGTTTCTCCAAAAAGGCATTGACCCCTTCACGAGTGTCGGCGGCATCGAACAGGTCGACGAAACGCTCGCGCTCGGCAGGTAACCAGGTCGTCGGAGCACGTTCCCGGGCGCCCTGAATGAGCGGTTTTATCGCGCGCACTGCTACCGGACTCTGGCTGGCCACCTTGGAGGCCAGTAATAGCGCGTGGCCGCGCGCCTCGCCTTCATCAACCACTTGTTCGACCAGGCCAATGCGCAGCGCGGTATCGGCATCGACCCGTTCACCGCAGAGGATCATGCGTTTGGCCCAGCCTTCGCCCACCAGCCAGGGCAGGTTCTGGGTGCCGCCGGCGCAGGGCAGCAGGCCGACACTGGCTTCCGGCAGTGCCATCAGCGCCTGGCGTTCGGCGATACGAATGTCGCAGGCCATGGCGCATTCCAGGCCGCCGCCCATGGCATACCCATTGATCGCAGCAATCGATACACCGCGAAAATCGCGCAGCCGTTCAAAAGCCTCACCGAAGCGGCTGGCCATTTCGCGGGCGCGGGCCTTGTCGCCGTCGGCAAACAGCTTCAGGTCGGCGCCGGCAGAAAAGAACTTGCCGCCCTGGCCGGTGATCACCAGCGCGTAAATGTCGTCATCCCGGTTGAGATGCTCGATCAGATGCCTGAGGCCGATCAGCGATTCACGGTCCCAGGTATTGGCCGGTGGGTTGTTGATGGTCAGCAGCGCCGTGTGCCCGTGTTTTTCCACGGTGAGCTTGTGGGTCAGGTCGAAGATTCCGGGTTTGTAAGGTTCGATTGCCGTACTCATGGGGCGTCCTCTTCTAAGGCGTTGCACTTACTGTAGCGCCAATGGCTGCCCCGCGTTACGCCGCTCGGCCTGCCAAGTGGCGAGGTCGGGCAGGCCGTTGCCGCCATCCAGGCGCTCGACGATTTCGAAGTAATCCTGTTTGAGCGGGTCCTTGAGGACTTCAGCGCGGGGTTTCACCTTCACGGCGTAAACCGTCTGCACGTTTTGATGATCGAAACTGCGCCACTGCTGGCGGTCCTTGAGCAAGGTGTAGCTGTGACCTTCCAGTGCCTTGATCAACGCCTCGCTGTCCAGGCTACCGGCGCGCTTGGCCGCATCGGCCCATTGTTGGACGATGCTATAGGCGGACGCCGCAGAGCTGGACGGGTACATGGCGTAGCGTTCGCTGTAGGCTTTGACGAAGGCCTTGCCGAGCGCCGAGTTTTCCAGCTCCGGAACGCGCCATGTCCACGGCTCGGTGCCGACCACACCTTCCATCAAGCCAGGCCCGGCCTGCTCGACGATGCTCTGGGTGAGGTTGGGGGCAACGATCTGCATGCGCTCCGTGAGGCCAAGATCTTTGGCGATGCGCATGGCTCTGACCAGATCTTCTCCAAACAGTACCAATGCCAGAACCTGAGCGTCGCTCGCGGCTGCCTGGGTCAGAGCTGTCTGATAGCTGGCCAGGCTGGCACCGGGAAAGGGAACCTTGAGGCTTGGGTGCAAGGCCGTATCCTGGGTGTTGGTGGTTTGCCGCAACGAGCTTTCGGTCGTGTGGCCCCAGGTGTAATCGGAGGTGATGTAGAAGTAGCGTTTATTCGGCAGTTGCTTGTTCAGGTACTGGCCTAGCACCTGAGCGCTCATCCAAGCGTTGTTGCACTCGCGAAACATGAAGCGATGGCCGTCTTTTCCGGTGGTGTCGTTGGAGTAGGTGAGCGTACCGAAATACAACAGTCTATGCTCCGCCGCGCGCTTGCTGGCAGCAATGGCGACCGCGCTGGAGGCGCCACCGAAGAGCATCGAGACGCCCTCTTTGGCCAGTTTGTCGACGTTGCGCTCAGCCTTTTTCGGCCGCGATGCATCGTCCAGGCTGGAGAGCCGCAGGCTGCGGCCCAGCACGCCACCTTGTGCGTTCAACTCATCGATAGCCAGCAAGGCGCCGCGCATTTGCGAGAGGCCTTCCTCCTTGTAACTGCCGGTGCGCGGGTAGCTGAGGCCCAGAGTAATCGGGTCGGCAGCGTGAGTGAAGGCATTGAATCCGGCGCACAGGGCCAGAAAAGCGAGCAGTCGTCTCATGGTGTGTTCCTTGTTTTTATTATGATGTTGGCCCCTACGTTTTACGCTTTTCTTCGCCCGGTAGGTAAGTCGCTTTTGACAAAAGTGGCGGTTGCTAGTCATTTATGCGGGCGTTGCCAGAACCGTCTGCCTTGACTTGGCTTGTGTGCTTCTCTAGCGTGCCGATTCATTTGGTTAGCCGGGAGCAGGCATGTCCGCCGCAGATAAGGTCAAGCTGGAAGCCGGCTGGAAGCAGGCGCTTCATGAGGAGTTCGATAGGCCCTACATGACGGCGCTGGGAGATTTCCTGCGTCAGGAGAAGGCCGCCGGCAAGGAGATCTATCCGCCTGGACCGCTGATCTTCAATGCGCTGAATTCGACGCCGCTGGATCAGGTCAAGGTCGTCATCATCGGCCAGGACCCTTATCACGGCCCTGGCCAGGCGCATGGTTTGTGCTTCTCGGTACAGCCGGGTGTGGCGACGCCGCCGTCGCTGGTGAATATCTATAAGGAGCTCAAGCGCGACCTGAACATCGACATTCCCAACCACGGTTATCTGCAGTCGTGGGCCGAGCAGGGCGTATTGTTGCTCAACACATCGCTGACCGTGGAGCGGGGCAACGCCGGCTCCCACGCTGCGAAGGGCTGGCAGCCATTTACCGACCGCATCATCTCGGTGGTCAGTGAGCAGCGTCCGCGATTGGTCTTTCTGCTATGGGGTGCCCACGCGCAGAGCAAAGAGCGGTTGATCGATACCAGCAAACACCTGGTGCTCCGCTCGCCGCACCCATCGCCGCTGTCCGCGCACCGGGGCTTCATCGGCAACGGACATTTCAGCCGTACCAATAAATTTCTCGAGCAGCACGGCCTCGCGCCTGTCGACTGGAGACTGCCGCCGGCTCAAGCCTGATCAGAACAGATCTGCCCAGCCAGATCGGTTTGTAGCGAGGCCAGGCGCTCGCTCGCCTGCATGCGCTGCTTGTCATCGGCCGTCGCCAGAAGATCGCTGAGCAGCCCAGCCATGGCTTGGCGGGATTCGCGGTAGGCCTGCTCGGCCTCATCATCAGGGGTGCCTCGGCGGCTTTCCAGTACTCGGCTCATGCGCTCCGGGAAGTCGACTTCGCCGCGTGCGTCTAGTGCCGCGCGGAACTCGGCTTGCCAACGGGCGCGGTTCTCCAACCATTGGTGGTTTTGCTCACGGCGCTCGCTGGCCCATTCACCAACCCGCTTGCGTTGCGCGTCGTTCAGCGACCCGAACCAGGGACGCAAGCGTTTTTCCAGGCGCTCGGCGCGCTCTTTGATCTGCGTTGCCACAGGCGGCTCGAGAAACTCCTTTTGGTCTTCCAGGTTGTCCTTGTCCATGCGCGCGTACAGGCGTTCGACCTGCTCGGCGCGCAGACCGCCCAGTAGAGCAACGGTAGTGGTGTTGGTCTGCTGCACCACGGCGTGAAATGCCTGTTCCGCTTCGAGCATGTGCGCCTCGAGCAGCCCGGCATCAGGGTGCGGTTGCTGCAGGAGTTCCTGGGCACGTTGCAGCCAGGCGACGTAGCGCGGCAGCTCGGCGCTGCAATGCCAACCAAGATGAGCCTGCACCTGCGGCTTGAGCCAGGCTTTCTGCTGCGAATCGAGGTCCAGGTACTGGTTTACCCGCCAAGGAATTATCCAGTCGAGGTTGCGATAAGCCAGGCTCGTCTGGTTGCAGGCAGCGATGAACACGCCGATACACAGCAGTAAAACCGCGCTTTTAAGATGACCCAACATTGAACGCCTCCTCGCGATCACTCAGGTAACGAGGTTACGCCTGCAATAACGCGATAGGCGCCCCTGACATATCTGCTAAACGAAGCGTTTTACGACCAAAGTCTTACCTGCAGAAAATCTGAGAGCTGCTAGTTTCATAGTGCCATAACAACAATAACAACCTTTGGAGGACCCTATGGCCCTGTCCAAGCAAGAGGCCGCCACGGCCTATTGGAAAGAAAATCTGCGGCTGATGCTCTGGCTGCTGGTGATCTGGTTCGTCGTGTCGTTCGGCTTCGGCGTGCTCTTCGTCGATCAGTTGAACACCATCAATGCGTTCGGCTTCCCCTTGGGATTCTGGTTCGCTCAGCAAGGCTCCATCTACGTGTTTGTGCTCGAGATCTTCTTCTATGTCTGGAAGATGAATCGCCTCGATCGCAAGTACAACGTGCACGAAGAATGAGGCCGCAAGCATGAGCACACAGTTCCTGATCTATCTGTTTGTCGGCGCGACCTTCGCGCTCTATATCGGCATCGCCATCTGGACCCGAGCGGGCTCCACCAGTGAGTACTACGTTGCCAGCAAGGGCGTGCATCCGGTACTCAACGGCATGGCCACCGGCGCGGACTGGATGTCTGCCGCCTCGTTCATCTCGATGGCTGGGATTATCGCCTTTGCCGGTTATGACGGCTCCGTGTACCTGATGGGCTGGACGGGCGGCTACGTGCTGTTGGCCATGTGCCTGGCACCGTACCTGCGCAAGTTCGGCAAATTCACCGTTCCGGAGTTCATCGGCACGCGCTACTACTCACAAACCGCACGCATGGTGGCGGTGGTGTGCGTGATCTTCATCTCGTTCACCTATGTTGCCGGGCAAATGCGCGGCGTGGGTATCGTGTTCTCGCGCTACCTGGAAGTGAACATCGAGACCGGCGTGGTCATCGGCATGGCCATCGTGTTCTTCTATTCCGTGCTGGGCGGCATGAAGGGCATCACCTACACCCAGGTGGCGCAGTACTGCGTGATGATCTTCGCCTACATGGTGCCTGCCATCTTCATTTCGATGATGATTACCGGCAACCCGATCCCGCAACTGGGCTTCGGCAGCGAGGTGACTGGTACAGGCCAGACCGTTCTCGAGCGTCTCAATGGTCTTGGTGCCGAACTGGGCTTCACGCCTTACACCGATGGCAGCAAGTCCACCACGGACGTGTTCTTCATCACCATGGCGTTGATGGTCGGTACCGCCGGTCTGCCGCACGTTATCGTTCGCTTCTTCACCACCCCGACCGTGAAGGACGCGCGTAAATCGGCCGGCTACGCCCTGCTGTTCATCGCCATTCTGTACACCACTGCGCCAGCGGTTGCGGCGTTTGCCCGTACCAACCTGCTGACCAGCGTGCCCAATACCAGCTATGAGGAAGTGCCTGCCTGGTTCAAAACCTGGGAAAACTCCGGTCTTATCGGTTGGTTGGACAAGAACAACGATGGCGTTATTCAGTATGGCCCGGGTGCGGCGTTTGCCGGCAAACCGACCTTCGGCGCAGAACGCGGCGACGTAGGCCAGCGCATGCTCACCAACGAGCCGACTGCAGCGGCCAACGAGCTGTACGTCGATAACGACATCATGGTACTGGCCAACCCGGAAATTGCCGGTCTACCGGGCTGGGTGATCGCGCTGATTGCGGCCGGTGGTCTG
>Ga0265798_10007739_pt1 | contig 13837 bp, 9 predicted proteins | sample P3T30metagenome_FD_192430 | JGI IMG/M metagenome (GOLD analysis project Ga0265798, IMG submission 192430) | Plant litter microbial communities from East Loma Ridge, Irvine, California - P3 T30 | ecosystem: Environmental > Terrestrial > Plant litter > Unclassified | place: USA: California...
AAGAATTGGCTCGGTGAGTGCCAGGAACATGCGGTGACGCGACGTGAAGCTGTCCTCGGGCATGTCCGCAAGGCTCGCCATCATCGTATCGATGCTCAGGCAATTGCTTTTTGCATGGCCGATAAAGGTGCGCACCAAGCCGATCAATTCCGCATCGGTCACGGGTAGACGCCCATCCTTGGGACGCGGACGAAGCGGATTGGGGTCGAGGACGACCCCACGATCCGTCAAGGCCTTGCCAAGACGGTCAAATAGCGTTCCCGACCGCATCTGATGCGACGTTGTCTCGAACAGCGCAGTCCCTCGGCGCTGATGCTCTTGCCGCTTCCACGCCACCCCATCCAGGTAGCCTGCAAAATGCGGGGGTGGCTGGCCATTCGCATTCAACGCAAAATGTTCGTGATACAGCTCGATGTCCGGATAGTAGAAATCCGGAGAGTATTGGCGATGTGTGGCGGTGGCCGTGTCGAATTCATAGCATCGCTCGTACACGTAATTGACGCCGTTATAGAACAGCCAGTCGGCGATCATTCGCTCTTCCTCGCTGCTTACTCGCTCGCCGCGCAAGGTGTAAACATAAGCGTCGCCGTCCCGATCCCAGCCATCCACCACCATGTCGCTGCCGACGGGCGACAGATCCCGACCGAACACCATCCGGAACAAGTCCCAACGCGCACGGAAGTCGGGCGAACGGTCCTTCAGGCCGTCCAGAATCTCACTTAGCTTGCGCAAGCCGTCCGGGATTTCCGCCGCCCAATCGGGAATATGCGGCTTGCGGCCGGTAGCCTTGCCAATGATGGCAAGCCCCAAGGCATGAAACGTCTGCCCGGCGACGCCTACGCCGTCCATGCCCAATCGCTGGAACGACGAACTGGCTCGCCGGGTAAGCTCGTCCGCTGCCTTCTTGTTGAACGCCAGCATGGCTATGCGCTCGGGCGCAACCAGCCCACGCTGAATCGCATAAGCGGCCTTGGCTACCATGGTCGAGGTCTTGCCAGAACCGGCGGCCGCCACCACCAACACACGGTTATCGAAACAGATCACCGCGCGGGCCTGCTCCTCCGTCAAGGGCAAGCGCTCGACCCCGTCGAACAAGGACTTGCACGCAAGCAGCTCGTCACGAACATGTTGTTCGTTCATCCCCGCCCAGGCCGCGCCCCAGTCGCCCTGCCACGCCCGCAGATGCTGCGCGATGCACGCGCCGTCCTCAGGTTGCCCGGCAATCGCAGCCGGGTCCTGGGCAAGCTCCCACAAGAACTTCATGCCAATCCGCAACACCGGGCGACTATCAAGCAACGCTTGCTGCTGCTCATGCGTGATCCAGCGCCGCTCCACCTGCGCCAGCTTCATCTCCCCGAAGGTGCGCGCCAGCCAGCTGCGGATCTTTCCGTGGTTATCGTCGAAGACGCGCAAGCGCTTGCGCCGGTCAAGATCTGCAGCCGCAGCGGCAATCGCCCGCTCGATGTCCTGAACTTGCGCATTGGGCAGGCCGTCGACCTTGAGCATGCGCGCACCAGCCGTGCGCAGTGTCAGGTCTGCCCACAGCAGGCCTCGATGCAACACCAGCGCTGCATGACCATCGAGAGGCGTGCGAAACACCTCGCCATCCACCTGCAGATCCAGGCTGTCGTCATTCAAGTACAAGCGCCATGCGCGCGAGCGGGTAAACCGTTGGCCCCAGATCGAGGGACCCCATTCAATCTTCATCGTCGTCCTGGTTGCCGGCTGCGGTATGAAGCCCTACGCGCTTCTACGTACCGGTGCCAAATGAACAGCGGACGATCATAGGAGAAAAATAGCCTGGAACCCGTTTATTTGAATGAGGGAATGCGATAAGGGCTGAAGCACTGCGAGTAATCTCGGCATCTGCCCGAAAATGGCGATTCGCGCAGATAATGATCCCTTGCTGCCCCCTCTTCGGGCGCACTCACCCGCCGCGCGCCCAGGAGCCCTGCCCCATGAAAAAATTCATCCAACAACTGACCGTCTGCGCCGCCGCCGTGCTGGCGACCGCGCCCGCCTGGGCGCAAAGCAAAGTGCAAGTGCAATGGCTGGGCCAGGCCGCCTTCAAGATCACCAGCACCGCCGGCAAGGTCATCGTCATCGACCCCTGGCTGATCACCAACCCCAAGACGCCCGAGCAGTACCGCAAGCTCGACGCACTGGGCAAGGTCGACCTGGTGCTGGTCACGCACGGCCACAACGATCACATCGCCGACGCACCCGCGCTTGCGGAACTGAACAACGCGCCGCTGTGGGCGCCGGCTGGCTTGTCCCAGTCTCTGATCACGCTGGGCGTATTCCCCAAAGCTGGCCGGATCAACAAAGGCGGCACCATCAAACCGCTTGGCCCGGACATCAAGGTCACCCTGGTCCGCGCGGAACACAGCAGCGAATACGTGTGGAAGAACCCGGCGTCTGCGAAGGACGAAACGCATGTTGGTGGTGAAGCAGGCGGATTCATCATCGAGTTGGAAAACGGCTTCAAGATCTGGCATATGGGGGACAGCGGCGTTTTCGGGGACATGAGGCTGATTTCCGATATGTACAAACCGGATCTGGTGCTGATGCCGATTGGTGGCGGGCAGTTTGTGATGAATCCGACGGATGCTGCGATGGCGACGCGGGAATTCATCAAGCCGAAGACGGTAATTCCGATGCACTATGGGACGAATCCGGGGTTGCCGGGGACACCAGCGGAGTATCAGGCGGCGTTGGGGAGTTCGGGGACAAAGGTGTTGGCGTTGCAACCGGGGGAGATGGCGGAGTTTTGAGTGGGCGGGATGCGGCACGCCGGAGATGCGAGTGGGCGCCTAGCGTTCCAGCGGGCTATCAGTCTAAAACGTCAATTATCGACGATAAAGTAGTTATCGTTAGCTGTGTGCGCTGTCGACCAGCGGCAGTACTTAGAAGCGTTGCCATAGTTTCCTGCCTCGGGCTGAGGACGACGATCACGTATTGACCTATTTAGCACCGCGGCGACCGAGGCGGATGTTAGAGAGCATCGCCATGCGCTTTTCTAAACCGTACTCTTTGAGGCAAATATGGCAATCAGGCGCCAAGGAAGGCTGGGGGAAGCTCCATCAGAGTGAGCAATAGCAGGCTCGTGGAGCGTGTCCGTATTTCCGTGTACGAGGCGATTAAATAGTTAGCCGCGTGCTGCGGTAAATCGCTCACCGAACATGATCGCGAACTGGTTCATGGCGGCCTTCCAGTCGAAGGTGGCACGTACCGACTTGGCCAGCACATTGCGCAGCGCCAGCCACAGTAGTTTGATGGCGGCCTCGTCATTTGGGAAGTGGCCACGTGTCTTGATGATCTTGCGCAGCTGCATGTTCAAGCCCTCCATGGCGTTGGTCGTGTAGATCACGCGCCGGATGTCCGGCGGGAACAAGAAGAACGGAACAACGTGTTCCCAGGCACGCTGCCAGGCAGCAACGATGGTCGGGTACTTGACGCCCCACGGGCCCTCTGCATTTCATCGGCATATCCATGATCTCTACCTCTCATGATGATATGCCCCGTACAGAATTACGGATAGGTCCCCGTGGGAAAGGCCGTGGAACATGCCTGGAATGCGATCGGGCTCACTCCGGCCCGCGACGCGAACCCTCAATCATTGGGCGCAGCAGCAACTTCAACGCTCCAGGCCTACGCCTCAGGGGCCGACGTCGAAGCCGAACTGCCGCAGCACACCAAGTCGCGCCACAGTTCCCAGATTCTGCTGAGTGAGGGGGTAGATATAGCCCTTCCCTTCGGCAAGCGCAGGTTCAGCATGCAGAAACTCGAAAAACAGATCAGTTACGAGAATCGATGGAAACCGACGCAGCAGCTGCTCAATACTGCGCTGGCTGGGAAAACCGCGCAGGAAGCCCTCAAAGATTTTGAGCTAGGCCTGGACTTCCTGCGCGACGGCGTTGTTCCTGTGGGCATGACCCACAAAGACACCGAGCGGTGGCTGAGTAGGTGGCGGAGCTTCGCGGCCAGCTGCGGCGCACTGCGAGTGGATGGGCCGATCATTGAGGACGATGTCCCGCAGGAAAAAGTGGAGCTGCGCCCCCGCGTGAGCATTCAAGACGTCCCGGAAGAAGAGGCTCCCCTTCCGCTGGCCAAAGGCCTGTAGCTATCGTCCCTCGCGCTTCGCGCTTGAACCTCTTGCCATGCGCGCGGTGCCGAAAGGTCGCTAACACTCCGGCTGAATGCTCGCGAAAGCTGCTGCAGTGCAGCGGCCTCTCGACGCCCAATCTAAAACACGAGCCTCGCCGCTGGCAAAACGTAGGCTGCAGGTCTTCCACATGCTCAATTCTTGAAAGATAAGTGATGTCAGCAACTCTTTTAACGGCTACCCTTCGCACTAACATGGCTAAACTACTTCTGGACGAGCTTCGTTCAGACATTGCTCTTAGCCACGAAAACCTAAGCAGCAATTTTGAGTCGCAATACCTTCGGCGCTGCTTTGTTCGAGCAGCTTAATGCTTCGTCGACGCGGCTTTGGAGGCTCAAAGTCGAGATCCGATCAGCTATTCAAAGCGGAGACTACGATACGTCACTATCGTCAAAAGAGTACGAGTTGCTTTGTGGCAATCCCCAGAGTTCAAGGATCGTTCGTCGGCGTATCCCCTTGCCAGACAATGCCAAGCGCACGTTTCGTCTCGCGGCGAAAGTATTCGGTACAAATTTCAGGCCGAACGTTACTGGCAAGCAATTCCGCGATTTTATCGCTGCGGCAGGCGCGAGCGAAAAGCCCTACGCCCCTCGGACGTTTTGCGACATCTACGTCACCGACGGCGAATTGCGCCTCCATATCGCCGCTGGCAAATGGGGTTGAGTTCGAGCTTCAACGACTCTTCGCGGCGAGCATCATCATCATCATCTGGAAACCTGCCGATCATCTCTCCGAGCACGAGCCGCTCCCCACGGTTCACTAGCCAACAGAACCAGCACCGGGTTTCCCCGACGCCACAAACATATTCTGGGATCGGCAGGTCGCGACGGCAGTAGGTCGCGTGGATAGACTTGCGCTTCCAGCGACGTTCAGGCCCTGTTGTCTCATCACTTGGCGGAACCGGTGTCGGCCCCCCCCAACAGTCCTAGGAGTCCCGGGCTCCGTATACGCGTCGGCTAACGTAGCTGCCACCGCTGGCTTCCAAGGCTGCCTGCACCTGTGCCGTAAGCGCGCAGCGTCCGGGTGCAGCGCGTAGTCGATGCGCTATGTACAGCCAGGCTCACGCCCAACAACCGACACAGGCGAGCAATGATGGCCTTTTCCTACCACCGGTGAGGCATCTGCTGGATCACTTCAGTTCCCGAGCAAAGAAGGCGGACGCTTTTTAAACAGTGACACGTCCTAAAACAGGCGTTGATTCTTGCGCTCCAGTTCGCAGATGCCTTGCTGCTCAAGCGTCAGCGGCTCCTCAGTGCCGGGATGGCCGACCTGCTCGGCATCGTACCTGACCTTTCAGCGGCTTAACGCGCTGTCGATGAATTCCAAGTCCTTGCGAATCTGCCTCACGCTTAGGCCTAGTCTTGAATCAGTTGCACGACTTGCAGCTTGCACGCGGGTTCGGAGTTCCTGCGGAAAAATGTCGTCATATCGACAATGTCAACGTCGGGCAAATTATCACCATCGAGGTGTCCCCGTAGATTGGACCACATCAACCTCGCCGATCCCGCGGTGCAAAGACTTGCGTTTCTGGGCGCCGAATTATTGCAGCGCGACAACTTCACGTGGAGGTCCCTTAGGAATTGAATACGCCAGTAACATAGCAATCAGGCGTATCCTAATGTAAGCGCGCGACACTTCGTAGCGTCTCCCACGCGAGGATGCCTTTGACAGAGACAGCAAATACTGCCAAACAAACAGAGATCATGGCGAGCGAGCTATTTGGCGATTTCTTCTGGGACAAGCTTGGACCATCAAACCATGATCCTCTCTAACATGGCGAGGCAAACTTAAACCTGGTCGATTCAAATGGGAACGTACTTGCAAGACTGCGGGCCGGATTAACCGGCGAAAATTTTCTAATTTCGTATAATCGCAGCCCGATGCATCACAACTGAGAGACTACGAGCCAAACTTAACCAACATAACGATACCCCTTAACGACTGCTTCTTCCGGAGCCCCCCAAGCATCATAGCGACGGGGCTGACAGTGCTCGCAATTACCTCCAAAGCTATCGCCTGAACCAATGCCTCTACGATTCGTACTGAACCAACGGCTAGCCACAACTCCATCCAATACAAATGTTGTGGAACTATTATCCGATAACTGGGATGATTATTCGTTCAAAACCCTATTTACTGCGCGTATTTATCATACGAATGGCTCCGCATTTGATTTAGGAAATGTAAAGATAGGCTATTTCGGGCAACAGGAGGGCCGCACACTCGATAGCCTAATTCCTCTTGCACCTTCATTCGATGAGCTGCCTGAAAACTACTTTTCATTGGGTCAGTCACCAGATTACTACGCGCGCCTGATGGAGATTCCAGCCGACATACGCATCGAATATCTCCGTTCCATGCGCGACGTCGTCTACGACGAGATGAGGGAACGAAGCGCTGTTCTGAATTCGGTTTACTCAGTTTCATTATTACGGAGCGTTAGTCCATCCGCGATTGATGGTCAGTTCCGGCGCATCCTGGGTGGAGGCAAAATCCTAACGGAGTATCGATTCAACTATGTTGCTCACCATTTCGCACCAGCCGCGGGACCTATGGATATGCACTTTGCGGTCGTGCCCTATTCGCTGCCCCCTACGAATATCCATGTATTGATTGGACGCAACGGCGTCGGAAAAACCACCCTACTTAATTCCATGGTGGGTGCAATTATAGAAAACCGTCCTCCGCTCCAGGTTGGCGCGTTTGATACCCAAGTGCCTTATTTGGCTCGCGCGCCAATGCAATTAGGGTATTTCAGTGGCGTAATCTCCGTTGCCTTCAGCGCATTCGATCCGTTCGAACCGATCCCGGATCAACCCGATCGATCCCGTGGAGTTAGCTATTTTTATATTGGGCTTAAGAAAAAGCCTGACACGGCGGCGACAGGCGAATTTCTACTAAAATCACCCACGGAGCTTCGCGCGGAATTCGTGGCGAGCCTCAAAGTCTGCTTCGGGCTCGAATTGAAGCGACAACACTGGCATGCCGCAATCAGCGCTCTTGAGTCAGATGAAAACTTCAGGGAGATGGAACTCTCGTCGCTCGCTTTGGACGGGGCGCGCCCAATAAAAGAAAATCTTCAGCTTGCCGAAAACATATTTCGACAAATGAGCTCCGGGCACAAGATTGTACTGTTTACGATGACCAGACTCGTCGAAACTGTCGAAGAGAAAAGTCTAGTTCTGCTTGATGAGCCTGAAGGGCATCTACATCCGCCTCTGCTTTCAGCGTTTACCAGAGCCCTTTCAGCGCTTCTCACAACGCTTAATGCAGTGGCTATAGTAGCTACCCACTCCCCGGTGGTCGTACAAGAGGTTCCCAGCAGCTGCGTATGGAAAATCAGACGATTTCATAACTCAACGAAGGCCGAACGGCCTGAGGGGGAGACGTTTGGTGAAAATGTCGGATCTCTTACTAGGGAAATTTTCGGTCTTGAGGTGAGCAAATCGGGCTTCCACGCTATGCTCGCGAAATCAGCACAACAAGGGGGGAGCTTTGACTCGATTCTCCGAACATATGGGGATCAAATAGGTCTGGAGGGGCAGGCCGTTCTACGCGCGCTGATTTCCTCAAGGGACAATTAAAATGCGTGCCATTCCAAAACCGACCTATGCACCCAATGCCGCCTTCGACGCATGCGTCTGCGATACTAAGGACGGATTACTAAGATCTAAGCTAACCGAAATCGCACCCGAAATGCTGGATGTGCTCGGCTTTTACGTCGCCCACGCTGGGCAGGCTACTTTGCACACCGTTCCGCCTTCAGCGCACAATGATGCAGAGCGAGTTATACGACAGGTGACGAAGGGGGAGTTAAAAGACCTGTACGATAAGCAGATGATACCGCGTCGAAAGACGGCGCGTGCAATCTACGATAACTTGCGAGCCGCCGCGCCAGGGGGCATATGCCCAACCTGTGGGTTCGGGCACGTAGAGACCATTGATCATTTTCTTCCAAAATCTTCGTACCCTTGGTTCTCAGTACTTCCGGAGAATCTCATTCCATCCTGCCGGAGTTGTAACACCGGAAAATCGGCGGTGATTGCAGACGACTCTCAGTATTTTCACCCTTACTATGATATCGGTCCTCTAATGCACGAGCAGTGGCTCTATGCAGATATTTTATTCACGAACCCAATATCAATATGGTATGAAGTTCGCCCACCTTCAGGTTGGACAGATGCTCAAAAATTACGGGCAAAGAATCATTTTCGGGACTACAATCTCAGGTCGCGATTTGGGGTTCAAGCCGCAGCAGAGCTCAGTTTACTGATACCGCAATTTTCTGACCCACCAATGGACATTCACGAAATCCGGGACGCACTTGATAGAAAATTGCGCGCCGCGCGTCGTTATGAGACAAACTCGTGGAGGATTGCTCTTTATGAGGCACTTGGTAACTCCGTCACCTTTTGCTCCCTTGGATTTCCGTATTAGATTTTGAGCCAACCGAGTAACGACTGGAACAACCGTAACTCCTATTTCAAGCTCAGGCGACAGCCACGTGCTTTTAAGCTCCGCACCAGGAAGAATCGATAGATGCTTATCAACAAAATCAGTCTTGACGACGACGGATTCAAGAATGCTTTCTTAGAGGGAAAGTTTGTAATCGACTGCGTCGAAATCAAGTTGACCCAAAACGGTTCGCCTTTACCGCGGGTCTACTCGTCGCCGGGATTTATTCTTGTCACTCCGGAGTTTGGGGCCGAGGCACGCATGGTAGTCAAGCGAGATATCAGCGAACCGTACGACCCTCTTGCAACTTTAGTTGAGCAGTTTTCAGTTAGCTCCGGAGTGCTCTTCCCAGAGACTCATTTCTATAGTCTCGAAGCTATGGATCTCGCTGGCAACATCTGGACCAACGCGGCAGTGATGCCAAAATTCTTGCAGCAGGACACCGCAGAGGTTATTTCTTTTTCATGTGACCATATTGAGACAGGGATCGCCGCACAGAGTAGTACGGCGTTTGTTCATTTCGTCTTCTCGGAGGACCTGAAACTTCCCATGGACGTCCATATCCCGCGGAAGGAATTCGTGCGCGGGAGGGAACGTCTCAGTTTCAAGCAAGCTCTATCGAGCGGCACAATGTCGGGCATGCAAGTTCACTATCACAAGTGCCTCGTCGAGTCCGATATTGATGCCTACGAGCTCTTTGTCCTTGCCAGCGATAGTTCGCAGTTTTTCGACGCCGTCGATGCGCGGGTCTTAGATGCTGTTCGTTTTTGCACTGCAGCTCTGGCGTTCCCCGTCATGAGCGAGGTAGCCAGAGATGGAACGCGACTCATCCGGCTCACTAAGGCTAGACGATTGAATGTTGGGTTAGTGTCTGCACCGTTATCCGGCGCAGGGACTTCGGCAGACTTTTATAAACTAATGGGCTGTTACTACGATCACGCATGCCGGAACGCTACCGGGATGGAAACCTCTACGCTGTCAAAAAAGCTTGGTGGCCTCTATACATTGCAAGGAGTATGGCTAGATACTATAGCTCTTCTGTTATGCATTGCGGTAGAAGGAATTTTAAACGACTCACTTTTCAAATCGCTCGGTAAACCGTCTGAAACGCTGCTTGGAGGGATTAAGGCGCTTTTCGAGTGGGTAAAGGCAGCCCCAGTGGATGATAGACTACGTGAAAGAGCACGATCCGCCATCGGGTCGATGAAATCTAACCGTGCAGTAGACAAAATGCACGCTCTAGCCGCCATTGGCGCCATTGACCCGCAAGATATCGTTTCGTGGAAATTCGTGCGCAATCCCTCTGCCCACGGAAGCTTCCAGATTAACGAAAATGAAATTCAAGAACTGCTCGACCACACCTATCGCTTGGTAACAATGGTCCATAAGCTGGCTTTTTTAATCATTGGCTATAGTGGAACATATACAGACTGTGCTAGACCGGGGTGGCCGCGTGGAAACTATGACGCCGCAGCGATACTAAGCCATCTTCAAGAGTAAACTGCGATCTTATAAAAAAGAGTGCGACAACGCCAACCATATGCGGCTAGCCCCCCACCACTCCGCATAACGGCGTTGAGACTCACCGCGGTTGCAATCAAATGAAGGTCGACGGAACCCACTGGACCGGCAGCGGCGAACCACAACGGAAATTGCTCAGCTATCGACAATAAGTAGTTATCGATACGCATGACTGCTTTCGGCCAGAAGCGGTCCCAGAAAGTGCCACCGTCAGTGACTGATTCAGGCTGGTTGCTGAGGTTGACGGAAGGCTGCTTTACGGCTCCCCGGCCATGGCCAGGGAGTCAATGGCTAGCGAACCTGGCGCCACCCAGCCAACTGCGCAGTTGACCTAAGCACTTCCGCAGAACGCAATGGCGTTTATTGGGTACCCTTCGCCCGCCGACCGACTATGCCTGCCTGCCTCGCAGGAGGTGCGCTGACCAGCGCAGTGCGCCGACTTCCTGCTAGACATCCGGTCCAACGCACGGTAAAAGAGCAGCGCCCGAAAGTGAAGTGCCGTTGCAGTCTTTAATTCGCTGAGCCCGAATGTCGATGGCTTGAGTTAGGCACCAGCAGGGACCTGAAGACCCAAAAAAGAGGATGTTAGGCGCCACATTTAGTTGCGTGGGGCAAGGGAGGACACGTGGCAACACACAAAGACAAGTACGCCGCTGGCGAACAGGGGCTCGGCTACGTCTATCAGATCCGCTATGCGCTCGCGCACCTGATGAGCCAAGACGAGAGCCAGGCGCTGCTCATCGAGGCCGACGACGATGTCGAACTGCGCGACGTTAACGGCCAGAAGACGCTCATCTCTTTGAAGCACAAGCAGGTCGGCGAGACTGTGGGAACGCTGTCAACCGACTTCTGGAAGTCCTTCCGAATCTGGATCGACCGATACGTGCGAGACGGGAAACTTGCCTGCGACCACGCTTACTGCATGGCCACAACCTCGCGAGTCACCTCAAGCTCACTGCTGAGGTATTTCCTCAACGGGGCCGACGCCAAACCTGCTGACTTTGCACAGAAGCTTGTCGCTGAGCTGAAGAGCTCGAAGGCTGCGCTCAGCGCGCAGGTCGAGGGCACATTCAGCTCGCTGACCCCGACCGAACAGGACGACTTCCTGACACGCATCGTGATTGCCGACAGTTCGCTGCGCATCATGGAGCTGGATACCGCCTTCACCCCGCATCTGCGGTCTGTGGCGGCCAAGTTCCGCACAGATGTCCGCGAACGCATGGAAGGCTGGTGGCTCAGGGAAGCGATCGAGCTAATTCAGGGCGAGCGCAAGCCCATCACCGGCGCCGAGGTCTGGGCGAAGTTTGCGCAGGTCAACAGCGAGTACTACGACGCGCGCCTACCAATCACCTTCGACGAGGCCTACCCTGACCAGGGCATCGACGCGATGAAGGACACGCGCCAGTTCGTCGAGCAGTTGCGCGCGATTGGCATGTCGAGCGACAGCTTGGAGATGGCCATCCTGGACTTCTACCGCGCATTCTCCCAACGCGCACATTGGACCCGCGTCAACGCCCTTGTTGGTGGTGAGATTCGCAAGTTCGAGCAGCGCTTGGTTGAGGAATGGAAACGCGCCCGAGGCTGGGCAATGGTGAAAGCACCGCAGAACGAGGCCGAATTCCAAGCGGCTGGGCGCAAGCTGTATGACTGGGCCGAAAACCAGTCCAGGGGCCTGCAAATCCGCAAAGACGTAACGGAGGACTTCGTTCGCCGCGGAAGCTTCCATATCCTCGCGGATGAGAAGCCGACACCGCGCCTGCACTGGCACCCGCAGTTCCTTGAGCGCCTCAAGGCCGCCACATCGACGGAGTCAGCATGAAGGATTGGTCTTCTCGACCGTTTGAAGAGCGGAACCTCTTCAATCCGGCGTTCTGCGCGGTGATCTTGGCCGCAGCCATCCGCGAATACCAGCGCGTCTCCGGCAAGCCAATGCCCTACTCCCTGACCTTGCTCGTGCTGCCGATGTGCCTGCATCAGGCTTCGCGCGAGGAGATTCTGCAAAACAAGCGACAGTCGGTGCTGCGGGTCTTCGCGCTTCGCCCGGACTTGCTGGTCGACTTCGCCGAGCGAGCGCGTGCGATGATCCAGTACGCGACAGAGGCCTTCGCCCTGCTCGCAAGCAAGGACTGCATCAACGTCGGCGATGACGGCAGCATCAGCCTCGTCCAACGACGCGTGTCGCCTCAGCTGCTGAGCACCGACGACGCCGAGAGGTGTCGTGCCGCCGCGATCGTGCTTGGCCGCGACTTCGCCCAGATTCACGACCGCGTAACTGTCTACACCAGCCTGTCCATCCGCCCATGAAAATTGCTTCGATTCACATCTACAGCCACGACGGTCGTAGGCGCGACCTTACTCTGAATCCTGATGGGCTGAACATCATCACGGGCCTGGCCTCGACAGGTAAGTCGTCCCTTTCGGACATCGTCGAGTACTGCATGGGCGGTGACGAGTGCAAGATTGCCGAGGGCTTCATCCGTGAGAAGGTGTCCTGGTTCGCTGTCACCTTTCAGTTTCCGCACGAGCAGGTGTTCGTCGCCAAGCCCAACCCAAAACCCGGTCAGATTCAGTGCTCGCTGGCGATGGTCATGCGCGGACGGCAGATTCAAATCCCTGCGTTCGAAGAGCTGAAGCACAATGGTGGTGACGAGCTTGTCCACGAACTGCTATCTTCCTTGCTCGGCATTCCCGAGGCCAAGACTCCGGTCCCTGAACGCAGCAGCCGCACCGGCTACTCCGTCAACGTCAAGCACACTACGTTCTATCTCTTCCAGAAGCAGGGTTTGGTGGCGAGCAAAGAGTTGCTGTTCTATCGCCAGGCGGAAGAGCACCTGCCGCAGACCATCCGCGACACGTTTGCTGTCCTGTTCGGCATAGCTAACGTCGGCGACATGGAGACAGAGGCCAACCGACGGGCAACTCAGCGAGAGCTGAAGATGGCCCAGAAGGAACTGAAGCTCGCGCAGGAGACGGAGGACGCGCTCGACGCGCGCGGAATTGGCCTGCTGGCAGAGGCTCGTACCGTGGGCATCCCCTTCAGCAACGTCCATGAGCGTGACGCGTTGGGCACGGACGGTGCTGAAAGCGACCTGGTGCTCTCTCTCCGGGGAGTCCTCAGTTGGCGCCCCGGTCACGTACCCCTGATGGCCGAGAGCGCCATAGCAAAGCTTCAGGGTCGTCGCTCAAACCTTCGGTCAGAGCGCCGCCAGGTCCTCGACCAGATTTCCGCCGCTCAGCGCTATGTCAAAGGCGCACACGACTTCCAGACCGAAGCCCGGGAGCAGCGCTCTCGCCTCGAATCCATCAATGCGCTGCCGCGGGCATCGAATGGCACTTGGCAGTGGCCGTTCCTTAAGGAGGAAGACGCCCGTATGGACGGCATTGCTCAGGCCCTGACCGCCGAGTTGGCTAGCTTGGACAGCGAGCTTGAGCACGTCGGCGGCGCTCGCCCGCGCCTGGACGGACATTTAGCAATGCTTACGAACCGCTCTAGCCAGCTCAGGGAGTCAATCCGCGAGGTCGAGGTGGAACTGAACGCTGCATTCCTGATTGATGAGAAGGCAGCAGCGCAGGAGGATGCCAACGTGAGGGCGCTCAAGGTTCAAGGCCGAGTAAGCTTCTACCTAGACAGCTTAAATCCAAGCAATGCCATCAGCACGCTGAAGCTCAAGGTAGAGCGCCTCCAGGCGAAGCTCG
>Ga0265798_10007740_pt1 | contig 13836 bp, 10 predicted proteins | sample P3T30metagenome_FD_192430 | JGI IMG/M metagenome (GOLD analysis project Ga0265798, IMG submission 192430) | Plant litter microbial communities from East Loma Ridge, Irvine, California - P3 T30 | ecosystem: Environmental > Terrestrial > Plant litter > Unclassified | place: USA: California...
GACTCAACAAAAAATGATCGATTCTTAAACCAGCATCCCGGCCATAAGCATTTCTGAAATAATCATAAAAGGTATAAATGGTTTCAGTAGGATACAGCTTTCTGATGGCATCTGTCCAGCCCTGATCTACCAAATTTTTAAAGGCGGCTCTAACTTCCGGTCTAAATAAGGCATCATTTATCCAGCGTTCTGGCTTATAAACATCTTTTTCAGTCGGCATAACATTATAATCCCCTACCAAAACCACAGGCAAATTAAACTCTAAAAGTTTTTCTGCATGATTGGTTAACCTTTCAAACCAGGCCATTTTATATTCCAACTTAGGTCCGGGGGCCGGATTACCATTTGGCAAATACAGGCAACCAATCACTACATCATTAATTAGTGCTTCGATATACCTGCTATGAAGATCTTCAGGATCTCCGGGCAGGCCGCGCCTGAGTTCTTTTATTTCGTAACCACGAGACAGGATAGCTACGCCGTTCCAGCTTTTTTGTCCGTGCCAAATGGCATGATAACCAGCGTCTGAAATGGCCTGTTCAGGAAATTTTTCTTGTGGAGCTTTTAACTCCTGTAAACAAACAACATCGGGTTGGGTTTCGGCTAACCATTTCAATAAAACAGGCAAACGACCATTGACACCATTGACATTATAGGTTGCAATTCTCATGATAAATTAAAGTGACTAAAGCAGTTAGTGATAAATTTTTTTCGTTTTGTAAATGTAAATCAAAATTTTGGCGTTATCTTGCAATTTTATTTAACTAGTCCCGTTAATTAATGTCTGACGCTATTTTAAACATTCCAAAAGAAGCATCAAAAAATATCCGGCAATTTTACGATAAATATGCGGGTATGCTTTTAGGCTTTATCCAAGGCATCGTTCCGGATGCTAAAAAGTCTGAGGAACATTTGATAAAAATAATAACATCGTTTGTATTGGAAACAAAATTAAATGCCGACAGCAACATTAGTACATGGATACACCTTAGGCGGCATGCACAACAAATCCTGGCGCAGCAGAATTTTAGCGAGAGGCCTGCATCTATAGTGAACCTGGATCAAAACAGTCTTTCAGAAGATGTTAATAATATTTTAACTGCCCCGGAGAAGATGATCTTTCAGGCCGTATATTATCAGGGCAGATCAATCACATGTATAGCAGAATCACTTGGGGAAAAAGAAAATAGCGTACGTATTCAACTGAAATCAGCAATGGATAAAATGAGGAGGTTACGTGGAAATTAAAGAATTTTTAGAAAGTGGCATCATGGAGACTTATGTAATGGGGATTGCCACCGAACAGGAAATTAATCAAGTCTTATCTCTTAAGCAAAAGTATCCAGAAGTTGAGCAGGAACTCATGAAACTGGAATACGACATGGAAGTTCTTGCATTGAACCTGGCTGTCTCCCCGCCTCCAGGAGTTTTATCAAAAATTGAGCACGAAATTCATGAAATTCAACTCAGGGATCAAAAACTAGAAAAATATACTGAACCAGAACGCAACACAGAGCACGAGCAGGCTAAGAAAGACCGGTATATTGAGGTAGAATCAGCATCCAGCCATATGCGGATTCATAAAGCATGGCGTTGGATTTTTGCAGCCGTTTTTGTTTTAGGAAAAATATTTTTAGGGTTTGCTATATACTTTTACCTGGCAAATAAACAGGCACAGGAGAAGATTATTGAACTTAAAACCGAGATTAGGCAAAATGCTCTAATTCGTTAACCTTTATCCTACTGGTTGGTGTCTCACCAACCAGCTTAAATTTTCTCCTATCAATCTTCAATAGCCGAATATATTTTCTGTTGGTGAGACACCAACCGATAGGTAAAAACTGCTTCTAATGGCTGGTATCTCACCAACCGGTTTATTTTCCTCCTATTATCCTACTGGCTGTGTCACACCAACCAGCTTAAATTTTCTCCTATTGACCAATAATATCACCATCTTCCCTTTAATTCTTTTATTTTTAAACTATAGCAGCGTTAAGACGTTGTTATAAAAAAATTAAAAATGCACGAAAATTCAAGTCATAACATTCAACCTAAATTATACATGCTTTTATTGGGTTCTAAAGCGCCCAAAAGGAACGTAGAACAGCACGACTACTTCTTCGGAATTGCCACTTCGTTAAGAGAACTTGTTCAGGAAATAAAAGCCTTCTGGCCAGAAGCAGGAGCAAGTATCCATGTAGATGGATGGAGAGAAGTAAATCAGGTAGATGGTTATGAAATAAAAATTCTCCCAAGAGAAGCAGCCGATCAGCCATCTCAACATAAATTGTTTTTTACTAACCTGGGTGGTTATCAATCTGGCAAATTAGCGGAACAACATTATATTGTACTGAGCGTAAAAGATGATCGTGCCTCTGCCATTCAGCACGCTAAAAAATCAGTTTTTTTCAAAACCAATTCTATAAAGGGCGCAAATGCCCATATTGATGAAAAATATGGTATCGATATCGATGATATTTACCGGGTTGAAGAAATTTTAAGTCCGGTTTTTAAAGAGAAATTCCACATCCAGATTACGGCAGATTCAGCTTTACCGGAAGATGAAATTCATTTGGGTTATTTCAAGCTTGATAAACTTTAACTTTTGCTATTTATTTAAGCAGCGTAGTCGGCAAACCATTCCGTAAAAAACATGTTATTAGTGGTACAACAAAAAACCTATAATATGAAAAAGTTAATTTATGTAATGGCAATTTCTGCTTCAGCATTAGCATTTCAGGCTTGCAGCGGCGAAAACAAAGATGCTAAAGAAAGTGCAGACAGTTTAAACATGGCTAAAGACACCACCACTAATGAAGCAGCAACCGGCGGCATAGCCGTAGACGAAGCGGATTCTAAATTCGCTACTGCAGCAGCTGTAGGCGGAATGGCTGAAGTAGAATTGAGCAAACTGGCGCTCCAAAAAAGCAGCAATGCACAAGTTAAAGAATTTGCAACCATGATGGTTACAGACCATGGCAATGCCAATATGGAACTAATGGAAATTGCAAAAACCAAAAACATAACGCTTCCAACTACTTTAGATGCAGATCACCAGAAAAAATTAGATGAATTAAGTAAAAAAACTGGTGCAGATTTCGACAAAGCATATGTGAGTGATATGATCGACGGACACAAATCTACCCTGAAGTTAATGGAAGATGAATCAAAAAATGCTAAAGATACCGAACTAAAGGGTTTCGCTACCAAAACTGCACCGATAGTACAAAGTCATTTAGTAATGATTAATAAAATTAACGATTCGATGAAATAGTTGATCGAAAGTTTCAAACAACAGAAAAAATCCTGGAATTAAGTTCCGGGATTTTTTTTGCTTTGAATTTGTTTAAGTATTTCCAGCGAGGCCATTTCACTAAAATCTATACCTGAATAATCCGGATTGTAACCACCAATATAAGGCACGGCCATCATAGAAATCCGATCATTTGCTTCTCCAGAATCATCTACTACTTTAAAGGAATCATTAATTTTAATTCCTGGAACGCGTAACAGGTAATCACCTTGTTTATCCTTTTCCACCAGTTTGTTTCCTGCCTCAAATTCCTTTTTGCCTTTTGCTTTGGATTTAAAATTTAACGTAGCCGGGCTAATGGTCCTGCCTTCCACTAAACTTTTAAAAGGAAAATCTTCATACGCTAAGTGTGGCTGGCCGATACAGTTTACAAATGTTTTATATGCTGTAGAAGTTTTCGCTCCTTTTTCATTCGTATAAGTATATATTACCCCACCTTTGTCCTGAGGTTCAACTTTACTATCATCGCCAACAGAAACAATTTCAAGTACACCTGCATCATGCAGGGCCATTAAATCTCTACAAGAACTTTGTGGCACAAATGCAATCACAATAGAAATAAGTGGCATTAACACTTTTTGTAGCCGCTGCATATCTTCTGCACACAGGTATTTTGCAGGGTAATTCATTGCGAAGCTCAAAACAGCTAATGCCTCTTTCCAATAAATGGATTCTTCACGATCAATGGATTTCTCGGCTTCTTCATATTCTTTTTTGAATAAATCGAATGCCGGAACATTTTCGCGGTAAGACATCATGGCATCCACAAAGTCTTCCAAACCCAGGTCCTTTATTTTTTCGTAAAACGCAGGGTCTTTCTTTTTAAACTGATCTTTAAAGTTTTTCTCAAATACATAATCCAGTGAGATAAAACCACCGTTATCTTTAATATATTTTTGAATCTGAGCCTTACTTAGCGTTGCGTCTTTTCCTAAATGAGAATCTTCCAGATGAAAGCGGATGGCGGGGAGCAAGCCATTTCTGGAATGCATGATAATTTTAAACTGATTGCTATCCTTATCAATAACGAATTTATATTTTCCATCTTTCTCTTCCTCGAAAACGCCATTGTTTCTGGCCAATGTTCTGATTGCATCTATTGCCGTAAGCGAAGAGCCCATTAAAGCGATAGGATGGTTAACCTTTTTAGCCAGCTTTTGTGGTGGATATGGAGAATCAAAATAGTTTTTGATCTTCCCCTCATATTTTTTAGGCCAGTTATGCCCAACACATACAATTATATGATTGAAAACAATAACGTCTTTCCCGTTAACTTCTACCTTAACTTCTTCGTTTTCACTATCATCAATAATATCTGTTACAGCTGTTTTCAGGTGAATATTAGTAATAATCCCCTGATCATCAGCAGCTTTTTTAAGTAAATCGAACTGTGCAGAAAGGTATTCACCAAAAAAGAGCCTTGGTAATACTTTATATTCATTAAAACTATCAACGTTGATGTTGAATTTCGTTAAAATCGACTTAGGGGCTATTTTTACCCAATCTTCAATAGAATTAAAGATGACAGGAATCTCATTGTCTGAAACGTTTGTGATGTGTTCTTTATTGGCACCTTCTGCACTATAAGGCATTCCGGATCCTAGCGAATCCTTTCGTTCAAAAATATCAATTACGAGATTTTTGATCTTAGATTCAACTAATCTTTTGTACATAAAAAGCCCGCTGGGGCCACCGCCAAGTATTGCTATTTTTTGTTGGTTAGCGTTTTTAGTCATTTAATAATCGGTGATCTTTTAATAAAGAACTGCAACAAATACTTGTCATAATTCACATACAAATCACTGTTTACACAAGCTAAAAAAAAGGAAATTGTTTTGCTATACGTTAAAAATAGCTGCTGCTAACAAATAATTCACTAGAAGTGGGAAAAAAATATACACTAACCCAAAACCAATACAACTTTAAGTTGTTTTTAGTTCGATTCATTCATGTTTGAGCGCATGTTTGGGTTTAGATATGGGGATGGGCTTTTGCCCGTCCCTTTTTTTATATCTAATTGATTGGCAGTGAGAAATAGAAAGTAGAACCAGCTTCCCCATCACTTTCTACCCAAATTTTTCCATTATGGCGTTGAATAATTTCCGCACTGAGGTACAAGCCAATTCCAAAACCGGATATGGTATGATTACCTTGTACACGATAATAACGATCGAAAAGTTTCTTAGCATCTTCGCTTGAAATGCCTATACCCTGATCTTTAACACTTACAATTACCTCGTTTCCTTTACGCTCACAATTAATTTCTATATCGCTACCATTAGATGAATACTTGTGTGCATTGCTTAAAAGATTTGAAATGACACTGCCAATTTTATCTCGATCAGCATATACAACAATCTCGCAAGATTGCGCAAAAATAATTTCATGCGTAGAGGGAGATATGAAAGTCTCGTCTACGGTTTCCTGAAGCAGTTCATCTAACCTGAAAGATGTTTTATCTATCATTAACTTGCCAGATTCTAACCTGGAAACATTTAAGAACCCGTTAATCATGGCCGTCATTTTTCTGATCTGGATATGGGTTTTTTCTAGTGCATTGCTCGAATATGCATCAGCCTCTAACCTGGATTTCCGCTGTAATACCTGCACAAAGCCATTGATAGCTGTTAAAGGTGTTTTCAACTCATGACTCACCATTCCAATAAAATCATTTTTTCGAAGTTCATCAAGTTTTCGCTCTGTAATATCCATGAACATCCCTGAGTATTCTGTTACCTTTCCCGCTTCATTTAAAAACACTTTACCAGTGGCCCTTATCCATTTTTCTTCGCCGGTTTTTAAGTTATTGATCTGGTATTCGGTATCGCTTGGGGTATAGTGATTTATTGCATCTTCCATAGCGTTCGTGATCAATTTATGATAATCTTTATGAATGGCTTTAAAAATCTGCTCCAAAGAAATGTCATCCTCCGATTCCAGTCCCAACATCTCGCGAACGAAACCAGATATGGTAACTTTAAATGTTTGAGGTTCTACGCTCCAGGTACCCATTTTTCCAGTTTCAATGGCCTGAAGCAATTTTTCTTCGCTATCTGATAACTTCCTTGTGTATTGTACCAGATCGTTATGGGTTTGAGCCAACTCTTCATTTGTGGCAGCAAGTTCTTCGTTTGTTGCGGCGAGTTCCTCATTTGCTGCAGCCATTTCCTCATTAATATTTTGCAGTTCTTCCTGGTGCAATTTCCTTTCCGTTACATCCGGGCCAACAGTTGCTAATGCAATAAACTTATTTGAGATCGGATCTTTTATCGAAATACCATTCCAATCTATCCAGAAAGGCTGTTTAGTCTTCTCATTCCAATAACGGATTTCTTTCCGGAAGTTTCCGTACTTCATTAAATCACTCAACGTTTTTCTTGCAAAATCCCTGTCTTGAGGATAGACGCAATCTAATATGGTTCTATTCGCTATAGAATCCCATCCCAGCTTTTTTAAGGCGATAGGATTTGCATACGTCATCTCGTGATTTAAATTTGCGAGAGAGATAAATTCAGAACTTGCATCAATCAGCGCAGTTAAGTTTTGCCTTTCTAGCTCTGCTAATTTACGCTCCGTAATGTCTACGCAAGAACTGATATATCCGGCAAAAGTACCATCTGTATTTAAACGTGGCGGACCACTCGCTAAAAGCCAGCGGTAATCTCCCTGTATACTTAATATTCTGAATTCACCTGTAAAAGCAATCTGGTTGTCCAAAGCCGAACGATAGATACCTATAAAACGATCGCGGTCTTCCGGATGGATAAGATCTACCCAACCAAAAGCAAGAAGATCATTCATGGATCTACCTGTTAAATTCATCCAGGGTTTATTAAAATAAATCGCATTTCCAGTTTCATCACCCACGGAAATATAAATATCTGTGCCTTCGGCCATGGTTCTAAAACGTTCTTCGCTTTCTGAAAGCGCCTGAACACGCTCAGCCACGCGATCTTCTAATTCTGTATTTAAAGTATGTAAACGGTGTTGCGCCTTTTGTAATTCTTCATTGGTTTTAGAAAGCGCTTCGTTGGCCGCAGCGAGTTCTTCATTTAAAGCTTGCTCCCTGTCTAATGCTGCCTGCCGTTCTGCGGCAAGTTCCATAGCCTCCGTTTTTAAAAATCTTTCTGTAACATCAATTGCGGTATGCAGAATGCAGATTACTTTATCCGATTTATCTTTTATCGCACGGTATTCAAAATCAAAATAAAAGGTTTTTATTTCTCCATTAATTTCAAGATATGCCGCAGTATCTTTCCCCGAAATAATGAGTCCTTCGTTCCATACCCTTTTAAACATATCTACAAAGGGCTGGCCTTTAAGCTCTGGTAAGGCATCTTCCAAAGATTTTCCAATTACACTTCTATCCTTACCCCAAATGGTGAGCATGGCATCATTAGCCTCTTGAATAATGGCATCTTCAGTTACATGTATCGCTGTGGCAGTATGGGTGAGGTTAAATACCTCCAGTAATTCCTCGCTACTTAAAAGATATGACGGACGGCTCATTCTACATTTTAGGGTGAAAGGTGAAAATTATGCTTTTTTAAGATTTCGTGGAAGAAAATTTTCAAAATAAACAACTCCTATTTTCTCTACAAATAAGGTGATGAAACTCAATTATTTTAATATCTCGACTTACAAAACCCACATTGGTAATAAATGTTTGAGCCACCAAAAATTTGTTATTCACATTATCCACAGGATGTGTAAAATTTTTTTATGAAATGAAACCAAGATTTCACTAAATTGTTATTTATAAACAAAGCGACAAAAAAGTCCTGTGAGCGGGTGATCCGCGGAGGGCAGGCACACCATACAAGGCTAATGCCTTGAAGAGTATAGCCACTTATTTTTGATAAGTGGCTATATTTATTTTGTAAGAAAATTGAATAAGTAACAGATTAGTTCTTATTCATTTAGATAATAACCATCTCGGCTATATCTGGTTTGGTTGTTAGAATTATATCAAATCCTTTGTAAGACTTCCCTAATAATTAAAATGATTTTTTGCACCGTTATCTGAGATAAATATTCCTTAATGTGCGGAAATATTAACTTTACTTTGCTCTAATCTTTTTAGCTAAAAGGTATTTTACATCGATTTAGATTTTTACAGTAGTAGCTAAAAGCTTTTACTGATACACGAACGTTTCCGTTCTTCTGTTTCTTTGGGACATAGATTTATGCTGATCTTCAGCATGCGCCTGCTCCTCTTCCACACTCAACAAACTGTTGTACTTTTCTAATAAATGAATATATTTATTCATCCAAAAATATACTGAATTTGAATCGCCGGCTGGTTTTCCACTGGCTTCGACAGGGCGTGCTGTCGCGGGATTGTTTTTTGGAAAAACATCAGGGAAAGAAACTGAAAGATCCTGTCCTAATGAATGCCCAATCTGCCAAATGATTTCCTGGTGAAGCCGATCTTGGCCGAACCAATTGTAGATTGTTCTCCTGCTTACGTTTAGCTTTCTCGAAAGCTCACTAATTCCCATTCGATTTCGGCGTACTACACGCTCTAAAATCTCACCATGTTTTTCTTTTGTTGTCATCGAGATAATTAATTTTTTATGTTCAAAAATTCAATTAAATCAATATCGGGGACGATTGACGAAACGAAAGTAGAAAAAAGTGCAATATATTGCACAAAACTTGTTCATTTTTTGACATAGATCAACATTTTGCGTCATTTTTAGTTGAAATCCTATCGAAATGATAATTAAAATTGATTAATATGTATTTCAGGACTTACACGAATACAATCGCTTTTCAAAATTTCAATATGCTATGATATAATGCATTTAAAATTATACGAATGTAAGATCAGTTAATAAATTTTAAGTCCAAATTGCATTTAACAGATTGAATAGATAATAGTTAGAAAGCATCATACTGTAAATAAGAAGTTACCCTACCATATCTTTAAATTTCCAATCTTTGAATATTCCTTTTATCAACCAACCTACTTAAAAAATGATTAAAAATTTCTACGCTTATTTATTAATTGCAGGTTCTTTTGTTTCGCTAAATGCAACTGCTCAGGATGCGATTAGCTATCAAACGCCTCCCAAAGAAATTGCAGATTTACTACTGGCCAAACCTACACCCGGAGTAAGCATTGACGGGAAAGCAGAATGGATTCTATTTAGTGAACGTAATTCTTATCCATCGGTAGAAGAACTGGCCATGCCAGAGTACCGCATTGCAGGCCTGAGATTAAACCCTAACAACTATTCTCCCAGCAGACAGAATTATATTAACAATTTCAGTCTGAAAAATATTAAATCAAACCAAACTACTCAGGTTACTGGCTTGCCTAGCCCGCTATATGCGGGTAACATTAGCTGGAATCCAGCGGAAACAAAAATTGCATTTACCAACACCACTCAAAAAGGTGTTGATTTATATATTATAGATATTGCAACCAAAAAAGCCGTTAAAACGAATAAATCATTTCTAAATGTGGTTTTAGGTAGTGGCTTAACCTGGTTAAATGATAATACCATAATTTATCGTGCGGTTACTAAACCAGCCAGTGCGGCACCAACCAAGCCTTTAATGCCTAAAGGACCAACTATTCAGCAAAATTTAGGTAAGGCTGCACCAAGCGCCACCTATCAGGATTTAATTAAATCTCCTTTTGATGAACAGCTGTTTGAATTTTTCGCTACTTCTCAGTTAGTCAAAAACACTGGCGGTGTAGAAACACCTATTGGGAAGCCAGCCATTTACGGAACAGTGAGCTTATCGCCAGATACAAATTATTTAATGACAGAAACCATTAAGAAACCCTTTTCTTATTTAGTCTCTGCCTATGGTTTCCCATCAACGGTTAGCATTACAGATTTAACTTGTAAAACTATAAAAGTAGTGGCAGAGCTACCATCATCAGAAGGTACGCCATCTGGTTATGATAATACACAAAATGTAGCCCGTAGTTTTGATTGGAGAGATGATGAGCCTGCTACTTTAGTCTGGGCAAAACCGCTAGATAGTGGTTTAATCAAAAAGAATGTCCCCTTTCATGATGCTGTTTACGCCTTAAGTGCGCCATTTACCGGTACAGAGAAAGAATTATTTAAAACCCAAACACGTTACCGGGGTATACAGTGGGGAGATGCAAACCTGGCCCTTATTATGGAAGGTTTACGCAGCAAACAAACGAACAAAGTAAGCAGGTACAACCCAGCCACTGGCGCAGTTGAAGAACTTTATACACGCAACCAAACCGATGCTTATGGCAATCCAGGTACGCCGGTAACTACTAAAAATAAATATGGTCGCCAGGTAATTAAAACGGTAGATAATGGCACCAAATTATTGATGAACAACCCTATTGGTTCTTCAGAAAAAGGTGATTTACCGTTCTTAGCCAAGTTTGACCTCGCTTCTAAAAAAAATGAAATTATCTGGCGCAGTGCAGAAGGTACCTTCGAATATGTTACCGATGTAATTAATTCTGATAAACTGGTTTTATTAACCCGCAAAGAGAGCCAGAAAATGGTTCCAAACTATTTCATCAAGAACCTTGTGCTTCGCATAGCCGATCAGCCCATTACTGATTTTGCAAATCCTTATCCATCACTTGATGGCATTACGAAAGAAAAAATGTCTTACAAACGTGCTGATGGGGTAGATTTAACCGGGGATTTGTATTTACCAAAAGGTTACGATAAAGCAAAGGACGGGCCGCTGCCTACCCTGATTTGGGCTTACCCACGTGAGTTTAACTCGGCTGCAGATGCCGCACAAATTCGTGGTTCTAAAGATAAATTTACAGCCATTAGCTGGGGCTCGCCAATTTACTGGGTTACCCGCGGTTACGCCATTTTAGATAATGCAGAAATGCCGATTGTAGCTAAAGATGGTAAAAAACCGAACGATACCTTTATTGAGCAACTTAAATTAAACGCAGAAGCTGCAATTAACAAACTTTCTGATTTAGGCGTTGGCGACAAGAAAAGAATGGCCGTAGGTGGCCACAGTTATGGCGCCTTTATGACGGCTAATTTATTGGCACATACAGATCTTTTTGCTGCAGGCATTGCCCGTAGCGGAGCCTACAACCGTACACTTACACCGTTTGGTTTCCAAAATGAAGAGCGTACTTACTGGCAGGTTCCACAACTTTATTATGAGATGAGTCCGTTTAGCTATGCTGATAAAATCAAAACACCATTGCTTTTAATCCACGGCGATTCTGATGATAATCCGGGTACCTTCCCTATCAATAGTGAGCGCTTATTTAACGCCATTAAGGGTGCAGGCGGCACTACCCGTTTTGTGTTCTTACCTTATGAAGCACACGGCTATCGTGGTAAAGAAAACATTCTTCATACCCTATGGGAAGAAGATCAATGGTTAGAAAAATACGTTAAAGGAAAGAAATAGTTCACTCCTTATCATTCAAAACCCATTACAGTACTGGCACCTGCTGGTACTATAATGGGTTTTTTATTATCAAAGCCATTAACCAAACGAGCTTCTATTTACTGAGGTGCCTAAGGTGGTAAAAATTAAACGCCAACTATCAAACTGGCATCCACAAGTACAAAACGCTCAACTGAAAGTTCAGAACTACCTACTGCAAATACAAAACTCCTTACTGAAAGTTCAGAACTCTCATCGGGAAGTTTAGAACTACCTACTGACACTTCAGAACTATCTTCGGAAAGTTCAGAACTACCTACTGCAAATACAGAACTCCTTACTGAAAGTTCAAAACTCTCATCGGAAAGTTCAGAACCATCAACTGCAATTAAAAACTGTGAACTGAAAACTGGCAACTGCTAACTGTAACCCCTCCAATTGTTAACTACAACTGCATATTGTTTTTTACCACACAAAAATTAGATATATTTGAAATATGGAAACCGCAGAAAAATCAAACAACCGCCACTTAGGGAGAAAAATTAGCCGCATAAGAGAATTACGCGGAATGAAACAAGAAACCTTAGCTATAGAGCTTGGCATTAGTCAACAAGCGGTAAGTAAATTGGAGCAAAGCGAAAACATAGAAGATAGTACCTTGGATAAAGTTGCAAAAGTATTGGGGGTAAGGAAAGAAGCCATTATAAACTATAGTGATGAATCTGTGATTAAGAATAACTACGGCAAACCGAACAAGGAAGTAACTAATGATCATATTAATGAAAGAATTATTAATGTGCTATCTAACGCATATTATAATTTTAGCAGCGAATATTCAACCTTGATCACGAGTTCCATAAACTACAAACCAAAGTTTAACATAACCGAAGCAAATCGTTAACCATATAAGAATCTAATAGTCATCGAACGGGAAAGATTAGAGATTTTGAAGGGAAAGTAATTTTGATTCATACAAACTAACCTTAGAGATCAATATTGACAGTCTCTATTCGGAACATGTAAATATAACTGCCTCCAAAATTGGGGGCAGTTTTTTACTTAAAGCTATGCTAACTTAAAATTTCAGCAGGATAAACATACAGCTGAAATATTTACAGTAAATTTATCCGCGAGGCATTTGAACATTAGCCTCAATAATTTGTTAACAGCATATGGACTACATAGATTACTATAAAATCCTCGATTTAAAGAAAAGTGCAACAATTGACGATGTAAAAAAAGCTTATCGGAAATTGGCCAGGAAATATCATCCGGATTTGAACCCGAATAATGAAGAGGCTAATAAAAAATTTCAGCAAATAAATGAAGCTAACGAAGTTTTAAGTGATCCGGAAAAACGTAAGAAATACGATAAATATGGAAAAGACTGGCAGCATGCCGATCAGTTAGATGCCCAGCAGAGGCAACGCTCACAGTATCAATCTCAAGGGGGCGGTTATGGTGGCGGCGGTGGCTATTCAGGCGGATTTGGCGGAGATGATTTTTCAGATTTCTTTTCTTCCATGTTTGGTGGAGGCGGTGGTAGAAGCAGTCGTAACTCACCTTTTAAAGGTCAGGATTATAACGCCGATTTACAGCTAAATTTAATAGATGCCTATACCACACATAAACAAACCTTAACCGTTAATGGCAAACAGGTCCGTATTACCATTCCGGCAGGAGTAGAAAATGGCCAGAAGATAAAATTACCTGGTTATGGAGCGCCGGGTGCAAATAATGGTCAACCAGGAGATTTATATATTAAATTTAACATTAGCGAAGACCCTAAATTTAAAAGAAAAGGTAATGATATTTACATCCACGAAGAGATAGATGTATATACGGCCATTTTAGGGGGCGAGAAAATTGTAGAAACATTAAACGGCAAAGTAAAGCTGCAAGTTCCGGCAGGTACACAGCCAGATGCTACTTTACGTTTAAAAGGCAAAGGTTTCCCTGTTTATAAAAAAGACAATCAGTTTGGCAACCTATATATTAAATGGCAGGTAAAATTGCCAACAAACCTTAACGAAGAGCAAAAAGAATTATTCGAAAAACTTTCTAAAAGCTAAAACAATGAGAAATAATTTAATAGCTGTTAGTGATATCTGCACTTATCATTATGTGGAGATTGATTTTATTCAATC
>Ga0265798_10007741_pt1 | contig 13836 bp, 8 predicted proteins | sample P3T30metagenome_FD_192430 | JGI IMG/M metagenome (GOLD analysis project Ga0265798, IMG submission 192430) | Plant litter microbial communities from East Loma Ridge, Irvine, California - P3 T30 | ecosystem: Environmental > Terrestrial > Plant litter > Unclassified | place: USA: California...
CGCGGCCGCTGGCAGAGCTACGACTTTCACAGTACCATCGGAGCCGAGTCGCCAGTGGAGCTACTACAAACCATCCAGGAGACGGTGCGCCGCGTGGGCGACTTCGTGCGCACCGCCGATACAGTGGTGCTGACGCTGGGCACCGCTTGGGCCTACCGCCTGCGCGAAACCGGCGAACTGGTAAGCAACCTGCATAAGCTGCCTGCTAGCCTGTTTGAAAAAGAGCTACTGACAGCCGACGAGATTGTAAATGGGCTAGCCGAAGTACACGCACTGTTGCGGAGGGTTAACCCTAACATTCGGATTGTGCTCACAGTAAGCCCGGTACGCCATGTAAAAGACACGCTATCGTTGAATGCGGTGAGCAAGTCGGTGCTACGGGTGGCCTGCCATTATTTGAGCGAACTGCTACCAGGTGTGAGCTACTTCCCGGCTTATGAGCTGCTGACGGACGAACTGCGTGATTATCGCTTTTATGCAGCAGATATGCTGCACCCGTCCGAAGTGGCTGAAGAATACATCTGGGACAAATTTGCCCGGGCTTACTTCGATGCAGACTTTGGGCGTTTCCGTAAAGAGTGGGCAGCTGTGCGGCAATCGCTGGGCCATCGGCCGCTACACTTGGGCGCACCCGAGCACCGCACCTTCCTCGACCAGACAGCGGAGCGCCTGGAGCGCTTAGCTAGTCAGGGGGTGGATGTGCGGCAAGAATTACGCGACGTGCAACGCCAACTTGTAGCACTGCCGCCCCCCAAGCCGGTACGAATAGTAGATGAAATTCTTGACGATGATGAGGAGCGCATTGACATCGGCGATGATATAGCTGGCGCTACGACGATAGCGGGAAGTATAGGCACTGACGCAGTTGTGCAGCAGCCAGAGCGGCAACCGGATGCCCGACGCGAGGGCCGCCGCAACAACCGCAACGGTCAAGACCGGCGCAATAGACGCCCAATCCCGCCTATTGCCCAGCCAATGGAAGCGGCACCAGCCGAAACCGCTATCCCCGAGACATTGCCTACCGCTGATGAAACAGTGGCGACGCAGGCGGATGCCTTGTTAAGTAATCCGGATAGCAGCCTGCTGGTACCGACGGAGAACACGGCGTATCCTGCTAAAAAGAAAAAGCGCCGTTCGCGCGGTGGTGCCAAGCGCACTGCCCGCAAGCATGCTGCACGCTTGGCGGCCGACCAGAATCCGGACGACAGTGTATCCGCAGCCGATGACTTAGCTACGGAGGAGCTAGCCCAGGAAATCGCTCACGAGGTTGCCGGCCTCCTGCCTAGCGAAGCGTCCTTGCCTGCAACGGCACCGGATGAGGCACCACTTATCAGCCCCGCCCCGGTAATAGTTAGCTTGGATAATGACGAGATTACGGTAGCGCAGGAAGACCCGACGAACTCGAGTGAGCCCACGGTACGTAAGCGTGGCACCGGCCCTACCCCTAAGAAGTCAAAGGTTATTACCAAGTCGGGCCTGATTCAGCGCGGGCCCAAGCGCAACACCCTTTACCGCAACCCCACTCCAGCCGAAAAAGCGGCGGCCGAAGCTGCTGCAGCGGAGGCTATTTCTGCGGAGGCGCCTATTATCTCGCCCCCTATTATTCCGGTGGCTCTGCTAGAGCGGCCAGCTGTGCTCGATACGATGATACCTAGCCCAGCGGTAACCGACACGGCTAGCCAACCCCAACTGTCGGAAGCGGCAGAGGCACCAACTGAGCCGATGCCAGCTCCCCCTGCAAAGCCGCGCCGGGGCCGCCCAAAAGCCGCCCTGCTAGCCACACCCGCAGCTACTACTGCGCCGGCAGAAGCAACACTAGCACCAACTGCTACTGAGCCACCGGCGCCCGAGGAGGCGCCGGCTACCACCGAAGTAGCAGAGCCGTCGGATGCTGGGCCAGCCGTAGCGAAGAAGGTAAAGACACCCAAAGCTCCGGCTACTAAAAAGGCAGTCGCCCCTAAGAAAGCCGCCCCTAAAAAGGCGACGGTGAAAAAGCCCGCTGCCAAAAAAAACCCGGCCAAGCGTACTGCGCCGCCAACTGACGAAGCTTCCGCTACCTGATTTTTCAAAACCCAGCCCCGCCGGCTGGGTTTTGTTTTACTCGTCCTGCCTTGCTATGTCTACTTCTGCCTCCCCTCTCCGACCTGCTAACCGCCTGGCACACCAGACGAGCCCTTATCTGCGGCAGCACGCGCACAACCCTGTGGATTGGTACCCGTGGGGCCCCGAGGCGCTGGCCCGCGCCCAAGCCGAGCAAAAGCCCATCCTCGTGAGCATTGGCTACGCAGCCTGCCACTGGTGCCATGTGATGGAACGAGAATCGTTTGAAAACGAGCAGGTAGCGCGGGTAATGAATGCATACTTCGTGTGCATTAAAGTAGACCGCGAAGAGCGGCCCGATGTAGACCAGCTTTACATGGATGCGGTGCAGGCGATGGGCGTTCAGGGTGGCTGGCCGCTCAACGTGCTGCTCACGCCTGACGCAAAGCCTTTTTATGGCGGCACGTATTTCCCGCCTTCCAACTGGGTGAAGCTGCTCGAAAACGTGGCTCAAGCCTATGCTGGCGAGTATCGCGCCGAGCTAGATGGTTCAGCCGAGCGCTTTACCCAAGTGTTGCAGGCCAGTGAACTGGAAAAATACGGCGCGGCTAGTGACGTAGCCAGCACTAGCGTAAGTGACGAAGAATTTAAGCTGCTCGCCTACAACCTAGCGCAACGCTTCGACCGGGAACGCGGCGGCACCAACCGCGCACCCAAGTTTCCGATGCCCAGCATCTGGCGCTTTCTGTTGCGGGCGCACCATATTTCGGGAAGCCCGGCCCTGCTCACCCACCTCAACCTCACGCTACGCGAAATGGCCTGGGGCGGTATCTACGACCAAGTGGGCGGCGGCTGGGCCCGCTACTCGGTAGACGCGGAGTGGCTGGTGCCGCACTTCGAGAAAATGCTGTATGATAACGGCCAGCTGCTGAGCTTATATAGCGAGGCCTTTCAGGTAACGCAGGACCCGCTGTACCGCGAGGTCGTTTTCCAGACTATGAGCTGGGTGCGGCGCGAGCTGACTAACCCGGAAGGCGGCTTTTACTCGTCGCTGGATGCGGACAGTGAGGGAGAAGAAGGTAAGTTCTACGTCTGGACTCGTGAGGAATTACGGGCTATTTTGGGCGATGAGGAGCCGCTGGCTTCGGCTTACTACCAGTGCACGGGCCTTGGCAACTGGGAGCACGGCCGTAATATTCTGCACCGCCGGCAGGCCGATGAGGATTTTGCCCAGCAACACAACTTGGACCCGCATGTGCTAGCCAAGCTAATTCACGGCTGGCAAAAGCAGTTACTAGCTGCCCGCGCCAAGCGCGTGCGGCCTAGCCTCGATGACAAGGTGCTTACGGGCTGGAATGCCCTCATGCTCAGCGGCCTGCTAGCAGCTTACCGAGCCTTTGGCGAGCCAGAGTTTCTGGACCTGGCGCTACGCAATGCGGAGTTTTTGCAGGCCAACCTGCGCGAGGGGCCGCGCCTCTACCGCACCTGGAAAAACGGGCGCGCCACTATCAGTGGCTTTCTGGAGGACTACGCAATAGTGATTGAGGCCTATGTGGCGCTATACGAGGCTACGTTCACGGAAAGCTGGCTGCGCGAAGCGGAGGCCCTGATGGAGTACGTACTGGCCAACTTCTTCGACCCCGCTGAGCAGCAGTTTTTCTACACCGATGCCAGCGCCGAGCCACTCATCGCCCGCAAGAAAGAGTTGTTCGACAACGTCATCCCTGCTTCCAACTCTGTGATGGCGCACAACCTACTGCGCCTGGGCCGGCACCTTGAAAAAGCTGACTACCAAACCCTGGCCGCCGCCATGCTGGCCCAGGTGCAGGCCCTGGCCGCGAAGGAGCCGCAGCACCTTACCAACTGGGCCAGCCTCTACGTGGCGCTGCTGCGGCCGGGCGCCGAGGTAGCCATTACCGGGCCGCAGACGGAGGCTTTTCGCCAGCAGCTTAGCCGGCACTTCTTGCCTAACGATGTACTAGCCGGCGCCTTGGGTACTAGCGAGTTGCCGTTGCTGCAAGGCCGCCCCGGCGGCGAGCAAACCACTAGCTATGTGTGCCGCAACCGCACCTGCCAGCTGCCCGTGCACACGGTACCCGAGACACTGGCCCAGCTAGCGCTGGCCGAACGATAACCAGCTTTCGGGGCACCTTCCTGCGGTCGGCCGGGGTTATCTTTACTACTCGCCTGCCGCTAGCCGTTTCCCGTGTCGCTTACCTTCGAATTTGCCGTCCCCGCTCCTATCCCAGTTGCCACGCCCGACCGCGTAACGCTGTTTGTGGACGTGATTTTGCCCCTGCCGCTGCCCAAGCTTTATACCTACCGGGTGCCGTATGAGCTGAACGACAACGTGGTAATCGGCGGCCGGGTCATCGTGCAGTTCGGGGCCAAGCGCACACTCAGCTGCATCGTGGGCGCCGTGCACGAGACGCCCCCTAAGGAGTACCAGGCCAAGTATATCTTGGAGTTTATCGACGACGCGCCCGTCGTGACCCAGCCGCAGCTCAAGCTCTTTCGTTGGATAGCCGAGTATTACCTCTGCACGCTGGGCGAGGTCATCAACGCCGCGCTGCCCGCCGCGCTCAAGCTCTCGTCCGAGTCGCGCATCCAGCTGCACCCCGCCTACCTCACCGACGGCAGCCCCTACCCGCTCGACGAGAAGGAGCAGCGCATCGTGGACAACCTGCGCACCGAAGATGGCAAAGCCCTCACCTTCACCGAGGTGGGCGACGTATTGGGCATCGCCTCGTTTCACAAGGTCATCAAGTCGCTCATGCAGAAAGACATCATCTTTCTATTTGAGCAGCTTTCCGATAAATACTCGCCCAAGGTGCTGAAAAAGGTGCGGCTAGCCCACCAATACATGAGCCAGGGCGCAGTCGAAAAGCTATTTGAGGACCTGGGCAGCAAGCCCAAGCAGGTAGATGTGCTACTAAAATACTTGCAGCGCGTGCCGGTGCACCACAACGAGCACCTCAACCACCTGGGCCTCGAAAAAGCCTACCTCACTAGCTCGCCGCACCTCTCGGCCTCGGCCGTGAACACGCTGATAAAGAATGGGGTGCTGGAGCAGTTCGACCAGATTGTGTCACGCTTTCCGCTCGATGAGAACCCGCTGGCCCAGATGCCCTACCAGCTCAACGAAGCCCAGGTAGTGGCCCGCGATGAGGTGATGAGCCTCTTTGGGCAGAAGGACATCGTGCTGCTGCACGGCGTCACGGGCTCGGGCAAGACGGAGATTTACATCGACCTCATCCGGCAGGCGCTCGATGGCGGCGGGCAGGTGCTGTACCTGCTGCCCGAAATCGCGCTCACCGCCCAGATTGTGACGCGCCTCATGCGCGTATTTGGCTCGCGGCTAGGGGTGTATCACTCCAAGTTTTCGGACAATGAGCGGGTGGAAGTGTGGAACGGCGTGCTCTCGGGCCGCTTCCAAGTGGTAGTGGGCGTGCGCTCGGCGGTGTTTCTGCCCTTCGATAACCTCGCGCTCATCATTGTGGACGAGGAACACGAAAGCTCTTACAAGCAGTACGACCCTGCCCCGCGCTACAACGCCCGCGAGGTGGCCCTGATGATGGGCAATTTCCAAGGTGCTAAGGTGCTGCTGGGCTCGGCTACGCCGGCCGTCGAAACTTATTACCAGGCGCGGCTGGGGCGCTACGGCCTTGTCACGCTCAGCAAGCGCTTTGGCGAAGCGGGTATGCCCGAGATTGAGCTGGTTGACACCCGCAAGCTGCGCGCCGAGAAGAAGATGCACAACCACTTCTCGGCTGATTTGCTGAACGCGATGGAAAGCAAAATTGCCCAGAACGAGCAGGTTATTCTCTTCCAAAACCGGCGCGGCTACGCCCCCGTGACCGAGTGCAACGACTGCGGCTACATCCCCAAGTGCCAGAGCTGCGCCGTGAGCCTGAGCTACCATAAGCACGCCCACGAGCTGCGCTGCCACTACTGCGGCTACCACGAGGGCATGCCTACGCAGTGCCCGGCCTGCGGCTCGCGGGCGCTACGCACCCAAGGCTTCGGCACTGAAAAGCTGGAAGACGACCTCAAAATCATGCTGCCCCAGGCCAACGTGCAGCGTATGGACCTGGACACGACCCGCGCCAAAAACGCCTATCAGCAGATTATCGGCGACTTTGAGCAGCAAAAAACCAACGTGCTCGTGGGTACCCAGATGGTGACAAAGGGCCTCGACTTTGAGAATGTGAGCCTGGTGGGCATTGTCAACGCCGACAGTATCATCCACTACCCCGACTACCGGGCCCACGAGCGCGCCTACCAGATGTTTGTGCAGGTGAGCGGCCGCGCCGGGCGCAAGGGCAAGAAGGGCAAGGTGCTTATCCAGACCGGCGACCCAACCCAGGTGATTTTCGACAAGGTTATCCGCAACGACTACGTGGAGTTTTATGAGTATGAGATAACCCAGCGGCGCGAGCACGAGTACCCGCCCTTTGCCCGCATGATAAAGCTCACGGTGAAGCACATGGACCAGGAACTGGCCCAGCGGGCCGCCATATTGCTCACCCAGGAGCTGGCCGACCGCCTCGGGCGCGGCCCGGTGCTGGGGCCGGAGGCACCGTATATCTTCCGAATTCGCAATTTCTTTTTGCAGGAAATCGTCATCAAGCTCAGCCGCGAGCATACGGTATTGAAGGCGGCCAAAATTGCCATTTGCGCCGCTATGGATGTGGTGCGCGACCAGAAAGAGTTTCGGCAGGCGCGGCTAGTAGCTGACGTAGACCCCATGTAGGGCTAGCCAACTGAGCATTATCTTCCATACAAGCAAAAAGCCCCGGCTGCCTAAGGCAGCCGGGGCTTTATTGATGGGCCAATGCTTCTTACAACTCGTCGAGCAGCCAGAGCACCAGGAAGATGACACCGATAAGGGCGATGATAGTACCGATAAGGCCGCTGAAAATACCGACAATCAAACCGACGAGCAGCAGGATAATACCCGTCCGCAGGTTACCATTGATACGAGCAGTGTGGGCCGTGTTGTCGCCTTTTTTGAGTTGGGGCGTGTTGGCAGCCAGCTTGTTGAGTTTCTTGGTTACTTTGGCTAGGGCAATGCGCTGGGCCAGGTTGAGCTTGGGGGCGGCGGCTACGGCATCGGGCGCAGTAGCAGCCTGGGTACGCGGAGCAGCGGCAGCTACCCGGGCGGCGGGCGCCTCAGGAGCAGCCGGCACCACAGCCGCAACAGCCGGAGCGGCTACCGGCGCCTCAGCAACCGGGGTGGCTACTACTTCCGGAGTGGCGGTAACCGGAGCGGCGGCGATGGGCGAAGACACGGCCACGCGGGCTTTTTGCGTAGCCGTAGCGGTACCCATGTAGGAGGCCGAACGGGGCAGGGTGGCGTACTCGGCGCGGTTGCAAGAGCCCAGGGCAAGGGCGGCGGCGAGGACCACGGCAAGGCGGCCCATAGTAGAAGTCAAATGCTGCATAAGGCGAAAAGTAAAGAGGGAGTTAAGGAAAGAATTGTGGTCGGAGTACGTTGTAGAAATAGATTTGGCTGAAGGAAGCCGCCACTTTTTTTGGGTGGTATGGTGGAGGCTGGCGCGTAGCTTCGCCGCCAGCGTCTGAACGCCGGAGGTTTATTCGTTGTTGTATCAACGGCGTAGGCGTGTTTTGCCAACCCGGTTTTTGCACTGATTTTTGCTGCTTATGAAGAATGCCGTTGCGCTGTGGACTAGCCTGGGAATGGTAGCCGGAATCACGACTGCCTGCACCCAGCTCCCAATGGAGTCGAACGTGGCCAACCAGGCTGGCCTGCGCGCCGCCACTATCACGAGCCGCCCGCCCGATGAGTCGGGCTACGAAAGCCGGCCCCCGCGCGACCCCAATGGCATTGCCCGCTACTACCACGGCCGCCAGATAGCCCACGTAATGGGTCACGAAGGTGCCTCCTGGCTAGAGCGCGACGAGCGCAGCCAGGAAGAAGGCACCGATGCCCTCATCAAAGAGTTGCGCCTGAAGCCTACCGATACCGTGGCCGACATTGGGGCGGGCACGGGCTTTTTCTCGTTTCGGCTGGCTCCGCTGGTGCCGCAGGGCCGCGTGCTAGCCGTCGATATTCAGCCCGAAATGATAACGGAGTTGAACCAGCGCAAGCTCAAAAACAACCTGCGCAACGTGGAGCCGGTACTCGGTACCACCACCGACCCGCACCTGCCGGCTAGCCAGGTCGACGTGGTGCTCATCGTGGATGCCTACCACGAGTTTGACCACCCGCGCGAGATGGGCCAGGCCATTCGGCAGGCGCTACGGCCCGGTACCGGCCGGCTAGCCCTGGTAGAGTACCGCGCCGAGGATGCAGCAGTGCCCATCAAGCCCATTCACAAAATGACTGTTGAGCAGGCTAAAAAGGAAATGGCCGCTGTGGGCCTGGAGTTTGTGGAGGTGCGCGAAACCCTGCCGCAGCAGCACCTACTGCTATTCAGGCGGCCACTCTAACCTAATTTGAGCATAACAAAGAAGGCTCCTCGCTACGTAGCGAGGAGCCTTCTTTGTTGCTAGCGCGCCGGTTAGCGCTTCATCAGCCGCTCAATGTCGGCTAGCTCGATGGGGATGTTGGCCATCAGGTCTTCATTGCCAGCAGCAGTGAGCAAGAAGTCGTTTTCGAGGCGGATGCCCAGCTTTTCCTCGCGGATGTAGATGCCTGGCTCAATGGTGTAGACCATGCCCGCCTCAAACTTGCGGTACTTATACCCCACATCGTGCACATCGAGGCCCAGGTAGTGGCTGGTGCCGTGCGGAAAGTACTTTTTATAGAGCGGCGCGTCGGGGTTCTGGTTTTTGACGTCGCTGGCGTTGAGCAGGTCGAGGTTAATCAACTCCTGCTCCATCGCGGTGCCCACGGCCTTGTGATAAGCTTCGATTTCGTTGCCCACCACGAGCTGGCTCTGGGCCAGTTTGAAGACCCGCAGCACGGCCTCGTACACCTCACGCTGACGCGGGGTAAAGGTGCCGTTGACGGGGATGCTGCGCGTGAGGTCGGCGGCGTAGTTGGCATACTCGGCCCCGAAGTCCATTAGCAGCACGTCGCCCTCCTGGCACTGGCGGTCGTTGCTGATGTAGTGCAGGATGGTAGCGCTTTCGCCACTACCGATAATGCTGGTGTAGGCCGGCCCGCGCGAGCCGCTCTTGATGAACTCGTGCAGAATCTCGGCCTCCACCTCGTATTCCCACACGCCGGGCTGCACAAAGCTAAGCAAGCGGCGAAACGCATTACCGGTGATATCGGCTGCCTTGCGCATGAGGCGGATTTCTTCGGGGCTCTTGATGGCGCGGAGCTGGTGCGTGAGCTTGGCGGCGCGGCGGTACTGGTGCAGCGGGTAGCGGCGCTGCAAGTCCCTGATAAAGCGGGCATCGCGGGTTTCGACCTCCACCACGGCCCGGATGTGCTCATTGGAGTTCAGGTACACGTACTCGGCTTCATTCATAAGGGCCGCGAGCACGGCCGGAAACTGGTCGAGCCACATGATGGTCTTGATACCCGATACCTGGCGGCCTTCCTCCTTGGTCAGCTTGTAGCCTTCCCACACGAGAATGTGCTCGGAGGTTTCGCGCAGAAACAGGATTTCGCGGTGCTTTTCGAGGGCCGCATCGGGGCAAATAATCAGGATGCTTTCCTCCTGGTCCACGCCCGACAGGTAGAATAGGTCGGTGTTTTGCTTGAGCGCCAGCGTGCCATCGGCGTTGGTGGGCAAGATATCGTTGGCGTTAAAAATGGCCAGCGACTGCGGGGGCAGCAGTTCGCGGAAGCGGCGGCGATTTTCAACAAACAGCTCGGGGGCGATGGGACCGTAGCGCATAGAATGGCGAGAAAAACGGGTTAGGCGCGCAAGTTACGGCCCGCCCCAAGCGCCGCCGGGCGGCCCAGCGGTAATTTTGCCCCTACCCTGCTTTGCGCAGGCTAGCCACTCCCGCCATGCTTTCTCTGCTCCGGCACACCCGCACCTTCCTGCTTCTCTATTTGGCACTGCTGCTGGCAGTAGGCACCGTGCTCTTAGCCACGCCCAGGCACACGGCTTTTTTCTGGATAAATGGGCACCATTCGCCATTTTTCGACCAGTTTTTCCGGCCCTTCACCAACGTAGGCGATGGCGTATTCTACGTAGCGGTTACGCTGGCGCTGCTGTTTGTGCGCTTCCGGTGGGCGCTGCTGAGCTTTGGGTGCTTTGTCGTGACAGCGCTGGCGGCGCAGGTCGGCAAGCACCTCATTTTTACGGGTCACCCCCGGCCATTCCGCTACTTCAGCGAACACGCCGGCTTTCCGCCCCTACACATCGTGGAAGGCGTGGTGATGGGCACGCTCAAGAGCTTCCCGTCGGGGCACTCGACCTCGGCGTTTTCGGTCTTCCTGGTGCTCACCTACGTGGTAAAGCAAAAAAGCTGGGGGGTGCTCTTCTTGGTGCTAGCCGCGCTGGCCGCCTACTCCCGCGTGTACCTAGCCCAGCACTTCGTAGAAGACGTGTTTGCTGGCTCCATCCTGGGCACGGGGCTCACGCTGGCATTGCTGGCCGGGCTGCCGGGCTACCTGGCTAGCCACCCCAAGCCCTGGCACGACCAGCGCCTGCGCCTACGGCGCGGCTAGGCTATTTTCGGCTCATGCCCTGCGCCGTCAGCTTCACCAGGCTCAGGTCAAGGCCCTGCTTACGAAACTGCTGCGCAACGACACTGCGAAACTGGCTGGCCTGCTCACTCTTGCGCGCATCCTGCCAGCTCACGTACAGCAGAATGGCTTGCAGCTTGATAGTTTCGCCAAACTTGGCAACAGTGCTAGGCGAAGACAGCTTGTCGTTCTGGCTTAGCAGGGTGGTCATCTGTCGTTGCAGCGCCTGGTCCATCGCGGGCGTGCTGGCGCGCTCATGCTGCACATCGTGGACGATGGCGTAGGCCAACTCGATATAAGCGGCAAAGGCTGTAGCGGCATTATCAGCCGGCAAGCCCGACTGCTTTACCATCTCCCGAAATAGTTGACTATAATCGGCCTTACCCGGCCCGAACGCATTGTTGAGGGCTTGTACGGCAGCCGGGCTGCGGGCTTGCAGTTGCTGGCTCAGGTCGCGCACCGTTTGCTGTTGCAGCGCTATCGTGGGCGAATACGCCAGATTGACGCGCCGAGCGGTGGTGCTGTCGCGGCCGGTGCGGCGCTCAGCAGCCGCGTTGCGGCTGGCGGCCATCACGGCATTGCTATTTAGTAGCGCCGTCGTTTGCGCCAGCACCGAACTGGTAAGGTTGTCCATTATCAGGTCAACCGACTGCTGCGCCCGGGCCGCTAGCCCACACACGCTCAAGGCCAGAATTAAACTGGTTGTAAACCACCCATTTTTCATAGGTTCGGGGGCGGCCAGCTATTGACTATCGTGCTGGCGGCCTATGCTTTTACGCACGCGGTCGGCTCAAGTTTACGGAGCCTGCACGCGGCGGCTAGGCAGCGCGCCCCACGCTTTAGCTTACGCTAACTGCGGCACCAGCGCCTCGCGGCCGATGCGCCGGGTGCGGCTACGCAGCAAGCCGACAACCTCCGCCTCGGTGCGCGCCGTGCCATCAAGCAGCACGAAGTGGCGGGCCAGCAGGTCGTAGCGCTTACCCATGAGGTAGAAGAAGATGTGCAGGAAGTGAATACCGTCGAAGACGATGGCATCGTTGCTGGCGTACTGCGCCAGGTTTTGGCGGAAGTGGTGCGGGTGGTCGGTCCAGTGCAGGGCCGGCTTGAGGTGGTGGCTGATGTGGTAGCCATCGTTCCAGCACTTGTGGTTGTAGCTGGTGTTGATGCACGTCACGCTATTGCGATAGCAGTTTTCGGGTGCCTCGGCGTCGATAAACGCGTGCTGTGCCCAGTTGCCGAGCATCATAATTACCCGCGACAGCAGGAATGGCACCACGAACACGGCCAGCGTGGCTGGTAGGTTCACGAAGGCCAGCGCCAGCGTGAGGCCGGCGTAGAGGATTTCGCCGCGCAGCAGGCGGTAGCGCAACGTGGTTTTGTTACGCTGCGTGAAGTAGCCGGCTAGCTTCGCCACGCCCAAAAACAGGAAATCGCCGAGGTAGCGCAAGAACCCCAGCACCGAGTCACGCTGGTAAAACATGGTCGAGCTTTCGTCGTCGGGCAGGTTGTTCTCGGGGTGGTGCATCCCCATGTGGTGCGTGAAGTACGACTCCGGCGTTTGGCCAAACAGCGGCCCTAGCACCCACGGAATGTAGTGATTCAGCCAGCCATGTTTTTTCTTGAACAGCATGCGGTGGCTGGTGCAGTGCAGCATCAGCCCAAACGGCCCTTTGTAGCGCGCATTGCTGAAAAAGAACAGCAGCCCGAATGTGGCCCACCACCACGCCCCGCGCAACGCGGGCACGAAGAGCAGCACCGCCAGTGGCAGCATGGTGGCCGTTATTTTCAGGATGAGGTAGGCAAACGGCAGGTCGCGCTCGTCTTGCAGGTAGTAGCTGAGCCGCTTATCCAGCCAGGAAGGGGATGCCGGCCGGAGGTAAACCGGGTCGGTAGAGGCAGCGAGTGCTTTCATATATGCTTCGGCGGGAAGCTGCCGTGAGCAAATCCCCCGGCCCCAATTTTTCCCTAATAGGGACAATTGGGCGAAGCAGGCGCGGCGGGCAGCAAGGAGAACTGAACGCAGCCCTGGCGACGACGGGCCACCGTGACCCGTGTGGCGAAGGTAACCTGCGTAATCAGTATGAAGTTCAGCAGTAGACTAAAATACCGGGCTCATTTTCAATCGCTAAATTATCCGGCAATTTTTATCCTGGCGGCCGAAGCCTGGCCCGGCGGTAACTTTAGGTTTCGATGAACTTCTGGGAATTGGGGAGCGGCGGCAAACTCTCTGCCCCGGTTTTCCTGTTCCTGGCTCACTGTTACTTACTTGCCCTATGCCTGTCTTCTCGCATCTGCACTCGCACACGCAATACTCGCTGCTCGACGGGCAAGCCAGCATCTCGGCGCTCATGAAGAAGGCGCAGGCCGACGGCATGCCCGCCGTGGCCCTCACCGACCACGGAAATATGTTCGGCGCGTTCAACTTCGTGGCCGAGGCCAACAAGTACAACGTGAAGCCCATCGTGGGCTGCGAGTTTTACATGGTGGCCGACCGCCACAAGAAAACCTTCCTGCGCGAGAAGGGCGAAAAGGACAACCGCTTTCACCAGTTGTTGCTCGCCAAGGACCAGGCCGGCTACCACAACCTTAGCAAGCTCTGCTCGCTGAGCTTTATCGAGGGCGTGTACTCCAAGTTTCCGCGCATTGATAAGGAGCTGCTACTCAAGTACCACGAAGGCCTCATTGCCACCAGCTGCTGCATTGGTGCCGAGATTCCGCAGGCCATTCTCTTCGAGAGCGAACACAAGGCCGAGGAGCTACTGAAGTGGTGGCTCGACGTGTTCGGCGACGACTACTACATCGAGATTCAGCGGCACGGGCTGATGAACTTCGACGGCACCGGCAAAAGCCAGGAAGACGTGAACCAGGTGCTGCTGGGGCTAGCCAAGAAGCACAACGTCAAGGTTATCTGCACCAACGACTCGCACTACGTAGACCAGACTGACTACGCAGCCCACGACCTGCTGCTGTGCGTAAACACGGCCGAGGAGCGCAGCATTCCGGTCGGCGACTACGAGACGAACTACTACACCGTGCTCACCGCCGACCAGCGGGTGCACTACGACACCCTCGACAACCTGCGCGGCGCCCACGGCTACGATGAGAACGCCCGGCGCATGATTTCGCGCATCGACGAGGAGCTGCAAAAGCCACCCAAGCAGCGCAAGCGCCGCTTCGGCTTC
>Ga0265798_10007742_pt1 | contig 13834 bp, 14 predicted proteins | sample P3T30metagenome_FD_192430 | JGI IMG/M metagenome (GOLD analysis project Ga0265798, IMG submission 192430) | Plant litter microbial communities from East Loma Ridge, Irvine, California - P3 T30 | ecosystem: Environmental > Terrestrial > Plant litter > Unclassified | place: USA: California...
GCAGCGTGCGCTATTCCTTCGTGTTCATGCGGGCCGAGGGCACGCAACTGAGCGCAATCACCACGCTGATCGAAGCGGGCGCCATCCGCCCGGTGGTCGAACAGGTTCTACCGTTCGAGGCCACGGCCGAAGCCTTGGCCCACGTTGTTAGCGGCCGCGCGAAAGGCAAGATCGTCGTCAAGATGCGATAAACGCAGCCTTGGCGCCGCTCAACACACAACAAAAAGCCCGCTCGAAAGCGGGCTTTTTGTTGTGCAGATGGTGCCGGAGATAGGAATCGAACCTACGACCTTCGCGTTACGAGTGCGTTTCAGGCCGATATAAAATCAAGCACTTACCTTTATAATCAATAGCTTACTGTCCATTTGAGTCCACCAGGTTTGGTCGGTATAGTCATTTCTGCTGTCACACTGCTGTCAGGACGAACATGAAAATCAGGCTAACCCCGCAAAATGTCACCAACCTAAAGCCCCAGGATAAAGCCTATAGGGTCTATGACACCTACCAGCCGGGTCTTTTTATACGCGTTCTACCGAGCGGGCACGCCTCCTACATGGTTACTTGGGCGCGCAACCAGGCCGCCACCCTGGGGCGCGTAAAAAAGATGACTCTAGAGCAGGCCAGAACCGAGACAGCACAGTACCTTGCTGAAGCCCACAAGCACGGCGAGCCGATTGCCGTGACACAGGGTAGAAAAGACACGAAAACACCAACCCTGCGTAGCTTCTTGCAAGAGACATACTTTCCGTGGTTCCAGGCTCATCACAAAAGCCATGTCAAAACCCGCCACGCCATCGAATACAGCTTTGCCACACTGATGGAATATCGGCTGGATCAGATTTCTCTACTCGATCTGCAGTCTTTACGCTCCTCCTGGCTAAAAGGCGGGCTCAGTGCATCAAGCGCCAACCGAAAGATGGCCTCGCTTCGTGGAGCATTAAGCCGAGCTGTCGAATGGGAATACCTGGACGCGAACCCAATGGGCAAGCTACGGCAGATGAAAACAGATACAAGCAGTCGCATTCGCTACCTGACCTCGGATGAGGAAAAACGTCTGCTGAGGGCACTGGAAGACCGACAAGAGAAGATTCGAGCTGAGCGTGATAGCGCTAATCAGTGGCGTATGGAACGCAAGAAAGAGCTGCTTCCCGATCTGCGAGAAGTCGAGTTTGTCGACCACCTAAAACCGCTGGTCTTGTTGTCGCTCAATACAGGAATGCGGCAAGGCGAAGTGTTTAATCTGGATTGGCGAGACGTGGATCTGATCAATAATAAGCTTACTGTCGTGGGTAAGACATCGAAGTCAGGCCAGACCCGATACATTGATCTAAATACGAAAGCGGTGGCCGTGCTGACCAACTGGCGAAGGCCAGAAGAGCGTCAAGGCTTCGTATTCCCCGGTCAGTCAGGTGAGAGGCTGGATAATGTAAAAAAGTCATGGGCAGGGGTACTAGCCGAGGCGAAAATTGATGGATTTCGTTGGCATGACCTGCGCCACACTTTTGCATCGCGCCTAGTTATGAAAAATGTAGCTCTGAACACAGTTCGCGTTCTGCTCGGGCATTCGGACATCAAGATGACGCTTCGTTATGCCCACCTGGCCCCCGAAGCCACAGCCGCCGCTGTGGCACTGCTGTAGACCCTCACTCCTCTCCAGTCATCTTAAGAAATTCTCGATAGGTAGATTTTAAGTTAGGATTTTTTTCTCTGAAAGTTCCATATTCTTCTAGCGAACTCATTCTTCTGAGTATTGCCTGGCTATTAAGCTTTGGCGCTTCCGAAACAAAATATGGCTTGATTACTTTATCATCTTCCGCAAAGAGCTCATCCTCACCTAGGAACATATCTTTAGAATCAATGATTGCAGACATAATATATCTGTCTCGCAAACTCAATGCCTCCTTGGCGAGGTAGAAAGTCCTTAGTTTTGTAAAGATAATATCGCGATCAACAAAGGCAGCATCAAGCGCGGCCTTTAAATCCAATCTGTTGTTTTTCAACGAGGCACTATTTATATAATCCCCCACATTTTCGACTACAAATCCCGCCGCCGCATCCTCCAGCAGGCCTTCGAGTACTTGTGTAGATGTTTTGCCAGTAGCGTTCCCAAGGGCTTCAAGATAGGCCTTGGTGGTAGGTTCTACTCGAAGGTGGATCGTCTCTGTTTTTTTCCTGATAGCCATTTTTCTTCCCCTCTGAACAGCAATGGCGCTAAGCTACCACACACTTCATTCGTGGACAAATAAATATAGGTTGACATTCAAAGTGTCACCACACTATCTTGTGGTCCACGTGCTGCAGCTGTCGGCACCCACCAGCCTAGGAGCCACCCAATGAGCGTGCATGACCCAATAAGCCCCCTCTCCGTAGGCGTCGAGGACGGAGCTCGACTGATCGGAGTAGCCCGATCAATGTTCTACGGGATCTTGGCGCGTGGAGAGATCGAGAGCTTCAAGCTGGGGCGTCGTCGCTTGGTACTGGTCAAGGAACTGGAGGCTTATATCAATCGCCAGGCCAAGGAAAACACTAGGTAAACCCTCTCACGACACAACACGTTTAAAGCTCGCGACGCCTTTGTAACGACCAGAACTGATCAGCAACTTGGTGTCTCTGCGACAGCTGGAGGCCCTAGCAGGAGGAATCGATCCCGCCCACTCATAACCCTACAGTGATATCTCACCGCAATGCGACTGACTCTTACCTCAGGAGAGGTCGCCTGAAATAGCGCTTTGAATGCCCTGCTACTCTGGCGACACCTTGATTGTCGCAGGTCAGTGGCTTTGCTTAGAACTTTTGCCCAGAAAATCGCCACAAGATGCTCATGCTTTCAGCGCATAGTTTGCGGCCCTATAAAGAACCATCACAGCTCGCTTAACCAGAGGAACCTTATACACAATAAAACTTGTGTATCTACCCTGTCTTGCCCAAAAAACCATGAAAACACACCTTCATAGGCATATTTAGTCTAACTGCAGAAGCCTTATAGTTAGGCTGGCAAGAGAAGCGCCTAGTAGTGGTATAGGTACACCTTAGATTCCTATATACCTCAACATCACCTATAGATACAGACAGATGCATAGCATACATCGCTAGGTAAACCATCATGACCAAACCATGTAAGGAGTGCAAAGAACCAATATTCAAGAACTCCAAGCAGTTTAAGAATAAAAAATACTGCTCTGCCAGCTGTAGAAAGATAGCATCTAGGAAAAAGCTTTCTATGGAGACTCGTATTAAGAAGAGGAAATCACTGCTAGTACAGGCTCCCCATATACTTTACCTAATAAAGGAGTGTCGGAGAGCAGAAACTGTCCAGATTCTAAGTGGTCACACCCTAGAGTCCTTCACGAAAACCATGGATTTCATCAGAAACAAACCAAGAGGGGATGTAGAGATATGTCACATAGCTCCGTGCCGGGGCAAAAAATCAAGAGGCTTATTGCACTACGAAAACCTCTTCTATGGTGGGTCGTATCAGAATAGAAATTTTGGAAGCAATTACCTTTCAGGAGGACTGAAGATCAAGCGCAGCCATTTAATAGAAAAATGGGCTGTTGACGAAAGCATGGACAACAATACGATCCTTAAGAAAGTAGAAGCTTTTTTAAGCGACATCATCACAAGCTACATAGAGATCAGCCATCTCCGTAAGTCTAAGAAAAGACGCCGTGTTGAGAAAATACTAAAAATCGCTCCTGACAAGAGCAAAGATTATCTGTATTGTCAGGACATAAAGTATCTAGACAATCTATTGCTTAAGCTAAACCAAAATAGAACACTGGAAGACGATTCAAGGATTGAATCCAAGTACATCATCTACGTTGACGAACTGAGCAGATTCATTTCTTATGGTGGAGAAAGAGCGCGCACGCTAAGAAGACTAAGAACGTTAATGATTGCAGGCTATGTAGCTCTTGAAAAAATAGACGCAAGCCAAACATACAATGAAATGTTTTACGAACGCTACCGGGCGCTAATAAAGCCCAAGTACATCCATGCCATGCTAAAAAACCCTTACAAATGGAGTGAATTCAAAGATCTCATTTACGAAGCGGCCTTCATAGCCCTACAGGGAGGGCACATAGATATCAAAAGCTTTAGAAGAAAATTTAAAATGTATCTAAAGGTGCTGACCTAGCTTAAGTCCATTATTTATACAACCAAATACGATGACATAGCATTCGATACAACCCCCATCCCCTATGGCCGTTAGCCCTGTTCTTTACGGCCACGCATGAATTTGCGCGGCGCAAAAAAGATTTTCGCCTCCAAAATATCAAGAATTATCGTTACGCTTGGGGTTATCTGAGAGCAAAAATCATAGACGTAGAGCAGCTATGGATGGCTTTACCCATGCTGTTGAAAAGCCGCAAGGCTAGTTGTAATACTCCGTTCCTGCACCGATCAGCCATAAACAGACCGGTGCAGCAGAAGCAGAGGCTTGCCTCTAAGGCGATGGTGACGAGCCTAACTTAGCAGATAGGGCTTCAGGGCTATAAACTGGCCTAGGAGGATTTGGGAAGAATTGAGGTGCGAACTCATGCAATGCCATGCTACCGACAACATCCCCACTTGGGGCTATGCCTAAAACAAGTGACATCGTTTCTGGTGATACATGTCCTCCGCCACTGCTTCCACGGCGGTCGGGTTCCTTGAGCGCGCTCAATGTCTCCAAATAGTCGTTGAATTCAGCTTCAGGGATACCTTTCTCTAGAATTTCAAGAACATCACACCATTCTTTTTCATTAATGTAGTGTTCTCCAACGATCTTGAAGCTTTGAGTGTCGTCCAGCAGACCGTAGATAAACCAGTGATGGTTAAATTTGCAAAGAATCTGTTTGGCAGATCGGTAGTCATAAAACATACTTTCTTCAGTCGGAAGGCAGTCTCTGGACCTTTTGAACTCAACAAGTATTAGTTTATCTTCGACTCCAAAAATTGCATCCCCAGCCTTCCTTTCGGGTTTGCCTGAAAGAGGTGCCGCGAAATTAACATTCCTATGCTTGCTTAGCAGAAAAACGTATGCGTACTCGACGGTTTTTTCCCACCACATTAATTCCACTCAGAAACTCCTGTTTGAACCGACCATTTCGCTGGTTCCAGACCAGCTCTTCGAGTAGAGTTTTTATCCTTGTGAACCACTCTATTATCAACCTCAACCCATTTCAATTTAGCTCGCTTGCACCTGCGGCAGGTGGCTTGCTACCTCTGTGAGGTCATGAAGGATGCGGACGATCTCGATGACCTGGTCGCTGATCAACGTATAGATAATGACGTGTCTGGGAAAAGGTGACAGATTTATTTACTGAGTGGCTGCCGCTTCCGGCCAATGGGTACCCATTCATCCCCACTTCACTTTGGGGAAAGCACATCCATTGCCGGCAGTAGTGGTGCCAGAGTCGCCCCGCGTCCATACGCCGAATCGACCAGACCATAAACGACCGTTTATGACCCTGCCTAAGCCAGCCAGTTTTAAAGGTGTCATAAATTAGGGTTGACTATTTATGAGCACAAGCAAATAATGACACTATGATTTTGACACCACAATAGAGCCCGCCTATGTCCCGCACCTTTGCCTACTGCCGAGTTTCTACTGTGGGGCAGACTACAGACAATCAAGTGCAAGAGATCAAATCTGCAGGTTTCGATATTCAGCCTCAGCGCTGCATTGAGGAAACGATTTCGGGTAGCACTGGCAGTAGCGAGCGCAAAGGCTTCAACATGCTGCTGGATCGTATGGAGTCTGGCGACGTACTTGTGGTGACCAAGCTAGATAGGCTTGGGCGGAATGCCATAGATGTTCAGAGCACTGTCCAGCGGCTAGAGGGTATGGGTATTAGGGTTCACTGCCTGGCTCTTGGCGGGGTCGACCTGACCAGCCCTGCTGGAAAGATGACAATGACCGTTCTCGCAGCCGTGGCTCAATTTGAAAGGGATCTGCTAATAGAGCGCACTCAGGCAGGCCTTGAGCGCGCAAAAGCAGAAGGTAAGGCTCTGGGACGCCCTGTAAAAGCATCAGCTGAGCAGGTACAAGCACTCAAAGAGCGCAGCATGTCGCAGTCTCAAGTGGCAGCAGAGCTCGGAATCAGCTTGAGCACAGTTAAACGCCTCTGGAATGCGGCATAGCCGCTGCCGATGCGGCGCTACCCTACCTTCCGTCTTCATATGCCTCTGGAGGCCCGTTTGGATCATTCTCAGGAAAATTACAGCGTGGAAGACTTCGAAAGAGCCGCGCAATGCGTCCTAGGCAACCGATACATAGAGCTCAAAGCCCTAAATGCTACCCCGGCACAGATCTGCAACGAATTTGCTCAACATTTCTTCAGCGGCCTCCTAACCGAAACCCTTAGCAACAGTGACGACATCACCTTGTTGCTTGCTGTGTCTACGGACATATATGTAGGCCAAGGCTTTCCAAGCCTTGGCAAATCAGATAGCAGCCTAACGGAAACGCTCCCCTTAGAGGAGCTACTTATGACCGACATTCAGCCCAAATGTAATTGAGCTGTTGCTTGGCGTACTTCGTCAAAGCACTTAGGCTTGAGATGGGGTGTAACTGAGGGTTTCAGACACTGATGAGAACTCGCCGTATCGGCAAAGCCAGCGAGTTAGGAATGTATATCCAACACTCAAGGCTGCAATCTGAATTTTTGCTTCTCGGGCCGAACGTCGACTCCTAGCATCAGCCTGGGCTCTTGTTTCATCTTTATATTTGGTTGGCATGAGGGCGAGTAGCAAGAAGGCAACCAAAGCGTAAAAAACAGACACCAATGTGAGTTTAGCAATCACCACTAGAACGAATTGCACACCGAAACCGTTAGCTAGGAACGCGGTGTAGAGGCCGAAGACCAACGCCGCAATGATGCAGACATAAAAACCAAGAGCCCTCACCGCATCAGGTAGCTCCAACCACGCCCCTACTAAATAGAAGATTAGGCCAATCAATGGCAGGCCGTTAGTAATGGCTGCATCCGTGTAATCGATATATACCGTTGCACTCCCACTATGATGCAGGTACATCACTGTGAGCGTGATGATGGCCATAGCCAGAAGTGTCCATTTCCAGGCGGGGCTGTCAAAGAAGCGACTGAACCAGGAGCGCTCTTGCGCCCAGGTAGATGCAACATAGCTGTCGGAGCCGTAGGTTGGCACGATTGGGACATTATAGATCTGCTGCCCTTGAGGCTCCGCATACTGAGCTGCCGGATTTTGAACCTGCAACGCCTGCTCAGAAGCAACCCAAGCCTGATTTTCTAAGGGAGTTTGCTCAAGAACAATTTCGGCTTGCGCCTGCTGCTCAGCTTGCTCTCGCTCTTCAAGGGGGTACATCTTTAACGCTTGTATCCTCTCGCTAATCGTACTATCGAGGCATTTTTGGGTGTTGCACTGATCGCGAGTGGCTAACCACTCGCGCTGTGATTGCAATAAAGTCTGTTTGTCGATTGCCTGCGCATATGACCTCCTGTACTGATCACTGAGTAATTCGTCGAGGCCAGATAGATAGCCGTCCCTACAAATTTCCTTCTCTGCGAAGGTCGATGCTTTCGTGCAGTCGAAACTTGCCGCTGAGGCATTGCCGCCCAACAACGCCAGAACAAGAAAGGCTGTAATGCGGGTGATCATTATTTTCTTCCGTGTGACAGATCAATCTGATGCGTGCTGCTCGGTTCACGCACAGATCAGGTTGAATTGGCCCTGATCCCATAGCGAAGGCCAATTATCCCTTTATTGTTCATTTTTTGAGCAGCACGCCGCTAGAATGCTAATCGTAGTATGTAGAATCATAGTATGCAACGAACGAAATTGGCGGGATGCCTACCAAGCCCGACCAATGCCGCCTTGTTGCTATTTTCGCCACGAATGTGAGGCGCAGACGCCTTGAGCTCGATCTCTCCCAGGAGGGGCTAGCAGAGCTCGCGGGCGTGCATAGGACGTATGTGGGGATGCTGGAGCGGGGCGAGAAGAACGTGACGGTCTATAACATTGAGCGGATCGCACTGGCGCTGGGGGTCGAGCCCTATCGCTTGTTACAGGAGTCGTGACAAGCTGGAGCCGCAGGGATCATCTTATGAGCCACGCCTAACCCTGACTGCAAATGTCACTGGACTTTAGTTAGCTTTGCATATTTTCCGACTACCTCCCTGCACCCGACCTGACAGGCTGCTTTCGGCCAGAAGCGGACTATCGAACTCTGGATCGGTCAACGTCGTAATTGGTGGCCGGCACCCAAGCCACAAGACTGCCGCATATTCAGCGCCACATTGGCGGACCCGGCCCACGGACATCACCCTCAGCCGATTACACCCGATGACACGCGACTGTTCTGCGATCACACAATATGTCAATATCAATTAGGGGCGATTCAGTTCGGCTTTGCATGAATATCGCAGCGTTGCGCGTACTTATGATGCAATCCGTTCCCAAGGTCGAGCCCCTGCAACTAGCAAGCTAAAAGGATAGCTCAGGAGTCTAAAGCCTTCAGAATACCTTGGAGTAAAGTAGTCAGTGTATCTCTAGACACAGTTTCATATTTGAATTGTCTAAGAGTAAATAAATAAGCGACTATCAACACTGAATCGTCATGCGGGCCAACGTCATAGGCCCATTCTCTGCAAAATTGCACTATCGGCGCAACTGGTGAATTAGCAGCGTAAACTTCAAGATTAAGCCAGTCACCAACCGAGCTTTCCAAGTGGTTTGATAAGCCACTTGCACGTGCATCAGGATGGAACAGCATGCTCAACTCCAAAGTTAGAGGGTCGAGGCAAGTGTATCCAGCACCGACATCACCAAAATCGATCATTAATGGCTGGTCTTTCGAATTAACTAGCAAATTTCCGCCATGAAGATCGCCATGGATGCAGCTAGCAGAGATGCTTATGATTCGGTCATCAAGTTTGTGCAGCCCATGAAGATCATGCTTTACCATAATCTTTTGAAAATGCTCGTCAGAAAGAATGCGTTGCCGAACCTCCCTTACGGTAACATTTTTTACGCTTCCAGCATTCGACCACCGAGATAACGCGTCGCGAGCGCTAGTTAAAACAACTTTAGCTTTTCCTGGTCGATTCAGCGCCAGGTCAAAAAAAGTATCGGAGTGTTGATCCGCCAAGGCATAGAAAATCCCGGAAAAACCTCGCAGCCCTTGGTCGTGGTAACTTATAACGTGGGCGAACGCACCGAGCCTTAAATGCGTAACTTCCGAGTTATAGGCAGTTATCTCTTTACGCACGTGCCGCGCCAAACCTAGCTTCCCAACGCACTCGCACCTTACGTGCCCCTTTGAATCCAGCACAGATACCTTCAGCACGATTGCATCCGAAAGGCCTCCCAGCCTCTTAAGCTTGCAGGAAGCACCGCCATTTAACCGTGTGAAAACCTTTAACGCTCGCTTTTGCTCTGGCTTTAGCTCTATAGGTTGGCCGCTAGTGTTAATTCGTATGTTATCGGTCGCAGCAATCCTAGGGGCTATTTCACTGAGATGTGCAAGGAGCTGATCACCATCCTCTTTGTGATGATAATCAACAGTAGCTACTGAGATGCCGTCTCCCCATATATCATGGCTTTGTCCATGCTTAGCCAGACCTCTGAGGAAAGCATCAGGTTCAGAGCCGGTTAGTATATAGACTGGGGTGCCCGGCGCATGCTCTAGCGCATTGAAAAAAACCTCCTGCCCATGAACATACTCCATGTCAAAGGCACCATCTATAGTGGGTATCTGTAAATCAAGAATTATAACGTCAAAGAACTCGTTTTGCAGAAGCGCGAGTGCGCTGTCTCGACTTTCCGCCAACAGTACGTCGGTAGGAGTAGAAAGAGAAAGAATTCTTTCTTTCAAGGTTTCTGCATAAGAGCGGTTATCTTCAACCATTAAAATCTTCATTTTCTCTATACCATCTAAGTTCGAATCGTGCGCCGCCATCCAAGCTATTTGACAACTGAAGGTCGCCTTCCATAGCCTTCATGGCGCTCGCTGCGGTCGCTAAACCATAACCAGTATGGTTGGGTTTGCTAGTAACGCCAATCCTGAGAGCGTCCTGCGGATTGCCTTTAAACCCTGAGCCAGAGTCGATAATTGCAAAATAGTTCTCATCGCCTGCTCGGCCCCAAGCAAAAAGAATCTCGGGTGGAGACTTTCTGCTATATGCCCTTACCGACTCGATGGCATTTCTTAGGCCATTTATAATTGCCAAATACATGGATCCACGGTCAGCGGATACAATAAACGGCCTTTGGCTCCCGTTAGTGATAGTTATACCTTCGGCAATTTCCAGGTTGTCATCAAGAGTCTGGCTGACAAGCTCGGATAAATCGAATTCACTATAAGTTGGTGATCCGGACGCCTCTTTTAGTTTTCGAACAGCTTTTAGTAGCTCTTTGAGCCTCAGAAGAAGTTTTTGCGTCTGGGAGTCTTTAAAGTTTACAAATTCCGCGCTTGCTTTGAGGTTCAACTCGCCGACAATCGTACCGAACTCGTGCAGAATCGTTCCGGTAACCTCCTCGGTAGCGGTGGCCATAATTGATCTCACCACCCGATTTGTCACCTCGCCGCCCGGGGACTCCGGTGCGTCTGTGGGTCGGATCACGGAGATGTCCGCTCGCTCTAATGCACGCGTCAATGCTTTCGTGATCCAAGGTACCGATTCTTTGTGCAGTGCCACTCTCAGTGCATCGGCGCTAATCAGAGCCGGATTTGAAGAAAAAAAACGAGCGGCTTTAAGACGTTCTTTTATGACAGATGATGTTAGCCAAGCATGTGCTGTTTCAACGTCCATGGTTAAGAATGGCTCGCGTAAAAGTGGGCTCTAGCTGCAAATGCTTCAGCGCCGCCTTCCATCACGTTTGTTATCGCATCAATGGACTCGGGGTCGTCTAACGGTTTGCATACTTGGACAAAGCCATTACGTCCATCCGAGGTCATTTCTATGACAAGTTCTGCATTACCCAAAACTGGGATGTTCGCATTGTGGGTGGAAAGAATTACTTGGCCGCCGCCTTTTCTACCGAGTAACGCTTTTATGATTGTTTGGGTGATGAACGAGTTGTCTAAATGGTCTTCAGGCTGGTCGATTATCAGTGTTCTTTCAAAGTGCTGTAGCACAATTGACAATATCACAGTGCAACGTTGGCCTGCCGATAATGACGTAACATCTTTATAGTCGACGCCATCAAGAAGGGTGAGCTTGATGTTGTCCTCTATCTCGCTGGTGACAATTTCAGATATGCCATTTTCAGCCAAAAGCCCAATGAGTCTTGCAGATCTTTCGCGCGGTATGCCAGTGATTTCTGATAACGCCTCAAAATCATGATACTCCACAAAATCCATTAATTCTTGTGGGCTTACCTTCGCAGATATGTTAGAGGCAAGATCATTGTATTTCATGCCGCTGCCTCGGAGGGCATTGGCGATTGCGCGTGTATAGTCACCATACTGCGCTAGGTACTCAATCTCTACTCTGACCCAAGGTGCTAGCTCTTTATTAAGTCGATCTATGACAGTCTTTCGCAATGAAGATTTTTTGGCTCTTATCGCAAGTAATTCTTCGAGCTTTTGATCTCGACGCGTACGTAGTGCCTCTAACCGAGCCTTTCTTTCTGTAATGAGTTTTTGCCTAGACTGAATCTGAGCGGCATTAGCCCTAAGGTTAGAAATTTGTCGTGCGATAGCCCCTGCTCCAGTGGCATTGTGATCAAGATCAATACGAATGGCTCTCGCGTTTTTCTCCAACTCCAATTTTACGCCTTGCAAGTCCTCTAGCCGGGAAGTGGCCAAAGAACCCATTTCTTCAAATTGTCCGAGAATTTCTTCGAGGTTGCTTATCGCAGAAACGTATTTCGATCGTAGTTCCTTAAGAGGATCTTCCTCGGATGCTCCCTCCCACTCTTCCGGGCCGAAGTCTTCAAAAATTAAGCTCTCCAACCGGTTATGCCAGCTTTCTACCGTATGATTAAAGCGTTTTAGAACCTCGTCTTTTACGCTTAGCTCAGATAGCGTTGATGTAATAAGCCCGAGTGAAAGCTGTTTGTTTGATATATCACTTGCGCCGCCCAAAAATTTCTTCTGCTCGACCTCAAGGTTATTTATTTTTTCCTGGAGAATTTGAAACTCTTCTACACCGTCGCTGAGCGCAATAATTTCCTTCTCTAATGCTTCAAGCTCTTTATAGAATGAACGAATATTATTTGCTCCGTCAGCCATAGCCTCTTTTAGGCTATGCCTATCCGCTATAAAACCATCTATTAGCGAAAGTCTTCCTATCTCGCTAAGGCCTACGGTTTCGATTTCTGTCTGAGATAGGATTATCGGTGCAATAAAGCGTGCTGAAGCTCGATATTCAGGCTCATCAGAACTTCTGCTAACGGTGATATCATCTTGAATGATATCACTTAGAGTTATAGATACCTCGCCACCATCGAGTACCGCCCGTGCATGATCTGCTGATCGTGCCTTGGACTCTGGCGTGAGGCTTTTAACATCTAAAGCATATCTAATGAGTTCAATGATAGACGTTTTGCCAGTCCCACGGGCTCCGATCAATACATTCAGCCCTGGAGTGAGGTGTAAATCGACACCGTTGAGAAATCCACCTTCAATTTGAACTCGATCTATATTCACTCACATGCCCTCATGAACCGGACGATGACCGACGATGACCACGGCTCGTCTGGTCAATTTATCATAATGCTGGTCGAGTAAAAATGTGATTTTTGGTTACCCGACTGGCTTGGCCCAGGCGTTTTTGGCTCGCTCAAGCCGATTGAGTACAAGCAAATACAGGGCGCTAGGGCCTAGGGTCAGCGCCATCAAACACCTCTGTGGTGCTTATCGCCCTCCCTCTCCACTCGGTGAGTCGGCAGTGCTCTGCTATCTTTCTTTTTAGTCCCGGGGCGATACGAAAGCCAATAACCCTATATTCCTCCGCCCCGGAATATAATACCCCACGCCCCATGCATAGACCTCAGCGAAGAAGTAAAGCGTTTAATCCTTAAAACGTATCGATTGATAGTATAAGTATTTGCCTTCCATTTTTTGAATTTACACATAGTATTTTCCGTACAGCTACCCGTCCGCTTCATCATTGGTTCTTGTCGATGACTGAGGCTGGATGGATGTAGCAGCGACAAGTTCCTAGCGGCGAGTTAGCCCGTGCACGAACTTCTATGAGAAGCTATTTATGACTGATTGCAGCCTGTTACGACCGTCGGGTTCGGCTCGAAAACGGCTACTTGCGAATAACCGCCCCTCGTCGGCAGTTGCCCGTCGTTACCTTCTTTGGTCGCCGCTAAAAGCAGCCCCTTAAAGAGGCCAAAAACCAGGCGCGGCGCGATTTCACTCAAGGCTCGAGCATGACACGGGTGCAGGCGGATTCGGCAAACCAGTTTGCCGATGACAGGGTGAGTTGCGATTACCTGCGCAATAGGCAAACCTACTCAGCTCATTAGCTCTAATGAAAAGGCCTCGCCGGGACATCCCGGCGAGGCCTTTTCCTTACTTTGCTGTCATGCCGCTGTCACAACCTCGAAAGGCACCACAACAAAAAAACCTAATCTATTGATTTATATGGTGCCGGAGATAGGAATCGAACCTACGACCTTCGCGTTACGAGTGCGCTGCTCTACCGACTGAGCTACACCGGCGGGGGAGTTAATTTAGCAGCCTGCTGGCGCCGCTCAAGCAATTTTTGAGGCGCCAGACGGCGCCGCAGGATTTACCCGACCAACTCGATGCGGTCTTCATGAATATGGATCAGGCCCTGCTTATATAGGCCGCCAATGGCTTTCTTGAAGTTGCCCTTGCTGACCCGGAACAGTTCGCTGATACGCTCCGGTGAGC
>Ga0265798_10007743_pt1 | contig 13833 bp, 14 predicted proteins | sample P3T30metagenome_FD_192430 | JGI IMG/M metagenome (GOLD analysis project Ga0265798, IMG submission 192430) | Plant litter microbial communities from East Loma Ridge, Irvine, California - P3 T30 | ecosystem: Environmental > Terrestrial > Plant litter > Unclassified | place: USA: California...
CCTACGGCGAGTACGCCCCGACGCCCGTCGGCGGCGGCGAGACCGATGCGACCGGCGCTCAGGCGCCCCCGGCGGCGCCCCACGACTCTCCGGCGCCGCCGAGGGGCGGAGCCGTCCCTCCCGCGGCGACTCGCCCGAGCGCGACCGACGGGACGCCCGGCCCCCGCGGCACCGGTGCCTTCGCCGGGGGCGGTCAGCCGCAGACCCTGGCGACCTTCACCCGCTACGAGGACGCCCAGTCGGCCGTCGATCTGCTCTCGGACGAGGGGTTCCCCGTCGAGAGCGTCTCGATCGTCGGTCATGACATCCGCACCGTCGAGAACGTGACCGGGCGACTGACCAAGGGCGGTGCGGCGGCTCGAGGCGCCGGGGGAGGAGCCTGGTTCGGCCTGTTCCTGGGGCTCCTCTTCGGTCTGTTCGCCACGAACGTCGCCTTCATCGGCATCCTCCTCATCGCCGTCGGCGGCGGTGCCCTCTGGGGTGCGCTGTGGGGCTTCGTCGGTCACGCCGCGCTCCGGGGTCGTCGCGACTTCGCGTCGACGAAGACGATGGAGGCCGGCAGCTACGAGGTGCTCGTCCGTGGCGAGCTGGCCGTCCAGGCGCACCAGGTGCTCGCGCGGGGGCGCGGCATCGCTCCGTAGGCTCCCGCGAGATCACTCGAACGGCCCGCCATCCCTCGGGGAGGCGGGCCGTCCGTCTACCGCGGACACTCGCTTGGTGCACCAATCGTTGGTACGCTAATCGACGTGAGCCCGAGACGAGACGCCAGAGAACCCCGTACCTACGAGCACGGCAGCCGCTTCGGCGACCTCGTCGAGGGCCTGAACCGCCGCCTGCGGCCGTACATCGGCGGTGCGCAGCTCGGCCTCAAGAACGAGGCGCCGCTCATCGAACCCGACCACGGGGGCGCCTGCCCCCTCTGCGGCCGTGCGATGGACGAGCACGTGGTCGACCGGACCGGTCCGCGCACGATGCTGCACTGCCCCACCCCGCAGGCCGAGCGGTGACCTCCCCGGACGCGGCGCCGCTGGAGGCCGCCGACCCGCTGGCGCTCGAGAGCCAGATCTGCTTCGCGCTCTCGGTCGCCTCGCGGAGCGTCGTCGCGGCGTACCGTCCCGTGCTCGAGCCGCTCGGTCTGACGCATCCGCAGTACCTCGTGATGCTGGCCCTCTGGCAGGGCCCGACCCTGACCCTCCGGGCGCTGGCCGAGACGCTCCGGCTCGACCCCGGCACGCTCTCGCCGCTCGTCAAGCGACTCGAGAGCCAGGGTCTCGTCACCAGGAGGCGCGGGTCGGCCGACGAGCGCACCCTCGCCATCGCGCTGACACCCGCGGGCGCCGCCCTCCGGGGGGAGGCCGAATCGATCCCGTCGCGCATGATGCGGCGCCTCGGCGTCGAGCGCGACGAGCTCGTGCTGCTGCACCGGACCATGTCGAAGCTGATCGCGGCGGCCGAGAGCTGACCCGCGCCTCCTCGGCGGTGGCAGCAGCGTCAGCGGAGGGGGACGGCGGCGGTCGCGTCGCGCGACCAGCTCACGGCCAGCGAGCCTCGGAGGGTGCGGATGTCGAGCTCCGAGCGGAACGAGTCGACGAAGTGCCGCGCCGACCGCTCGTCGGCCACGACGACGTCGAGTCGGAGCGAGCCGAGCTCGTCCGTCACGAGCACCGGTCCGTCCGAGAAGCGGACCAGGTACTGATGCGGGCTGATCGGCAGGCTCTCGTAGCGACTGCGGAGGTCGCGCTCGAGGGTGCGCACCGAGTCGATGCCGGCGGTGGGCCTCACCCGGGCGCTCATCGCGATCATGACGGCATGCTGCCGGGTCGAGGCGTCCACCGGATGAACGGGACGTGACGACTCCCTCGGCTCCCGAGAGGGCGCCGGAGCGCCGGGCTGGTCACCCGCTCTCACCCGCTCTCACCCGGTCCGCCTCTTGGGGGACACCGGTCCCGGGCAGTACTGTCACGACTGGCGGAACCCGAACCCGCCACCTGTCAGGAGTACACCCGCATGCGGAGAATCACCGGCATCGTCGCGCTCGCGACCGCCTTGACCCTGGGGGTGTCGGCTCCGGCCCTCGCCGCCTCGACCGGCTCGACCGGCGTCACCGCCTCGACGAGCAGCACGGTCGTCAGCAGCTCATCCGCCGCCCCCTCGAAGTCGGCCGCTGCGAAGAAGGCGGCTGCTGCGAAGGCGGCTGCTGCGAAGAAGGCGGCTGCTGCGAAGGCCGCCGCTGCGAAGAAGGCCGCGGCTGCGAAGGCCGCCGCCGCGAAGAAGGCGGCCGCCGCCCAGGCCGCCGCCACCGCGGCGTCCACGCCGCGTCAGCTGACGGCGACCGCAGCCGGACCGACCTCCGTCGTCCTCGCCTGGAAGGCGCCCGCGACGAGCGGTCGCCCGGCCCCGGCCGGCTACACGGTCACCGTCGTCTCGTCCGACGGGCGCCCCGTCGGGCGCACGGTCTGGGTCCGCACGCCGAGCACGAGCACCCGCGTCGACGGCCTCGCCGCCGGCGCGACGTTCCGGTTCGAGGTGAGGGCCTGGACCAGGGGCGTCGCGAGTCCCGCCGCGCGTGTCGCGTACACGACGGCCGCCGCCCCGGTCGACCTCGGCACGGCGGTCTTCGCGGTCACGGACGGACGCATCGTCGCGTTCCCGACCGTCGACTCCGCGCCCGTCGACGTCGCGGCCGCCCCCGCGTCTCCCGGTGGCTACGACGTCGCCGCGAACGGCGATGCGGTCGTCCTCGACTCCGTCGCCGGGACGCTCGTCCGCCACCCCGCCACGCAGGCCGGTCCGGTCACCCTGGCGACGGACCTCGTCGGAGCCCGCGAGCTGCACGTCGCCTCGAAGGGCACGGCCTACGTGCTGACGGCCGGCGGCTCCCTCGTCGCCTTCGGCGCGGACGGCACGCGTCGCACGGTCGAGGCGGCCTTCCCCTCGACGCCGCTGCAGCTGGACGTGCGGCCGAACGGCGACGTCGTCGTGCTGTACACGAGCGTCCTCCGCACCTACCCGGCCGCCGGCGGTGCGCCGACCGAGAGCGTCTTCACGCAGGGGACCACCCGCCTGAACGACATCATCGCCGGAGCCGGGACGACGACCTACTACGAGGCCAACAGCGGCGGCGCCGTCGGTCTGCAGTTCTGGTCCATCGACGACGGCTCGGGGGTCTCGAGCGGCATCACGAGCACGACGGACCGCACGACCTACGCCGCCGGCGGCTACGGGCTGAACGGCTCGTTCTACGCGCTGCAGGCTTCGCAGTTCTGCCTGCCGTTCCCCAGCCCGAACCGACCGCCGTGCACGGTCGACCTGGCCTCGAAGGACATCGTCGTCACCTCGGCGTCGGGCGTCCGCACCGTCGTCCCCGCCACGGGCGTCGCCCTGCAGAGCGAGTCGCGCCCCGGCAGCATCACGGCCGACGCCGACGGCGTCCTGTTCGTCGGTCTCGCCGGCGGTGCGACCCCGGGTCTGTGGAGCTTCGCCCCCGAGGGAGGCGCGGCGCAGCTGGTCGAGGCCGGCGCCTTCACCGACGTGAAGGTCGTCGACTGACCCGTCGTGCCGTACCGCCGGACGGGGCGGGTCGGCCGGGTGCGACTAGCGCCCGGCGGCCCGCCCTTCGTCGTCGAACTCGGCGACCGTGGCCGCGATGAGCGCGTAGGCGGCCTCGTGCGCCGCCTCGTCGTCGCGTGCCGTGAGGGCGTCGGCCAGGGCGTGATGCCGGGCGGCGCTGGAGGGCGTGTAGTCGGTGATCGTGAAGCGCCGCTCTTCGGTGCGGGTGCGCAGCAGGGCCTCGACCGTCCCGGCGAAGTGCCCGATGACGGAGTTGCCCGATCCGTGCAGGATCGCCGTGTGGAAGGCGATGTCGGCCTCGAGGTACCGACGCCCGTCGCCGGCGGCCCCGGCCTCGAGCATCGTGCTCGCGGCCTGCTGCACGAGCGCGGCCTGGAGCGGGTCCAGTCGGGTCGCGCTGAGCCGGGCGGCCACGGGTTCGAGGCCCAGTCTCAGCTCGAGGAGCTCGCGCATCTGCGTGTGGTACTCGGAGCCCCGACCGCGCCAGAGGATGATCTGCGGGTTCATGAGATCCCAGGAGGCGCGGGGCAGCACCTGCGTGCCCACCCGCTGCCGAGGCTCCACCATGCCGAGCGACTGCAGCACGCGCAGCGACTCGCGGAGCACGGAGCGCGAGACGGAGAACCTCAGGGCCAGGTCGTCGAGGTTCAGGATGGAGGCCGGGGCGAGTCGTCCGTCGACGATGTCCTGGCCGAGGACGTCGACGACCCGGCCGTGCAGACCTCGTTCGCGGGCGGGCGGGAGTCGGAGCGTCATCGTGGGTTCCTGGGGTCGGGGCGGGCCGTCTTGCCGGTCGGGGCGCCGTGTGGCACACTCCATAAATCTGATTATTCACCTGATCAGATCGATCGCGTGCTCCAGACTGCCAGACCCGTTCTCGCACCGGGTCCGCGATCGATCCCGCACCATCCACCTGACGAAGAGGTCGCATCGCCGCGTCCTCGAGAGGATGCGACAGCATGCACCTGATCGCCTCGGCCACCGCCGCCCCCACGCCCTCGACGGCCCACGCCGGCGTCCTGCTCGCGAGCGCGGCCGTCTGATGGCCGTCGTCGAGAACCCGACCCGCGCCTCCTCGGGGCCGTACGCCGCCGACCCGGTGCTGGTGGTCATGGGCGTGTCGGGGTCGGGCAAGTCGACCCTCGCCGCCCTGCTGGCCGACGAGCTCGGCTGGGATCTCGCCGAGGGCGACGATCTGCACCCCGACGAGAACGTCGCGAAGATGGCGGCGGGCACGCCCCTCGACGACGACGACCGCGCGCCCTGGCTCGACACCGTGTCGTCGTGGATCATCGAGCACGCCCTGGCGGGCGTGCCCGGCGTCATCACCTGCTCGGCGCTGAAGCGGCGGTACCGCGACGTGCTGCGCGAGCACAACGTCGTCTTCGTCTACCTGCGCGGCACGCGCGAGCTGCTCGGCGACCGGATGGCCGCACGCGAGGGGCACTTCATGCCGACGACGCTGCTCGACTCGCAGGTCGCCACGCTCGAGCCGCCGCAGGCCGACGAGCGGCATGTGGTCGTCGACGCGGGCCGCGCACCCGCCGACGAGGTCGCCGACGTGATCCGGCTGCTCGGGCTGACCCGCGCCTGATGCGCGGTCCGTGCCCGCCGGCGACTCAGGCGGGGGCGCCCGCGAGGGCGGCGACGGAGACCACGGTCGCCTCGTCGCGGTCGAGATCGACGACGGCGAGGTGGTCGAGGATCAGCACGGCGCCCACCGCGAGGGCGGCCTGACGCGTGGCCGCGACGTGGGGCCGGTAGCCGGTCCCGTTGACGTCGGCGTCGACGGGCGCCCAGCCGAGCGGCTCGAGCGCCGCGAGGAGGCTCGTGTGCAGGTCGGTCAGGAGCTCCGGCTCGACGAGTGCGACGGGCACGTCGCGGTTCGGGCCGAATCGTGCGGTCGCCCCGATGGCCGTCGGGATGGGCTGCTTGCCCGCCGCCACCCCGGCGACGGCCTCGACGACCGCGTGGCGGCCCGACAGGACGCCGAACGGGGGCACGACGGTGGCGTGCAGCGGGAACCTCGCGACCGCGTGACGGTCGCCGACGACCAGGGCGTCGATCGGGGCGATGATGGAGAAGTGCGGCACGAGCGCCACCGTACGCCGCCGCCCCTGCGCGGCGTCCCCCGGTCGGCGCTGCCGAGCATCGGGGTCTCAGCCGGAGGCGCGTGGCGAGGTCCGCCCGTCCGCCACCCGGTCCCGGGCCGTGTCGCTGCGGGGCCCGACGGGCACCGATCGGGTCGCCTGCGCGAGCCCCGAGACGGGAACGTCGACGTACATGCTCTCGGCGCGCTCGACCACGAACGTCTCGTGCCAGATGCCGACGGCGCCCGGCGCCGAGCGGGCGCGGCGGTTGAAGGCGCTCCAGGCCGGTCGGTGGGCCTGGTCGGGTGAGCTCGCATACGCGTAGAGCTTCTCGAGCGACGTCCAGTACTGGACGAGCACCGGGCCGCCGCGGCCGATCGTCACCCGCAGTCCCGTGATCCCGCTGTCGGGGTCGCGGAAGAGCTCGGTGAGCATCGGCCCCATCGCGCCGAAGACCGGGAGCCACTGGTCGGGTCGCCACCACCGGTTGATGCGCATCCCGATCAGGAAGACGACGAGCTCCCCGTCGTGCTCGTGGGTGGTCCGGCTCGGTCTCGGCTTGACTCGTGACATGGTCTCTCCTTAGATGGATAGTGCTGCTCTCCAATATTGGAGAGCAGCACTATCCAATGTCAAGGGGTCCCGTGCGCATCTCCCAGCTCGCCGAGACGACCGGGGTCGCGGTCGCCACGATCAAGTACTACCTCCGCGAGGGGCTCCTCCCCGAGGGCGAACGCACCAGCGCGACCCAGGCGCAGTACGGCGACGAGCACGTCCGACGGCTGCGCCTCGTCCGCGCTCTGCTCGGTGTGGGCGGTCTCAGCGTCGCCACCGCCCGCGACGTGCTCGCCCAGCTCGACGGAGAGCACGCGTCGATCGCCGAGATGCTCGGCGTCGCCCAGACGGCCGTGACCCCGACGGCCGACGAGGGCCTCGACCTCGGTCGCGCCCGGGCGCTCGTCGAGCACTGGGGGTGGTCGATCGATCCCGACTCCGACGACGTCCTCGCGGCGCTCGAGGTCGCCGTCGCGGGTCTCGACGCGGCCGGCTTCGATCTGCCCGAGAGCACGCTCGACGGGTACGCCCGCGCGATGGCCACGGTCGCCGAGGCCGAGATCGAGGGCATCCCGGTCGACTCGGTCGACGCCGCCGTGCAGTACGTCGTGCTGGGCACGGTGCTGGTGGAGCCGCTGCTGCTCGCGCTCCGGCGACTGGCGCAGCAGGACGCCTCCTGGCGGCGGTTCGGGGTCTGAGCCCGCGCGTCCGCGCGTCCGCCTCCCCGCGGTCGATCAGGAGGCGCGGTGCGCGCCCCGCAGGCCGACGGCCGACACCACCGCGCTCGCCGCCAGGAGCACCGCGACCACCACGATGACGCGATGGAACCCGTCGACGGTCAACGCGCCTCCGGCGATGATGCCGAGGAATGCGACCGCGACCAGCCCGGCCACCCGCGAGATCGCGTTGTTGACGGCCGAGGCGATGCCGGACTGCGCGGCGGGCACCCGCGAGAGCACCGTCGAGGTCAGCGGTGCGACGGTCACGGCGAGACCCAGGCCGAAGAGCACGACTCCCGGCAGGATCTGCCACCGGACGTCGATGGGCTCGCGGACGAGCAGCATCCAGAGGAACCCGGCGGCGGTGATGAGCGGGCCGACGGTCATGAACGGCCGGGGCCCGTGGCGTGCCGCGAGGGTGCCGAACAGGGTCGAGAGCAGCAGCGAGACGATCGTGGTGGGCAGGGTGACGAGCCCGGCGAGCGTGGCCGGCAGACCCGCGAGCTCCTGGACGACCAGGGGGATGGTGAGGGTCCCGAGGTTCAGCGCGGCGTAGACGCCGACCGTGGCGAGGTTGCCGACGGTGAACTCGCGGGTGCGGAACAGCGACAGGGGCATCATCGGAGCGGGTGCGCGGCGCTCCCACCAGACGAAGCCGCCGAGCGCCGCCAGGCCCACGATCAGCGGGGCCACGACGAACCAGGCGCCGAACCCCACGCGCTGCCCCTCGATCAGCGCGAAGACCGGGCCCGCGAGGCCCACGGCGGCGAGTGCGGCGCCGATCACGTCGACGTGCGCGGGCGCTCCGTCCGCGCCCCGATGGGCGTCGCCGGGGAGGCGCGTCATCAGCAGCAGGGTCAGCAGCACGGGCACGACGACGACGGCGAACACCCAGCGCCAGCCGATCGTGTCGACCAGGGCTCCTCCGGTCAGCGGACCGATGAGGAACGCGACCCCGGTCCAGGCGGTCCAGGCGCCGATCGCGCGGCCCTGCGCCGCACCCGTGAAGGTCGAGGTGATGAGCGCGAGACTGCTCGGGACGAGCAGCGCCGCCGCGACGCCCTGCAGCGCTCGGGCGGCGATCAGCAGACCGGGGTCGGGTGCGAGGGCGGCCAGCACGCTCGTGACCGCGAAGGCGACCAGCCCGATGCGGAGCACCCGCACCCGCCCGAAGGTGTCGCTGAGCGATCCGGCGACGAGCATCAGCGAGCCGAGGGCGAGCAGGTAGGCGTCGACCACCCACTGCTGCAGCACGAGGTCGGCCCCGGCGGCGCCCGGCCCCTGCGCCGCGCCCTGGCCCACGAGCTCGCGGGCGATGGCGGGCAGGGCGACGGTCACGATCGATCCGTCGAGGAACGCCACGGACGACGCCAGCACGGCCACGGCGAGCACCACGCGGCGGCCGCGCAGGGTCGCGGCGGAGGGGGCCGTCTCGGATCCGGGGATGGTCATGCGTCGACGCTCATGCTGCAGCCAACACCCGTCGGAGCCCGGGCGATACCCGGTCGGTCGGGTGATTCGCCGACGGGCCCGATCACCCCTCGCGGACGACGTCCTCCGGCGACTTGTCCGGGCGCCAGCCGCGCCACGACGGCTGCCGGAGGCGACCGGTCGACGTCCACTCGGCGATCGACACCTCGCCGACCCGCGACGGCGTCACCCAGCGCGCCCCGCGCGCATCCACCGGCGGGACCCCGACGAGCGGGCTCGTCTTCCGCTCGGCGGCCTCGAGCATCGGCAGCAGCTCGTCGAGCTCGCGGTCGCTGAACCCGGTGCCCACGCGCCCCACGTACTCGAGGCCCGCGTCGCCCGGCACGCCCATCAGCAGCGCTCCGACCCCGTCGGCCCGGCGACCGGCACCCGGACGCCACCCGGCGATCACGACCTCCTGCGTCCGATGGTGCTTCATCTTGAGCCAGGCCCGCGAGCGCCGCCCCGCGCTGTAGGTCGCGTCGCGGCGCTTGGCGACCACGCCCTCGAGTCGCAGTCGTCGCGACGTCGTCATGGCGGCGTCGAGGTCGCCGTCGAACGCGGGCGGCACATCGATCGCGCCGCCGCCCTCGACGATGCGTTCGAGCACCTCCCGCCGGTCGTCGTAGTGCTCGCGGACGAGCGAGCGGCCCTCGGCCCGCATCACGTCGAACAGCAGCAGCCGGACGGGTGCCGAGGCGGCGGCCCGCGCCACGTCGCGGGGGCGGGTCAGGCCCATGCGGCTCTGCAGGAGGCCGAAGTCGGGGCGACCCTTCTCGTCGACGGCGACGATCTCGCCGTCGAGCACCGCGCCTCCCTCGCTGTCGACCCGGTCGGCCAGCTCCTGCAGCTCGGGGTAGGCGGGGGTGAGGTCGTTGCCGTTGCGACTCGTCAGGGTGACCTCGCCGTCGTGGACCACCGCGACCGCGCGGATGCCGTCCCACTTCATCTCGAACGCCCACTCGCCCTCGGCGACGTCGTGCGCGTCGCCCGTCGTCGCGAGCATCGGCGCCACCGGCTCGGGCGCCGTCGGCTCGCGCTCCGTGCCCCGAGCCGACGAGGTGCCGCCCGAGCCGCGGCCCGTCGCGCCTCGGCCGGTCGGCTTCTCAGGAGGACGGCCGTCTCGGCGGGGTGAGCGCCGCTCGGACCCCTCGGCGCCTGAGTTCCCGACCGCGGACCCGCCGCCGTCGTCGTCCTTCATGCGGTGGATCAGCCAGTTCCGCTCGGCCTTCCCGCCGCCGTGCCCGGTGTGGATGAGGGCGACTCGCCGGGTGCCGCGCTGCTCGCCGTGCAGCACGACGATGACCTCCTTCCCGTCGCGCCACTTCTCGAGGTCGTACTCGCCCGAGTCCCAGATCGTGACCTCGCCGGCCCCGTACTCGCCCTTCGCGATGGTGCCCTCGAACGTCCCGTACTCGAGCGGGTGGTCCTCCGTCTGGACGGCGAGGTGGTTCGTGCCGGGGTCGTCGGGCTCGCCCTTCGGCAGGGCCCAGCTGACGAGCACGCCGTCGTGCTCGAGGCGGAAGTCCCAGTGCAGCCGGCTCGCGTGGTGCTCCTGGATGACGAAGCTCCGGCCGTCGGTCGAGGGCGGGGCCTCGGCGGGCACCGGCTCGCGCGTCCGAGCCGGGTCGCGCATCGAGCGGTACATCTCGAGGCGGTCCCGGCGCTTCTCGGACGGGTCGTGGTCGGGGTCGTCCGTGTTGCGGAAGTCCTCGCCGAGCTCGCCCGGCGGCACCGGGGTGCCGCTCGACACGTCGGCGAGGGGGTCGCCGCGGCGCCTCAGGCGCGACAGCACCTCGGTGTGCTCGAGCTGACGCAGCGACGGCGAGGCGAGCTCGCGCCAGGTGCGCGGCATCGCGACGGTGGGCCGTGACCGTCCGCGCAGCGAGTACGGCGCCACGGTCGTCTTGCTGCCGTTGTTCTGCGACCAGTCGAGCAGCACCTTGCCGCGGCGATCGGCCCGGCCCATCGTGCTCAGCACGAGATCGGGGTGGTCGGCCTCCAGGGCCCGGGCCAGCTCGTGCGCCACCGCGCTCACCTGCTCGCCGGTCTGCCGGCCGTCGAGGCGCGCGTAGAGGTGCACCCCCTTGCTGCCGCTGGTCACGGGCACGAGCTCGAGACCCATGCCCTCGACGATCGGCCTCAGCTCGCGGGCGACCGCGACGCACTCGGCGAGACCGACGCCCTCGCCCGGGTCGAGGTCGAGCACGAGGCGATCGGGGTTCCGTCGCGCGCCGCGGGGGCCGAAGCGCCACTGCGGCACGTGGACCTCGAGCGCGGCGACCTGGGCCAGCCAGGTCAGCGTGGCGAGGTCGTTGACCATCGGGTAGACGTTCGCGTGGTCCTTGTGCTCGATCTCGTGCCGGGCGACCCAGTCGGGCGCGGAGTCGGGCAGGTTCTTCTCGAAGAAGACCTGGCCCTCGACCCCGTCCACCCAGCGCTTGCGCGTGGCCGGGCGCCCTTCGACGTGCGGCAGCATCCACTCGGCGACGGCTGCGTAGTAGCCGAGCACATCGGCCTTCGTCGTCCCCGTCTCGGGGTACAGCACCTTGTCGAGATTGGTCAGCTGCAGCCGGTGCCCGCCGACCTCGACGGTCTCGCCGCGTCCTCTGCCCGCCATCGCGCGCCTCCTCGGTCCGTGTCGCCTCCTGTTCTACCCGGCACGACGGCGGCCCGTCGCCCGCAGGGAGGGGGCGACGGGCCGCAGGAGCCGAGGAGGCGCGGTGTCAGACGGCGGGCGTGCCGCCGGCGATCGTGATGGTCGCGCCGCTCGTGTAGCTCGACTCGGGGCTGACCAGGTGCACGTACGCGGCACCCAGCTCGGCGGGCTGGCCCGGGCGACCGTAGGGCGCCTGCGCGCCGAACTCGGCGACCTTCTCGGCGTCCTGCGAGCCGGGCTGCAGCGGCGTCCAGATCGGGCCGGGCGAGACCTGGTTGACGCGGATGCCCTTCGGCGCCAGCTGCTGCGCGAGGCCGGCGGTGAAGACGCCGATCGCGCCCTTCGTCAGCGCGTAGTCGAGCTTGTCGGGCGAGGGCTGCGTTCCCTGGATCGAGCCCGTCGTCACGATCGACGAGCCGGGCTCGAGGTGCGGCAGGGCGGCCTGCGTCAGCCAGAACAGCGAGTACACGTTGGTCTTGATGGTCTCGTCGATGCCCTCGGTGGTCATCTCGAGGATGTCGTCGTGGCTCTCCTGGTGACCGGCGACCATGACGAGGGTGTCGAGCCCGCCGAGCTCGTCGACGGCCTTCTGGACGAGGTCTCGGCAGTACTGCTCGTCCGAGATGTCGCCGGGCACGAGGACGGCCTTCCGGCCCTCGCCCTCGAGCAGGTCGCGCACCTCCTCGGCGTCGGCCTGCTCGGCGGGCAGGTAGCTGAGCACGAGGTCGGCGCCCTCGCGGCTGAGCGCGATGGCGGCGGCGCGGCCGATGCCGGAGTCGGCGCCGGTGACGACGCCGCGGAAGCCGGTCAGGCGCTCCCTGCCGACGTAGCTGGTCTCGCCGTGGTCGGGCTTCGGGTCCATCGCGCGGGCCTCGCCGGGCATCGACTGCTCCTGCTCGGGGAACGGCGGCACCGGGTAGAGGTCGACGGGGTTCTTCTTGTCGTATTGGCTCATGCCGCATACCGTGGCCCCGCCGCGCCCGCTCCGCCCGGCCTCCTGTACCCCGAGAGCGGTCATTCGGAGCGAGCCCGGAGAAAGATGGCGGGCATGCGATCGATCTGGAAGGGCGCGATCACGTTCGGGCTCGTCAACGTGCCCGTCAAGCTGTACAGCGCCACGGAAGACCACGACGTCTCGCTGCACCAGGTCCACGACGCCGACGGCGGGCGGATCCGGTACCAGCGCCGGTGCGAGATCTGCGGCCGCGTCGTCGACTACGAGCACATCGACAAGGCATACGACGACGGCGATCGCACGGTGGTCATCACCGGCGACGACCTCAAGGCGCTGCCGGAGGAGAAGTCGCGCGAGATCGACGTGCTCGAGTTCGTGCCGAGCGACCAGCTCGACCCGATCATGTTCGACCGCAGCTACTTCCTCGAACCGGACGGCTCGTCGCCGAAGGCCTACGTGCTGCTGCGGCGCACCCTCGAGGAGACGGACCGCACCGCGATCGTGCACTTCTCGCTGCGGCAGAAGACCCGTCTCGCCGCGCTGCGCGTGCGCGGCGACGTGCTCATGCTGCAGACGCTCCTCTGGGACGACGAGGTGCGCGAGGCCCGGTTCCCGGCGCTCGAGAAGCAGACCCGCATCACCGACAAGGAGCTCGACATGTCGTCCTCGCTCGTCGACTCGCTGAGCGACGACTTCGAGCCGGCCGACTTCAGCGACGACTACCAGGCGGAGCTCCGCCAGCTGATCGACGCCAAGCTCGAGGAGGGCGAGTCGCTCGACACCGACGCGACCTTCGGCGAGTCGTCGGACGACGCTGACGAGGGCGAGGGCGGTGAGGTGATCGACCTGATGGAGGCGCTGCGACAGTCGGTCGAGAAGAACCGGTCGGGCGGGCGGCGCAAGCCCGCGAAGAGGGCGGCTGCTCGCGCGGGGTCGTCGGACGACGCGGATGACGCCGACGACGGCGACGACACCGACGACGGCGAGTCGGCGCCGAAGAAGCAGGCGGCGAAGAGTCCGGCCGCGAGGAAGCCGGCGGCGAAGGCGTCCGCGAAGAGGCCGGCGGCGAAGGCCTCGGCGAGGAAGCCCGCAGCGAAGAGCGAGCCGGCCGACGAGAAGCCGGCCGACGGGAAGTCAGGCTCGGCGAAGTCAGGCGCGGCGAAGTCGGGCGCGAAGAAGGCGAGCGCGAAGAAGGCGAGCGCGAAGAAGCCGACTGCGAAGAAGGCTCCCGCCCGGAAGTCCGCCGAGGGCGAGCGGAAGGCCGGCTGACCGTTCGGACAGGCCGCCGCGGCGCGCTCAGTGGTCGCGCAGCGCCTCGATGAGGTCGGCCTTCTTCAGATCGGAGTAGCCGGTGAGGCCGAGCTCCTCGGCCCGCCCCTTCAGCTCGTCGACCGTCCAGTCGTCGTACGAACCCGAGCGGCCGCCCTTCGCGGCCACCTCCTTCTCGCTGCGACCCTTCTGGGCGGCGGCGTTCGAGATGCGGGCCGATTTCTCCTTCGAGTTCCCCTCCTCGCGGAGCGCCTCGTACATCTCGGGGTTCTTCAGCTGCGGGGGAGTGTCGTCCTTCGGCGTCATGCGCCCGACCGTACGCCGTCGCGCGAACGCTGTCGCACCTCGCCGAGACCGACCCCGAGACCGAGCCCGAGACCGAGACCGAGCCCGAGACCGAGATCGACCCCGAGACCCCGGCGATCCGCCGGGACCCTGCCGCGCGCGCAGGGGGCCGAGCGGATTCCCGGGGTGCGAACCGCGTATCAGGCCCCGAACTGCCACCCGACGACGTCGGGGTGGTCCTCGCCGTGCTCGTACGCGTAG